>Ga0247727_10009707_pt1 | contig 17287 bp, 14 predicted proteins | sample WisWelCaveWW1625_FD_202498 | JGI IMG/M metagenome (GOLD analysis project Ga0247727, IMG submission 202498) | Biofilm microbial communities from Wishing Well Cave, Virginia, United States - WW16-25 | ecosystem: Environmental > Aquatic > Deep subsurface > Groundwater > Cave microbial mat | place...
CGTCAAGCAGTCAGGAAGGCAACAACGTGGCGCGCGCCAGCGCGAGCGCGACACGGCCCCGCGGAGTGGAAGACCCCAGGCATGCAGAGAAACTTCAGGCGCGAGAACCGGGAGACCCCGCTGCCGCCCGCGGGCAGTTGGCGGGCCGGGGGGAGAAGGCGATGAGCAATAAGTCCCCCATGCCCGGCAGCGGGAAGTCGTACAGCGGCGTAGTACTGACGAGGCAGCCGAACAAAAGCGAGAGATCGCCAGCGGAGGTGGTGGAGGGAAGGCCGCTGACCAAGGAGAACACGCGGCAGCCTGCCTACGGTAACCGATTCGGCGTCGTTTGTCCAGTGTTTTCTCTGCCCAGGCAGTCCGGCGCAATCGCCAGGCCGAGGTAGCCCCCTGAACTGTTACGACGTTTCAGAAGCTACAGCCTCACGTCGAGCAAGAACTTACGCAGCAGCCCTCGGCTTACGACTTTCAACGGCATACGGACGAGCCGACAATCCTTGCTGTCACTCTCTCTGTTGTCCAAGCGCAGCTTCAGCCAGGGGGATCCAAGAAAAAAGAGGAAGGTCAACAAACCAAATTGCCGTTGGAACCGGAGACAAAAGACCCATCTGAAGCGAACGGGGAGAGCAAGAGATGAGTGATCCGGTAGACTGGCTCAGCATGCACGGGGATCTGAGGAGACACGGCGTCGAACAAGCTGCAACGCAACTCCTTGACAAGTATCGGAGCCGCTGGCCGAAGATCGTCCCCCCTGAACTTCATCGCCTCGCCGCTTCGCTGAGTGCGCGAATTGTGGCGATAGATAATCTCGAAGGCGATGCTCGGCTGGTTCCGGCCTTCGGCGGATTTGTGGTGCTTGTACAACGAGAGCTTGCGTCTAGCAGATACGGTAGGTTTAGAACGTGTATCGCTCACGAGCTGGTTCATACTTTGTTCTATTCGAAGGCCGATGCGCGACCGAGGAGACTCTGTGAGCCGTCTAAAGCAGAGGAGTACTTCTGCTTTGACGTGGCCCGCCGTGTTCTCGCGCCCCACTGGTTGCTCGAAGCCACCGGCGTCCGCACTATGAGCGAAGCTGAACCGATTTTCCGAATGCTCGTAGAGACGTTTAAGTTAAGCCGCCCGGTGGCCGCCCGCGTGATGCTCGAGGATTATGAGTTGGTGCGGGGCATCGCTGGCCGGTGGTCGCGGCAGCACGGCCGTTGGGAGCTCAATCGTGGTAGCACTTACGCAACTCCGCTCCTCACCGAAGCCGAACGCAAGACGTTGCGCCAAGTGACGCGCGAATGGCTCGAATCAGCCGCAGAGCCTGCAACGCCACATTGCGTAATCGGCACAATCGAATCATCCGGCGATTCAGCCTTCGTGGTGGTTGAAGCTCGTTGTGCGGACGCTTCAACTCACGGTTCGGTCTGATCGATGCGAACCGCTTGAAACTCGTGCTTCGGCGATGGTTTCGGACTCTTGCGAACACAGCACGTGGTCCGGGCTGATGCGAGCACCTGAGTTCGTTCGGACGGGGTTTTCGCTTGATGGTTTCGCATTTTGGACTCGGAGCCCGAAGAACATGCTATTGAGTTTGAGAACGGGCGGGCTACGGCGGTCAGTTGTCCAGAGTTGGCCCGCCGCGAAATCACGGGCTGGGCTGCCTAACGAAGCGTTGCAGCGGACGGGCGAACACCGCTCCGCCGCTGAAAGCCAGTCGTTAGCAGGACGGTCGAATTCGTCGCCGGGCCCCAATCTCCGAGAGGAACGGGGAATATCTGCGGGTAATACTCCTTCCAGATGGGGAGACAGTACAGAACGGCATCACGATTCGAGCACGCGCGAGACCGTGCCGAGATTCCGACGTTCTCCTACGAACAGATCTCGGCCCAACCAGGCGTTGCCGCGGGCGGGCCAACAGCGCCCGACGCTGAACGCCCGAGTCGTTAGACAGCCACTACGGACGCCCGAGCGAGGATGAGGAGCACTCCAGCTTCCAGCCGCGGTTCGTCACCGGCGGCATCTCCACCCGCGGCCGCGCCAGGCGAGCAACGAGTCACGAACGAAGGTTCTATGAAGAAGGCTAAGCCCAAGTCCGTTCGCCTACTAGGCGGGTCTGGACTTCGCGGGGCAGCTTTCGCCAGGCCCGCCAAGCGGCCGGCGCAAAGGCGATCCTCATTTCCTACTTGAATGGGCGGATTACCTTGCCCCGGGCGCCATCGAGGCGCGCTCTCCGGATTCTTCGCAGGTAGCCTGGCGATTTCAGCGCTTCCTCGTCCTCAAGCAGTTCTTCTGCCTTCCGGCACAGAGAAGAGGAACATCGACCAGCGGTTCGCGGCTTTCCAACGTGATGGTCTGGTTGCGGCGCGTGGAAACGGACCTGTTCATGCTGACCTCAGTAAATCAACGCCGGGCTTCGCTGCGCCCTGGCGTGCGGGTCAAATCCCAAGACCCAGGAGTATGGACAGACGGTCCTCCACCTCCTGGACAGTTTTCCACGACACCGCTCCCAACCGGGAAGCAAAACGCGATCGGCTCACCGACCGGATGTCTTCGCACTTGATGAAGCTGCGTTTCTTGAGGCCGCCTTCGGGGGGCTGTATGTCCACGTGCGAGGCAATGCCTTTCAGCCGGCTGGTCACCGGGAGGACGATATGAAGCTCGGCCGGCCCGTGATTCAACGCATCGACCGAAATCACTAGGCATGGGCGCCGGCCCGCCTGTTCGTGGCCCCGGGTCGGATCGAGCTCTACGAACCAGACCTCCCCGCGACAAGGCTTGATCGATGTCAATCCTTTTCCAAGCCGTCAGCCAGCGCAGCGTCCCAGACGTCGCGCTCGGCCAACTCTTCTTTCCACGCCTTGGGATCGCTCCGCAGCCGGGCGAAATCCCGGTTCAGCCTTCTCAGAAACTCCTGGCGGCGATAGATTTCGATGGCTTTTTCCAGCACCGCCTGCATGGGCTTTCCTTCCTGGGCGGCCAGGGCGCGAAGGGTGTTCTGAGCTTCCCGTCCGATCCGTACCGTAGCGGACATCGCATCCACTCCACAGAATAGTATACAGCTTTGGCTACAGACGCGTCAACGTGGTTCGCTCCGGCCGCCACTTCACATTGACTTTCGGCCGCCTCCGGCGTTACCCTCGTCCTGATGATCGGCAAACCCTGGGGCACTACCTGGTCCTCGAAAAGCTCGGCGTCGGAGGCCTGGGCGAGGCGTACAGTGCCCGCGACACCCGGCTGGGGCGCGATGTGGCGCTGAAGGTCTTGCCCGAGGGCTTCGCCCGCGACCCGGCGCCAGGCCCGATTCGAGCGTGAAGCCGGGTCCTGGCCTCGCTGAACCATCCCAACATTGCCGCCATTTACGGCTTCGAGCAGGTCGCCGAGGAGGTCTCGGAAGGCGATCCTGGGCGCTGGCGGCGATTGCGCTCGTCGCAGTGGGCGTGGCGGCCTGGACCCTGCTGCGCGCCCCCAAACCGCGACCCGGCCCGTGGTCCGCCTGGCGACGCCGGTCGCGCTCGCCTCGGGCAACCGCGTTTCGCGCCTGGCCATCTCGCCGGACGGGACGCAGCTTGCGTTCACAGCCGGTTCGACGGGGCAGATCCACGCAAAGTCTCGTGAACACGTCGGTTACTGAGCCGCGACCGTTAGGGAGCGGTCGCGGCAGTGGGTGTGTCCACTTATTTAGCGGACACTACACTAGGCGGCGCGGCGCCGCGTCGAGCTACTTCTCGATGGCGCGGATGTCGGTGATTCTGACCGTGGGGGCGCGGCCAGCCAGGCTGGGGTGACGCTCGCTGTGGAGTGACGAGTGGCGGGGGCTCAGCTCGGCAAGTAGTCGTCCTCCAGGACCTGCTCGACCCGAAATGGGCAGGCGCGGGGGAAGCTCCTGGCCCCGAGGCCGGTCTCGATGACCGCGCTGCGCACGGCATCTTCATATAGCTCCGGGATTGACTCGGGCAGCAAGCGCCGCACGCTGGGCGAGCGCCGAAACAGTCGTCGCAGCTCCAGCCTCTGGGTGTTGATCGTAGACCGCCAGCTCCGGGATCTTTTCGCCGGCTGGCACTTCCACTTCAGCAGGTGCAGAAGCAGAACCGTCACTCGGCTCTCCATCTCCCGCTCCTGGCCGATCCCGATGTTTTCTATTTCCTCGGCCACGCGCTCCAGGTCCACCTCCGCCAGGCGCCGGGCACGAAGCAAGCGTCCAGTCTCCGCCGTCCAGGCGGCGAAATCTTCGTCGTAGACGCCGGCTCCGGGAGATTTCAACGCTCTCGAGATCATCGCTCCTCCGGCGGGGGACTCCTTGGCGCCGCCCGTGTCGGTCGCGGGGAAGCGCCGGGCGCTGCTGTTCCTACCAGGACACCCGCAGCGTGAACTGCAGCTCGCGCGAGCCCTTGCCCGACTCGCGGGTGCTCACCAGACCGTCGCCGCCCACCCCGGTCGGGATCCCCGGCTGATTGAGCACGTTGAACGCGTCGATGTTCACCCGCACGCGGGCGGCCTCGCGAATGGAGAACTCCTTGAACAGCGAGGCGTCCTGGCCCCACGACCACACGCCCGGCTGATACTGGTTCCGCCAGGGATGAATGTCCGGGATGCTGGTCTGCTGGATCGTGCCGTCGTTCAGCCGGATCCAGACCGTGTTGGTGTCCCAGAAGCCCGGGAGGTTTCCGCCGGGGAAGTTGGCCGGCGGCGTGGTCGTGCCGTAGGGAATGATCGGCTGACCGGCGGGCTTGTAATCGGAGGGCAGGCCCTGGATGCCGCGGGGCGTGTTGATCTGGTGGGGCGGGATGTAGCCGTTCCACCACAGGTAAGCCGGGAAGCATGTGCCGCTGCGACAGTCCTGGACGGGCTGCTTCTTCCCGTAGACTTCGATCGGATTGCCGGTCGGCCAGATGCCGGTGGGCAGCGAGAAATAGTTGCTGCGCACGGTGCCGGAGCCGGCGATCTGCCAGCCGCCGATGAAGTGGTTGAGAACGCCCCCGGCGTTGCCGGCCAGCGGTTTGCCTTTGCCGAAAGGCAGGTCGACGATCCAGTTCCAGCGTACGCGATGCTTGGGGACGCTGTCGTCGCGCTTGTAGTTGAGCAGCCGGAGGCGGCCGTTCAGGTCTGTGGGCACGGCGCCGGGCAGGAACTGGTTGGGCTCGACCAGTTCGCCGCCGTCCCAGCCGCCGGTGCCGCCGACGAGTGAGCTGAGCGTGTTGCCGACCACGTAGAAGATCTGGAAGCCGAGGCCTTTGTTGTAGCGGCGCTCAAACTCCAGCTTCATGCCGCTGTAGTTGCCCCAGCCTATCTTGCGGTACTCGTGGAACGTGCCGTAGAGCTGCTGGTCGTAGGGCCGGGTGGCGACATTGGCCAGCGCGCCGGTGGGCAGAGGCCGGCGCTGGGTGAAGTACCAGATGTTGGAAGGCGCCGGCTCGTTGTAGTTGCGGTAGTGATCCTGGTAGGACGCGTGGTTGCCCACCCAGGCGGCGCGGGCCACCAGGTGAGTCGACACCTCCTTCTCCAAGGTGACGTTCCAGTCGTGGACGCGCGAGGTCGGGTAGTCCGGATTCCAGTAACGGGCGGTGGCGTCTCCCAAGCTCAGCCCGGGGTTCTCCAGGGTGATGGCGTTGCTGCTGTTGCGCCCGGCGATGACGGTCGGCACGGAGCGCATCAGGTATCCGCCGATCCCGTCGGGCGACAGCGCCGCCGAGTTGGGATTGTTCTGAAAGACCGCGCTGAAAGGAGTGTTCTGGCGGAATACATCGTTCCAGCCGTAGATGGGCAGAGGGTGGTAGGAAAGCTGGTAGCCGCCGCGCAGGACGAACTCGCGCTTGCCGCTGCCGGCCCGATAGGCCCCGCCCAGGTGCGGGCCCACGTCGCGCCAGTTGTTGTACCCCAGCTTCTGCGGCAGGCCGGCCCCCTTCCAGGTGATGAATTGGACGCCCTGGCGCTGGAACGTGCTCAGCACCGAGGGGATGATGGTGCCCAGCCGCAGCAGCGTGTCCAGCTCCTGCCCAAAGACGATGGCCTTGCGCTGCGGATCGAACGTGGACATCACGCTGTGCTTCTCGCTCATGAAAGGCGAAATCTGCCAGCGCACGCCCAGGTGCAGCTTCAGGCGCGGCGTCACCCGCCAGTTGTCCTGGAAGTAGAAGGCGTCTTCCCACTGACTGTTGTAGAACTTGCCCTTGGCCGCGCGATAGCTGTAGCGGGCCACTCCCAGAAACATGTTGCCGAGGTTGTGCCCGGTGAGCGGCGTGGCCAGCGGATTCACGCGTCCGGAGGCGGGATTATAGAGCGAGGTGCCCAGCGAGTCAAACTGGATCAGCCCGGCGGTCTGTTGCTGCTGCGGCAGCGTGGTCAACTGGTCCAGTCGCAGGTGCAGACCGAACTGCAGCTCGTGCTTGCCGCGAATGAGGGTGGCGTTGTCGTCCAGGATGAAGAAATTGAAGAATCGCGCGCGATAGTTCACGGGCTGGAAATAGTTGCCCGCGGCCCCGATGCCCAGGGCGCCGAGGACGGGAAAGGCCCGCTCGCCGAGCGGATTGGGCAGGCCCAGTTCGCCGGCGTAGTCGCGCGTGGGGTCGCCGGAGACGATGTAGCCGCGCTCACGGGAACCGCTCAGCGACGCCTCGTTGAAGAAGGTGGGGCTGAAGGTGTGGGTCCAATTCACGGCGATGCTCAGGTTCGAGAACGGCCGCTGCGTAAAGTTGGCCACATGGTCGAGCATGGGCGGCACGTTGGCGGCATGGTCGTCCCGGTAGGACTTGCCGCGGGTCACGCGGCCAAACACCCGGTCGGCCTGGCTGATCTGGTGGTCGATGCGCACGGTGGTAGTGGCGTCGTTGGTCAATCGGGTGTTGAACCCGACGAAGTTGGCCGCCACCAGCGGGTTGATGTTCGGCAGAGTCGCTTGTGGGATGACGCTGAACATGTAGCGGGCCAGCGGGCTCACGCGGTTGGGGTCGATCACGTTGAGCCGCCCGCCGAAGTTGAATGGCTGGCGCTCCCAGGTCTGGGTGTTGGTGGTCAACGGGTCGTAGAGGGCGAGGAACCGCCCCTGGGAATCCCGCAAGTCGCTGAAATCGCCCCGGCGCATGGCGTCGGTGGGCACGGTGAACAGGCGGCTGGACCGCTGGCGGAACCGCGTTCCTTCGAAGGCGGCGAACCAGAACGTGCGGTTGCGGCCGTCATAGGCCTTGGGGATGAGGACCGGCCCCCCGGCCGAAAGACCATACTCGCTGCGGATCAATTGCGGCAGCGTGTTCCCATCGGTGCGGGTGCGCGCCTTGCCCACGGCGTTGTTGCGGTGGGTCCAGAAGGCGGAGCCGTGCAGGCGGTTGGTGCCGCTGCGGCTGGTGAGGATAACGGAGGTCAAGCGGGAGTTCTTCGCCGAGGAAGTGCCGTTCTCGACCTTGAACTCCTCGATGGTATCCAGACCGGGCGGCCGGGTGACGGTGCCCGCCCCGTCCAGGGCGTCGAACAGTGAGGCCCCGTCAAAGAAAAAGTCGTGCGCGCCGCGGCGCACGCCGTAGGCGCGCGTGCTTTCTTCCATGCCCGGCAGGATCGCCAGGAGGCTGGCAATGTGGCGACCATTGATCGGCAACTGCTCCAGTCTCCTGCGCTCCAGCACCATGCCCAGCGAAGTGATATCGATGGTGACCTGCGGGGTGGCCTCCACGGTCACGATGGCCACTTCCGTGGCCATCTTCAACTGGGCGTCGATGGTGGCCGATTGCTGCACCTGGACCCCAATGTTGGCCTGAAACTTGCTCAAGCCCGGCGATTCGACGGTCAGCTCGTAGGTCCCCGGGACCACGACCGGGAATACGTAGAAGCCGACCGCGTTAGTCTGGGTTTCCGAGCCGACCTGGGTGGTCGTGCTGGTCAGCTTGACCTTGGCCCCGGGAATGACGGCCTCGGCCTGATCGCGGACGGTGCCGCGCACGCTGCCCGTGCTGGACTGCGGCAGCGCCGGCCCGGCCAGCAACACGACCAAGCCAAGACACAGGATCACCGGTATCCTTCTGCTGTCCATAAGGTCCTCCTCACCGCTCAGTAACCAAGCATAGCACCGTTGCAGATGGGGTGGCCCGGTGAAGCAAGCGACAACTGCCCTGGCCCCGCGCGGCGGTACACTGGGTTCGGTGAACAAGAACGGCGCCGTTCGGAGAGGCCGGGCCGGGACCCGCGCCGGGATGGCTCTTGGGGGCGGCCTAGCGGCTAAAATCACGCCCGAGGTCGGCGCGCTCGCATCCGGTATTCTGGCCTCCGGCATTATCCCCGGAAGGCGCGACCGAAGATGCACACATCGCCATAGCAGCCGTGCATGGCATGGATTTCCTGGTAACCTGGAACTGCGTGCACATCGCGAACGCCCTCATTGCCAAGGCGGTCGCGAAGATCTGCCGGCAGCATGGCAGGGCATGACGTGCTGCATCGCCTGGTCCTGCGAGGAATGGAGTACTTCGGGTCCAGACGGGGCAGCCCAGTGTAGGAGTGCCTGGCTGTCGTCCGATCCTGCTGACCTAATGAGCCGCGGTCTGGTTCCCATTCCACCCCGCCACCTCGGCCGCGCCGGCTTCCAGAACTTGCCGCCGGCCAGCGCCCGCGCCCCCGAAGTCCGGGGTTTGCGGCGACTGGTACACTGGCAGCCGGTTGTAACCGCCGGCCAGCGATGGGAGTAGTGACCTTCCCGGAAGCGCGCGAAATCGTCGAGCGCGAGGTGTCGGCCGCCCGGCGGCTGCCGGCCGTGGAGGTGGTCGATCTGGCCTGCGCCCAGGGCCGGGTGCTGGCCGAGACGGTCCCGGCCGACCGGGATTATCCGCCCTTCGACCGGGCCACCCGCGACGGCTACGCGGTGCGGGCCGCGGAAACGCCGGGACGGCTGCGGATCGCCGGGCAGGTGCGGGCGGGAACGGAGTTCGCCGGATCGCTGGGAGAGGGCGAGGCGATCGAGATCATGACCGGCGCCCCGGTTCCTCCCTCGGCCGACGCCGTGGTGATGATCGAGCACACCCGCCGTGAAGGCGACCAGGTGGAGATCGAGCGCGGCTTGCGGCCCGGGCAGAACATCGTGGCTCGCGCCAGCGAGACGGCGGCGGGCGCCGCGGCGCTCGAGCCCGGGCGGCGTCTGGACTATCCGGAAATCGCCCTGCTGGCCAGCTTCGGCCGCCCGAGCGCGCGCGTGTACCGCCGGCCGCGCGTCGCCATCCTGCCCACCGGCGACGAGGTCGTCGAAATCTCCGCGACGCCGCGGAGCTTCCAGATCCGGAACTCGAACGCGCATTCGCTGGCCGCCCAGGTCGGCCGCGCCGGCGGGGAGCCGCTGCTGCTGCCCATCGCCCCCGATGAGCCGGTCCGCACGCGCGAGCTGATCGAACAGGGGCTCGACGCCGATCTGCTTTTGTTATCCGGCGGCGTATCGATGGGGCAATACGATCTGGTCGAGCGGGTTCTGGCCGAGCTGGGGGCCGAGTTTTTCTTCGACGGCGTGCTGATCCAGCCCGGCCGTCCGCTCGTGTTCGGACGGGCGCGCCAGCGGTTTTTTTTCGGCCTGCCGGGCAATCCGCTCTCCACCATGGTGACCTTCGAGGTGTTGGCGCGGGCGGCGATGGAGCTGCTGGGCGGGGTGAGTGAGGCGCCGCTGCGGTTTCTCCATGCCCGGCTGGGAAGCGATTTCCGCCACCAGACGGGGCTGACCCGGTTCCTGCCGGCCGCGCTTTCCGGCTGTGCCGCCGGCTCGGTGGTGAATCCGGTAAAATGGCAAGGGTCGGGCGACGTGGTCGCCCTGAGCCGGTGCAACGCCTTTCTGGTGGCCTCCCCGGAGAGGGAGGAATGGAAGGCCGGCGAGTGGATGCCGGTTCTGCCGCGATGAAGCAGGCTCTAACCCATTACGACAAGGGCGGCGCCGCCCGGATGGTGGACGTCAGCGATAAGCCGGCCACGCGTCGCACGGCGCGGGCGCACGCCCTGGTGCGCATCAGCGGCGAGGCGCTCCAGCAGCTTCCCAACAACCGAAAGGGCGATCCGCTGGAGATTGCCCGCATCGCCGGCATCGCCGGCGCCAAGCGCGCGGCCGAGCTGATCCCTCTCTGCCATCCGCTGCTGTTGACCCACGTGGACGTGGAGACCCGGCTGGGGCCGGAAGGGGTCGAGATTGTCTCGACGGCGACGACCACGGGTCCTACCGGCGTGGAGATGGAGGCCCTGACGGCGGCGGCGGTGGCGGCGCTGACCATCTACGACATGACCAAGGCGCTGGACCGTTCGATCGAGATCGGCGAGCTCTACCTTCTCGAGAAAGACGGCGGCCGGAGCGGCCGGTATCAGCGGGCCAGAGGAGGCTCGCGATGAAGACCTCCAGCCGCCCGCGCGCGGCGGTGTTGACGGTCAGCGATTCGGCGCATCGCGGGGCGCGGCAGGATCAGAGCGGGCCGGTGGTACGGGAACGGCTGGAGCGGCTGGGCTGGGACGTGTGCGCCACAGAGGTTCTGCCCGACGAGCGGGAACGCATCGCAGCCCGGCTGGCCACTCTGTCCGACGGCGACCAGATCCACGCGATCTTCACCACCGGAGGAACGGGGCTGGCGCCGCGCGACGTGACCGTGGAGGCGACCCGCCAGGTGGTGGACCGCGAGATCCCCGGCTTCGGCGAGCTGATGCGCGCCCACGGACGCCGGTCCACTCCCCTGGCCATGTTGTCGCGCGCCACGGCCGGCACGCGGGGCCGGGTGCTGATCGTGAACCTGCCGGGCTCCCCGCGCGGGGCCCTGGAATCGCTGGAGGCGATCGCCGAGCTGCTGCCCCACACCCTGGACTTGCTGAACGGCCAAACGGCCCACCCGGAGTCCGGATGAAACCGCAACCGTCCAGCCCGCGTCCAACGCTTGTGAAGCTGCTCCGGGCAGCCCTGGCGGTCCTGCTGGCCATCCCGGTCTGGGCCCAAAATCCCCCCCCTCCCAAGGAAGATCAGCCGCGTTTCGGGGCCACCGTCCGCCTGGTGACCGCCCCGGTGACGGTCCTGGACGGCGAGCGCCACGTGGCTGGCCTGGAAAAGCAGCATTTCCGCGTATTCGACAACGACCAGGAGCAGGAGATCACCGGCTTCGACGTCAGCTTTCTGCCCATCTCGCTGGTGATCTGCATCCAGAGCGACTCGCGGGTGGAGGGCTTGCTTCCCCAGATCCAGAAGACGGGCATTCTGTATTCCGACCTGGTACTGGGCGAGCAGGGGGAGGCCGCCGTGATCGCCTTCGACGGCCGGGTCGAGGTGCGGCAGGACTTTACCATGGATTCGACCAAGCTCAGCCAGGCGATCCGGGGGATCCGCGCGGGGAACGACGCCACGCACCTGGCCGACGCGGTGTGGCGCGCGGTTCACATGCTGCGCACGCGGCCGGAGAACCGCCGCCGGGTGATGGTGGTCCTCTCCGAGTCCCGCGAAAACGGCAGCGAGACCGAGCTGGGCGAGGCGTTGCGGGACGCGCAGCTTCACAACATCCTGATTTATCCGATCCGCCTGTCGACCACGCGGGCGCGGCTGGCGCGGCCCGCGCAACCGAAGCGGGACGTGTTCCCGCCGGGCGTGGCGGCCCGGCCCACGGCCCCAGGCGTGGTCAACACCCCGACCGCTCAGGCGCAATCCCACGTCGAGGTGGTCAATGTCCTGCCGGTCATCATCGAGGCGGTGCGCGGGGTCAAGAACCTGATCTTCAACGATCCCTTGCAGCTTCTGGCCGAGGGCAGCGGAGGGCGGGTCCTGGCCCCCCTGACCGAAGCCGGCCTGCAGGACTCGGTGGGCCGGATCGGCGAGGAGCTGCACAGCCAGTATCTACTCAGTTACTATCCCAACAACCTGACCGTCGGGGGGTTTCACCGGATCCGGATCCAGGTCGAGCGTTACAAAGCCAGAACTCGGCCGGGCTACTGGTACGGGCCCCTGCTGCCGTAACGCGCGGCCGGCCCGCAGCGGTATTGATACAATTCCCCTATGGACACCTTCCCTATCGCCGGCCGGGAATTCCGGTCCCGTTTGATCGTGGGCACCGGCAAGTACCGCAGCTTTCAGCAGATGAAGCGCTGCCACGAGCAGGCGGGGGCCGATTGCGTTACCGTCGCCGTCCGGCGCGTCAATCTCACCGACCGGAGCAAGGAATCCCTGCTGGACTACATCGACCGCGAAAAGATCTTCATTCTGCCGAATACGGCCGGCTGCTACACGGCCGACGAGGCGATCCGGACGGCGCGGCTGGCCCGCGAGGTGGGTTTGTCGAACTGGATCAAGCTGGAGGTGATCGGGGACGAAAAGACCCTGTTCCCCGACGTGCAGGGTCTGCTGGAGGCCACGCGCGCGCTGGTTCAGGAAGGTTTCGTCGTGCTGCCCTACACCAACGACGACCTGGTGACGGCCCTCAAGCTGGTGGAGGCGGGGGCGGCGGCGGTGATGCCGCTGGGAGCGCCGATCGGATCGGGAATGGGGATCCAGAATCCGGCCAACCTCCGGATCCTGCGCGAAAGGATCACTTCCGTCCCGCTGATCATCGACGCTGGAGTGGGGACGGCCTCCGATGCCGCGATCGCCATGGAGTTGGGCGCCGACGCCGTCTTGATGAACACCGGGATCGCCTCGGCCGAGGATCCGGAGCGGATGGCGCTGGCCATGAAGCAGGCCGTGGAGGCCGGCCGGCTGGCGTATCTGGCGGGGCGGATGGAGAAGAGGCTCTACGCCTCGGCCAGCAGCCCACTGGCCGGGGTGGTGCGCTGATCACTTTTTCTGTGGCGCCAGAATGACCTTGTCGGTCGGGTCGGCCATCAAAAGGTCCTCGCGGGCCCTCTTCTCGATGGCTTTCGGATCGGTGTGCAACTGGTGAATCCGCCGTTCCAGCGCTTCGTTTTGCCGGCGCAGGAGGTCATTCCGCTGTTGCCAGGCCCTTTCCTCGTCGCGCCTGCGGCGCAGGGCGGCCAACCCGTAGTCGCCGACCACCTGGTAGACCGCCAGTCCCAGGAACAGGCCGGTCAGCGACAGCCAGACCGCCCGCCGGACGCCGGGTTTGCGCAGATTCCAGCCCATGGAGTTTTGCTGGTGTTCCCATTGTATCGGCCAGACGCCGGTAACGCCAGCGTTTTTTTCGCCGCCCCCGGGAGGCCGCATGACTGACAAGATTCTCGTTTACAGCACTTGTTCCAGCGCCGAAGAGGCCGAGAAGCTGGCCCGCCACCTGATCGAGAACCGGCTGGCCGCGTGCGTCAGCGCCATCCCCCAGGCCACCTCCTACTACCGCTGGAAGGGTCAGGTGCAGCAGGACGCGGAGATCGTGCTGCTGATCAAGTCGAGCCGGGGTCTTTTCGGACGCCTGCGAAAGGAATGGGAGCGCTTGCACAGTTACGAGGTCCCGGAGCTGATCGCGGTTCCGATCGTGGAAGGGGCGCCGAACTACCTGAACTGGATGGAGGCGGAGCTGGCGCCGTCGAGCTGACCGATCTTGAAGTTGACCTTCTCGCTGCGCCCGTCCACCTCGACCCGCAGCCCGGCGGCGCGGAGCCGGCCGGCGACCTGGCGGGCATAGTCGAGCTGCTTGTCGGTGATGGGCAGCCCGATGCCTGGACCGGGGGCGGGAAGGCGCCGGGGTCACCCTGATGGCGGGCGACGGCGCGGGCGGTGGCCGCCGCTGGGGCCGTCATCGAGTGGGAGCCAATCGAGGCAGGGGGGGCGTTTCCTGTCTTGCGGCGGGGCGTCTTCGCCGAGAAAGCCGAGCCGCCGTTTCCGGCCGAGCGACCGGCGCGGCCGCCCCGCTCGCGGCGGCGGTAGCAGGTTAGCCGCTTTTTGACTCGACCTGCTGCTGCGCCTCGACGAATCTTGAGATTAACCTCTCGGCTGTGCGCGCCGGCGAGTACAGTAGCCCGTTGCGGCTGCGTGCGTTACACTGGACCTGGAGACCGTGAGTAGGCCCAGGGTGCTCGACGAAGAGAAACTGCGAAAGATCACAGATCTGTTGCGCCAGGCAGCACGGCCCCGGAAGATCCTGCTGTTTGGTTCTCACGCCCGGGGCGAGGCCAGCGGCAATAGCGACCTGGACATCCTGGTTGTCGAGACGCAATGCTCGGACCGGGCAGCCGAGGTCGTCCGGCTCGCCAGACTGCTGAGTCCCCTGCGCGTCCCCGTTGACCTCCTGGTTGTGAGCGAGGACCATTTTCGGTATTGGTGCGATACTCCCGGTAACGTCTACTACGAAGCTCTGAATCACGGCAGGGTCTTGTATGAAGCAACATGAGCAGGCCCTGCTTTTGCTGGGGAAGGCGGCAGAGGACGAGGCGCTCCTCGACGAAGTGGTGACGTCCGAGCGCGTCAGCGACGGAGTCTTCGGATTTCACTGTCAGCAGGCGGCCGAGAAGTTACTGAAGGCGCTTCTCTCCAACTTCGGCGTGGCGTTTCCCAGAACCCACAATCTGAGGGTGCTCATGGATTTGGCTGAGGATGCAGGGCATGCTCTTCCTGCCGCTCTGGCGGACCTCGACGTACTCACCCCCTTTGCTGTCCTTTTCCGGTACGAGTATCTTTCAGCGGATGCGCCGCTGGATCGGCGGCACGCCCGTGGGATCGTGCGCGATTTGAGACGGCACGTCGAGTTCCTGCTTTCGTAGGTCAGCGCGGGAGAACCGGCATGCTCCCCTTCGGCTTCATGCTTTCGTAGGCTGCGCGGAATGTCGCTTCGTGATTACTGGAACCGATGATCCGATTGCGCAACCCGCAGATTCGGCGCAACTCCTGCCGCATCAACTTTCCCAAGCAGATCTCAAACACCACGCCCGGGGTCATGAACCAGTGGCGGAAGCATCCCTCGCCGCGAGAGGTTGCGACATCACTCAGGACCTTCTTGAGCCGGTTTTCCGGTCGCGTGATGTCAATAATGAGAACGGCGTTTTCGGGAAACGGGGCCCCGCCCAGCAAATATGTGCGACATTGATCTGTGTAGGGTTCTCCCAAAGTGATTCCAGCGCCGTCTCTTCGCCAGTTAAAAACAGCGGCCTTCCAAATGACTGAGACGGCAAAATAGGCCAGGGCGTCGAAGTTGATGTCCGCGTCTTCCCCAGCCTCGTACACCGTGCATTTGTCGCTGCTGCGGCTCCTGGAGTATCTGGTGACCTTGTCCCACAACGGGAACTCACCGTTCGCTTGCAGTAAGTGCCGGAGAACCCAGTTCTCCCCGTTTTGATGTAAGCCACGTTTCCCCGGATGTGGCGGTTCAACAACGTAGGCGGACCAGCTTTGGTTAGAATCTTCACGCCCCCTGTTGTGATGCTGAACCTGGCGGTTGTTCGAGGCGACCGGGTCGCTTTTAAGGCGCCCTTCAGCGCGTTGGCCATCTCGGCTTGTTCGGATACGCCGTGGCAGTGGAGCGATTCCTCGCACTGGCCCCAGTCCTGAAAAACCCGCGAAACCCCAAGAGCCTTGCCGCTTCAGCGCGGTCCATTTTGGGGGCCGAGACGATTTTCACTTATCCTGTCGGGCCCCGTAACAATGGGCCTCGCTTTGAACGCTGGCACAGGCTTAGATTATTAAATGGTACCCTCTTCTGGTGTCTCTATGACCGCTGGTCAAACTCTCGCTATCAAGTATGAGGCAGCCTGGATGTATTGTACCCCGATAGACAACCGTGGCGCTGCTTCCTTTCTGTATTGTTTTGAATTCTATCCCGGTACCTTGCACTCTGTAATGACCTCTGGACACAGCCGGAGACGGGTCATCCTTCGTGAGCCAAGCAAAGACCTTGTTGGGCGCGTCTGCTGTAACTGTTGCGTGGAGTACCGTTCCGTCCTCGTAGAATCTCAAGTATTCCCAAGTCGTTGACCAGCCGCTAATGGGACCTGACTGATAACAGCCGTCGGAACATCCGCGCGCCTGGAACTTCTCATACTCGGATCTTATCTTCTGCTCTTGGGATTGTATCTTCTGCTCTTGAGCGATTCGCGCTTCTTCAGCAATCCGTTTTTCCTCACTCTGTCGCACCTGTGCAGCAGCTCGTTCCTCGGCCATCTGTCTTTCCCCGTTCTCTTGCTTCGTCTTCATTTCTGAGTATTGTTCTTTAGTCAGCATTGCGCTAACCCACAACAGTACCGTCCCCTCGTGATCCGAAGCGAAGTAGCAGCCGTCCGGGCTGAAGGTGACCGCCCCGACGCCTCGATCGTTAGCAGTTAATGTTTGAATCTCCCGCCCTGTGGCCACGTCCCAGAGCTTGATGGTATGATCCCGGCTTCCCGAAGCAAGTAGAGCACCATCTGAGCGGAAGGCAACCGACAGTACCCCCGCAGTGTGACCAGTCAGTGATCGACTTTGCCGCCCACTGGGCAGTTCCCAGACGCCTATCGTTGTATCGCCCCTTCCAGAAGCAAGGAGACTGCCATCCGGGCTGAAGGCGACCTTTTCCATCTCGTCATTGTCACCGAGGGCTAGTATCTCGCGCCCTGTGGCCACGTCCCAGAGCTTTATGGTATGATCCATGCCTACCGAAGCAAGCAGAACACCATCAGGGCTAAACGCGATCGACCTTACATACTCGTGGCCACTTAGGGCTCGGATTGCCCGGCCGGTAGCCACATCCCACAGCCCAATTGTGGTGCCCGCAGCCGCAAGCACAGCGCCATCGGGGCTGAACGCCACTGAATGGACCCGATGCCCCTGGTAATAGCGCGTGACCAAACAATTATATATCCTCCGAACGCGACGGCCACTAGCCACTTCCCAAAGGTCGATGTAGTCGTCATCCCGTTCCCATGATTCACTATAGGGGAAACGACTCATGCGAGCAAGCACAGCACCATCAGGGCTCAACACGCCACCACTATCGCCTCCGATTCTCCTCCCGCTGGGAACTTCCCAGACATGGCAGCCCGAAGCAAGCAGAGCACCGTCTCGACTGAACGCGATCGGCTGGCCGCCGGGGCCAAGATCCTTTAGACAACCGTACATTCCGAGTAAATCGCGTCCGCATTCCAGACGTCCTCGCTGAAGGCGAGCCCGCAGGTCTATCCACTCCTTGTATGTCTTGGCTTGAGCGAGAATGCAAACCAACGCAATGTTGCTCAGTCTAGTTTCTGCCTCTCGCAGGAGTATGACGTATTTATCATACTCAGACATCATGGATTTCAGCGTAAGCTGTAACTCCAACACCTCCCGTTGAATACACGTCGCAAGGCGAGCAAGTAAATTATGCCTCCTCGGCGGAATCTGTGGGTGTTTTGGGGCTTCAACGTGGTGCTTGACCGAGGAAGCGGCGCAGTTTGCGGCAGGTGGAATCGAAGGAGCGTTGTTGCCCCTCTGAGT
>Ga0247727_10009708_pt1 | contig 17286 bp, 15 predicted proteins | sample WisWelCaveWW1625_FD_202498 | JGI IMG/M metagenome (GOLD analysis project Ga0247727, IMG submission 202498) | Biofilm microbial communities from Wishing Well Cave, Virginia, United States - WW16-25 | ecosystem: Environmental > Aquatic > Deep subsurface > Groundwater > Cave microbial mat | place...
TATGCACATCAATGAAACCGCCCGCAGCAGCCGGCTCTCCAGCAGTGTCGGCTCCCTTGCCCATCAAAATCATTCCATGCGCTCCGAGAAACACCACTGCCATGACACCAAGCCACCCGGCATGCATTCGTTTCACAGTGACAGTCTTGGCGACGGCTCGTTTGAAATCAATGCCCTTCTCCAAAGGCCATGGCATACATCACTCTCACAGGCGGCCGGGTCTTGTCCAAAGGTCTCCGTTGAAAGTACTTCAACGCTTCAAGTCTTCTGCAATCGTCGCGAACTGTTCCAAGGCGGTTTCGAGATCGTCAGTGATTTCCTGGGCGATGATTTCCGGTGCGGGGAGGTTGGCGGATTCTTCGAGGCTCTCGTCTTTCAACCAAAAGATGTCGAGGTTCACCTTGTCACGCTTGAGCAGGTCGTCATAGGCAAAGCTCTTGAAGCGTTCGCTTTCTTTCCGCTCGTTACGATTCTTCGCGTTGAAGCACGCGACGAAGCCGTCGAGATCGCTGCGCTTGAGAGTGTTTTCCTTGAGGGTGAAATGAAGGTTTGTCCGTAGGTCGTAGATCCAGAGTCTCGTGGTCCATGCTTGCTTGTCTGCGGCGGGCTTGCGGTCAAAGAACAGAACGTTCGCCTTTACACCTTGCGCGTAGAAGATACCGGTGGGCAGACGCAGTAACGTGTGAACATCCGCCTGTTTGAGCAACGCCCGCCGGATGGTTTCGCCCGCGCCGCCTTCAAAGAGCACGTTGTCCGGCAGCACCACCGCCGCACGACCATGCTGCTTGAGGATGGTGAAGATGTGCTGGAGAAAATTCAACTGCTTGTTGCTCGTGCTCGCCCAGAAATCGTCACGATTGATGATGAGCGATTCTTTGGAGGTGTCGCCCGCCTCGTTGACGATGGTCACACTGCTCTTCTTGCCGAAGGGCGGATTGGCCAGCACCATGTTATATTCTCCGTGCTTGTCAGCCAGCGCGTCCTTGGTGATGACAGGCAAATCCTCCTCCGACTCGCCTCCAATCCCATGCAACAGCAGGTTCATCGCGCAGAGCCGTGTGACGCTGTCCACCAACTCGATACCGAAGAGTGTGCCCGCTTTGAGCTGCTTCTTTTGGGCGCGGTCGAGCGAATGATGTCTGGCGAGATAATCGTGGGCAGCAAGCAGGAAACCACCCGTGCCACAGGCGGGATCACAAATCGTCTGGCCGGGTTGCGGAGCCATCACATCCACCATGGCGGCGATGAGCGGGCGCGGCGTGAAGTATTGACCTGCGCCGCCTTTCACGTCCTCGGCGTTTTTTTGCAGCAACCCCTCGTAGGCATCGCCTTTCACGTCGGCAGAAAGGCTGGACCACTGCTCCTTGTCAATCAGGTCCACGATGAGCCGTCGGAGTTTGGCGGGGTCCTGGATTTTGTTCTGCGCCTTGCGGAAGATGACGCCGAGCATGCCCTTCTGCTTGCCGAGTTCCTCCAGTGTGTGTCGGTAATGAATCTCAAGCTCATCCCCGTCGAGCTTTAACAGCACATCCCATCCGAAACGCTTTGGGACGGCCGATGGTCGGTTGAAGGGTGGCCGGCTTTGTTCATCCGCCATTTTCAGGAACAGCAGAAACGTGAGCTGCTCCACGTAGTCGCCATACGAAAGGCCATCATCCCGCAGGATGTTGCAGTAGTTCCAGAGCTTCTGGACGAGTTGTTGCGGGTTGCTCATGAGTTCGAACCTGGGATCATGGGTTCGTCGCACAGCCTCCAGTCGGGTCGGCTTGTCGGGAACAATTCCAAACAACCGTGATACTCAAACACGGGCAAAGTCCAGAATGCGATTGGTCTCTGCAAAAGGCACGGTCTGGGTATCCAGATTCCGCAGATCCTTGCAAATCTCCTCCGCAGCATCGGTTTTCTTGCCGCGTCCCTTGGGTGTTTTCACGGTAAAAAGCATCTCCTTCGGCAGACGGTTGATCCGTCGCAGACGCTGGACCGTTGAGATCCATGCATCGCCATGACGGTAAATTTCCGTCGTTCCTTCCTTGTCGAGATGAAGTGGCTTGATGGCCTTGCTCGCTACGCCATGGTCGAAATGGACGAATGGCAACACGACATGATAGGCATCATCTCCCACCTGCTGATCTATTTTATAATCGCGGTCCAGGTGGTTCTTGCGCAGAAAATCCGCAAGATGGCGCCGCATGATGACTTCCTGATACTCTCGGTCGCGTGCAAATTGTCGTTTGATATAGTGCTGAAAAAGCTCCTGCAGTTTGGCGCGTGGATCGGTGGCCATCACCGTACCGATCCCGCCAAACTGAAAGAGCGTTTCGCGTGGACGCACCAGTTCTCGGAAGCCATTCAAGTTTGCATCCGCCTCCTCACGCATCACAAGCTGGCGGGTCTCCATCTCTTCCTCATGCCCGCTCACTCGTGCGATCTCCTGGCGCAGCCCCCGCAATCCCGCCTTGAACACCTCCACGTCCAGTTCCGGAAAAAAGTCCGTGATTCGCTTGTGCTTCCGGTGCTCAAAAAGATGGCCGAAATACCCCACCTGGGGGCAGATCAGCACAATGCCCACATTCACGAACTCGGCAGTCTCGTGATAGGGACGGAAACGCGCGATCGCATAGTTGCAGACGATGTCTTTCATGGTACTCTCCAGAATCTCGCCTTTTCACGGTCGAAACGCCACAATATTTTTTCCACATCGGACAGGCTCAGGCCTGCATCCCCTTCGGTCCACAGCTCCGGCATCTGCCGCCAGAAATCGGGCAAATCTTTCAAGGCAGACCGCATCAAATCTTCCATCTCCGCCCGGAATGAGGCGTTCCACTCCAAGGCGTTTTCGCGAAAAATATGCGTGTCCCAGAAACCGTCCATGCCCTGCTCGTCAAATGCCAGGTTGTGGTCAATGACGAACGGGCGATGATCCCGGTGGACCCACAGCAGGTTTGGGTTGCCGCCCTGTTCTGTCAGAGTCCGGTCGGCGTTGGCAGTCCACCAGTCGAACAGGAGCACCCGTGCGCGCAAATTCCTGTCGATCTGCCCGATGAACAGGTAGGTCAGTTCATCCGCATTCTCAATCCTCTCTGAGCCAAAGGCGGCTCCGGCACCCAGCTCGTGAATATCCTGTCGGGCGCTGAACTCAATCAACTCCTTGGGGATCGTCACGAACCTGAATGAGGGGATGGGAAGGCCGAGGCGCAATCCGAGATTCCCCGCGATCCACTCGCTGATGAGCGCCTTTCGTCCTGCTCCGTTGCCCTTCACAAAATATTGGCGGACATCGTCTCCACGACAGAGGAAAGGGCGTGTGACGCCTTGCAGGCTTCGACTGATGACCTCAACAATCCTCGTGCTCATGTGGTGGGTAATCCTCGAGACTCAGAAATAGCTTTCCTCTTCTCCAGGCTCGTCGTCATCGCCCAAATGTGTTCGAATCTTCACCTTCGGCGGAGGTAAGGGTAGTAGCGCGGTCTTGGTGACATCGTAGAAATTCACACCCGCTGCCTTGAGTTTGGAAAAATTCACGTCAATTCCTACGAAATTCTTCTCGGACAGAGGGGCAAGCCAGCCACGCACAGCCGCCTCGTAGGTCAGCATCCACCGTGAGTCATACAACTCATCGCTGGTGAGAGCATCTGCCAGCGAATCAAGTTCAGAGGGGCTTTCAGCCAGCCCGAGTGACCGCGCATGCAGGGCAACCAGCGCACATACCGAGTCCTCCATTCTTACCAGTAGACGTAGTATTTCTGTTGGCAGAGTGAAGCCTTGCGCAATGCAGCCCCAAACTGACCATGCTACTTCGCTCGAGTGACGTTGTGGGGCATGTTCAACGACAGTCTTCAACAGGAGATTCCGGCGGCGCTCTTTGCGGCCTGCGTCACTGACGGTCTGTCGCAGGATGGTGTTGAGAGCCATTGGGAGAGCCCCCGCTTCGACGCGGGCAGCCTGAACAAGCAAATCCTCTGCGACTTCGTAGTGTGCCTTCCATTCTCGAATGTTTGCAATTCTCCCGGCTGCATATTTCAGAACTCCGGTATCGGGGAACTCGCGAGAAAGCTCGTACGCAGTGTCGAAGAAGTGAATCAACTGTGATTTGAAACTTGTCGACGACGGTTCAAGGGTAAATCCCTTGATGACATCAACCCAAGTCTCCTCGATACGCTGCGGGAGCGGAAGGATTCGTGTCTTCGCCGGATTAAGATGAAGCTCAAAATCCAACAGAGCTTCTTGAAATGCCGAGAGCCCCTCCAATGCCTGCGCTTCTGTGTCAAAAACAAGTTCGTAGTCATCCACATAGCGCAAACCCGGGATCTCCTGCTTTTTCAATTTTGCATCGACCTTGGACAGGAGAATTTCCGCTATCAGCAATGATGTGTCCGGCCCGATCGGAATCCCATTCGTCTGGCCGTCTTGACAGTTTCGAAGAAGTTCATCGAGTTGATTGCCAAGATTCTTTGCTTTCTTGTTCTTCTTCGCGTACTCCTTTCCGTGCAACGCCCAAGGAATGCTGTGGGTGTAAACCGATGAATAAAAACGACTGATGTCGGCACGCAACAAATAACGACCCTGTGCATAAAGTTGCGCGCGTCTTTCGGGCCGCTGGCCCATCTCGTGTTTACGACCAATGCCTCGCCTAGCATCGGTTGTTATAGGACTACTGAGCGAGAACGTTGAGGTGATGCTCTCTTTTTCGAGGGCTGGCCAGTTATCCACGATGAAATCTGCCAGCAGCGAAAAATGAATGGGGTTGAGGATGGATAGCTCTCTGCGGAGAGTACCGGTGCGCGCAAGATTGAAGGCCTCTGGAATAGAAGTGGTCGCAGGCTCGGAGACGAATGGAAATCCTTTCGGCTTCTCGGTAGCAACGAACTTCGCCAGCGTATGGGAATTGAATGGAGGCGGTAGTTCCTGCGGGAGGTAGCCCCGCTCCAAAAGGTTCTCAAGTGTCAGGCTCATTTAGTTTGTTTTTCAAATCAATTTCTAGGAAATGATTTCGCAAAATGGACTGGCGGAGGCGGGCTTGTCTCGCCGTAGTCCGCTGCGGTGGACGAAGGCAGATGGTGCTCATGCCAATTTTCCTTCGAAGGCCTGCTTCAGAATGCTTTGCCGCAGGGCCTGAGCACGTTTCAGGTTTCCGGCAACAGCAGCTTCCAACTCCTCCACCACACTCAACCGCCGCTCCACTTCCGCCACAATCCGCGTCTGCTCGGCGAGGGGTGGGATGGGAAATTCGAGTGCTTCAAATTTTGATTTGTTAAGAATGGCCAATGTCGTTGCCGACGCTTTGCTTTTGATTTGCTGTTGTCCAAGCGGACTGCTGAATAACCAAAACGCCCAGCTTGGAATTGCTATTTTTGGATTCACGACGAGCGCGTTGATCTGTTGATTCGTCGCGCAGTCAACTCTTGCGAATCCAGTTTTGCCGATGGTCGCGCCGATGCACGTTACGAGAACAGCACCATTCGGCAAAACTCGTGCGAGCTTTGCGCCCTTTGCGCTCAAGTATTGCCGCGCTTCGCGGACGTTGTAGCCAGCGTCGAGGTCGGTCGGTTTGAAGAAAGGCAGTTCGTCGCCAAGATTTTCCGTGTCGCTGGTCGGTGGCGTGTTGCCAGTGATTGCCTCACCAATTTCCGAAACCTTGAGCTGCTTCCATGCACGCATATCGGAAGGAACGAGACGGCCTTCGCAGGCGGCTTTGAGGACGGCGGCGCGGTAGCGTTTGAGATTGGCCTGCACCCGCCGCAACGCCGCCACCCCTGCATCGAGACGCGTGAACTGCTTTTCAATCTCCGCCACGATGTGATGCTGTTTGTCGAGCGATTCGGGATAACAAATCGTTTTCGAATTATAATCGTCTCTGCTCAAACTTGGAATCGCTGTCGAGCGATCAAGCGCGACGAGTTGAAGACTTTCCAAGAGATAGCGAAAAAACGGGAGAAACGTTTCGTCCGTCCCCTCTGTGTAAAATGCGGTATCAATTGGCCAGCAAGGTTCTTCCGAAAAGTGTACCGCACCCGCCGCGCCCTTGCGGCCTACTATGAGTGTCGGCTTTGTCGTCAATGCGCGGTCGTATGTTCCGAACACTCCATTTGAACCGAATGTTGACGTATCAGGGCGCAGATAGCCAAATTGCGGACTACGCGCTTTGCCGTATTTGAGCGGCAGGATTTTGCCGAGTACCGTTTGTCGCCAGCCACGGCTGTCTTTCGCCCCTTCAGTCCTCGACGTGTTTTGGAATTCGTGACCCCGAGTGGCCGACGGCTTCGCCGCACCGCCCATCGCCGATGACCGATGGCCCGTGGCTTTCTTTCGCCCCGTTGTGGCTATGCGCGTTGCGCTCATTTCCGACGGCCCTCCAGTTGGCGCCGTGTTTTTTCAAGTTCGGCGACGAGCGTTTTTTCTTTGGGCAGCACAAGCTGGTATTCGCGGGCAAGGACTTTGTTGGGCAGGTTATCCAGGGCATATTTGGCGACGGATTCATCCTTTTCGGCACACAGGATGAGGCCGACGGGCGGATTCTCGCCCTCATGGGTCCAGTGTTCTCGGGCGTAGTTGAGGTAGAGATGCATCTGGCCTGCATCGGCGTGGTTGAATTTGCCCAGCTTCAGATCAATGACGACGAGGCAGCGCAGGCGGCGGTGGAAGAACAGGAGGTCCACGCGATACCATTCACTGCCGATGCGCAGACGCCGCTGGCGGCCGATGAAAGCGAAGTCGCCTCCCAACTCCATGAGAAAACTCTCCAGATGCCGGATGAGCGCCTCTTCCAGGTCGGATTCGGAGTATTCATCCCGCAGGTTAAGGAACTCGAGAACGAAGGGGTCGCGGACTTCCTCATCCGTTGAGACAGCATCCTCGGGCTTTGTCCGGCCTTTGACGAGAATCGCAGCCTTGTTTTTCGAGAGCAGGGCGCGCTCATAGAACAGGGAGCCGATCTGGCGCTCGAGTTGCTTGATTTTCCATCCGCCACGGAGTGCCTCAGCATGGTAGAAGGCAAAGGCTTCATTCGACTTCAAGCGGAGCAGCCGGGTGTAGTGCGACCACGAAAGAGGCAGGCGTGCCGCAAGGCTTTCAATCCATGCCATGATGGATGGATCGGATTTCCGCAACGCCGTTGCGGATTTTGGTGAAGTCGGAACCTGGCGACTGGATTTCCGCAACGCCGTTGCGGAAATCTCCGGCAGCGGGAAGCGAAGATAAAGGAGCCGGAAACGTTCGAGATTATCCACGCTAAATCCACGCCCATGTCTGGCGATGAGGTCCGCCGACAATCGTTCCAGCAAACCAGCGCCATACGCGGCGCGGGATTTGCCTCCCTGCTCAAACTCGATGACCTGACGACCAATATCCCAGTAGGTGGCCGTCATCACGGCATTGACGGCCCTGACTGAGGTTTGTCTGGCGGTGGCGATCAGTTCATTGATGCCGCCAAGCAAATGATCGTAACCCGCCAGGGCTGGCGAGAGTGAAATCTTGCCTGTCTTTGATGTCTTCCTGCTCATGCCGCGAGCACCTCATTGAGTTCATCGAGCAGTTTGTCCAGTCCAACACCAAAAAGTTGATGCGCCTTTCCGAGCCCGCCGCGTTGGCTGAACGGCGCGTAATCGAAATCGTCTGTCTCAATGCTCAGGCTGGTGGCGATATGGTCTCGGATGAGGTTGAGCCATCCAATCTGCTCGGGCGTGAAGTCCGTCCCGGCCTTGGCCTTGTCCATGAGCCATTCGTTGAACCGTTCCGACACGGAGTCAGCAAAAGGCTGGAGCACCGGCTGTTGTTCCAACGCGAACCGGATGAGGGCGACGAGGTCGGCAAAGCGTCCGGCCTGCGAGCGGCCTTTGACCTTGCCGGGCCGGGCGGCGGCAAAGGCGTCCCAGAGGCGGTCCTCGGTCCACGCCGCGTGGTTCTCACGAAGTTTTTTCTCCAGTTCCTTGAGCATCTTTTCCGTGAGCCGCTGCTTGTAGGGACGACTATAAAGAATTTGCAGGGCGGTGATCTCGGCTTTGTGCTGCTCAATGTAATCGCGGAAGGATTTCAGGAGGTTGGCGGCCTTTTCCTTCGCAGCGGCGTCGTAGCCTTGCGAAAGGACGGTGTCGGCGGTGACGGTGTCAATGGTCTGCTCGGCGTCCTGCCTGGCCTTTGCGAGGGCATCGCGCAGGGTGGGCAGATCGAAGGGCGCACATGCAGCGGCGACAAGGTCCTTGCGGGCTGCCTCCAATTTTTCCGGCGCGACTTCGTCGGATGATGCGCCGGGTTTGCCAGCGGCGCGCGCGGCCACCACATCCGGGTTGCAGGCATCGAGCAATGCCCTGGACAATTCGCCAAGGGATTTTCCTCCCGCCATTCCTTTCAGCGCCTCCGCGTCTTCGTGGTTCAATCCCCTTTCCAGCCGCGCGAGGCGTCCAGCGAGCGTTGTGAGCGTATCTTCGTCGCGTTTGCCAAGGGCGACACCGAGCAGAAGTTTGTCGAAGGCGACGCCCGGCTTTTTCTCCAGCGGACGGGAGTCGGTCTTATCGCTCTCGCACACGCCCACGGCGTCCACGATGACGAAATGGGTCTTGGCGCGGGCATCCGCGCCGGAGACAGCCTGCAAATCCGTGGGGGTGAGCACACGCGTGCCGCGGCCTTTCATCTGCTCGAAATAGACACGGCTCCGAACATCCCGGAGGAAGAGGAGACATTCGAGCGGTTTGATGTCTGTGCCGGTGGCGATCATGTCCACGGTGACGGCAATTCGGAGTTGGGGTGAGGTGCGGAATTCCTGAATAAGGGTTTCGGATTTTTCATAACGCCTTGTTTCGGGGTTGTAGGTTTTGTAAGTAATCTTTTTGGCGAAATCATTGCCGCGCCCGAAAACCTCACGGCAAATGTGGACGACATCCTCGGCGTGGGAGTCGTCCTTGCAGAAGATGAGGGTCTTGGGCACGAGCGTGCGGCCGGGGAATAGCTCGGTGAAGAGCGCGTCCTTGAAAGTCTGAAGCACGGTGCGGATTTGCGATGGGACGACGACGGAGCGGTCGAGTTCCTGCGCGGCGTACTTGAGGTCTTCGTCGAGCTGTTCCCAGCGTTTGGAGCGGTCAAGCTTGTTGCGCTTGTCCACGTAAAAGCCCTTTTCCACCCTGCCGCCCTGCTCGGTGACTTGCGTTTTGATGCGATAGACTTCGTAACCGACGTTGACGCCATCGGCGACGGCGCGCTCGTGATTGTATTCGGTGACGAGGTTCTGGTTGAAAAAGCCGATGGTCTGTTTCGACGGCGTGGCGGTGAGGCCGATAAGAAAAGCGTCAAAATATTCAAGCACCTGCCGCCAAAGGTTGTAGATGGAGCGGTGACATTCGTCGGTGACCACGAAGTCAAACATCTCGATGGGAATGGCGGGGTTGTAGGCGACCTCCCTTGGTCGCGAATCGGCAGCGGCGAGTTCGAAGCCGGATTTTTCGTCGAGGTCTTCGTCCATTTCTTCACCGCGCAGCATGGAGTAAAGCCGCTGGATGGTGCAGATGGTGACACGACAGACGGGGTCGAGCGAATTCGAGACAAGATGCTGGACGTTGTAAAGCTCGGTGAATTTGCGGCCCGTATCCGGCGTGGTGAATTGGTCAAACTCGCCCTTGGCCTGACGCCCAAGATTGGCGCGATCCACAAGGAAAAGGACGCGTTTTGCGCCAGCGTGTTTGATGAGCCGGTAGGTAAAGGCGCAGGCGGTGAAGGTCTTGCCCGCGCCGGTAGCCATTTGGATGAGCGCGCGCGGGTGACTTTCCGCAAAAGATTTCTCAAGGTTGGTGATCCCTTCAATCTGGCAATCGCGCATTCCTTGCGTCGGCAGCGGCGGCAGATGTTGAAGGCGCTTACGGAGCGTTTCAGGTTGAGCAAGCCATTCGGCGAGTGTTTCAGGGCGATGAAAGGTGAATACTGGCCGCGAGCGAGGATCAGGGTCGCGTTCATCGCGAAAAAAGGTTTCGACGCCGGTGGATTCGTAAAGGAAAGGCAATGGGCCGGAGAGTGCGGCGGCGAGAAAATCAGGAAGGTTCTCCGCATAGTGGCCGGATTGTTCGGCGACGCCACTCAAGAGTGTGCCTTCCTTCTTGGCTTCAATAACGCCGACAGGTTTGCGATCCACAAGCAAGAGGTAGTCAGTAGTGCCGGACTTCAGCGGGACTTCACGCAGCGCAATGCCGCGTCCTGCTGAGAAGTCGGCTTTGGCGTAATCCTGAATAGCCCAGCCGGATGCGACAAGTTGAGCGTCGATGATCTGGCGGGCTTGTTGTTCGGGCGTGTCAGGCATGAATTTCCGGCTTCCGCGGCTTGGATAATCGGATCATAGTAGCAACAAGTCCTGCTTGCTACACCCTCTTTCATCCTGGGACAAACCCGGCATGTTTCCTGTCATACTTCAGATGAGATTGGAATTCATGCAGCCCGGCGAAATGATGGTATCACGCAGCCGTCCAACGCGGCCGGCGTTTCTCCAGAAAGGCTTTGATCCCTTCTTCAGCTTCCTTTGATCGGCGGGCCTTCATATGATGTTTGAAAGCCCGATCCAGATCTTTTTTGAATGATGTGGGCCAGGATTCATCCAGAGCGTGCTTGGTGTTTGTCAACGCCCGTGGTCCTCCCTGGATGATGGCTTCGATCATTTTTCGCGCCTCATGCATGAGATTCCCCGTTGGAACGACACGGCTCACAAGTCCCATTTCTCTGGCGCGCTCTGACGAAATGAGGTCACCCGTAAAAAGCAATTCACGGATATCCCGTTCCCTGAGTTGGCGCCGCAACAAAGTTATTACCAGCGCGGCTACCAGACCGCGGCGTGTTTCCGGAAATCCAATCTTTGCATTCTCGGCAGCGATCACAAAATCGCAGGCTGACATCAAGCCGGCTCCGCCCGCCACGGCCGCCCCTTGTACGACGGCAATGGTGATAAGAGGTGATTGATGCAATGCAAGCAATGTCCTGGCTACCATACGGGCGGTGATTTCGGATTTCCGTGGTTCCGAAGCTTCCTGCAAATCGAGGCCGGCACAAAAAACTTCACCGGTGCCCCGGATGATGATGATGCGCTGAAGCGGATCTTTGCCGGTTTTTGCGATCAGATCGCAAAGCTCTTTCATCAAGGCGACGCTGAGGGCATTGCGCTTTTCGGGTCGGTTGAGCGTGAGGGTGGTGATTATATCTTCTTTTTCAAACAAGACAGATGGGGCGTTCATAGCTCACACAGAGTGCACAGAGTTTAGAAGATGTTCCAGTGGGATTTTCATCGGTTGGTTCTGTAGAGATTTTTTCAGTGCCTGAATGTCATTTCCAGAAGCGCCTGCCCCAGTGTTTTTCCCTGCGCATCAATTCGCAGCGAGCGGCTGCCGCCACCGGCCAGCACATCGTGCAAAACAAAATTGAGAGCTTCCAAATTTGGAACTTCGTATCGTTCCACTTTTTTGACACCCAATGACTTGAAATACTTCTTTACCGCAGCAGCAGTCAGCCGTTTCTGCAGAAAGTGCCAGGCGCTTTGCGTGCGGGCAAACACGGCGATGTTGGCGCTGGAGCCTTTGTCACCACTCCGTGCGTGGGCGATGGAGCCGAGACGGATGCTGGATGCTCGATGCTTGATGCTGGATTTCATGATTCGCAAGAAGATCCTGTTACTCCTGTCAAAACATTATTTTGGTTTCCGGCTTCACAGCGCTTTTCTCAATCAAACACGGCCAATAGCCAAATACCGGCTGAACCCTGGGCCGACCCACCGCATAACCCGTTACGCCCTGTGGCCCTGATGTAATCAACGGCGCCAATTCCTTCGTAAACCGTTCCACGGCTTCACGGCGTGAATCCGCAACACTGATTCGCAACACTGTTTCCAACAGATCACTTTCATCGACTTTGCCGGCTATTCCCTGGACTGAGGCGCCGGTACCGAGACATTCAACCAGGGAACGTTCCAGTTTGTAACCGGCCCGGCGAATGCGCTGTAAAATAACCTCTCCACAGCGCCGTGCCTTTTTCACGGCATCCCGTCCAAAAATCGTCAAAGTGCCATGGGCTTTGAAACCGTCGCGGTACGTGGCGCTTACCTTGTGGCTGGAAGTAGGCGATTTGCCTCGTGCGCCTTTGATTTCAACCCGATTTTTCCCAATTTCCTTCACGGATAATGAAAGAAATGAAACTGTCACGTCCGGGCTCAAGTAACGTCCGGGATCGCCAATTTCGTAAAGGAGTTGTTCCTTGACAGTTCTTAAATTGACTGCGCCACCAGTGCCTTTGGGTTTTGTGATCACACAAGAACCATTCGCGCTTATCTCCGCGATGGGGAAACCGATCTCATCCGGCTTTGGGAGCCGAAGCCAATCGGTGGAGAATCCGCCGGTTGCCTGGGCGCCACATTCGATGAGATGGCCTGCAACCGTAGCCCCCGCAATGCGGTCAAAATCATCCCACGACCATCCGAAGTGCGCCACGCAAGGCGCCACGGTCAGGCTGGGATCCGCAACGCGACCTGTGATGACAATATCCGCACCCGCTCTTAATGCCTCCACCATGGGCTGAGCTCCCAGGTAGGCATTTGCAGTTACAAGTCGATCAAGGATCGTTGTAAGAGGTTTCCCGGTTTCGAGATTTTTGAAATCCCCTGCTGCCCCACCCCCTCTTTCTCTCCCCCTTGACAAGGGGGAGATGGAGGAGATCTTGAGATGCGACAGGACGTCATCGCCTGATACAGTGTAAACTTTCAGATGTCCGCATCCCGCAGCGTAGAGTGTTTCGATACAGGCACGCGCGCATCCCTTTGGATTCAATCCACCGGCATTGGTGATCAGCCGTATTTTCGAGCCATTTTTCCACAGAGGGACGAGCGATCGGATCACATCGATGAAATCGCGCGCATAACCGGCGGAAGGATCACGTTCCCGCTGGATGGCGAGAATGGAGAGGGAGACTTCGGCCAGGTAATCGAGGGTTAAATAGTCCAATCGCGGTTCCTGTGCCAGCAAACGGGCTGGTGCGTCAGGGTCATCTCCCCAGAAGGCTTGTGCATTGCCGATGCGCAAAATATGGGATTTCATTGTCTCACGCAGAGTTCACAGAGGACTCGGAGAGGAAAAGTTTCTTTTTATGAAAAGGACATCTGAATACCCCGTGCGGCAGCACGGGGATGAAAGATGCCTGATGTGATAAAATGAGGGCATTGTTGTTGTGAAAACGATTGGAGATCAAAAGGCCGCTGAGGTGCTCGCATGGTGTATTCGATTTCATGTGCAGAGAAAGGTTGTTCTGAAGCATTGAGATCGTGTTGATAAAAGCCCCGCGCGGAAGCGCGGGGAAATTTACTCTAAACTTGTAAAACGTCGGTATGGAATTTATGTGGCGGAGGTTGCCGTTTCACCAGTCCCAGAGTGGTGATGAGAATGTCGCGCGTCTGGTGCGGTTGAATGATGGCGTCCACCCATCCTCGCGCAGCTCCATAACGGACATCGGTCTGTTCCTGGTAATGTTGTTTCACCTTTTTACGAAGTTGGTCGAGATCCTCATCGGAGTGTTCCCTGTCTTTGGTTGCGCGGGAGCGTTGCAGGATGGAAAAGAGTGTTTCCGCAGCCTGTTCACCACCCATCACAGCGTAACGCGCGTTTGGCCATGCGAAGATGAAACGCGGATCAAAGGCCTTGCCACACAGCGCGTAATTTCCAGCGCCAAATGTGCCGCCCACCACAATGGTGATTTTGGGCACCACACAGTTGCTGACCGCGTTGACCAGTTTGGCGCCGCTTCGGATAATCCCTGATTGTTCGGCATCCCGACCCACCATGAATCCCTGTACGTCCTGTAAAAAAATAATCGGCAGACCGGTTTGATTACAATCCATCACAAACCGCGCGGCTTTATCGGCGCTGTCAGCGTAGATGACTCCACCAATCTGGATTCCCTCTTTGGAAGATTGTGTGCGCATTCGCTGATTGGTAATCAGGCCGACAGCGTGACCACCAATTTTGGCATAGGCAGCGATGAGGGTTTTCCCATATTCCGCCTTGTATTCCTGCAGGGAGCCACGATCCACGAGGCAGGCCAGCAGGTGATGCGCATCGTATTCTCTTCGTCCATCCGGGCTGATCTGCTGATAAAGCGTTTGAGAATCCTGTTCTGCAGCGGTGGTTTGTTGTCCACCTCCATACGGAACGGATTCCTTTTGCGGCAGCAGATCGATCAGTAACCGCAAACGATCCAGGCAGGCCTCATCATTTTTTTCATGGAAATCAATGGTTCCACTGATTTCTGAATGCATATGCGCACCGCCGAGTTCCTCGGGATTGACCTCCTGACCGATCGCAGCTTTGACAAGGGAGGGTCCCGCCAGATACAAGCCGCTGCCTTCGGTCATCAGAATTTTATCGCAGAGAACCGGCAAATAAGCGCCACCGGCCACACAGTTTCCCATGATGGCCGCATATTGCGGAATGCCTGCAGCCGAGAGGACGGCGTTGTTGCGAAAGATTCGGCCAAAATCGTCTTCGTCCGGAAAAACCTCGTCCTGCAGCGGAAGAAAGATACCGGAGGAATCGACGAGATAGACGATTGGCAGCGAGCATTCAAAGGCGATCCGCTGGGCGCGCAAAATTTTTTTGCTGTCTGTGGAAAGAAGGCGCCGGCCTTGACGGTTGCATCATTGGCAATAACCATGCAGGGGCGCTTCGACACAGAGCCAATTCCCGTGACGACACCGGCTGCGGGAATCTCTCCCCATGCTTCATACATTTTGTAGCCGGCCCAGAGGCCGAGTTCGAGGAAAGATCCGGGGTCATCCAGGAGACGGACGATACGTTCCCGAACAGGAAGCCGTCCTAATTTGCGTTGGCGCTCATGTCCGGCAGGATCACCACCTTTACGCAAAGCATCTTCTTCAACGAGGATGGATTTGCATCGCTCAAGGAACACATTTGATTCACTGACAGGAGTGGTTGACATAAAATCCGTTATCTCCTGCTACTGTAAGCCGATGAATTGGTCAAGTCACACCAATGGGAGGCTTCGTTCATCTTTCATTGCCAACATGTCTGAATTAGATTTTCATCAGGCACATGGACGCAATCAAGAAAGATGTCATCATCGTTGGTGGCGGGGCCGCAGGTCTCATGTGCGCCATCGAAGCTGGCAGGCGTGGCCGAAGCGTGGTGGTTCTCGAACATGCCGAGCGCCTCGGCAAAAAGATTCTGATATCAGGAGGAGGCCGCTGCAATTTTACAAATATCCATACCCAACCCAAAAATTTTCTATCCGACCATCCGGATTTCTGCAAATCGGCGCTTTCCCGTTATACTCCGGCTGATTTCATTGCGCTGGTTGAGAAGCATCGCATTCCTTATCATGAGAAAAAACTCGGACAACTTTTTTGCGATCAGAGCTCCCGTCAGATGGTCGAGCTTCTTGAGGAAGAGTGCAAAACTTCCCGCGTCGAGATCCGTCTTGGATGCAAGATCCACTCGATTCATAAGAATCTCTCTTTTCAGGTTGAAACAAGTCAGGGGCTTTTCAGTTCAGACTCCCTGGTCATTGCCACCGGCGGACTCTCCTTTGCAAAACTTGGGGCAACGGACTTTGGTTATCGGATTGCAAAAGAGTTCAATTTGAAGGTCACCGATCTGCGTCCCGCCCTGGTGCCGCTGGAACTGCAGGAACCCGCCGGCCTCAGTGCGCTCAGCGGGATATCTATTGATGCAGTGGTGCATTGCCGGAGGCAAAGTTTTCGAGAGAATATTTTACTGACTCACCGGGGTTTAAGCGGACCCGCTATTTTGCAAATTTCCTTGTATTGGCAGGAGGGCGAAAGTATTGAAATCGATCTTCTGCCGGAGAGATCGGCTGAGAGCATTTTCTTGGGTGAACATGGCGCTAAAACATTAAGCGCTTTGCTGAGCCAATATTTGCCAAAGCGCTTTGTGCAACATTGGTGCAGTGCCCTGGCCAACAAATTCATTAAAGAGCATACAAAAGCCGAACGGGAGGTGATCATGCAGCGACTTCATCATTGGAAGGTTGCTCCTCACCGCACAGAAGGCTATCCAAAGGCCGAAGTGACTTTGGGAGGTATCAGTACTGAAGAACTTTCTTCGAAAACCATGGAAGCACGGGCTGTGCCCGGTTTGTATTTCATAGGCGAGGTGGTTGATGTCACTGGTTGGCTGGGGGGATATAATTTTCAATGGGCCTGGGCCAGCGGCCATGCAGCAGGCCGGTACGTGTGAATGGTGAAAGTTCAGGATTTGGCGGTTTTGGTCATCAACGCAAAATGTTGATCATGCTCGATGATCTCCAGTCCATACCGCCGGGCACATGCAAAAATAAGCACATCACCAGGCGGCACAGCGATACCACCCTCACGGCAACGACGGGCAATCTGCGCTGTGGCTTGCCAGCATGAATCGTCAAAACTCAGGCGCTTTTTGTGAGTGATATGGTTCGAATGTGAAATATCGTCAAAAGTCCCAAATGATCTTATTTCGACCAGTCTTCGACGGCGAGGCCTTCGATCCCCTGAAAGTGGTGGATGTCGAGGGTGGCCAGAACAAGGTTGTGCGCCCGAGCGGTGGATGCAATCAGAAGGTCCAGGGGAGGACGGGTTTTACCGCTGCGCCGGTGAATCGCATGCAGCCGGGCATAGACTTCCGCAACCCGCTGATCCACCGGCAACACGGCCAGCCGTCCTTTCAGATGCTGTTCATAGAAATCCCACAGAGGACGGGATTGGCGGAACTCCAGCCCTTGCAGCAGTTCCGCCTCGCAAATGGCTGAGATGCAAACGGCATCATCCCCCGTTTCGCGCCAGCGGCGGATCGCAGAGGTAAGCCAGACTTTCCTCAAGGGTTGCGAATAGACAGAAGTGTCGAGCAGATGCGTGAGCGCCATGCAATCAGTCCAGAAAATCCCGCGGTTTGCTCATCTCGCGCTCTGGAAGTTCGAAATCCTCCTCTGGCGGGCCATGCTTCCGTCGATGTTCCTCCACCGCATCCCAGATCGTAGAGCCTTTTTGTGGTTCTGGGATCGGCTCGATCTTGGCGACAGGTTTTCCCCGACGGGTGATTGTGTAGACTTCACCGGTCTCCGCCACCTTCTGGCAGATCTCGGAAAGCTTGGTTTTGGCTTCAAAAAGACCGATACTCTTCATTGCATGAATATACTAGACAACTAGTGCCACGGCCACAAAATCTTTTCACTTTTTGTGTTTAAATTTTGGTTTGTGGGATTCTCTTTTGAAGAGGAGTAGATTTTTGGTTTCGATTTCCCATTCGAACACTTCTCCTTTGTCGATAT
>Ga0247727_10009709_pt1 | contig 17282 bp, 15 predicted proteins | sample WisWelCaveWW1625_FD_202498 | JGI IMG/M metagenome (GOLD analysis project Ga0247727, IMG submission 202498) | Biofilm microbial communities from Wishing Well Cave, Virginia, United States - WW16-25 | ecosystem: Environmental > Aquatic > Deep subsurface > Groundwater > Cave microbial mat | place...
CGCGCGGCGGCGCTCAAAGCGGAAATCGAGCGGATCGGCCCGTGGAAGTACCAAGCGTTGCCCTACGACTGGAAGACGATCCGAAAGCAGGGTTCATAAACTGGGGAAGCGATTCTCAAATCGTGGGGCATCTCGACCGAAGGTAGAGATATTTACCACTTGTTTTTGTATGCAAGATTTCTCGCTTCGCTTCGGCTTTAAAACGCGGAAAAACTGTTCGCTCTTCGGAAGAAACCATTGGACATACGCGCCAGGTTTAATCCACCATATGTTTTCTACATGCAGTCCGCGTAAGGTGGAGATGTGACAATATAATGATCTGTGTACCCAACCCTTGGTGAGATGTATTCCGATATGTGGTGTCAGCGGAATGGTTGTCAGGTGAGTCGGCTTATTCGACATTGCGTGAGATTACTTTTTGCACGGAGGCATAGAGATCAGTCCAATGTCCTTGACGCAAGCGAAACTTCGTGCCGTGATTGTGTCCCGTTCTTGCGTCAAAATCGATGAGCACATAACCATCTTCAATACACTTCAAAAATTTATCGAAGGAAAATTCGGCTAAAAGATAGAGACTTTCGTATCTGAAATATTCGTGTTTGTTCTCGACTCTCGTGTCTGCGATCACGTAAAAACAATTTCTGATTTTAGTGCCTATCGCATATTTCAAATCATCAAACCCCCAATAGGGTTCAGGCTGTATCCGTCCGAGTCCGATTCGTGTTTCCACAGAAGATAACCAAGCCAAAATCTCCAGATTGGTTTGATCCGCTTCGGAGAAATTAAAAACAAAGCGCACCTGCATCGCGTTTCTATCCACAACAATCCTAAAACCTCGGTTTGTGCAGGCAGTCGCACTGGTTGTTGAACGAAAACTCATTTCAGTTGTTGGATATTTTCCACCGGCCTGGTCATGGAGCCAGCCATAGAGAGGCAAAAGAACTTTGGAAACGATTTTTGCGCCTGTCGGAGAAGGCTCAATGTGTTTCAGCGTTATAAGCGAAGCGGAGTGTTTCCGTTGCCCTTTCAGTTCCCACTCTCTGGTATTGGGTAGAGGAAGATTGTTTTCTTCAATGCCAAGCAATTGTTCAAGGGTGTTGCCCACAGCTCCGTCATTGCGAGCGCCAATCGTCTTCTTGACACTGCTATGCCATCCAGCATCGCAAATATCTCGAATTTGCTTGATGAGTTCGTCCTTCGTGTATAGTTTCATGTTTCTGGCGGCCTCCAGAAATCCAGTAAATATTCAAACGTCACACCCATGGTAATGTAATTACTTGGCCATCCAAAAATACCAATCTGATTCACCACATTCGTTCTATCCCAAATAATGATGTTTCTCAATTCGTATCCACGTTTACGCAGTTCTTCTATGAGTGACACATGAATGGCGATTCTTTTGTTTTCCCACCACATGTCAGGCACATTGATAACGCAATGCCCCTTCGGTTTCAGAAGCGGTAAAAGGGCTTGGAAAATATCACCCATGGCATGGGTGTATTCTTCGATAGACAACGTTCCTAAGTCACGAGGGTCTTGGGAATACTGTTCTATTTTTCCAAGTTGTTCATTATTTCTGAATCTCCTGGACTTGTTTTTTCTCACCCGATTGAGCAAGTTTGCATAAGGGGGTGACGTCCAGATCAGACTGGTGGTATTGGGTTGGAGGTGTTTCGTAATATCCTTGGCATCATCCTGAATAGCGATTTGTCGTGAATGGTTAAACAGGTTTGTCTCGTTGCCCAGCCTTGTTTCGCAAAGACGAATGTATTGAGGTTGTAGGTCAAAACCTACCGCATTGCGATCAATATCCCGCGCTGCGACAAGTGTTGTTCCGCTTCCAACAAATGGGTCGAGGACTAGTTCGCCTTGATGCGTGAAGAGTTCGATTACCTTTCTGCATAAAGAAATCGGGAAGGTCGCTGGGTGTTTCGTCTTATCACGAATATCCCTTGACTCATAGAAGAACTGCCAGACACCGATTTGGCTTTTCAGCCAATCCTTTGGAGTCATACAGTTAATATGCGTTTTCTTGCATTGGCAGGTTCTTTCAAAACCACCAGATAGAAACGTCTCCTCTTCAGGTGTTCTCTCCCCGGCAACAGGCTCAGTGGGTTGATTTATCTCGTACATCTTTGGGTTCATAGTGATACCGTCTGGATGGGATAGGGGCCTTAAAACAACGTATCTGATGCGGCAGTTTCATGTTGGCTCAAGAAACAGCAGCCCTAATGGGACCCCCCAGCGATAAGGGCGATTGTCTCACAAAACTTTTTTGACTTCAAAATGTATCCCGTGAACGTGTGGTAGCAACTAGCAAAGAGTCGGTCTCCATCTTGAACGCCGTGCGCTGCAGGCCGGGGTTCGAGGTGTCGTTCGCCTCGCGGATCGCGTTCTCGATCCAGGCATCCCCGTATTTCTTGGCGACCTCGGCAATAATGAGCTCGCTTTTCTGACTTCCATTTTTCTTCACGACGAAAGTTGCGCCCGCGCACCCGCTCCCGAACACCTCATCCAGTACGCACCGCACCAGATGGACATTCTCATCGCCAATCTGCACAAAGACGCTGCCGGTCTAGGTGAGAAGGTCGCGGGCCACCACCAGCCGATCGCGCAGGTAGGCCAGATAGGAATGGATGCCCAGCTTCCACGTGTCGCGGAAGGCGCGGATTTGCTCGGGTTGCCTTGTTGCGTCCTCGGCCTTGCCGTCCTTCACGTCACGCTTGCGGGTAGAGACCTGCCAGTTGGAGCCGAACTTGATGCCGTAGGGCGGGTCGAGGTAGATCGTCTGCACCTTCCCCTTGAGTCCTTCCTTCTCGGCCAGTGAGGTCATCACCAGCAGCGAATCGCCCAGAATCAGCCGGTTCGTCCAGTTCTGCTCGTGGTGGTAGAAATCCACCTTCTGCTCGAAGTCGGATGGCCCGCCGTTGAAGTCTGCGAAGAGATTGATCTGCTGGTAATCACCCTCACCCTGCCCTCTCCCATGGGGAGAGGGTGAAGATTTGGGTAGCGCGTCAATGAGCGCCTGCGGATGAATCTTCTCCTGAATATAAATCGGCACCCCGGGGACGGCGAGGTCTTGGCGGTCCTGTTCATCCTTTCCATTCCAGACCAGTTGCGGATCGAGCGACGGATCGCGCGGATAGAGCAAGGTCTTGGGCGCGCGTTCCTCGTCGGCCACGAAGTCACGCAGTTCCTCGGTGGGGATGTTGGCGCGTTTGTCCTTGTGCCGGATAGATTCAACTTTTGTCGGGGGAATGTTCTTCGTGATTTTCTTTTTTGCCATGATTTATTGCCTAATCTCCGGATGTTCCATGATCGTTCGTTACTCTCTTTTGCTTATCATTGGTTATGGCCTCGTTTCCCGTTCCAAGTACTGTTTCGCGTTTTCTTTAAAGTCGTCCAGAGAGGTGAATTGCTTGTCGCAGGCCGAGGTGAGTCGCGTCTTGTCCTTGCGCCCGATTTTATCGAAATCCTCATGTACAACCATGCTGCGGAAACGCAGATTTTTAAGCTGGAATTCAAGGCAACTGATCGTGGCAAGTCGGGCACTGGCATTGTCTTTTACGCCAAACAAATAAAGCGGTGTCCCATTCGGCTTAAACTGCCAATCAACCTCCAGATCATCACGATTGGGGATAGGACAGACAGATTGTGTGGGTTGATAGCTGGCGAGCTTTTCCAGGATAAATTCTTGCAGCATTTCCTCGAATAGGCTTTCCAGTGTTTCGCGCCGGAACAACCGCATGTTGCAGACCTTGCCGATGGCTTGAGAAAACTGCATCAGCGCGGGATAAAGGGACTCCGCGTTCGTTTCCATATAAAGCTCACCCTCTTCTTCGCTTACGCCGTTTTCGAGCAGGATACGGTGGAATATCCTTTCCTTGTTTGGCGTATCAAGATTGAAGGTATAGGAAAGCCGCATCAACGTCATGCCATGATCGGAGAGCCGTATCCGCTGCCCCACCAACAAATCGGCATTCTTAGGCAGATCGAGAAAGAGATCCATCATGTCGCCGTCCTCATGGTAGAGCGGCGCAACAACCTGTTGGACGTTGGGGCGCTTTTCTTCCAGACGGACAAAGTTTCCAAATTGCTCCTGGAGCAATTCAATGGCCTTCATAGAATGAAATTTGGAAAATACAGAGACAGATCCGCCGAAATGACAGTACCGACGTCTTGGGAAGACGTCCAGACGACCTGTGAGTCGTCGACATTCGGAACGGTCGGTGGGCTGCGGCCTGGCCTTTGGTCTATTGCAGATCAATCTGATCTTGCGTGCGGATGAAGCCATTATTAAACTGCGAGGACGGCGTGATGACCGTCGTCGACGGCGAGATCTGGTTAAAACCATTGACGCGTTGAAGGCTTCGGGGCAGCACAATCCCCTGAGGAACTTTAGCGAGTGCAACCGAGCCACCGGCGCTCACAGCCATACCCGAAAATGCACCGGTACAAATCACCCCAGACGTCTCACAGGTCGAGAGGAAAGCAAACACTCCTCGGCTGTGGTCAAGATCGGCATCAAGAATTTGGTAAGCATAGTGCTCTGGCGTGGTGCCAGAAATTGTTGAAAGGGCAACAACAGCCGTCATGCCATCGGCACTAATATCGACATCGGCACCATTGACCAGAGGCGTCACGCCAGACCGATCTCTTGGCAGGGCCAGGGCAATGACTTTCTCCCCCTCAAAGCGCGTTGGAGCCGCAGAAGTAAAGTCGAAAAGACGATAGACACCTCCCTCGCCCCCCTGGTGACGCCCAACGATAACGACATCCCCATCGGCGCTCATCGCGATGTCGGTGTAGATTTCTCCTGCGACGGATGAAAAAAATGAGGTGAAAGAGGGCGTCGAAAGAACATTGTCGACACGGAAGATGCGGAACGCTCCGGTGGTACACGGATTCTGTTGCCCGATGACGGCAGCGGTGTTGCCGTCTGCCGAGAGGGCGACTTCCAGGAGACAATCACCCGGGCCTGGGATTGATATCCCCACCGGAAGTGCGGAGGAAGACGACAACCCGGTCCGGAGCGAGAGGGCCGAGGAGCCATTGGCCACCAGCGCGACGGTGCCGTTGTAAGAAATGGCAATATCGCGGCCCACCGCCAGAGTGGAATCAAATGTTGTCAAAGTCGCCGGAATGTGAAGGTCGACCACACGACCACCCAATTTCCCCGTCGCAGAATCGGCCTCGACCGCCGTTTCCCCATCCCCGGAAACAGCCACCGATGAACTGGAACCACCGTCGGAGTCGGTCAAATCCGAAAGGACAACCAGATCAGGCGTCGCTTGCGCCAAGGTGAACTTATCAAGACTGCCCTCCCCGCTCTCCCCACCGATGCCATAAATTTCTTTCACAATTTCCACGGTCAATAGCGTTCCCACCTGTTCACGATGACTGGATAGTGAACCGGCCGTCTCACTCGGCACTGTCACGACAACCGGCGCAGACCCGGAAGAAAGACCCGCAGGAATAACGGCAATGATCACGGTGTCGTCCCATCGTTCAATCGAGATCGAACCTCGATCGAAGGTTGTTTTCACGGCATCCGAACCATCAATGGCCAAGCAGTTGGATGCACCAATGGTCAGGCAACTTGATCCACGTTCGCTCCCAAACCCGCTGCCGGTAATTTTTACCGTGTCGCCGATCATCGCGCGAAAGGTGCCCGCGCTTGCAGAGACCCCGACGCTGTCGATACGAGGGATCTGTTCCATGACGATCTGCACCTCCCGATCCACGCCGTTGAGGTCGGTCGTGGTCACGCCGATATAGGCCAGGCCGCGCGCATCGTAGGCCTTTGCCTCAAAGTGACGATTCTTCCCCAACGGGACGACCACATCCTTAATGTCCTCACTCTGGCGGCTGACCGGAACCGACTCCCGGATCGGCGGGTTAATATCCGCAGCAGAAATGAGCAAATCAATCCGCTCAATACCATACGCAGTCGGCGCTCCAAGGGGTTTTCCGCCCTTCACGGACATCTTGATATTAAAGTTGGTCTCCGTCGATCCACCGGCGTCCGAACTGCCCCCCCCGCCGCCACAACCAAAAAGAAGTGCGAGCACCACTACCCAACCAAAAAAACGGATCGCCATGCGATTCATACCATCACTCCCTGTCTAAATAGATAACAACCTGAAAGCTACCGATTACGGAAAAATCACCCGGACGCGTAAACCGAGCGAAGAAAGATTTGGCACCTGCGCAATGGGCGGGGTCAGATGGACCGCCACCGGCAGGCGCTCTCCTCCGCCTTTTGGGTCGATCTGCTCACTCACTTCCATCGCCACCGCCGCCACTCGAACCGGATCAATTAGGGCGGTCGCTTCGGTAACCTCAGCCATCACCTCTTTTGAGACGGCCAGCGGTAGTGGTGGTGGGCAGGCCTCGCCGATTTTGGTGTAGAAAAATGACGACAAAACCACACCATTGGCCGCGTTCTTCGCCCGCGCGGTCACCTCACCGTCGAGGCTCAAGACGCCCGTCGCCGGCTGCCCATTACAGTCTGTTATCCAAACGATAAAATAAGCGCCACCCCGCTCCGCGATTGCCAACGCCGTTGGGGTGTGGATCGTAAACTGCGATTCCTGTGCTAAAGAACCGGGACCCGACATGGCCCGAACAATCCCAGAGGAGAGAGATCCTGAATGATTCTCGGTCATCTGAAATTGGGTGTTTTCGCCCAGTGTCACGATACTGTCATCTTCGGTTAACAAGCGGAGTTTGGATATGGCGCCGGTTTTATGAGTTGTCCCAGCCAGAAAGGAGGTGCCCTCCGTCACGGGGACATCGACTCCCGCCTGCGGAACCTGCTGCACATCGTTCATGGCCGCCGTCACCCACCCAATCTCTTCACCCTGCGGTGCGTCGTCCGGGATGGTTTGCGCATCCACCCCCCCAAGAATCTCTTCATCTCCCGACGAGATGTCTGGGGTGGTTTGCGCATGCACCACTATCGGCAGGAGCAGGAACAAAATAAAACGCCACATTAGAACCTCCCTGAAAGGAGAATGGAGTAGATGCTGCGATCATAATCGAAGACCGCAAGATTGGAGTCGTTTCGGGTATAGGCATACTGAAGGCCAATCTCCATCGACTTTGAGAACTCGCGAGAGAGGCGCCCGCCGAGCGAATAGATCTCATCGTTACGCTTTGGACCTTCCCCTGAACGGCGAAACGAGTTGATATGTTTATAGTCTCGGCGTGTGTAATCGCCCGTCGCATCGGCGTTCCATCCCCCGTTGAAGCGCGCCTGCCCACCGACTAAAAGTTGGTGTCCGGTCGCATCCCAATCGTCGTTCGTCGCATCGCCATCGGCGCTTTCCTGATCGTAAATATATCCGACGCGCGCACCTTGCTTACCCTGGTTGAAGTAAAAATATTCGGTGGCACCAATGGCGTGGTTTGTTCCGGTCCGCGCCTCGTTTTTTGTGAAAAACGAGATCGGTTTGTAAACATGGTGATCCAGGCGATAGGACAGTTGGGTCGAAAAGGCGGGTTGATGAACGATCGTCAGTAACGGATTGAGTGTGTGGCGCTTAACGAAGTGTGCCTCCCCCACCTCGGTGTAGTTGAACGTATAGTCCAGGCGGGTCTGGAGGCGTTCTTTATCGTAGGTTAGGAATATCTTCGGCTCGTGACTTTGCACGTTGACGTTCTTGAGATCACTGTGCGAGTGCAAGGTTTGATGGAAGGTATATCCCACGCCCCAAGGTGCCGCCGGATAGGGCTTGTAGTCTGCGTCGATCTGAAAGAGGAAACGATTGTCACTCTTCCGTGGGACTGGCGCGATCACGCTCGGCAGGCTCGGCTCCAGCAGTACGTTGCTGTCGTACTGAACCCCCGCGCTCGCGACGATTCCCCATGCCGCGACTCGCTCCCCCGTCTGGCTCAACGAGACCCCATCCTCAATCCGCCGCAGGAACATTTCAGATTTTTTTCCCCGATGTGAGTCTGGGGCGTCTTTCAAGACGCCGGTAAACGACTGCTGGGCATCTGGATATTGTTTCTTGCGATACTGGGCGAGGCCCAGATGGTAACGGGCCGTTTCCGCCCAGTCGAGATGGCGTAATTCGGCCTGCCGAAGCGCATCGCTCAACAACGGAATGGCCTGGTCATCGTCGTGGAGCGCCTCGTACGCCAGGCCCTGATAATAGGGCGTCAGCGGATTCTCTTTACCAACCACCTTTTTGAGGGTCTCCGCCGCCTCGGCGTACTTTTCCTGTTTCAGATAGGCCTCTCCAAGTGCCAGATAGACATCATCTTTTCGATCGTAAAGACTGAGCGCCACCTGAAGATCGACTTCCGCCTGACCGTATTCTTCCTCCTTGACCTCCGACAGACCTAATAGATAGGTTGCGCGCCCATCGTTCGGACGCGCGAGGAGCGCGCTGCGGAATGCCTCTGCGGCCGACTCATATTGGCGGCCGTTGAACAGGGTCGCCCCTTGCGTCATCTGGAAATCATACGCCATCGACGGCGGGTCCTCGGCGAAAATTTGGACCGGCATTGCAATTAAAACCAAGAAGAACAGCCACGATAAACGTTTCATTCCCCCTCCACACGGACAATTAGAACAGACACTGCACCCTGCCACCATCCCAAAAAGCGGCGCACCCTAAATCATCATTCAAAATAAGTCAACCGACCCATTCGAGCGGTAGACTTCGTTGACAGGCCAAAACCCGCGTGGTAGATAGCGCGGCTACAATATCGGATTGTGCGGCACCAGAATATCGGCCAAAATACTTGGGGCGAATCAGAATGCGGGTCTGCGCTTTCGGACAGAGCGATCTTGGTTTGGTGCGCCAAACGAACGAGGATTCGTTCGGACTTTTTCCGGAACAGAACCTTTATATAGTCGCCGATGGCATGGGCGGACATGCGGCGGGCGAGGTGGCCAGCCGCATCGCCGTGGCGTCGGTGCGGAAGTATTTTGAGGCGCCGGAACATGCGCGTCAGAACCCCGCCGATCGATTGCGGGAGGCGGTCAAGACAGCCAACAGCGCCGTCGTCGGCGCGGGCGACTGCGATCCATCGCTCAACGGCATGGGCACCACGATCGTGGGGGTCTGTGCGTTGCTGAACACCGTCATCATTGGCCATGTGGGCGACAGCCGGATCTATCGCTATCGTAATCGTCAGGTGGAACAGCTCACGCATGACCACTCCCTCGTCAACGAATATGTTCGGCAGGGACTCATCACGCCGGAGAGCGCCGCTCACCACCCGATGCGGCACGTGATCAGCCGGGCGCTCGGCACGAGCGTGCAGATTGAGGTGGAAATCGCAAGACATGCCCCGCAGGCGGGGGATGTCTTCATTCTCTGCTCGGATGGTTTGAGTAATCGCGTCACTTCCGCCGAAATGAATACCCTCCTCACCACCGCGACGGACGACCTCGAAAAGACGGCCGGTGCCCTCGTCACGCGGGCAAAGGACAATGGCGGGGAAGACAATATTACATTGATTCTCGTCCGTTACGGGTAGCGTCATCTCCAACGACACTAACGTCCCCGGTCGCTCCCCTTCTGTCGCGTTCACAACGATGTCAAACAAACGAACAGTTCGCCGCTCGGCGCGGCTCATTCAAGAGGGCGATGCCGTCCTCATGGGCAACTACGCCCGCTTTCCGTTGGTGCTTCGGGCGGGCGGGGGCGCGACGGTGATCGACGCGGACGGAAAGTCGTATCTCGACTTTACCGCCGGTATCGCCGTCAGTGCCCTCGGCCACGCCGACGCGCGCCTGGTGAAGGCGATTGCCGATCAGGCCGGGCGGCTGATTCATGTCTCCAATCTCTATTACAACGAACCACAGATTCGCCTCGCCGAGTGGCTGGTGGCGCACTCGTTTGCCGACCGGGTTTTCTTCTGCAACAGCGGCGCGGAGGCCAACGAGGCCGCAATCAAACTGGCCCGGAAGTTTGCCCAGGAGACGCGGGGGCAGGGCTGTTTTGAAATCATCAGCGCCCAAGGCTCGTTTCACGGGCGGACGATGGCCACGGTGACGGCCACCGGCCAGGAGAAGTATCAGAAGGGGTTCGAGCCGTTGCTGCCGGGATTTCGGTATGTGCCGTACGACGACGCGGCGGCGCTCTCGAAGGCGATCACGCCGCAGACGGCTGCGGTGCTGCTGGAGCCGATTCAGGGCGAGGGGGGGGTGCGCATTCCAAAATCGGGGTATCTGGCCGAGGTGCGCAAACGGTGCGATCGGTCGGGTGCGCTGCTGATTTTAGACGAGGTGCAGACCGGCATGGGGCGGACGGGGGACCTCTTTGCCTACGAACAGACTGGGGCTGCGCCGGACATTCTGACTTTGGCCAAGGGGCTGGGCGGCGGCGTGCCGATCGGCGCGATGCTCGCCCGCGCCTCCGTGGCGCGGGTCTTCACGCCGGGCAGTCACGCCTCCACCTTCGGCGGCAATCCGCTCGCCTGCGCCGCCGCCCTGGCGGTGGCGGGGCGGATGACGGCACCATTTCTATCCCGCGTGCGCAAACAGGGCGAGGCGCTCCTGGCGGGACTCGCCCGTCTTCAGAAGCAAACCGGCTTAATCGAGGCGGTGCGCGGTGTGGGGTTGATGGCCGCCATCGATCTCTCCCCCGCCGCCCCGCCCGCACTTTCGATCATTGAGCGCGCCGCCGAAAACGGACTCCTCCTCAACCGAACCTCGGAGCGCACACTCCGTTTCGTCCCGCCGCTGATCATCACAAAAGCCGAAATCTGGTCGATGCTGACAATCCTGGGCGAGATTTTGGATTCTCCATCGTGAGCCGATGATTCGTATCAACCGGACGGTTGCTTGATGAGACCCGATCATGCCGAAGCGTGACCTTTTGGATTTGGCGGCGCTTGCGCCGGACGACATTGAATGGCTGATGCGCCGTGCAGCGGCGTACAAGGCGGGTCTGCGTCATCCGGCGCTGAATGGCCTTTCTGTCGGCCTGTTGTTTGAGAAGCCGTCGACGCGGACGCGGGTGTCGTTCGAGGTCGCCATTCACCGGCTGGGCGGGCACCCGGTGCTCCTGCCAATCGACCAGATGCAGCTGGGGCGCGGCGAGACCGTCGCCGATACGGCGCGCGTGCTGTCCGGCTATCTCTCCGCGCTGGTCATCCGCACCTTTGGACAGGCGCGTTTGGAGGAATGGGCGCAACAGTCCACGGTGCCCGTCATCAACGGCCTGACGGACTTACACCATCCTTGCCAAATCCTGGCCGATCTTTTCACCATCTACGAGCGGCGCGGATCGCTTGCGGGGCGAACGCTTGCCTACATCGGCGATGGCAACAACATTGCCCACTCGCTCATGGAAGGGGGCGCCCTCATGGGGATGCGGGTGGTCGTGGCATCGCCTCCGGGGTTGATGCCCGATCCGAAAATGACCGCGCGCGCCATGCAGATCGCAAAGGCGCACGGCGGGGGCGTTCTCGTTCACAATGACCCCCAGCAGGCGGCGGCGGGGGCCGACGTGCTTTACACCGATGTCTGGGTCTCCATGGGACAGGCGGACGATCCGGCCCACATTGCGGCCCTGCGGCCTTATCAAATCAACGCCGACCTGATTGCGCGCGCGCGCCCAGACGTGCTGGTCATGCACTGTCTGCCGGCGCATCGTGGCGAGGAGATTACGGCTGCGGCGATGGAAGGGCCGCAGTCGGTCATCTTCGAACAGGCAGCGAACCGCCTCCCCGTTCAACAGGCCATCCTGGAGCGCTGGGTAACGGGGCGGTGAACCCTCAACACCCGTGCAACGAACGTCCTCGTTAGAAAGTCCGCACCGACAATACTCGCCCATGCCAGAACCCAGGGCGCCGCTACGCATCTTCCGAATAATCCATGCCCAGGGAGAATACGGATGGTCGTGCAGATCAATCTGGGTGACATCGTGGTGGACGTGATTCTGAAGGCGATCAAAAACGTCTATCTTAGTGTCCATCCCCCCACAGGCCATGTGCGGATCTCGGCCCCGAAACGGATGCGCCTCGACACCATCCGCGTCTTCGCCCTTTCCAAGATGGACTGGATCAGGCGGCAACAGCAAAAGTTGCGGGAACAAGAACGCGAGACGCCCCGCGAGTCTCTGGACCTCGAAAGCCATGATGTGTGGGGCAAGCGCTATTTGCTCACGGTCTCTGAGGGCGATGAAGCCCCATCAATCGATCTCACGTACAGCCACATGCTGCTGCGCGTCCGACCGCAAACCGCAGCGCACAAGCGGCAGGCACTTGTTTCGGAATGGTATCGGCAGCAGATCAAAACGGCGGTGCCGCCCCTGCTCGCGCGATGGCAGCCCTTGCTAAACGTGCGGGTGGAACGGTTCTTCGTGCAACAGATGAAGACCCGGTGGGGAAGTTGTAACTACATGGCGCACACGATTCGTTTCAATACGGAATTGGCGAAGAAACCCACGGAGTGCCTCGAATACGTTGTGGTTCACGAGCTGGTTCACTTGCTGGAGCCGACCCACAACGCCCGTTTCGTCGCGCTGATGGATCAATTCATGCCCAAGTGGCCCCTCCACCGCGACAGGCTCAATCGTCTGTCGATTCGGTGAGAGCGCCGTGAACCCAAATGAACCCAGATGACGCATTAGAAAAAGTATTTGTTTTTGTCATCCCCGAAATGTTTTTCGGGGGTCTGGTTTTGAAGTTTGGAATCCATAGACCCAGATTCCCGATAGGATCATTCGGGAATGACAGATTTATTTCGGGGTTCACTTTGTTTTTCTAATGCGTCCTCTGGGATGAACCGACGTTAATGTCTCTGCAAGAATCCAAAGATCAAGTGGCGCAGGAAGTTCTGGCCCTGACGCATCTGGCCTCCCGGGTTGGCGCAGGCGATCCCGATGCCCGTCCGGCGCTCGATGACCGTCTCAATCTGCTACGGGGCCTTTTCCGTCGGGAACCCAACGCCTTCAGTCCAGAGATGGTCGCAGCCCTGAAGCGGCTGTCGTCTTCTGTCCCAATGACAGGTCGGGGCACGGCGCGCCGTGCCCCGACGGAGACGGGTTTGGACAGGGGGCTGGGCCGGGACACGACCCGCCGTGTCCCGACGGAAATCTTGCAATCTCTTTTTGGCTATGCCTCTTTTCGGCCTGGGCAGGCGGAGATCATTCAGGCGGTTCTTTCCGGGCGGGATTGTCTTGGGGTGATGCCGACCGGGGCGGGCAAGTCGCTGACGTATCAGATTCCGGCCCGAATCCTCTCCGGGACCACGCTCGTCATTTCACCGCTGATTGCACTGATGAAGGATCAGGTGGATGCCTTAACGGAGATTGGAATTCGTGCGACCTTCCTCAATTCCAGTTTAACCACGGCGGAGCGGCAGGAGCGGCGAACGCTTGTGAAGAAGGGGACGTATGATCTGATCTATGTCGCGCCGGAGGGGTTGGAGGGGTTTCTTCTTGAGTTTTTATCCGACTGTAAAATTGATCTGATTGCCGTCGATGAAGCCCATTGCATCAGCCAATGGGGACATGATTTCCGTCCCGCCTATCGAAATCTCTCCGGACTAAAGTCCCGCTTTGGGGATATCCCCGTCCTGGCTTTGACTGCGACGGCTACCGAAGCGGTATCGGTGGATATCGTTCGGCAGATGGGGATGCTCGATCCCTTTCGATTTCGCGGATCGTTCTTCCGGCCCAATCTTCATCTTTCCGTTTACAAAAAGGGGGGAGGAAGAAAGACGAAGGAAGATATTCTCCGTCTGGTCCAATCGCGCAGAGGAGAGTCGGGCATCATTTACTGTCTGAGCCGAAAAAGCGTGGAGACGACCACGGCGTTTTTGGTCTCACACGGGGTTCGCGCCCTGCCCTACCATGCCGGAATGGAGAACGGCCCCCGGACCGCGTCGCAGGAGGCTTTTCGACGGGACAATGTGGATGTGATGGTGGCCACCGTCGCCTTCGGGATGGGAATCGACAAATCGAACATCCGATATGTGATCCATCGGGACATGCCCAAGAGCCTGGAGGGGTACTATCAGGAGATCGGGCGCGCCGGTCGGGATGGGGTGGAAAGCGACTGTATTCTTTTTTATTCGTGGTCGGAGGTGGTGAGCTACGACCGATTCCTGATCGGCATGACGGACGAGCCGCTCCGAAAGAAGATGGGCCAGCAGACACGGGAGATGTTCGACTGGGCCGAAGAGGGTCTCTGTCGGCATCAAAGTCTGGTGGCCTATTTTGGAGAGACCATCCTGCCGTGCGGCAGATCATGCGATGTCTGCGGAAAGTGGGATCGCCTTGCGCAGGCACAGGCGGCCATCGGCACTCCGAAGATGGCGCAAACTCGCCCCGCCCTGCAAAGCAAAAGGGGCCTCCCGTCCGAAGAAATTCCCGACCGGGCCGATGCCCTGTTCGTCCGGCTCAAGACCTTGCGAAAGCGTCTGGCCGATGAGAAGGGAATCCCGTCCTACCTCATCTTCAGTGATGCCGTGTTGCTCCAAATGGCCGCGCAACGCCCCGCCACGGAAGACGACCTCGCTCAAATCAGCGGCATCGGCCCCAAAAAGATCGTCCAATACGGAGCGATTTTTCTGGCAGAGTTGAAGAAATAAGCGCCCCAAGTTTAGAGGGGGCACCAGAGGGCTTTAGGGCACTTCTATCCATTCGATTCCGCCCATGGTTCGACAGGCTCACCACGAGCGGCATTCATGACATGGCCGCTCACCCTGAGCCTGTCGAAGGGCATTCAGGAGATTGATAGAAGTGACCGATAGATCGGCTTGATCTCCGCGCGACCGTCGGGCTATCTTCCGACCGCAATTTTAGGCCGTGGTTACGGCGTGTTCGCCACTGGGTATGTGACAAAAAAGGATAACGCGGATGGATCGGTTAATTTTTGAGCGGAGCGTGTCGGGACGGCGGGGTGCGGCCTTTCCGACGGAAGAGTTGCAGGGCGTGGTGTTGGACGATCTGCTCCCGGCGGCGCATCGGCGTGCGACCCATGCGGCGCTGCCGGAGGTGAGCGAGAACGACCTCGTACGGCACTACACCGCCCTGTCGCGGAAGAACTACGGCGTCGATACCGGCTATTACCCGCTCGGCTCCTGCACGATGAAATACAACCCGAAGATTCACGAAGAGGTGGCGGCTTTGCCGGGGTTCGCCCGCATCCACCCGTTACAGCCGGACGAGACCGTTCAGGGGGCGCTGGCGCTGCTTTACGAGTTGCAGCATGACCTGGCCGAAATCGCGGGGATGGACGCCGTCTCATTGCAGCCCGCCGCAGGCGCCCAGGGCGAGTTCGTCGGCATGTTGATCGCCCGCGCCTACCACCGCGACCAAGGCGGGCCGCGTCGCACGAACGTGGTCATCCCCGATTCGGCGCACGGCACCAATCCGGCCAGCGCCGCCCTCGCCGGTTTTTCCGTCCGGGTCGTCCGGTCAAACAAAGAGGGGTTGGTCGATCTGGATGACCTCCGTCGCGTCGTCGATCATGAGACCGCCGCGCTGATGCTGACGAACCCGAACACACTCGGCCTCTTTGAACGGGAGATTGAGCAGATCGCGCGGATCGTCCACGACGCGGGCGCGCTGATGTATATGGACGGCGCAAACCTCAACGCCCTGCTGGGGCTGATCCGTCCGGGGGACATGGGGTTCGACATCGTCCATTTCAATCTGCACAAGACCTTCTCCACACCGCATGGCGGCGGCGGTCCGGGCGCCGGACCGGTTGGCGTGACGGCGGCGCTGGCCCCATATCTTCCAACCCCGCGCATTGAAAAGGTGGCGGAAGGTTATCAGTTAAACGACGATGGGCCACAGTCGGTTGGCCGCGTGCATGGCTTCTATGGCAACTTCGGAATCCTGGTGCGCGCCTACACCTACATTCGTCGGCTTGGCCCGGAGGGTTTGTCGGCGATCAGCCGCAACGCCATTCTGAACGCCAACTATCTCAAGGTGAAATTACAGTCGCACTATCCGATTCCCCACAACCGCCCCTGCATGCACGAGTTTATTGTCTCGGCCAAGGCCTTCCGCGACCAGGATGTCCACGCCTGGGACATCGCCAAGCGGCTGCTCGACTACGGGTTCTACGCCCCCACCGTCAACTTTCCCCACATCGTCGAAGAGGCGCTGATGATCGAGACGCCGGAGAGCGAGCCGCGCGAGGCGATCGACGCCTTTGCCAACGCGATGATCGCCATCCGCCGCGAGATCGACGAAACGCCGCAGACCGTCTCCACCGCCCCCCACACCACCCTCGTTGGTCGAATGGACGAAGTGCGTGCCGCAAGACAACTCGACGTCAACTTTCACGGCACAATCCCGGCATGACGCTCCGTGTCCATCTGCTCGAACCCTTCGAAAGCGACGTCATCGAAGCCTTGCGCCAGCATCTTGGCGCCGAGGTGCAGCTGACCTGCGGCCCGATCGTCACCCCCGATACGGAAGTGCTCGTCAGTTCTGCGCCGAAACGTGAGCACCTTGCGAGTCGCGCACGATTGCACGCCGTCGTTGTCCCGATCACCGGCATCACGCCGAGCACGCGCGCGATCATGCTGGAACATCCGCACCTCACGTTGCACAACAGTCGCTGGCCGGCGACCCCAACCGCCGAGGGTGCGCTGACCTTGCTGATGGCGGCGACGAAGTTCGTGCTGCCTGCCGACCGCGCCTTTCGGCAACACAATTGGGCGATGCGCTATCAACCCAGCCCGTCGATTTTGCTTGAAGGAAAAACCGTGCTTATCCTCGGCTTCGGTGCCATTGGGCAGACCATCGGGCGGATGTGCCACGCGCTGGGAATGCACGTCCTCGGCGTGCGGCGTCACGCGGGCGGTGACGTGGACTTTCCTGCGGAGGTTCACGCGGTCAGCGCGTTGCGCACCCTACTGCCGCGCGCAAGCATCCTCATCGTCACGCTGCCGCTCACGGCCGAGAGCAAGGGCTTGATCGGCGCAGCGGAGTTGAAATTACTGGGGAAGCCCGCCTTCGTTGTGAATGTCGGCCGCGGGCCGGTGATGGATGAGGCCGCGCTGTACCACGCCTTGAAAGACGGCACGCTCACCGCCGCCGGCCTCGACGTTTGGTACAACTATCCGAAGGACGCCTCCGAATACGGACACACTCCCCCGTCGCGCTATCCGTTTCACGAACTCGACAACGTGGTGATGAGCCAACACCGCATTGACCTGGTGCGCGAACACAACGTGCGACTCGTCACCGAACTGGCCGAGACCCTCAACCTGGCCGCGCATGGAAACACGTTGCGCTACCGAGTGGACGTGCAGGCCGGGTATTAAGGGCCGAATCCCGTTCGTGCGGTCGGGG
>Ga0247727_10009710_pt1 | contig 17282 bp, 12 predicted proteins | sample WisWelCaveWW1625_FD_202498 | JGI IMG/M metagenome (GOLD analysis project Ga0247727, IMG submission 202498) | Biofilm microbial communities from Wishing Well Cave, Virginia, United States - WW16-25 | ecosystem: Environmental > Aquatic > Deep subsurface > Groundwater > Cave microbial mat | place...
CGACGCGAACAGTCCCTTCCCTGGCCTCACCAATCATCTTGATGTGGTTGAGCCGTTCCTTGATTTCCTCCATTTTGGCCTGCATTTCCTGCAGCTTTTGCATCATATTGTTTCCGAGCATCGCAAGAGAATTGTTTGTATAAAGATACCGATAATTTGACGGATGTTATCTTTGACCAAAGGATGAATCTATGAAAGACATCATTGAAAAAGCGTGGAACGACCGCTCTCTGCTCGAACAGGAGGAAACGCGTCAAGCGATTGATGCAGTTATTGCGCAGTTGGACGCCGGGGAACTCCGCGTAGCCCAGCCGGAGTCCGATGGATCGTGGACCGTGAACGAATGGGTGAAAAAGGCCGTGGTCTTGTATTTTCCAATCCGGAAAATGACCACGATTGAGGTCGGTCCATTTGAGTTTCACGACAAAATGGCGCTGAAAAAGGGCTATGCCCAAAAGGGTATCCGTGTGGTTCCTCACGCAATTGCTCGCTATGGATCCTTCGTCGCAAGTGGTGTTATCCTGATGCCGTCGTATGTGAATATCGGTGCGTACGTCGACTCTGGAACGATGGTAGATACCTGGGCAACGGTTGGCTCGTGTGCTCAGATTGGCAAAAATGTTCACCTGAGCGGAGGTGTTGGAATCGGCGGAGTTTTAGAACCTCTTCAGGCAGCGCCGGTTATTATAGGCGACGACGCTTTTATTGGTTCGCGATGCATTGTTGTGGAAGGTGTGAGAGTGGGTAAGGAGGCTGTACTCGGGGCGAATGTTGTGCTCACAATGTCGACCAAAATCATCGATGTCACAGGAAGCTCACCAAGGGAAACGAAAGGGTTTGTGCCCGACCGATCCGTTGTGATTCCAGGCTCGTACACCAAAAAATTCCCTGCCGGAGAATTTCAGGTGCCTTGCGCTCTGATCATCGGAACGCGCAAAGAAAGTACCGACAAAAAAACGTCGCTGAACAATGCGCTACGGGAAAATGACGTGGCGGTCTAACCGTTCTTTTTACTTCAGGTATTTATCGAGCCAGGCGTAAAATTCCCGGTGCCACAAAATTCCGTTTTGCGGTTGTAGCACAAAGTGATTTTCCTCGGGAAAGGTGATGAGTCGGGCGTCAATCCCCAGAATCTTGCAGGCCTGAAAGGCTTCCATTGCTTGTGTAACCGGAACGCGGTAATCCTTTTCGCCGTGAAAAATGAGCATCGGAGTATCCCAGTCTTTCACCATTTTATGCGGTGAATTTTTCTCGTACGCCTTTTTCTTGATGTCGAAATAGTATGGGCCACCGACATCCTGATTGGCAAAGAAAATCTCTTCGGTTGTGCCGTACCAGCTTTCAAGATTGAATAGACCACAATGTGATATAAAGCACTTGAACCTCTTTTTATGCATTCCGGCAAGATAGTAAACAGAATATCCTCCATAACTGGCACCAATCGCACCAATGCGGGTTTCGTCTACGTATGGTTCTTTTGCGATGGAATCAATTGCGGAGAGATAATCGTCAATCGCTTGCCCGCCCCAATCGCCTGAAATCTGATCGTTCCAGGCCTGACCAAAGCCCGGAAGGCCGCGACGGTTCGGGGCTACGATGATGTAGTCGTTGGCGGCCATCAGTTGAAAATTCCATCGAAACGAGAAAAACTGACTTACCGGAGACTGCGGACCACCCTGGCAGTAAAGCAATGCCGGATATTTTTTTGTCTTGTCAAATCCCGGAGGATAGATGACCCAAACGAGTTCCTTTTTTCCATCGGTTGTGTTGACCCAGCGCTTTTCAATCTGCCCAATCTCGAGGTTTTGATATATATCTGCGTTGACATCGGTGAGTTGTTTCTGTTCGCCGGTTTTGATGTTCACCTGGAAAATTTCTGTCGGGCGATTCATATCTTGTCTTCCACCGATGAGATAATCGCCCGCAAATGCAATCGACACAAAATCGTGGTCCCCTGTTGTAATTTGTCGAAGACTGCCGGTCGTGACGTCGATTTCAAAAAACTGTTCGGCGGCTTCCTTTACGGAGAGGAAATAAATTTTGCCCGCGTCGGCGCCCCAGCAAAAACTCCCAACCGTCAGATCGTGCGTTTTGGTGATGTTCGTCTTCAGCTTGGTCGCATAATCGTAAACGATGATGTCATTTTTGGCGGCTTCGTTTCCGTCCCTCTCCATACTTTGCCAGGCCACTTTCTTGCCGTCCGGACTAAAAGCCGGATTCAGGTCATAACCGTGGTTGTCAACCGTGAAATTATTGTCGGAAGAGAGCAAGGTATTGTGGAAGTAGATTTCTGAATTGGTGCTGATGGCCGCTTTCATTCCGGCTTTTTTCTTGCAGGAATACACGATGTTCACTGCATCGTTGGTCCAGGTAATTTGTTCCATTCCACCCATCGGTTTCATTGGGGCATCAAAGGCCTGGTTGGGCATTATGTCCGTTCCTTGTCCTACGAGCTGACCGTCCTTGAAGGGTGCCACAAAAATATGCGAATGACTTCCATCTTCCCAACTATCCCAGTGGCGATACATCAGGTCGTCATAGATTCTCGCATTGGAGTTCGGCAAGTCGCTGTGTATTTCGCTACCGGAAACTTTTGTGGTTTTTACTTCTCGGATAAACAGGATTTTTGTCATCGTTGGAGCGTATTTGAAGCCATCCATTCCGCCATCCACTGACGAGACTTGCATCAAACCAGTTCCGTCCGGATTGATTTCGACAATGTTCATTCCCTTGTCTGTAGTGGCAAGAAAGGCGATTTTTTTTCCGTCAGGTCGCCACTGGGCTTCCACTTCGTGCGCGTCGGTTTGGGTGATCTGTGTCAATTTTCCGCCTTTTACTGGCAAAACATACAGATCGCTTTTGCTGTTGTTGTTCTCGAGCGAATATTCCCGAATGCTCAGCAAAATCTGAGTTTTGTCAGGAGAAATTCCCAGCACATTTACCCTTTTTATTTTCCACAGCAACTCGGGTGTCATCCGGTTTTGTGATGAACCGAGGTAAGGAATCAGGACCGTAAGAACAAACGTTAGAATTTTCATAGAAACAATTTACGATTAGGTTAAATCGGGCAAAACCCGGCGTACAAGTATTTTGCTTGGCAAATATGCGGCCAGAATTCCACAAGCCATTGTCACAGTAAGGATCAGGAACAGGTCGGACAGTCTGAAACTCACGGGAAAGTACTCGGCGTGACTTCCTTCCATCGCAACGATTCCAAAGGTTTGTTGCACATAACACACCAGGTAACCGAGTCCAAGACCGATGATCAGCCCAAGGCCATTGATGAGCAGTCCCTCCAGATAAAATATCCGTTCGAGTTGTTTTCTTCGCGCCCCGAGTGCCATCATTGTGCCTAGATCGTTCCTTTTTTCAAGCACAAGCATCGTAATGGACGCAACCATATTGAATGTTGCGAGAAAGAAAATAAAGCCCAGAAGCAAGGTGGTCATCCATTTTTCGCTTGCGCTGGTCTGATAGATCACACCGTTTCGCTCAACTTTTGTCGTAATTCTGAATTCGTCTCCAAGAATTCCGGAGAGTTCGTTTTTTTTTGCGAGGAGATCGGTTCCCTCTGCAAATTTCATTTCTACCGATGTGATTTGATCGCCGAAGTTCATCGTCTCGGCTGCATACGCGATTGGAACGACCAGGAAATTATCATTGACCTCATTGTTGAACGAAAATGTACCTACCACTGGAATCTGGCTGGTTTCAAACGCATCAGCGCTGCTGCGTGAAATTTTCTGATCCTTTTTGGGAGAATAAACCGTAAAGGTTTCCATTCCGCTTTCGGCTGGAAAAATCTGTGCATCCAATTTTTCAAGTGCTCCAACGCCGACCAGCGCGAGTGGTCCATATTGGTCCTGGAGTACCGGGACACCGTCCATCAGGTGGTCATTCATTTCCGACATACCTAGAAAAGACGCTTCCACACCCTTCAGGGTTCCGATCATAAAGCGGTCTTCGTGCCGGAAAATAGCTATTTCTTCAATGACTTCGGAAGCAGAACGGAGTCCGTCGACGTGGTAAACATCGTCGGGAATTGATTGTCGCTCGAATGACTTGGAGTGGACGGCCTCAATCTTTATCTCTGGTTCAAAGGAACTGAAAAGTGATATAACGAGGTCTTCAAGCCCATTAAAAGCGGATAGAACAATTACAAGCGCCGCCGTTGAGATGGAAATTCCGGTCACGGAAATTCCCGAAATAATGTTGATGACGTTGTGCGTCTTTTTGGAAAAGAGATATCGTTTTGCTATGAAAAATGGGGTGTTCAGGGAGCATTATTTTAGCAGGCGATCAATTTCTTCGGCATAATCAAGCGAATCGTCCAGTTTAAAGTCGAGTTCTGGAATCCGTCGTATGGACTTTCCGATGCGCTTCCCAAGCTCAAACCGTATTACACCGGCCTGTTTCTGAATATGTGTAAAAACGTCCTTCGTTTTGGGATGGCCAAAAATGCTGATGAAGGCTCTTGCAAAAGACAAGTCCGGTGCGACGCGAACGGAAGTAACCGTGACCATCGCGCCAAGACAGACCGATCTCGCTTCCGTTTGAAAAAGCTGGCCTAGTTCTTTTTTGAACAGGGCTTCAAATTTCTTTTGACGAATGGTGGACATTGTTGGAGAATCAAGTGCAAAAATAATGCTTTCAGGGCGTTGCCGAAATTATTGTCACGCAAAGAAACAAATGACTTGTTCTGGCGTATTAACAAGGTGTTTACCGGCCACTGTGCCGCTAGGCTTTGGTATGGCATTCAGAGTAGTTCCATATTGCTTAATTAAGATACTAAAAATCAATTAATTAAATAAAAATTGAAGACATTTTGGCACATCGCAGGTTATGCATTTTCCTACCGTAGATCGGCTGTTTTGGTCATTGTGTTCAACCTGCTCTTCGTTATTTTCAATTTGTTGTCGCTTGTACTTTTCGTGCCTTTCCTGAAATTGATCTTTAATCCAGAAGAGCTTGCTGCGTATATCGACGGAGGCCAACCAACCTTTGCAGGACGGGAAAATATTCTGGAGTACTGTGGGGATCTATACAATTATTACATCGCAACGTTTATCGAGAGCCAGGGAGGATTGATTTCAGCTCTTGCTTTTGTATGTACGTCGGTTTTGGCGGCTTTTTTCTTCAAGAATCTGTTCCGCTACGGCGCCATTTACCATCAGTCGTATCTTCGAATGGCCGTAGTCCGGGATCAGCGCGAGAAATTATTTCGGAAGGCGATGCACCTGCCGTTGTCCTATTATTCGAACGAAAAGAAGGGCGATTTAATGGCACGGATGATTGCAGACCTCAACGAAATTGAAGTTGCGGTGGTGTATGCACTGGAAGTACTTTTCCGCGAGCCAATCGCAATTATCATCAACATCATCGTGCTGTTTTATTTCAGTGTCGATCTGACTTTGTTTTCGTTGGTCCTGCTTCCGGTATCTGCGTTTATGATTTCCCGGATTGGAAAAAGCCTCAAACGGACCTCCATCAAGGGACAGGAGCAAATGGGAGAGCTCGTTTCAACCATCGAAGAAAGTATTGGTGGCATCCGGATCATCAAGGCATTTTCGGCAGAAAATATCGCAAACGAGCGATTTGCACGACGGAATCTTCACCACCAGCGCTTGATCACCCGATCGTTCCGCAAGCGCGATTTGTCCTCTCCCCTGAACGAATTTCTAGGTGCAATTGTGCTGGTTTCGATCGTATGGTTTGGTGGTAAAATGGTTTTAACCGACACCGGCGAAATGACGGGGACGAATTTTATTACATTCATCATCATCTTTTCTCAACTGCTCCGTCCGGTGAGCGGAATCGCCAATGGACTCACGGCGATGAAAAAGGCCGAAGCCTCCCAGGAACGTATTGATCGTGTTTTGAAAACGGATAATCCAATAAAGGATGCAGTGAATCCTGTGAAAAAGGACACAATTGAGGAGGGAATCACTTTTGAAAATGTCCGTTTCGCGTACAACGAAGACATCGTTTTGAATAATGTTTCATTCAAAATCAAGAAAGGTCAGGTTGTGGCGCTTGTTGGAGAATCGGGCAGCGGAAAATCCACGCTGGCCGATCTGATTCCACGTTTTCACGATGTTCAGTCAGGAAGCGTAAAAATTGACGACACCGATGTCCGGAATTTCAGAAAGGTGGACTTGCGGAAATTCATTGCCGTGGTGACGCAGGAGTCAATTTTGTTCAACGACACGATCCGCAACAACATACTTTTTGGAAAGCCCAATGCAACGGAGGAAGAGATCGTACAGGCGGCGAAAATTGCCAATGCGCACGAGTTTATTTTGCAAACAGAATCCGGCTACGAAACGAACATTGGCGACCGTGGCAATAAACTTTCCGGAGGACAACGTCAGCGGCTGAGTATCGCTCGGGCTGTTCTATCAGACAAACCTATAATGATTCTCGATGAGGCCACGTCGTCATTGGATACGGAATCAGAGAAACTGGTTCAAGATGCGTTGGACAAGCTGATGAAAAACCGGACCGTTCTCGTAATTGCCCACCGTTTATCCACGATCCGCGAAGCAGACAACATCATTGTGCTGCGCAAGGGTGAAATTGTAGAGCAGGGCAGCCACAGCGAATTGATCAAGCTGAATGGCTACTACAGAGGACTCTGTGAAATTCAGCAAGTCATCTAAAGGAATTACTCCGAGTAGAAAACTTCTTCACCCTGCAAAAAGGTCCGTTCAACATAAGTTGAAAGAATTTCCTCAGCCGGCACAGTCATAATGTCTTTGGTGAGAAACACAAAGTCGGCGCTTTTTCCCGGTTCGAGCGATCCTTTCAATTTATCTTCGAAGTTCGACCACGCTGGCCACAACGTCATCCCCAGCAGTGCCTCTTTTCGGCTCAGCGCCTCCGAAAAATAAAATCCGCCAGCTGGATTTCCCTCGGCATCCTGTCGCGTAATAGCGGCGTAAAAAGTTTTCATCGGTGAGATGTCCTCTACCGGAAAGTCGGTTCCAAGCGGAAGTCGTCCACAGTTTTCCAGCAGGGTTTTCCAGGCATACGCGTATTTCGACCGTTCCGGTCCAAGCCGTTGGATAAGCCAGCCCATATCGGAAGTACAATGGGTCGGTTGGACAGAAGCGACGATCCGCGAATCCCGAAAAATTCTGAAATCGTCCGGGTGTACCAACTGCGCGTGTTCGATTTTCCAACGGTGATCCTGTATGTCGCCGATGATCGCTACATACACATTCAAAATAGAACGGACCGCAGAGTCCCCGATACAGTGCGTATTCACCTGATAACCGATCGTTTTCGCGAGTTCGGCGATTTCTCTGAATTGCTGAATATCTCGTAGCATAAATCCGTGGTAATTTGCCGAATCGGAATAAGGTTGAATCAGGCAGGCACCCGAGGATCCCATTGCGCCGTCGGCAACCATCTTGAAAGAACGTATTGCCAAATTTCCGACTTCGTAAACTCCATTTTCTGTCGCCCACTTAATGTTGTTGTCATCCGGGAAGAGCATACTGTAATTTTTTATGCGAAGCTCTCCGCTTCGGTACCACTCTATCCAATGTTCGCGGTCCTTTCCTTCAATGCCTGCGTCGTTGATAGAGGTGAGGCCCACCTGGAACAGCTCGTATTCAGCATCTTTTAGATTTTTCATCTGATCCTCTACAGATAAAGTTGGAAAATAACTTGCGACGGTATCAAAGGCGTTGTCCAGCAAAAGCCCAGTTAGTTTCTCGCCGGATACACCGATAAAACCGCCGTCGATAACTCTGCCGGCGATCAGTCCTGCAAGGTCGAGTGCTTTTTGATTCGCCAGCGCTGCGTGACCATCGACCCTTCGGAGCAGAACAGGAATATCCGGAAAGAGCTTATTTAAGGTATCGTTTACGGGAAATTCCTGGATGGTCCATTTCGTCTGATCCCATCCACGCCCCGTGATGAACGGCAACTGGTTTCTATTGGCAAATGCCACCACACGCGAAATCACTTCGTCAAAAGATTTACAACCCGACATATCCACCTCGGTGCGGTTGTTGGCATAAGACTGAAAATGGCAATGTGCGTCGTGGAATCCTGGATAAACCGGCATCAGCCCCGCGTCGACGATGTTGTCACAATCGTAGCCGTTCAGGATTTCGCGGTTCGGTCCCAACTGAACGATTTCTCCATCGCGAATCGCCATTGCTTCGTACACCGTGAAGTTTTCGTCACAGGAATAAATGACAGCGTTGTGAACGATCAGATCTGCCGATTCTCCCTGATAGCAACCCGTGATGAACAGAAAAGTGGTCCCGATCGCTATCGGGCTCACGAATTTGGCGAATCGGCTTTTTTTTGTGGCCATAAAATAGAGATTGTTAGAATGAGTAACAGATCGACGGCACATTTGTAGCGCACCGCTGAGCCTAGAATCGGTGTGGTCCAGCCGATAATAAGTGCTATGAGCAGTGCAGCACTGACAAGGACGACGACAAGATAGGTTTGTTCCGGAAGGATTCTCTTACTTTTCGCCAGAACATAAGTCAACAGGAGTATGAGCAGCACGTTGCTCAGCGCCGCGGGGTATTTGAGTTTCGAACCGGGATCCCAGGGAAAGGGCCTGACGAAAACATTCAACAAGGCTTCAGGAATAATTTTGACCAGTTGAATGCCGGAATGCGAAATTTTTGTCAGAGGAATAAAACTCTGGGCCGGAACCTGTATGAGGTAGAGATCATACAATACACTGTCTGGTTCAATCCGGATCGGATGATACTGATAGTCTCCAAAAAGTTTATACTCACCTTCTACAGATTTCAGTACCTCGACGGTGTATTTGTCGTGTTGCTTGAAGTGACTGTGTTGCTCGTAACCGATGGATACAAATGCCGTGTCATTGATAAAAAAAACTCCGCCTCCCGCCATATTGATGAGATCCGTTTGTTTTTGCGTAGTCCGGCTCACCAGGTTTATGGTCTCCGGAGTGAAGGAGAATGCAATTCCGCCAAGAACGAGCAAGACCGGCCACATCCAAATGAGCCATTTTTTCCATAGAAGGTATTTTCCGACAATGAAAACAGAACTGCAGCCGACGAGCAGGAGACCTACGTGAGGTTTATTGAAAATCAGCATTCCCAGTGCGACAACCATTAGCACGATCGCGCCAAAGGTCGGTTTTGACAAGAGCTTGAACAGCGCCGTGAAATAAAAACCGAGTGCCAGACACATCAGTGCCTCCTTCGTTAACCCCGAGGTCCAGAATCCTAAGGATGGAAATCCAATCAGCAGTGCAAAGAGAAGTTTTGGATTTTCAGTGTATCGTTTAAACTGAACGTAAATCATCAACAATCCGATCCACGATATGGCGGTCATCAGAAAAATATGGACATAGACATTGTTGAATGAGATAAAATGGAAAACGGAATTGATTCGAATCAACAATCGATTGTCGTTGACGCTGTCGCCATAGGGAGGATGTTCCCAGATATATGTGGCGGAAAGTTCGTTGGCAATAAAAGCCTTGTCCTCTGGCTGGAATCCAAACATTAATTTTATGTAGCCCAACAGATCATCCTGTCCATAGCGACATATAGCCCGGCTATCGTTGAAGAAGTTGAATAAATCAAGGTCCGGTTCACCGCTGCCGTAAAAGTGCATAAAGACGAAGGAGTAACCCAAAGAAAAGCACAATTTAACGCCCCATCCGAGGTACAATTGTTTTGTTGTCAAACCCGTACTGGCTTTCAATTTCCCAAGCAAGAACCAGGAAACCACAAAAAGCACAAGGAGGACAACGTATCCCATAGATGGCCAAAAGTACGATTTTGTGGCTCGGTTTTCTGTTGAAAAGATCGGATAATAATCTCCCCGGGAGTCTTTCAGGACAGGCTGGAATCCTTAATTTTACGGACCCTTACTTATACGTTATGCAACAAACCGCCGAAGCAGCCACGATTGAGCAATCCCGCGACCTCGGTCTCCGCGACGAGGAATTTGAAAAGATCAAGGAGATCCTCGGAAGGACACCGAATTTTACAGAACTCTCTGTTTATTCCGTGATGTGGTCGGAGCATTGTTCCTATAAAAATTCCATCAAGTGGCTCAAAACACTTCCGCGTGATGGGGCTCACCTCTTAGTGAAAGCCGGTGAGGAAAACGCAGGTCTGGTGGATATTGGTGACGGTTTGGCCTGTGCATTCAAAATAGAATCCCACAACCATCCTTCGGCCCTTGAGCCATATCAAGGTGCTGCAACCGGTGTAGGTGGAATCAACCGGGATATTTTTACGATGGGCGCACGTCCCGTGGCGCAGTTGAACTCACTCCGTTTTGGAGATTTGTCTCTGGCCCGCACCAAGTGGCTGGTGAAGGGCGTCGTAAAGGGAATTGGCGACTATGGAAATTCCTTTGGTATCCCCATTGTCGGGGGCGAAGTATTTTTTGATCCCTGCTACAACACCAATCCTCTGGTAAATGCTTTTTCGGCGGGAATTCTCGAAGGCAAAATGGTTTCGGCGAAAGCTGCCGGACCGGGTAACCCTGTCTATATTGTGGGTTCATCGACCGGAAAAGACGGAATTGCGGGAGCGGCCTTCGCATCGAGAGATTTAACCGCAGAGTCGGCGGGTGATTTGCCTGCCGTACAAGTTGGGGATCCGTTTCAGGAAAAGTTATTGCTTGAAGCGACGTTGGAACTCGCAAAATCGGGAGCGGTAGTTGGGATGCAGGATATGGGCGCTGCAGGAATTACGTGTTCCACCAGTGAAATGAGTGCAGGTGGCAAAGTTGGTATGGACATCGATTTGGCGAAAGTTCCGACGCGTCAGGAAAATATGCTGGGTTGGGAAATCCTGCTGTCTGAGTCGCAGGAGCGGATGCTGGTGGTGATTGATAAAGGCAAAGAAAAACTTGTCGAATCGATTTTTGACAAGTGGGATCTTCACGCGGTGCAAATCGGTACCGTTACGACAGGCGGAACCGTACGCTATTTTATGGGTGAAGAATTGTTGGCCGAAATTCCGGCGCACTCTTTGGTTTTGGGAGGCGGTGCGCCGGTTTACGAAAGAGAATACAAGGAACCGGCTTACTTCAAGCAGTACAAGAAATTTAATATCGATCAGGTGCCGGAGTCGGAAAACCTGAAGGAAGTAGCATTGAAATTGCTCGCAAACCCGAACATTGCATCCAAACGTTGGATTTATCATCAATACGATTCAATGGTTGGGACAAGAAATATGAGTACCAACCGGCCCACTGATGCCGGCATTGTCAACATCAAAGGAACTGAGCGGGCTTTGGCGATGACCGTGGATTGCAATTCGCGGTACGTGCACGCCGACCCCGAAACGGGCGCGAAAATAGCTGTGGCCGAAGCTGCGCGAAACATCGTGGTGAGCGGAGGAGTACCTAGTGCGGTGACCAACTGTTTGAATTTTGGAAATCCGTATAATCCGGAATGCTTCTGGCAGTTTGTCGGGGCAATAAAAGGAATGGGCGCGGCCTGCTTGAAATTCAATACACCGGTAACCGGGGGCAACGTTTCCTTTTACAATCAGTATGCTGCCGAAGGAAAGGAGATTCCAGTCTTTCCAACACCGACGATTGGAATGATAGGCATCGTCGAAGACAAACGGTTCATTACAACGCTCGACTTCAAAACAAAGGGAGATTTGATTTTTCTCATCGGTAAATCGTGTAATGACATCGCCTCTTCCGAGTACCTCGTCGCCATACATAATATCGCCGCTTCACCGGCCCCGGCATTTGATTTGAACGAAGAGTTTGACATGCAGGAAACGATAAAAGCGTTGATTCGCAAAGGTCTGCTTTCCTCTGCCCACGACTGTGCCGACGGCGGTCTTTTTGTAACGCTCTGTGAAATGGCAATGCCAAATAATCTGGGTTTTGATGTTCTTACCGATTCCGAAATTCGGCCCGACGCGTTTCTGTTTGGTGAGGCGCAAGGTAGAGTAGTGGTAGGAGTCGGCGAACACCAGGAAGATGAGTTTCTGGAATTTATGATGTCTCAAAAAGTTCCCTACACGCTATTGGGTCACGTTACCAAAGGCAAAGTCTGTGTCGACGATGAACCACTCGGATTTATTGCGGAATTCAAAGAGGCGTATGATACTTCGTTGGAGAAGGAGTTGTCCTGAGTGTTGATGCGACTTACTCGAGAATAATCTCCTTCGTCACCTCAGAAAAACTTTTGAACATCGCAACCACACCGCAGTACTTATTGAAGGATAGATCGACAGCGTGTTCAATTTTTTCGAGCTGTTCCTGTCTCGCCCGAAAGCGATAGACAATATGTGTTTTGACGTAGATTTTCGGATGCTCCGCGCCTGATTCGGCTTCAATTTCAACGACAAACTTCTCGGGTTCTATTTTCATCTTACGCAGAATCGACATTACATCCATTCCCGTACAACCTGCGAGCGCCACCAACATCAAGGGTTTACTTCGGTTTCCTTTCCCTTTCCCGCCGAGGTCCTCTCCGGCATCGAGTGTAACCTTTCCACCGGGTGCCTCCGCTTCGAATTGCATATCGTGTTGCCAGACGGTCTTTACTTTGGTTGCCATAGTTTATTCGAAGCTACAAAGAATACCTTATGATGAAATCATCTCGAAACCAACAATTTTAATTTGGTCATATCGTCGATGCTATATCGGATGCCGCCGACTCCAAGTCCAGATTCGGTACGACCAGCGAAAGGCATCCAATCCACCCGAAAAGCAGTATGGTCGTTGATCATTACGGCCGACGCATTGAGTTTTTCCGCGATCGTGTTGGCCTGATTTCTGTCCGTCGAAAAGACAGCTGCCTGAAAATGGAAGCGTGTATCGTTTGCCAGGTCGATCGCAGCTTCAACTTTTTCAAAGGTAAAAATACAAATGACGGGGCCAAAAATTTCGAGTTGCGAAACTTTGGCAGTCACCGGTGGGTTGAGCAGAATGGTCGGTTCAATGCACTGCAAACCCGTCATCGTTCCGCCACAAAGGAGGCTCGCACCTTCTGCCACCGCTTCCGAAACCCAGGACAGAATACGGTCTGCATCCTGTTTGCGGATAATCGGTCCGACATCTGTAGACTCGGAAAGTGGATTACCGGTTACCAGTTTTTTAGTTTGTGCTGTGATTTGTCGAATGAATTCCTCGAGTATGGAAGCATCGACAAAAACGCGCTGCGTCGAAACACATACCTGCCCGGCGTGGTAGAACCCACCTCTGACAATACTCGCAATCGTCAGGGCAAGATCGGCATCGGCACACACAATAGCAGGTGCAAGCCCGCCGTGTTCCAATGCGCAACGTGTTTCTGGTGGCAATTTCGAACGCAGGTACCAGCCAATTTTCGACGAGCCGATAAAATTCAAATAGGCGATGCGTTTGTCACAGGCCAGTCTTTCGGCCAGTGGATTGGTCAGAATGACGGTCTGAAACCATCCCTCCGGGCAACCCGAAGCGGTCATCATCTCTTCCAGCCGCAAACAAGACAAGGGTGTTTCCATCGCCGGTTTTATGACGACTGGACAACCCGCTGTAAATGCCGTGATCGCCTGATGAACGATGAGATTGATCGGATGATTGAAAGCGGAAATCGCAGCGACGACACCGATAGGTTCCTTGTGCAATTCGGCCGTGCGACCCGCAGAGGCCTCGTTTAGATTCATTGGAATGTCTTCGGTTTCGGCGCCGTTCAGCCAATCGATGCATCGGTCAATTCCGTTGATTACACGTGCGACTTCAACCCGGCTGTCGCGGATGGGTTTACCGCCTTCATTCGTGGCGAGAATTGCGATATTCTCGAACTCGCCGCGCAAGGTTTCTCCGAGTTTTTGCAAGACCTTTTTCCGTACCTCTCGAGGCAATCCTTGCGGGTATTTTTTGTGGAGAAGACAGGCGTGCGAAATCTTATGCTCCAGGGAGAATTTATCGGTCAAGGGAATTTCAGCCATTGATTTTCCGTCAAAAGGTGAGTGGACAGCGAGAATGGCATTGACATCCATACGGCAAACGATCAGTATACCGTGACCTGTTTGATGATGGAATCCATAATGCCGTCGTCGTTCCAGGCTTCAAGCTCCACGTTATAAATTCCAGGTGTCGCATAAAGTGCCGAGTCATCTTGATTTACCGAAGAAGTACCATTGCCGAAGGTCCAGTTCCAACTGATCGCATTCAGTGACTGATCATAAAAGTGAATCGTGCAGGGCGCGTCACAGTTGTTTCCGTCGACGTAAAAATCTGATTCAGGAAGGGGCGCTGGCGGACCGCCACAGGAACTCACTGCAATCACCACAGCAAATACGGCGAGACGGACAGTTTGTTTTTGCATTGGTACAAAGGTAGTGCGGAAAATTCAAATTAGGTGAAGCTTAATGCTGGTATGCGTCTCCGTTTGACTTTTTCAATTTCTTAATGAAAATGGATCAGCGGTAATCCGCGTAATCTCCGGGAGATTTTTTTTTAAAGCTGTCAGCCCTTAAGCTTTTGAAGCAAAATCGGGAAGCTCACTCTACGATTTTCATTTCATCGAGCAAATAGCCCGCATCGCCATAGGTTTCGATGACCCAGAGAACGTAGCGCGCATCGACCATAATGTTCCGGCAGCGGGATTCATCAAACAGAAAATCGGACATCGTGCTCTCCCAGCTTCTGTCAAAATTGATACCGATCAGATTTCCTTCGGCATCGATGCAAGGTGAGCCGGAATTCCCGCCGGTGGTGTGGTTCGAAGCCGTGAAGCAAACCCATAGTTCACCGTCCTGGAGATATTTTCCAAAATCTTTTTTCTCGTATAGGTCTAAGTATCGTTTGGATAAAACAAATTCCGGATCGGCCGGATTGTGCTTTTGGACAACGCCGTCAATGCTTGTAAAATGGCTGTACTGCAAACCATCGTGTGGCGCCGATCCTTCGATTTTTCCGTACGCGATACGCATAGTGGAGTTGGCATCCGCCCAGTTTTTTCGATCGGGAAACATTTCAAGGATTCCGGCCACATAACGGCGCATCAGTTGCTGTTCCTTGGCAATAAATTCGTTGTATTGCTGGGCAACTTTACTGGAAAATGCAATGACTAGTGCTCTTGAATAGATGATCGCAGGGTCCTTCAACAGCGTTTTCAAACTCTTTTTTGTGAAGGGTGTTAGAAGCTCTCGGGTAGAGGCTGTGTCAAAAAGCACCGAAGAACCAAATATATCGGTCCCTGCCGTTGACCAGGTGGAAGAAAAATTTTCAGGCAAAAGATCGCTGCTAACCGTTGACGCGTAAACAGGTGTGCAATTTTCAAAAATGTTCTGATCAACTTCCTTGTTGTAATCTTTGAAAAAACCGGCCATTCCATCGAGTGCGCTTTGGACGTCTCCTTTCAATTTGACGCGCAATGTATCCTGTGGGTCAGGAAAAGTCAACATCATAAAATCAACTGCGTAATTGACAATCTCTGGTCCTGAACCCATATATTCGGTGTACATCGCTCTGGCCAATTCGATTTCCTGCCATTGCCTCTGATGTATGTTCAGTTCGTCGATGACGCCAAAGTATTTTTCTTTCCACTCCGTGCGTTCTCCTGCCCTTGCCCGATATTCTTCTTCAAACGCAAATTTCCTGTCAATGGCTTTCAGTTCCACCAAACCGTCCAATTGCCCAATCCACTTTTTCCAGTGATTCGCGATGCGCGCTTGTTTGGCGACGTACTGAATCTGAATTTTGGGATCGCTCAGCATTCCTGTTTTCATTGCGTCGAGCGCCTTTTGCCGGAATAATATTCTCGCCGGTCGTTCCTTGTCAATGTAAAATTTCAATTTGCCGGATGCGTAGTGCTGATCCGTTTGCCCAGGAAATCCATACACCATTGTGAAGTCACCTGACTTGCGCGGCTTTACACTGATTGGAAAAAAGTGACCCGGCACATACGGTTTGTTTGTGGCGTCATAAACAGCCGGTTGATTGTCTGCCCCGGCATAAATACGGAACACGGCAAAATCTCCGGTATGTCTTGGCCAAACCCAGTTGTCGGCGTCCCCGCCAAATTTTCCGATGCACGCCGGAGGTGCACCGACGAGCCGGATATCGTTGTAGTCCTGGGTGATCAGCATAAAAAACTGATTGCCGAGGTTAAAGGGTTTTATTTTTGCTGTCAGCCCATCCACGTTGTTTTCTTTCTCTAGTGCCAGGATGTTCTGTTTGACTATCGCATTGTTCGCTTCCTGAGAGACATCCGGTTTGGTCCCCTTGAGCACGGCGGCCGTGACATCCCGGATCTCTCTAACAAAGGTCACCCTCAGCCAGGGGCAAGACAGTTCTTCGCCTTTCGATTTCGCCCAGAATCCATCGCCGACATAATCGTTTTGTGTCGAGGAGTGTTTTTGAATGGCATCCAGTCCGCAGTGGTGGTTGGTAAAAAGCAGACCTTCGGCCGAAACCAGCTCTGCGGTACAACCACCGTTGAACTGAACTACACCGTCCTTAAGGCTCGAGCCGTTCGTGCTATAAATCTGCTCCACGGTTAGTTTGATCCCGTAAGTCTGCATATCGGAATAAAACATTTCGATCAGCGATGGAATCCACATTCCCTCGACCGCCCGGCAAAAGGATGTTGGAAGAAGGGCGATTGTAGTGGCGAGAAAATATCGGACGATTACCTGCATTCTGATTAAGATTGATCCAAAGATAATACCAAATTGAAATGGCGAACCGTGAATTTGATAAGTGGTACGAACCTGCTATTTTGTCATCTTGGAGGGCATTTTGCAAAAATTGCACGGATATTGCCATACCTTTGTATGCAGTCAGGCGATGGACATACTTGAATTCATATTTGTACTTGGGGTTAATTTTTCGATCTTCGGATTCATCTGGGGGTTGCTGATGCTCCTGGTTCGTTTGATTCGGATGGGACTTGGAGCAGGCAATCAACTGGCGGAGGCCTATGGCTTCCGAATCGTTAAATATTTTGTCCTGGTTTCGGCGACGGCCAACTACATCCATTTGTATCAGAATGCCGATGTAAGCAGCAATGCCGGAATTGCCCACATTATTGTTGGGGTGTTGGTGATGGCCTTGTACTTACTTGGAAAATTACAAAGCCGGTCGCTGATGAGTGCAATGGCCGGGCGACAATTGTTGGGGCCGTTGGCAATACCTCCGGTCGATATGAAGGTAGAGCGCTATCTGTTGCTCGGATCGCTCGTTTATTTCATCGCGTGTCTGCTGATGCCGTGGATGGTTCAAAATGGTCTGATTAACTGGTTTACGGATTCTATCATCGGCGTGTACGAGGCTCCTTTTATCGGTTGGATATTCAGCGTAAT
>Ga0247727_10009711_pt1 | contig 17278 bp, 14 predicted proteins | sample WisWelCaveWW1625_FD_202498 | JGI IMG/M metagenome (GOLD analysis project Ga0247727, IMG submission 202498) | Biofilm microbial communities from Wishing Well Cave, Virginia, United States - WW16-25 | ecosystem: Environmental > Aquatic > Deep subsurface > Groundwater > Cave microbial mat | place...
CTTATGTGATTTATGCGGATTTCGTGCTGGTTGAAGAAGACAGTGGTTGGATTTACGCTACTGGGATATAAGATTTTCTAACCATCATCCATAAATACTTCACTGGACACCAACGCATTCTATTGGCGCGAGGCTTTGGTATTCGAGCCGTTGATGAGAACGAGCGTCAGGTCGCCCAGTTGCGACAAGGCGCATTGAATCGCGGGCTCCTGCTGAAACGGCTCTACCTGCGGGCGGTGCGTTCGCTTGGGTGGCGCCGGGCCCGCGGGCGGCAAATGCAGCGCGCCGCGACGCTCGAGTTCCAAAAGCGCAACGCGACAACTCATCTCTTTGAGCTTGCCGTTCGGGCTGCGCCAATCCAACCATTCGCACATTTGCACCGATAGTTTGCGGCGTGACCAGCCCGGATGGGCGTCGGCCAGGGCCTGGATCTGCGTGAGGATTTCCGGCGTGAAGGGTTGATTCGAGATCGTCACGCCGATAAGATAAAAAATCTTTGAGTCCGTGTTCAGTGAAATATTTATGGGGCATGGTCAGGCTATCACAAGATTACCCTATTCCGGCAAAGCGGCTTGCGGCCGGCGTTGCTTGAAATGCTCGCGAGCTTGCTGCGCTCGTAGAGGCATGCCGAGAGCCGTATACGCTTCGATCAAGGCGCTCTCCGCGCGCTCTGAAGATATGGCGGGGAAGAGATGGGTGAGACGATTCCACTTCAAAATAAATCCTCCCAGATAGCCTTGCTCGAACAAAGCGAATGCGCCGCGTTCTTCCTGCTGAATGTATTTGTCGGCGAGCATATTTGATGTGGCGCTATCCGGAGCTGCGCCGTGCAGAATGAATGCGCTTTTTGGTGATTGCGTGGGAGCTCCGCGCGTGGGCAAGCGTTGCAGTTCGAGCGCAGTCAATGCTAGCACCACTTCCTCGCGGGTGTATTGCTGAAGCTCGTGAGCTACAATTTGCGCATGGCCGGGCAATACGAAAATTTTTCCTTCGGCATTTTGCAAACGCGCATTGGAATTTTTGCCGGAGCGGAGCGTGGTTTTGAGTTGGAGAGTGTGGCCGGTCTTCACTTCGCTCCATGCGAGGGCGCTCTCTGCGCGCATTTGCACGACGCCCGTGCTCGTGAGCACGCGCCAGTCGAGCGCGGCTTGAGCATCTGCGCTTGGTGTATTCCAGAATAGCAAAAGAAATAAAGAAGCCGCGCTTGTTGTGAAGCTAGGGTGAAAGCAAGGGCAAGATATCATCGTGAACTCCGAGAGTTGTCTTTGCGTCATGGTTTTATACAAGTGAAGGCGTTCGCCCCGTATCGCAACATTTACTACTCCGAGCACATAATAGGTTACACTCCGCACCTCTATTACTGTCATTCAGGAGGAATCTTTTTAAGCACTGGGCAGCATCTCCAGCACGTAAAAAGTTTCCTTCTGAATGACATGCAAGGAGGGAGAAGTGTAACCTATATTTCGCTCTGAGTAATATGTGCGCGCACTTTTTCTTCGCAACATAAATGTTGCGGCACAATTTATTCGGCCTATATGGTTGCTTCGGCAAGCGAGCGCTGCTTTTGCTTTTGGTTACGATTGCACACGAGCGCGCAGGCGGTTGACAGAATTGCGCAGCGGACCTCATCGCAGTGAAAGGAGTTCATTTTGCACTTGATGCTCAGGGTGGCGTTCACAGCCCGGCAGGCGCCCACACAAAACGCGCGAAGTCGGACTTTGCAGCAACGAAGTTGAATAACGATTTTTTGCGTCAAAAAAGATTCTCGTTCGATGAACATTTGCAAAGCCCGACTTCCCTGTTATCGGTCGGCGTCAATGATTTTCACCCAGCCCTCCGCCAAGCCGTGTTCATCGATACCGAGTTTTTGATATAACCTCAAGGCCTCGCGCCATGCTTCTTCGAACGAAAGCTCGAACCGGGTCAATTCCAACGGGATGAACAAACGGCCGGGCTGCTCGCCGTTTTGCCGCAGCACGTAACGCTGCAGATTGTCCGCTTCCAAAATCTCGGAGGGACTTTGCGAGCTATCAAAGAGCAACATGATATGGCCTTGCTCGTTGTTGGGCGGGGCCAAATCCACAAAGGCCGCGCGAACGCCGACGCTTTCCAACCAAGAAACCATGAGAATCGTCAAGTCTTCGCAATCACCGCTTTGCAAGCGCATCGTTTCATTGGCATATTGGACGCGATCTTGCCGCGCGCGCAACGGCCGTGGGTCGGGAAGATAACGCAGCGTGCGGCGAAGAGATTCATAAAAGCACGCAGCGATCGCAAGCGGCCGCGCTTCACTCCCGCAAGCGGCGAGTAGCGTTCGCGCGGTTTGCAAAATTTCTTTGTCGTGTGGTTGAATGAAGTAGAGCAGGTCCCGGCTTTCGCCGGACCAATCGTGCGCGTCTTTGATCTCAAAAGAAAATTGCCGCTGCAATTGCTGGCGGCCGCGCTGAAAGGCGACAATGTCAAGGTCATAAAGATAGATGCCTGCCCATAGTTTTTGCAAAGCGGCTGCCGGGATCGGGATTTCGAAAAAGGCTTGCGCTGACGGTTCCAGCGTAATGCCCCGTTTGATCGTGGGCAATTCATGCCCGGCCAGCTTGAGAGAAACTTCCACGGGCTTCGCGGTTTGATTGCGCAATTCGATCTTTGCAAGCCATGCCGGTTCGTTGTGCTGCAAACGATAGGGATAAAACACGGGCGCGGCCAATGCAATCTCCCGCACTTCGAGCAGTTCTTTGGCGCTTTCCGGCGCGAATGAAACTGCTACGCGAAAATCTCGACGCTGTGCTTCATAAGTTGCGAAGGCCTCGAGCCCTTTTATATATCCGCCGAGACCGAGAATCACGTCACGTCGCGGGCCTTCAGTGAGCGCGAAAGTAGCGCGCATTTTTTTTAGCGCGCGCAGTTCGGCTGCGCCTTGCACGCGCGCGCCGCTTTCGAGCGGGCGGTTGCTGAAAGCGAATGCCAGCGGCGCAAACGGCTGCCATTTCAATCCGAAACGCGGCGTCCAAATTCTGTCCGCGAGCGGTTCTCCAAATTGCATCTTCGCTTCCGTCGGCCTGTTGCCTGTGAGAAACGTGCGATATTGATACGTCACCAGCGCCGGTGTGATGAAGCCGAGCGTCAAGTTTGGAGTCAATGGTTGCGAGAAGCCGAGGCGATAAGAGAGACGAATGCGCTGATCGTCATCGAACGGCGGCGCTGCGTTGGGATTGCCGGTCAAGAGCAACGCGCGATTCGCTTCATACGTGACTTCGAGTTGATGCCCCCAAGGTATGCGCCCGCCCGCGCCTAGCGCGAGCAAAAATTTTTGCTGTGTGAAGCTCGCATTGAATGCGGCCTCCGGCAAAATCCGCAGGTCTTGCCGCCGCAAAGTGAACCACGCCAAGCCGAGCCCCAGGCGCGCGGAGAGCGGATACGAGAGCGACAAGAGATAGGAGTTGGCGTTCGCCCGCTGCCATTCCGCATAAAAGCGAAAATCCGTGCGTTGATAGAGCAGCGCGGGATTGCCCGTTGGCGCAAACGGTTCGGAACTGTCGACGAGGCCGAGATCAAACGCAAACGCGCGGACGGCTTCGAGGGTTTGCGCGCGCAGCGTTGCAAGCGCTAGCAGTGATAACGCCGTCGAGAGCACGAGAACGCGTCGCATTAGAACAGGCTCGTGATTTGAAAGCTCCACAGCACGTCGCTGGGCAGGTAAACGCTGGAGAGAGGATTCGGCATGTTCTTGCTATGGCGCGCTTGAAAGCGAATGGAATTCCAGGGCTGCCAGGCTACCGCGATTTGATATTGCTTCGCCGTCTTAGAAATTTCAGAGAGCTTTTCGAGTTGACCCGTTGCGCGCAATTCGACATTGTCAAGCACGCCCAAGCGCGCTTGGACGCGCGCTTGCCGGTGGTCGTTTCGAAATGCGGCTCCGAAATCCTCCTCCGTGTTGGAAGAATAATCCGAATAAGTGACGGCAACGAAGCCGGACAGCATGCCGCGCAAGAGCAGCGGGCCATAGAGGCGATCATATTCACGCAACTGCTCCCATCCGAATCTTGACTGATACCGTTCTTCGAAGCGATAATTGGCAAAACGAAGCATAAAACTGCCGGTCCACTGCTCGTTTTTTTGCAGCGTGCGCGCGGGACTCGGCTCGAAATTCCAACGTTCTTGCCGGCTTCGGAAATAATTCCATTGCGCATTCAGTTCGATGTCGTTCGTCAAGCCATAAAGCCCTTGCACGGCGCCGGAATATGTTCGCGTCTCATCATCATTGATGATGAACACCGGCATGTCCTGGCTCGTTCGTTCGTTGCCATAGGCGAATGAAGAAACGGAAGCTTGCAAGGCGAGATGTAAAACTCCCGGCGGAAGGCGATTGCCGAAATCATCATTCCAGTCTGCAAGGAAGGCGCGCAACGATGGCGGCGCGATTGCGCTTAAAACGTGAAGTGTATAGTCGTAGCTCCAAGAATTCGAATTGAATTTGTTCGCGACTTTGTACGTGCCATTGCCGGCGAAGTGATCGACGTTCTCGCCTTTGGAATCGAGCGCGGACCAGCGGGCGCTGAAACGGTGTAGAATCCTTTCCGCGCTGAAGTAATAAATTTTGGGCGCTATAATAATCTGATCCGTGTTATTGCTGTAGTCCTGCTCGCGGTCGGGAACACGCTGGGCGGATTCGCTTTTGCCGTGGAGCGATTGCGCCGCAAGAGCGAGCGTGATTTGCTCTTTCCAGGCATAGACGAAATTCAATTCCGGCAAAATAAAACTGCGCTCGTCGAATTCTCCCGAGCTAAAGTAGTCGTTGGGAACATCGACGATCTGTGTTTCCGCGTGGAATTTGCGATAATCGCTGCGCACACCCAGCATAAATTGCCCGGGGGTGAGAAAGCGGAAGGCGTGAGGTTGAAATTCGACTGCCGGCCGCGGAAAGGCATAATACTGAAAAGCGAGTTGTCTGGGCGTCAAGCGCAAGCGGCCACCTTGAGAATAATACGAAGCCGCGAGGCCATAGGCCCGTGTGTCCCTCTCGTGATCATATTTGCTGCCATTGTCAATAGCGCCGCTGACTTTGGAATGCGAGAAATTGCCCTGCGCCTCCAGCATTAGCCCCCCGGCGCGGCGATAGCGAAGCTGAACCAAGTTGGTTTGCAAGGCGTTTTTGTCGAAGCCGCGCAGCGCTCTCAAACTATCGTCAAACTCGCTCCAAGAGGTGTTGTTTGAAAATCTCACGCTGATACGGCTTCCGATATTGCCGTACGCAAAGGGCGAAGAGGCAAATCCCCGCACGCCAAATTTCTTGCCGCTCACTTGTTGCTCGAACCCGCCACCCAAGCCTTGCGCAATGCGGCCGGAATAGTAATCAAGAGCATTGAACGTCGAATCATCCTCAGCTTGTTCTTGCGCGAGACTGAATTGGGAAGTGAAAGTGGAGAGCAACACGAACAGATAGCGGACCTTCTTCATGCGCGAGGCGAACATCTTCCGACTCCGAGTTTTTGATTGGAATTTTTTCAAACGGGATTGCGGCGCTATCGCAGGCAAGGTTGATGCCGCTCGACCGTTGCTCATAAGCATTTGAATTTGAGTGGAAGAGATGAAACGGCAATTGCCGTGAAAGTCGGAATGCAGCATGTAAACGTCGGAACGTCGGAATGAAGAATCGTTCAGCCACGGCTTGGCCGTGGCTTTGTTCGCGCTCCCCAACGGGAGTGTGGAAACTGAATTTTGCATCCACCGTGTCGTCACCAACCATCGCTTGATGATGAATCATCAAGCTAGGAGATGCAAGCCAACTGAAGTTGGCTGTCACCCAATGGTTGATTAGCCGTCTTCAGACGGCTTTCACCTCCTAGCCGGATGCTTCAGCATCCGGCGAAGAAGCCTCAGCCCAGCCGAGGTTGGAACATTTTATTCCAGCCGCCACTTCCCCTGCCAACATGCTTTCGCGCATTCCAAAGTTGCGGCGTGATAGCGTTGCGGCATTTTGCGTATGCGCTCCGTTATTCTCTCCAAATTGCTTTGCAATGACTGGCGCGGATCGATTTCAGCGCGCAGGTTGTGGAGGTATTTCAGCAGGCGGCTTTTAAGGCGCGCATCGCGAGCCGCTTCCGGCTGTGGATTGAAGCGGCGCAGCGCGGCTTCGAGCTGAAATTGCGCCTCGGCAAAATAGAGGAAGGTCATGCCCTTCAAATATTCGGTCACGGTGCTGCGGTGCAAATTTCCCAAAGCTGCGGCGATTTGTGTGTTGGCGTCATTGCGAAATTCCAGCTCGCGATACAGCCGAAGAATTTGTTCATCTATAGAATCTGTTGTAGGCATTGCAGAAGAAGAGGGCAATTGCTGCCGCACCCATTCGGAAGAGATGACGGCATTTTCGCCGAGCACACGCATGCGCGCGGTCAGGTTTTGCAGCTCGCGAATGTTGCCGGGCCAGGCATGCTCTTGCAACGCGCGCAACGCTTCTTCGGAAATTTTACAACTCGCGCCGCGCAAAAAATGCGAGAGCAAAAGCGGAAGGTCCATCGGCCGCTCACGCAACGGCGGCAAGTTGAGAGGCAACACGTTCAAACGGAAATATAAATCTTCGCGAAACGCGCCTTGTTCCACCAAAGCCGGGAGCGGGCGATTCGCGGCGGCGAGCACGCGCACGTCAACCGTGCGCGCTTGCGTTGCGCCGACGCGGAAGAATTGCCCGTTTTGTAAAACGCGCAGAAGCTTGGCTTGAAACGCAAGCGGCATAGCGGAAATCTCGTCGAGAAAAATGGCGCCTTGATGCGCCGCTTCGAACAAACCGAGTTTGGAAGTTTGCGCGCCCGTGAATGCGCCCTTTTCATAGCCGAACAACTCCGACTCCAACAGGCTCTCGGGCAATGCGGCGCAGTTCAATGCGAGAAAAGGCGCATGGCTGCGTTGGCTTTTTTGATGAAGCGCATGGGCGATCAATTCTTTGCCGGCGCCGCTCTCGCCGGTAATCAATACCGGCGCATCAGTCGCGGCAATGCGCCCTAGCTCGGCGAGAATTTTTGCCATCGGGCTGTGCGGCGCATGCACGATCTCCGGAAAATCCTCTGACTTCGGCGCCTCGTGTTGTTGCGGCGCAATGACGGTAAGCTCGCGGCGCAAGCGCGCGAGTTCCTGTTGATAACGCTGCCGGGCTTTCGTGGTCTCGGCTTGCGCTTGCGTCGCCGCTTGCACGGTCGCGCGGAATTCTTTTTCGAGCGCTTCGCGTTTCGCCGCTTCATCGGCAAGCGTCTCACGTTGTCGCCGAAGGCGCGCACTCATGCCGGGCGCGAGGAGGAGCAGCAAGCCGAGGAGATAAGCATACAGCGGGAAAATAGAATGAACCCGCCACAGCCCGATTGCGGCGAGCACGCCGGACAAAGCGAGCACGAACATCGCCACAAAAAGCTTTTTCGCTTTTGTGTTGTGGAGTGAAGCAAAGAGCAATGCGAGAAGAGCGAGCGCAATGAACCACAGCCATTGCGGGAAGGGTCGCAACGCGCTTTGTGTGAGGAGATTGTCGAGCGCTTGCGCGTGAATGGCGACGACCGGCATCTCGGGCGCGATCGGCGTGGGCCGGGTAAATCCCAATTGCGGAGAGATGATGCCCACGAGCACGAGGCTGCCGCGCAGTTCGGCGAGGCGCGCGCTACCCGCCGTGGCCGCAACCAGCTCACGCACCGGGATCAGCGGCAAATCTTGCGGGGCAACGTGATAATTGATTCTCATCCGCGTCGCGGTGGAAAAGTTCGCTTCGGAAGTAAAACGCTGCGCCAACACGCGCGCGAAGCTCGGATAGATTGCGTTGCCGTTGCGCGCGAAGAGCGGTGCTTCGCGGATCATCGCGCGATCATCGGCGAGCAAATTGGCGAACCCGTAACGCGCCGGGCCTCGCAGAAATTCTTCGGCGGGAGCATGCAAGCCGCTTGCGGTAATCGCCTTCTCCCGCGCCGCGAGAGAATCCGGCCATTCCAATTTAGGCGCGCGAGTTTCAACGCTGCCGGTCGCGTCGAGGGCCTCGAAATAAAAACTGCCGCAGAGGTTTTCGCGTTGGTCGAGCATTGCCGCGAGCGCGAGATCGTTTTCATCCGGGCCATTCGAACGCGCGCCCCAATACACATCAAACCCGACAACCTTCACGCCAAGCTGATAAAGCCGTTCCGCGACGAACGCATACACATTGCGCGCTAGGGGCCAACCTCCCAAACTGGCAATGTCATTTTCATCGAAGTAAACAATTTTGATCGGAGCGGAAAATTGCTTGCGCGTGTGCAGGCGCATCAGAGCGTCTTCCCAGCCGTGCTGCGTGCGATTCAAAATAGGCGTGAGCAGAAAAATGAAGAGTGTGAGGAGGAAAGTGGCCCAATTCTTTTTGAAGAAGAGCAAGGCGCGATTCTCCCATTGATTCTTTCTGATTGGGTAAACATTTTTAAACCGCTGATCAACGCGAATGGCCGCCAATTTTTTCATTCGCGTCCATTCGCGGTTGCTTTTTATTACTCAGAGCGAAATATAGGTTACACTTCTCCCTCCTTGCATGTCATTCAGAAGGAAACTTTTTAAGTGCTGGAGATGCTGCCCAGCGCTTAAAAAGGTTCCTCCTGAATGACAGTAATAGAAGTGCGGAGTGTAACCTATTTTGTGCTCCGAGTAGTAATTGCCGCCCGTCTGCGCGGAGTATCATTCAGGTTAGGATTGCGGTTTCGAGGCGCTGCCCAAATATAAATAGCGTTCGAGCAGATTCACATAGCCGCTCCACTTGCTGCCTTCTGGGTGCTCCTTTTCGGCGATGTGCGCAATCGCATTCATCTTGGAATCGATCTCATCGGCATAATAGAGCAGAAATCCTTCGGGCATCATCGGCACGACCGGCGAGGCTTGCTCGAGCGCGCCTTGATGGCTGAGAATCAAATGCTGCAAGCGCATCTCCAGCTCGTGCGGAAATTCCGGGAACTGTTTGATCTTCTCCGCGACGAGTTGTGAACCGATGACGATGTGACCCAACAAGCGGCCGGTGTCTGTGTATTCGAACGCCGGACCGTGCGTGTAACTCTCCACTTTGCCGATGTCGTGCAATAACGCCGCGGCGATGAGCAAGTCGCGATCGACCTGCGGATAGAGTTTGGTCATGCGTTCGCAGATGGTCGCGACATTGAGCGTGTGTTCCAATAGCCCGCCCAAATACGCGTGATGCCATTTCTTCCCGCCCGGCGCATCGCAAAAAGATTTGACGAACGCCTCGTCCGCAAAAATTCTGCGCAATAGTGAGAGCAGAAACGGCTGCGCGATGCTCTCGATCATTTTCTGAAACTGCTCCCACAGCAGCGTGCGGTCTTTCGGAGTCGTGGGCGTGAGCAGCGTCATGTCCACTTCGTCTTCGGGCAGAAGGCCGCGGATCTTCTCAACCCGAAGCTGCTTGTGGCCTTGATATTCATCCACTGTGGCCTTGAACTTGACGATATTGCCGGCCTCGACGTTCGCGGTTTCCAAGTGCGACCACATAACCGCGGTCATGTGATCCGAAGCGTCACTGACTTCCATCATCAAATACGGCTCGCCGTTCTTCTTTTGCTTCAGCTCTTTGCGTTGCAGCACGGCGAACATCATGACTTGCTCGCCCAAGAGGAGTTCACGGATTTTTTTCATGGGAAGCTCCGTTTACAAGACAACCGTTAAGACGCACTCAACGCAGCGAGCGTTTCAAGAAACTCGAACGCGACGCTCCACGCTTCTTCGAACGCAGCTTTTGCGGTTGCTGGAACGAGACTGAAAAAGGAGAACGCGAAATTCAGCCTCCTTCGAACCGAACCTGGTTATATTTTTCTTCACAAAAGCACCCTTTCAAAGGTTACGATGGTGCGGAAAATATAAACGAGATAAGCCAAGAAACAAGGGAAAGTTGCTCGCCCTACTCGCGTCCGCAAGCGCTTTTCACTCTTCAGCGCTCTCTTCGTGTTCTTGGCTCTTTGGCTGTTTATCTTTTTGGCTCATTATCTTTTGCAACAAGCCCCGAAGGGGGCGCGAGGTGAAAGCGAAGGGCAACGCCCTGGAAAAGAATTGGGCGATGATGGATCAAAACCCCGAAGGGGAGGCATAGGTTTTTCCCCAAAATCCATCCGCATCGTTCATTGTATTCAATGTTGTCTTTCTTGCCCAAAAATTACTTCGCCCCGTTGGGGTTTTGTGAACTGGAATCGGCTGCGCGACCAGCGACCAGGGCGTTGCCCTTCGCTATCGCATTTGTCCCCGTTGGGGACTAGTGCCTTCCGTTAGCTTGATAGCAATGCCCTCTTGGCTCCTTATCTTTTTTGGCTCCTTATCTTTTGCAACAAGCCCCGAAGGGGGCGCGAGGTGAAAGCGAAGGGCAACGCCCTGGAAAAGAATCGCACGATGATGGATCAAAGCCCCAAACAATGGGGCGGCATGGGTTTTTCCCTCATGCCCAACCGCATCGTTCATCGTATTCAATGATGGGTTTCATGTTCAAAAAAATATTTCGCCCCGTTGGGGTTTTGTGAACTGGAATCGGTTGCGCGGCCAGGGCGTTGCCCTTCGCTATCGCATTTGTCCCCGTTGGGGACTAGCGCCTTCCGTTAGCTCGATAGCAATGCCCCTCTTGGCTCCTTATCTTTTGCAACAAGCCCCGAAGGGGGCGCGAGGTGAAAGCGAAGGGCAACGCCCTGGAAAAGAATCGCACGATGATGGATCAAAGCCCCAAACAATGGGGCGGCATGGGTTTTTCCCTCATGCCCAACCGCATCGTTCATCGTATTCAATGATGGGTTTCATGTTCAAAAAAATATTTCGCCCCGTTGGGGTTTTGTGAACTGGAATCGGTTGCGCGACCAGGGCGTTGCCCTTCGCTGTCACATTTGTCCCCGTTGGGGACTAGCGCCTTCCGTTAGCTCGATAGCTCTGCCCTCTTGGCTCTTTATCTTTTTTATCCTTGTTGGCTCCTTAAATTCTCCAACGCCGTTTGCGTGTGCGGGTGCGCTGCGCCGTAGAATTTTAGCCAGAGGGCGTGCGCCTGCTGCAAACATGCACGGCCACGAGCGGTCTCGCCAATAGCCGCCAGCGCCGCGCCCAGGTTGTTGAGGCCTCGCGCCACGTTCGGATGCTCCTCGCCAAACACTTTGCGGTCAATGGCCAACGCTTGCTCATAATAGCTAATGGCTTTCTTGTTCTCGCCCAAAGCAGACCACGCGCTGCCCAGGTTGTTGAGGCGAATCGCCACGTTCGGATGCTCCTCGCCAAACACTTTGCGGTCAATGGCCAGCGCTTGCTCATAAAAGGCAATGGCTTTCTTGTTCTCGCCCAAAGCAGACCACGCGCCGAGGTTGTTGAGGCGAATCGCCACGTTCGGATGCTCCTCGCCAAACACTTTGCGGTCAATGGCCAACGCTTGCTCATAATAGGCAATGGCTTTCTTCTTCTCGCCCAAATCAGCCCACGCCGAGCCGAGGTTGTTGAGGCGAATCGCCACGTTCGGATGCTCCTCGCCAAACACTTTGCGGTCAATGGCCAACGCTTGCTGATAAAAGGCAATGGCTTTCTTGTTCTCGCCCAAATCAGACCACGCCGAGCCGAGGTTGTTGAGGCGAATCGCCACGTTCGGATGCTCCTCGCCAAACACTTTGCGGTCAATGGCCAACGCTTGCTCATAATAGGCAATGGCTTTCTTCTTCTCGCCCAAATCAGCCCATGCCATGCCGAGGTTGTTGAGGCGGATCGCCACATTCGGATGCTCCTCGCCAAACACGTTGCGGTCAATGGCCAACGCTTGCTCATAAAGGGCAATGGCTTTCTTCTTCTCGCCCAAAGCAGACCACGCCGCGCCGAGGTTGTTGAGGCGAATCGCTACCTTCGGATGCTCCTCGCCAAACACTTTGCGGTCGATGGCCAACGCTTGCTCATAGTAGGCAATGGCTTTCTTCTTTTCGCCCAAATCAGACCACGCCATGCCGAGGTTGTTGAGGCGAATCGCCACTTTCGGATGCTCCTCGCCAAACACTTTGCGGTCAATGGCCAATGCTTGCTCATAGTAGGCAATGGCTTTCTTGTTCTCACCCAAAGCAGACCACGCCGCGCCGAGGTTGTTGAGGTCTATCGCTACATCGGGATGCTCCTCGCCAAACACTTTGCGGTCAATGGCCAACGCTTGCTCATAATAGGCAATGGCTTTCTTATTCTCGCCCATTTCTTTAACCGTGTAGCCCGCTTCATTCAGCAAGCGCGCGCCGGCTTCGGTTTCCGGCATCTGCGGTAAGTTTGCCAAAATCCACTCGCCAATGCGTTTCGATTCGGCATAGGCGAGGCTTTCGCGCAAGCGCGTCACCAAGCTTGCGCCTTCATCGCAAGCAATCTCAGCTTCATTGGCAGCAAGCCCGTGAAAGAGCAATTCTTCGGCTTCGATAAAATAGCCGGCGGTTTTGGGATCTAAAATCTCACGGTAACATTGGCACGCAGCAGCATGGCAGCGCGTTTGTTCTTCCAGCGCAAGCTCGCTCAAAAGCTTTTCGCGCAAGAGAGGGGTGACCCAGAGGGTTTGGCTGCGTTGGTCGTGCTCGAGGAGGCTGAGAGAGATGCCCGTGGATAGTTGATCGAGGATCGTGGATTGTGGATCGTGAGTCGAGGCTGAAAGCTGATCGCTGATAGCTAAAAGCTGATAGCCGACAGCTTGCTTCATGACATTTTCATGAACGGGAATGCGGAAGACGCTGGCGCGGCGGAGGGTGGCGCGGAAGTCGGGTGGTTGGGTGGCGAGCAGCTCTTCTAAAATAAATTCGTGGACGTACTCTTCTTGCGCATCAGCCACGGCGGCGAGCAGGGCCGGCACCTCTTCGGTTTTTTTCTTTCCGACGAGCGTGTCGATGCGCTCCATCAAACGCGGGTTGCCGCGACCCGCAGCCAAAAGTTGTGCGGCCACGGCCGGCTGCGGATACGCATTGATGTGCTTCAGCTCCGCGAGCTTTTTGACTTGTTCAGTTTGGCGAAAGCTGTGCAGCTCCACAATGGCGAGGCGCGTAGCGGCCAAGTCTTCCTGTAATGCGAGTGAGGAAGGTAGCGCAGACCTCTTGTCTGCAGGCAATGAGGCCTGCGCTACTTCGCCAAAGTGCAACGCGAAACCATAGCGGCTGGTAATGATGAGTCCGGCCATGCCGCAGGTTTCGGGCAGATAGCGCAAGAGCGGGAGCATGAGGGCAGCAGCCTCGAGCAAGAGACGCGCTCGGCCCGCGGAGCCGTGCGAAAGGATCGGCGCACCGGCCTCGTTCTTCTCAAAGTATGATTCAGATAAACTTATAGATTAGCATCTATTAAAAAATTAAAATATACGTTAATGCCATTGACTTTGTAAACTTAAATGACTATTGTTTTGCGCATCATGAGAATCAGCTATGGAAAATATTCTATATGCGTGTATCCTGAATATGGTCAACCCCACCATCTGCCCCATTGTCATGTGAGGTGGTCAGATGGCTATGTCATCGCAGCACTTCCGACTTTGATGATACTCGCAGGAGACGAATTGCCTAAAGAAGCCAGGACAGTTCTTCTTGAAAATTTAGAGGAGATATGCAATTGTTGGAATCAGCTAAATCCATGTCGAACTCTATAATTTGGAGAACTGCCATGAGAAATTGGGATAACCCACAATATCAAAGAATTTCAAACGTGACTGTCGAAAATGACATGCTGATAGTATTCTTTGAAGATGGAACTATAGCAAAAATATTGACAAAAAGCGTCTTACCACTTAATGTAAAACAAGCTCAGTGGAATTTAATGACTTTTGACTCATACGAGATTACTATATCCACAGAACGTGGAAATATAGAAATCCCATGGTCGACAATTCGTGTCCTTTCGGACGAAAAATACAACGCACATTTGGTGGCAATGGCAGAAGTGCAAGCTAAAAAAATTGGCACCCGCATCAGAGCACTCAGAGAGAATCGAGGCATAAAAAGCAAGGAGCTCGCAGAGCGTGCAGGAATAACGCCACAGAGCATGTCCAGAATTGAGAGTGGGAAGCACGACCTCGTATTAACGACGTTGCAAAAAATATTAACTGTCATGGGCTACGAACTTAAAGATCTGGCTTATGATGAAACGGACCTTGAGGAGAGATCGTTGGCTAAACTTTTGAAGAGAATCTCTCAAGCCGGTGTTGACAGGCATTTTGCTTTGAATCGAATAATACCAATTTGGGTCCAAGAAGCTTTGGAGGGCAACCAAGAAGGTGTGCCTGATATTTTGCTTGATGAAGCCGCAAGAGCAGTAGGGGATATCTATGGCTGGTCGATAACAGAAATCTGGGGCTCAGAGCCATTAAACATTAACCCAAAACCTGCTCTACAAGCAGCCTTCAAAACTCCGGTCAGAATGAAAGAAAAGCAAGCGTATGCCTATGCTTCTTATGCATACCGCGTGGCGCAATTGATGCTCATTGCAACTTCAGATCTTCCAAGAAAGGCTTATCCTCAAAGCATTTCAGAAATCAAAAGTGCGTTCTTATCAGAAGGAGAACCTTTTACATTTGAGAGGTTATTAACCTACATTTGGGATCTTGGCATATGTGTTATTCCACTTGATGATTCAGGCGCATTTCACGGCGCAAGTTGGAACATAGATGGGCGGCATGTTATAGTTCTCAAGCAAAAAACCAAATATCAAGCGCGTTGGTTATATGATCTTTTGCATGAATTCAAGCATGTCTTGTCAGACCTCGATTCTGAAAATATAGGCGTCATTGAGTATAACGAAATCTCACCCTTTGGGGGTCATGAATCAGAAAAAGAACGCGAAGCTAATACCTTTGCTAGCCTTCTGATTTTAGATGGTCGAGCTGAAACGCTTGCCCAAAAATGTGTTACGGAAGCACAAGGCAAAATGGAGTTGCTCAAAAATGCAGTTATAAAAGTGAGCCAAGCAGAAAATGTTGGCGTTGATTCATTGGCTAACTACCTCGCTTTCAGGTTATCTCGGCAGGGTCAGGATTGGTGGGGAACTGCCAACACTTTGCAGACCGAAGAACCATCACCAATCAAAATTACTCAAAAGAAGTTACTTGAGCACTTAAAGCTCAAGAAGCTTGCAGAGCCTGATCAGGCTCTTTTAAAACGAGCTTTGTCATTGACAAGTTGAATTATTAAAGCAGTAGGAGTTTACAATGCCATTCGAAAAAATTGCACAGGATGTCAATGTTGAAAACTTGACGCCCCTCGATGTAAAATGTACAAGTGTAAAGTGTGAAGTTGACTTACATTGCTATCGCAAAAAACGAGGTACTAGGAAAACTGTTCATCAGCAGGATCTGTGGGGTACAGTTCATCAAAATGGCAATTGTTGGGCCTGCGGAAGGAACTTGGTTGATTGGTCTCGTGTTCATGAAAAAGACATGTCAGATGTTTCGTATACATTCGAAGCGCTCAACACAGAACTCATTCGCCGTGTATATTGGCATACTGAAATCGATCAGAGGGCCGTCGCTCATGCCTTAAAGAAGAGATCTCAAGAACTACATTCTGATACTAAAAAACGCTTGCTGAAATATATTGCCATTCCAAGCTATCCATGGGATGGCCGACAAACACCTAGGCAAGGCAATATCATTTATTATGCACAACATGCAACGGCTACTTGTTGTCGCAAGTGTATGGAGTATTGGTATGGCATCCCAAAGGGAATTCAATTGAACGATGAGCAGATTGATTACTTCGTCGAATTGATCGACTTGTATATATCTGATCGCATGCCCCAATTACAAGCAAATGGTCTGATACGTCAATCGGTTCGTAGCAATGGAAAAAATTGATCACTGAATTAGTACCATGACTTGAGCTGCCATTGATTCAATTGAGACGTCATGAAGCACAAGATTTGAGAATTTGCGAAGCAGATGGAGGTTCTTTTCCATCGGGTGAAGCATTGCGAGTTTGATAGAATCAATGTCCAGATTATCTCGTTGCCGAAGTCGTGCTATTCTGACTTCTACAGGAATATCAAGATAAACAAGAAAGCTTTTTTGAGCCAAGACCTGAATTGCTTGCCAGATTTCAACGTGTCGTATGCCATCTATCACTATGTTTGAATGTCGACTTTCGGAATATAAAACTTGACGAACAAATTCGTCAGAACCAAGTTCCGCGTTAAGATTTTCACCAAGCTGTTGTAGAGCACCACGAGTTGTTGGAATACCTAGACGGCCCGCTTCAGAACGAACAAACGAGCCGAAAGAAACGTTTTTCCAACCCAATTGCTTGCTTAATTCAACTGCAAGGCTTGTTTTGCCGGAACCAATTTGTCCAGCAAGACCCAGAATTTTAGAAAATTCTACTTTGTACTCCATCATTCAAAACTACCCATGCTCGGCGATCCGATTTTAATATTGAGAGCGGTTTAGTAGGTAAAACATGACCAATATAAATGAGCGAAGCATATTTGCTGTCCTGCTTGGCCTTAGTGAAGGGTTCTTCAAGAGCCAATCCCTCGCCATAATCTCGCATCACCACTTCAACATCCTCCCGTTCAAGGGGCCCGAAAAATTTCACCTTGGAAACCAAAGCTATTGCTGTAATCGGGCCAGCAACCTCTTTTAGCAGCAAAACATCCCCTTTTTTCACCTTGTAAAACGGCGGCACTCGAACTTTACTAAAGCGAGATTCAATCGTTTTTTTGCCCGCTATTATTTTGTCCAAATATGGTTGTGTAAGAATCGCAAGATGGCCCCGAACGTTTATCTGAGAACAGATTTGTGTCAAAACAGCGACATTCAGTGAGTTTTCGTTTTTATATAGCTCCTTTTGCAAAAGACTGAGAGATGAGTCCGAATCAACAGCCTCGAAGCTGTTTATTTTCTCGATAGAAATATGAAGATTTGGATCACCGATTAAATGATGAAGTAATTCTAAGGCGCGTTGATGATTTCGATCTGAAATTGTCTCTGCTATATTCGGTAGCGGCTTTCCGGAAAAGGTGTGTAATGCTGTGAAAAAAGATGCCTTTCCTCTGACTGCAAAGACACGATTATCCCAAAACCAAAGGTCGATCAACTCGCGCCCAGCATAACGGCGGCTCACGGTTGGAAGAACATTGTTTTTTTCTATTGAAATCAATTCAGGGGCTTCGGAATAATCATCAAACGGACCACGCAATTTTACTTTACCCGAAATTAGCAGATAACGCATTTAATTCCTCCATTCGTCAGAAAATACTCTAGAAATCTCCTTGCGCTGCTTATCTTTTATGCATCAGCAAGCAGCCGCTCTTCACCCTCAACCAGGAGATT
>Ga0247727_10009712_pt1 | contig 17278 bp, 13 predicted proteins | sample WisWelCaveWW1625_FD_202498 | JGI IMG/M metagenome (GOLD analysis project Ga0247727, IMG submission 202498) | Biofilm microbial communities from Wishing Well Cave, Virginia, United States - WW16-25 | ecosystem: Environmental > Aquatic > Deep subsurface > Groundwater > Cave microbial mat | place...
TCACTATCAGAGACGGGCCAGACGATGGAATAACTTTTAGGGCGCTACGGAGCTCCCAGAGCGCATTGTTGAGATTGCGGCGGGCGCGCGCCTCCGGCAACTCGGGCCAAAGCATATCCGCCAGCCATGAGCGGGCATGAGGGCGGCTCCGATGAAAAACCAGAAAGGCAAAGAGGTTGGTCAGCGTCGGTGAATTGGTGAGTTTGCCAACGGGTTGATCGTTCAGGGTGATTGTGGGGAAGCCGAAGAAGCGAATATGGAGCATAAGCCCACCACTGGACTTGGATTATAACCGATGTGGCTGGTGCGGGAGATAGATGGGAGATAGGTCAGGTGTAGAGTCAGGCAGGCGTTAGTAGCTGATACGGAGACAACACATGCAACGAGCTAAGAGCCTTATACAAGTGGTTGGAAGTCTAACCCTACTGGGCCTGCTGATTGTAGGCGGACTGTTTGCCTTGCAATCAGCTCAGGGTGACACGGTGACGGATACGCCGCCAGAGGAAACGGCTACCGCTGAGACTACCCAACCGCCTTACCCACCGCCCGATACACCACCACCCGACGGGACTTTGCCACCGCCGCCAACGCCTGTGCCGACATGGGACTACACCAACCCCCCCACAATGCCGCCAGCAACTCCAAAGCCCATTACATATTCCATCACCTCTGCTGAAGATTGGATGATGTATACAAATCTCGAATTGGGTCTCATCCTGAAATATCCAGAGAATCCGCCTCGCGTTGACCAAGATTATGCGGGGGATTATGAGTGGAACACACTTAATCTCTTCATTCGCACCGGCCCAACATTACCTGCCGACCCCTCCCACAAAGCAGTCATCATCATTGCCGTGCACCCTAATCCCGAAGAGTTGCCTTTGATTGAAGCCATTAAGAATATCAAAGCTAACTATGGAGAGCTTGAGTTGATGGAGGAGGATGACCCAATTCCTCAATACTTGTTAAGTGCGGGTGCAGAAGAATCTGGATTATTAGCATCGGGTTGGGGGCCTCTATATGTCGCCACAAGCGGAAAGCTTCTATATGTCTTAGGCGGAGGGGTAATGACCCAAAGCGAAGCCCAATATCAAGTATTTGAACTGGTTGTTACAACACTCCAGTTTGTTGTAGAGAACTGACGACAGAGAGGTTCAGTGAAATGTCAATGCGACTTGCCACACGGTTGATCTTAATGGCCTTGGGTCTGGCTCTCTGTGCAACTTTCGCTCTGGTTCCAATGGGGAGCCGTAGGGCTTCGGCTCAATCCGGCCCTACCGCAACATTGTTGCCAGCAAACTATTTCTTGTATCCACTCCCTCGAGCAACTTGGGGTTCATATAGTCATAATGCTTATGGGGTCATCAACACAGTGATAGCGGCAAGTGAAACATGTTTTATGCGAATAGGTAATTCTAGCCGGATGTTTCTGAATGAGATTTACCATGCTGGCACAGATTGGTTCTACTATGCTGACTTGACTTTAGGGGCTGGGAAAAATGTGACAGCCATCGGAACGGGTGAGGTCGTTTTTTTGCGGGACAATTTTTACCCAGGCGATGTAATCATTATCAAACATCGGTTGCCAAACAATCAAATTTTGTTTTCACAATATGGTCATGTAGAAGCCGTAGTTGGCGTTGGCGCTCGTGTGAATGCGGGCCAGTTAATCGGAACAGTCTATGACTGGAACTACGCCGACAATACACACATGCATTGGGAGGCGCGTACATTCGGCCCAGTTACAAATCTCTATCCCGTTGGTAGTGCAGGGGAAAGGGGATTGGCTTATCCGCCTGATTATAGAAACTGCAATCAAGATTATGGGGTTGGATATACATGGGATGATGCCTTGACAAAGCGCCATCCCGACTATTGGGGTTACACCAATCCTGAAGCCTTTGTTTTGGCGCGATTGCCCAAAGAATACTTGCCGCTGATTCGCAAAGACCCAACCTTAACGCCCACCAAAACCGGAACTCCAACACCTACACCCACTCGCACCCGCACCCCAACCCGCACGCCCACCCGGACACCGACACCCTTCATTTCTGAGTGTGAGCCAAACGAATCCTTTAGCGCCGCCTGTTCAATTGCGGTGGGTATCTGGAAAGAGTTCTTTATCACCAGCGCCAGCGATTACGACTGGTTCAAATTTTCAGCCAACTCGGGACAATTTATTGACATCTACGTGCAGAGTATCCCGCCTGGCACGGATTATGATGTCGCATTGTATAACCCCAGCAACGTGTTCATGGGCAGTTCGGTTCATGCCGGTAATGTAGACGAATACATCCTTTGCCAGGGCACCGGGTGCAAAGCGACTTCGACCGGGCAACATCGGGTGAAGGTGTATTCCTACAGTGGTTCCAGTTCTACTGACAGCTACCGGTTGTTGGTCAGCGTGACGGATTTTTATCAGGCGTATCCGCCCCCGTGAAAGAGGGGTGAGCGCTAACGAGTCGGCTGATGTTCCAGCTTCAGCCGTGTCATCGCAAACAACCCCAAATACGCCACCACCAAAAACGCGGCCAGCAGCAGGGTGAACGTGTAGGTTTGAGAATGCGCCAACGGGTGGCGCACGCGCGCCCACACATCGCCCAGCACGGCCAGCGGCGTATAAAACACATCCCAACTATTCCAGCGCAGAAAGCGGCCCAGATAAATGCCGAAGGCGCTCAGGCCCAGCGAGCCAAGCGCAAACAGCCACCCGGGGATGCGGCCCAGCGATTGCGCCACCAGACTTTGCATGAGGTAGAGCGAGATAAAGCCCAAGAGCAGGCCCGTCCAGGCAAAGGCCAACAGGAGCAGGGCGTCGTACCAGAGCGGCACAATGCTATCCGGGCGGAGGTGGATCAAGTCGGTCAACATGTAGGGCGCATTGGGGAAGAACAACAGCCATAGTCCGGCGCACAGCGCAAAGGCCGGATAGCGCAACCAGCGATGCGTCGAATACAACACTCGCGCCGCCAGCGCCAATAGCAATGGTAGCCAGGCCAAAAACAAATTCCAAATCATCGAGGTAGGGCCAAGGTCCCGGGTGACCACCACCCGCACCACCAGCATCGCCCCGCACAGCGCCGAGGCCAGCCCCAATGTGATTACAATGCCCGCGTCCGCCGCATATCGCCGTAAAGTTTTCATTCATTCCATCCTTTCGTGTCTACCTGTCTACTTGTTTACCTGTCCACCCGTTTACTTCCCACCCCCAACTCTTCCAAATGTTCAAACCACCACTTCACCGCCTCGGCCCGGCTGGCCACGCCCGTGCGCCGGAAGAGGCGTTGCATCCCTTTCTTTACCGCATCTTCTTTCAATCCCAACCGATAGGCGATTTGTTGATTGGTCAGCCCTTCTTCCGCCACAAGTTTGAAGATAGCAAAATCGCGCTCGGAAAATAAATCGGCGCTGGCGGGCGGCGCGTTTTCGATAAGGCCAGGCAAATCTCCGGCGGGCAGGCGCGAGAGCAAAAAGTAGCCGCGCACCGCCAACCGGAGGGCATATTCTACCTCGGCACCGGAGGGCCGGTCGTCTTTGTGAATCATCGAGACGCGCCAGCCGAGCAGTTTTCGCAGTAGCGCCGCATCGGTGTCTTTGGATGTCATCAGGATAATGGGCAATGATCGCTCCCCGTCCGGGTCGGTGGCGAGTTTCTCGGCCAGGCCCAAGCCTTCTTTCATCGAATGACTCGGTGGCAGAGAGAGATCAAGCAGAAGCGCGTCGTAATGGGTACCGGCCAGCAGGCGCAGGGCAGTGGCCGTGTCGCTGGCATTATCCAAAGCGACGTGCGGTTGCAATTCAAACTTCAGACCCTCGTAATACTGCGAGTAATCTTCCACCATGAGGACGCGGAGGGGCGGGCGGTTGGAGTCGGTCATATTTACTCGTCACTGATCATATCCGGCAGGCAGGGGAAAGTTACTTCCAACTTTGCGCCCGCGCCGGGCTGACTTGTGATACACCCTCGCGCGGCAAATTGCTTTTGCACCAACTCAAGATTCTCAAAGATGCCGTTGGGGCCGGGCCGCGCGGCGGCGGGGTCAAAGCCTTGCCCGTTATCGTCCACACACAGACGAATGGCGGTCGAGTCAAGTTTAATTTCTAAATCAATGCGTTGGGCATGGCCGTGGAAGGCGGCATTGGCCACGGCTTCCATCGCCAGACAATAGAGGGCATCCAGCACCGCAATCGGCAAATCATCAGCCGCGTCGGGGATGTCGGTGTGCACCCGACACGCTTCGCGGGCTCCAACGAGTTGCACCAGCTTGGTGGTGGCACGGCGTAATTCATCGCGCAAGCCGGTCTCATCCAATTCGTCGCGGCGCGAGAGGCGGGTGAGCATGGCGGCCATTTCTAGTTTGCGCGCCACCATTTGCGCCTGCGCCAGCGCGGCCTCGGCGCTGGCCGGGTCGGCGCGCAGGGTGGCCTGCGCATGGCCGGTGAGCCGGCGGATGGAATCGGCGCTGAGGGTGAGCGGGCCATGCACCCCAAACAGCACGCCGCCAAAGGCTTCGTACTTGCGCCAGCGGGCCCGTTCACGATTGATTTGCTCGGCCACTACATTGGCGAAAGCCTCCAGCGAGAGTTTGTCCAACGGTGAAAAAACGTGTTGGTCACGATAGTGCAGGAATAATGCGCCGGCCCGCTCACTGCGGCTTCCCAAGGGTAGAAACACATGCGAGTCTGCTCCGTAGTCCGGTTCCCATCTGGCAAGCAGGTCAAAGAGCGGCGCGGCCTCCATCAACGGTTCTTCCGGTTGCGGAAAATCACCCTGCCGAAGGGGTGGGGTAAGTGGATAGCCCGTGCCGGGCGCGAGTTGATACAGCACCACCCCGTCCGCGCCCAATTGTTCTCGGGCCAGCCGCGCCACTTCGTCAAACATATCTTGAATGGAAATGCCATCGCTCAAACGACTAAACGCCGTCCACAGTGTGTCGTGCAGGCGTTCGGCCTCGCGCCGCACATGTTGACTACGCGCCAAAGCGATGCCAATCGAATCGGCCAACAAGGTCAGATGTTCCTCGTCCATTTCCCAGAATTCGGCTTCGTTGGGGCTTAGGATTTCCAACACGCCAACGGCTTGGTCCGCCACCAAAATCGGCACCGCCAGCGCCGACCGCATCCACTCAAACGATGGATGCGCAATGTGATGAGGGCAAACCCGCACATCGTCCCATTGCTCAGGGCGCCGGGCTTGAATGACATGACCCGGGATACCTTGCGTGATGGGTAGACTTAATCCGGCCCACCGCGCTTTGGGTGTGCCGCGTGCCGCATGTAACACCAGGGCGGTGTTGGAGGCATTCACGACCCAAATGCGGGCCTGGTCGTGGCGCAATCGGTGGCCGATCAGTTCGGCGATGGCTTCAAAGGAGGTTTCAATGTCGGCGGTGTTGGAGAGTTGATTGGCGATTTCACGCAGAAGCGCGGCGCGGAGTTCGAGTAGTAAATGGCGGCGGGCCAAATAATAATTGGAGGTGGCGAGGACGACGAGCCAGAGCGGTGGGGTGAGCACGCCCGAAAAAGTGTTGCTGACCGCCGAGCGTAACAGCAACACCAGCAAAGCGCTGACGCTCGTCACAAATAAAAATGGCAGGGTGTCGCCGCGCTCGGCCAGGAAGAGCAGGGGGAAGAGAAACAACGGCCACAAATGATTGGCGGCGGTGCTGGTGGGGGCCACCAGCAGAAGCCCAATAGTGCTCAAGGCAATGAGAATCACGGCCAGGCCCGACCATAGAAACGCCCGCTCCGGGCGGGTGATAGCCACCAGCCAGTTGATCCGCCCTCTCAGCCACATCCGCTCAGCGCGCCAATACAGCACAAACACACACGCTCCACCGACCAGCATCAAATCTACCAGACGGCGGGCCTGGTCATGGCCCAACAGTGCGTCGCGCACCACAATGCCCACCACCGCCATCACCGCCACCGCCGCGATGGGATAGTAAAAGCGCGATCCCAGTCGCAACAGCCAGCGTTGAGGCGCAAGGAAGGGGTCGTAATTACGGAAGCGACGCAGAGGCACCATGCCCCTATACTACTCAAAAGCGGGTCAAAAGAGTAGCGCGCGGCGCGGGCAGAACGTGCCAGATGAGCGGCTCTTTCGTGCGGCACGACGCCATCTGCCAGTATAATCGCCCCTATGCCAACCCCAAACGCTGTGGCCCTCTACACCGCCACTATCTTCCAACATAGGGACCGCTATTTGCTTCTGCAACGCGCCAGCGCCAAACGCCTGGCCCCCAACCGCTGGACCGGCATTGGCGGGCGGGTTGAGCCGGATGAATGGAACGACCTGCGCGCGGCGGCGCTCCGGGAACTGCGGGAAGAGATTGGCCTGACCGAGCGCGACATCACCCACTTTGTTTTGCGCCGGGTGCTGTTCCATAATCGCATCAATGAACCCATCACGACTCTACTGTATTTCACTGGAACGTTGGCCGAAGCGATAACGCCCAAATGTACCGAAGGCGCGTTGCGGTGGTTGACGCCCGAACAAATGGCGGCGGTGGATATTATTGAGACCACTCGCGCCGCCTTGCCTTTGCTGATGCAAGACCTGGCCCGCGACCCGCTGGGCCAGGAGCCGGTGCGCCTGGGCCTGGCCGATTATCGGGGCGAGGCGTTGGCGCAGGTGTTATGGGGTGGGCTATAACTGGTGGCGCGGTCGCCAACGGCGGTTCCAAATTTGTGCGGTGGCGTATGCGAGCGTATACTTTGGGCGTGGAAGCAGGCGTTCACCATCTTTGCCAAATGGCGAGTGGTGCAAAAGACTGAAATGGGTGTCCATAAAAGTCGCTCTATTTGGAGAGTTGGATGGCTCTGTGGTTTTATCGCTTTGAATAGGAACATACGAACACAATGATGGATGGATCAAATCCTCAACTCACCAAAGAGACAGGACAATCAGCGTTACTTGTTTACACTGTTTTTGCGTGGCTTGCTACTTCCACAGTCTTGCTCCTTATCAACTTTGAGTTTAACTGGCTCGGACATGGTAATCAACTTTGGTACCTCCTATTAATTATCAAGAGTATTTTGGAAATCATTGGAATTTTTTACGCCGTTTCTTTTACTGCAATCTCAATTGCCTATCTACTTTCTGATAATAATCCCAAGGCAAGAAGAGGGTTACAGTTACGTCCGCCCGTCGGCGTCATCTATCTATGTTGCGAAGATATTAACGAACAAGCGATTAGAAGTCTATGCTCACTTGAGTATACCGGCAAGCTATACCTAATCATTCATGACGACTCTCAAAGACTCGAATCTCAAGCACAAGTGGACGCGGTTGTCGCCAAAATTAGTCACGAATTTCCGGGCTCAGTGCTACTCTTGCGTCGCACGAAGAAGGAATGGGGAAAGCCTGGTGCAGTCAATTTTGTCATTAGGAACACATCGCATCTCTTCGACTACTTCCTCTTGTGTGACAGTGACTCCTTTGCAATCACACCCGATGCTATTGATAAAGCTCTTGCCCACTTTGCGCCTAGAGTCGCTATTGTTCAGTTTAGAAACACATCCATGGTAGATCAGCATGGCCCGTGGGTTAATCAAGTGTTGTCTGAAGTCATTGATGTTTTCGATGTATTCTTGACGACCGGTACTAGATGGGGATGGCAACCATTTCTAGGGCACAATGCTATGCTTTCCACAAAAGCATTCTTGGAAATAGGTGGAATGAAACCTTTCTTCGCTGACGACATTGATCTTTCATTGCGCCTTAATTTGTGTGGGTATAAAACGGTATATGCCAACGAGATAGTTTTTGGAGAAGAACACCCGACATCGTACTTGGCCTTCCGCACCAGAATTTACAAATGGTCCTTCGGCTGTATGCAGATTCTGAGAGAACACACTTTAAGTATCCTGATGAGTAACAACCTAGACGTAAGTGAGAAATGGTATGCCTTTCTAGTTTCATGGTTCTATGTAGTACAGGGCCTACTTATCCTTTATTTAGGCATATCCTATGTGCTACTTCCTCTTTTAGCGGCAAGCGTGGGCCTTGAGCTCTGGCAGACTCTTCTTGGCGACATCCTAATTATGATAACTATTTTTGCGTACAGTTGGGCGTTTTTTCTGAAGAAGAAGTGGGGTTTCATTAAGTGGGCAAGATTCGCCTTCATTTGTGCGGTGGTATACGGAGGTACAGGCATCGTCAGCATCATAGGCATATGGGATTGCCTTGCAAGTAAGAAAAGAGGCTGGATTCCCACGAATAGTTCTCATTCACACACTGATCATCTGCCGGTGTTCATTGAGCCATTACTAGGTGTATCGCTTCTCCTCGTGCCATATATCGGCCTCCATGTTTTGCCTAGTTCACCCTTAATATACCTTTTTGCAGGAGTTTATCTGGCTGTACCACTCATTGCACAATTGTACTGACTCTGCTGTCAGCTCTAATCTTGGCGACCGGTTTCGCTTGTTTGTGGATCATGGGTTCAGCCTTTCAGTCAAGCGCCCAAGCGCTGTCTGTTAGCCTGCGATTAAATGCTACCAACTCAAGCAAAATGTAGAGGCACTATATTATGATAGCCAAAGACCCTACAACCAAAGAGAACACTGCTATTCCCCGAAAAGTGAGTATTAAGGAGAGGGTTGAGGAGAATTTGCTATGGGTGATCTTGGCGACTTTAGTAGCAGGATTCTTGGCAGGAATCAGCGCTTATCGAGGGCTTCTGGAAATCACGAATCAAGAAACTGTAATTAGGGGTACATATACCCTCAACAGCAAGCTCGCCGGTACTATACTAAGAGGCGAGGCTGTCCGTGAAATTGAATACCTGATAGATATAGGGCAATCGCTTGGCAATGACGAGGCCAAAACGAGGGTTTGGTTAATGCAGGTGTTGGCGTTTATCCATAGCCTGGATCTTGAAAAAGATTTTAACTGGCAAGGGCAAACGATGTCCGCAATAGAGGCAGATATCCGCTACGTCTTACTAGATCCATCAATTGAGGTACAGGCACAGAAAACACTAGGTATTCTTAAGGGATTTCGAGCCGCTTTACAGACACAGGTTTCAGCTCCCTAGGATTCAAACACATAGCGACGATCTAGTTCACGCGAGTCTTAGTCGCGAAGTTCGCACAACGGCTGATGCTCAAGTTGAGGCACTTAGCATTGACGAATTTGATTTCCTGTGCACTTGACAATCTCGAAGAGATGGTTATTCGCTGGCAATGCGAGCACAGTCTATCTAGAGTCATATCTGTGAAAGGAATGCGGTTGTGACCATCCGAGCCATTGTTTTCGACATCGGCGGTGTGCTGGAAATTACGCCCGACCTGGGCTGGACTGCCAAATGGGAACAGCGCCTTGGGTTGAAGCCGGGGGAGATTGATGAGCGATTGAATGACACCTGGCGAGCCGGAAGCATCGGAACCATTTCCGAGGCGGATGTTCACCGACGAGTCGGCGAGGCCTTGGGGTTGAGTCAACCACAGGTCGAGGCCTTTATGGCGAATCTATGGGAAGAGTATCTTGGCACGCTCAACGTGGAATTGACCCGTTACTTCCGCAGTCTCCGCCCCAAATACAAAACCGCCATCCTTAGCAACAGTTTTGTTGGGGCGCGCGAGAAAGAACAAGAACACTATCACTTTGACGAAGTGTGCGACTTCATCATTTACTCCCATGAGGTGGGGATGTCCAAACCGGACCCGCGTATCTATGCCCTGACCTGTGAACGGCTGGGTGTACCACCGAGCGAGGTCATTTTTCTGGATGACCGGGAGGGCGCTATAGACGCGGCCCGCGCGTCTGGGATACAGGGCATCGTCTTCAAGTATAATGCTCAAGCCATAGCCGATATTGAAGCCTGTATCCGGGCCAATGCCTCATCATCGGAGACTCAATGAAATCACCAACCTCCCACCTCGTGCTGGCTCCCGATGCTGTGATTGATCTCCAAACTCATACCCTCTACAGCGATGGTGTTTGGACGCCGGAACAGTTAATAGACTACGCGTCGCAGGAACAGTTTGGCCTGATCGCCATCACCGACCATGACCGGGTGGATACAGTGGCCTCGGTGCAGAGGCTGGCGACGGAAAAACGGTTGCCCGTGCTTCCGGCTGTGGAGATGACCACCACCTGGAGAGGGGAGATGACGGACGTTCTCTGCTATGGGTTTGACCCGGAACAGAATGAATTGAATGCTTTAGCGCAGGATGTTCTGTATCGCCAGCAGGCGAATACCCGGGCCGTCTTTGAGTACCTGCGCCAGAAAGGCTACACATTTTCTCAGCCATCAGCGCCATCAGCGGATGAGGCCGAATCGACTGCTGAACTGACTGCCATCCTGGAGAAGCCCAGCGCGCAACACCCCCATGCGCTGGTGGCGCTCTTAAAGAAATATGGCTATGGAACGGGCGAAAAATCTCCGGGGAAAATCCTGGGGGAGGCCGGGGTTGACTTTGCGACAAGTGAGATCGCAGCTGTGGTGGAAGCCGCGCACCAGGGCGGGGCCGTGTGCCTCATCGCCCATCCGGGCCGGGGCGATGGCTTTCCACGTTTTGATGCCCCGATGCTGGATCAACTTCGCGAGGATGTCCCCATAGACGGGCTTGAAGCCTATTACCCCCTCCACACGCCCGAACAAACAACGTTGTACCTCGATTATGCCCAGCGCCACCGCCTGCTGGTCAGTTCCGGCTCCGACTCGCACGGGCCAGAGAACGCGCCGATTAAGTATCGAGCCGAACTCAGCCGGGACCTTTTGGAACGCGTGGGTATTCAGGTTAAATAACCCGCTCTCCAATGAGGTAAATCGCACATGCTGTTTAGCCTCGAGGCGGGTGAGTGGTTGGCCCGGTCAATTGGCGTCGCTCCATCGCACCTTAAGCTGATGCGGCTTAAGGGTTCCACCTCTTCTTCCATATTTCTGGTGCAATGTTCGTCAGGCCCCATATTTGACCGATTTGTCTTGCGGGTGCTGGATAACCCGGCCTGGCTGGTGGAGGAACCCGACCTGGCCGCGCATGAGGCCGCCGCTCTGGTTGAAGCGCGGAAGGCTGGTCTTCGAGCGCCCGAATTGGCGGCCTATGCTTCGGACGACATTGGCTTCGGCGCGCCCGTGGTGTTGATGTCCTTTCTCGAAGGCACCATCGAACTTCGACCAACAGACGTTGCGGGTTGGCTGGCGGGCTTAGCCCGCGAACTGGCCGCGATTCACCGCCACACCGCCCCCACCTTTAACTGGCATTATCGGAGCTGGGTGAATCAGGCCGCATTAGCGCCGCCCGCGTGGACGACACAGCCCCAACTCTGGGAACGTGCTATCGAACGGGCGCGAGGCGTTCCGCCTGACATTCGCCCGGTGTTTATCCACCGCGATTATCATCCGACCAATGTGCTTTGGCGCGGTGACACCGTAAGCGGCGTCGTTGACTGGATCAACGCCTGCCAGGGCCCGGCCGGAGTAGATGTCGCGCACTGTCGCACCAACCTGGTGCAGATGTTTGGCCCGGCAGTCGCCGACCAGTTTCTGGCGGCTTATCTCAACATCGCCGATCATTTTGACTACGACCCCTACTGGGACATCGATTCGATGCTGGATATGTGTCTGCCCCAGCCAGAGTTTTATGCCCCCTGGCAGGATTTTGGCCTTGAGCCTATTCCAGCCGAGACGCTCCATCAGCGGGTTGAGGCTTATTTGGAATCGCTGGTGGCGCGTTTATGAGAAGGCCAGATGGCGGTGTCATGCTTCGCCGTTCCCCGAAAAATTTAAGTTGTGCGCGTCAGACTCTTGTGCTAAACTGTCACCACTTCAATGTAACCGTCCGTTCAGGACTAAACCCTTAATGAGCATCTTAATCCCCCTCACACGCACTGGCAACACCACCCTCATGGGCGGTGGCTTCGCCGTGCCTTCCGGGAGTCCGCCTGGTGACTGAACGCGGTTAGTTGTTTTTGACCCTGCTCGGCCACAGGCGCGCTTCAGCCCTGTGGCCGTTTTGTTTAACGGCCCAAGTGTCACAGACCTTGTGGCCGTTTCATTTTATAACAACCTATCTCCAAACCCTTAGGGTCTTTGCGAAGCAGACTCTAAGGGTTTCTGGCAGGTTTTGGAGAAGCAATCCATGACAACGCTAACACCTTTTGACTTTCAACATGCGCGCTCTAAAAATCGCCTGTCGGGCCTGTGGCACTTGCTGGCCGGTTTTCGTCCGCGCTATGCCGGGGCCATTGCCAGCCTGGCCGTTTCCACCGGGGCCAAGACCGCCACGTTCTTCCTCATCCGCTATCTGGTGGATGATGTCCTTCATCAGCCTGACCTGGCGCGGCGCTTGCCCTGGATTGCCCTGGGCTTCATCGGTTTGGCGCTGGTGGAAGGGATGTGCGCGTTTCTTAGCGGGCGGCTGGCCGCTCAAACCGCGGAGAGCATTGCCCTGCGCCTCCGCAATTACCTGTTCGACCACATCCAGCGGCTCTCGTTTGCCTATCACGACCGGATGCCCACAGGTGACCTGATTCAACGCGCCACCTCCGATGTGGATGCCGTGCGCCGCTTCTTTGCCGAGCACGCCATCGGCGTTGGGCGCATTGCCCTGCTCTTCATCGTCAACTGGATTGCGCTATGGAATCTCAATGGGCAGTTGGCGCTGGCCTCGGTGGTGGTGGTGCCCATCATTTTGGTCATGTCTTTGTTCTTCTTTAAACGCGTCTCAAAAGTGTATGAGCATTATCAAGAGCAGGATGCCAAACTCTCGACGACCCTGCAAGAGAACCTAAGCGGCGTGCGGGTGGTGAAAGCTTTTGCCCGGCAGATCTATGAGAAAGACAAGTTTGAGCGCGACAACGTGGAGAAGTTCCGGCGCGGGAAAAGCTTTCTGCTCCTGCACTCCTTCTTCTGGCCGGTGGCGGATGTGCTGTGCGGCGCGCAAATGCTGGCCGGCTTCACCCTCGGCGCGGTGATGGTGATGAACAACGCCATCACTATGGGCGATTATGTGGCTTATCTGGGCGTGGTGATGCAACTTATCTGGCCCATGCGCGAACTGGGCCGCTATATCGTGCAAGCCTCCACCGGCCTGGTGTCCTATGGTCGGTTGGCCGAAATTGCCCGCGAGGCGCGCGAACCACTGGAGGAGGGCGCACGGCCCGCCCTGGCCACCAACCGCGTGCGCGGCGAGATTGAGTTTAAGGGCGTGGGCTTTGAATATGAAGCCGAGAGTCGTGTGCTAAAAGACATCACCTTCACGGCCCGGCCTGGCGAAGTCATTGCCCTGCTTGGCCCCACCGGTTCGGGCAAGACCTCGCTGGTGAATCTTCTGCCGCGCTTTTACGGCTACACCGCCGGGAGCATCACCCTCGACGGCCTGGAGTTGAAGGATTACCCGCGTCACTATCTCCGTCAACACATCGGCATCGTCGAGCAGGAGCCGTTCCTGTTTTCGCGCACCCTGCGCGAGAACATCACCTATGGCTTGGGCCGCGCCGTGTCCGATGAAGATGTCGAAGCGGCGGCGCGCGCGGCGGCCATCCACGATGTCATCCTGAGTTTCCCGGAGGGCTATAACACCCTCGTCGGCGAGAAAGGCATCACACTCTCCGGCGGCCAGAAACAGCGCGTGGCCATCGCCCGCACCCTGCTCAAAGACCCGCGCATCCTCATCCTGGATGACTCGACCTCGGCGGTGGACACCGAGACCGAGGCCGCCATTCGGGATGCACTCGAAACATTGATGCGCGGCCGCACCACCTTTGTCATCGCCCACCGCATCCAAAGCGTGATGACGGCGGACTTGATTCTGGTGTTGGAGACCGAGCACATCGCCCAACGCGGCACGCACGCGCAACTGATCGAACAAGACGGCCTCTATCGCCGCATCTACGACCTGCAAGCCCGCATCGAGGATGAGGTGGAGCAGGAAGTGGGCGGCGCTGAGGCGAATGATGAAACGCTACCCGAATCTTATGAGGCTAGAGAAACCGAAGAAACCCTTAGGGTCTTAAAGACCCTAAGGGTTTAGTGCGAAGGAAGAACACACGATGTCTCAAAACGAATTTGAAGAAGAAGAATTTACCACCACCTTTAGCGGCCACACCCTGCGGCGGATGATGGGTCTGACCCTGCCGCACTGGCCCTGGCTGTTAGGCTTTATGGCCCTCATCACCGTTGTGGCCCTGCAAGATGGCGTGTTCAATTTTCTAAAGAAACAGATGATTGACCTGGGCATCACCCCGCGCGACACAACCGCGCTGACCGGGGTGATGGTCGTGTACGGCGGCATGATTTTGTTGCAATCACTGGGCGTCTTCGGTTTCATCTACTTCGCCGGGATGCTGGGTGAGCGTATCCAATACGATTTGCGGCGGCAGATGTTCAACCATCTGCAAGAGTTGTCGTTCTCGTATTTTGACCGCACGCCTATCGGCTGGATCATGTCGCGCGTGACTTCGGACTCGGGCCGCATCGCCGACCTGATCACCTGGGGCTTGCTGGATGTGACCTGGGCGACCATGAGCATCCTCACCGCGCTGGCGTTCATGTTCTATATCAACGGCCCGCTGGGCGCGCTGGTGGGCCTTATCATCCCGGTGCTGGTGTTTGTGGCCGCGCAGTTTCAGCAACGCATCTTTGGCGAGTATCGCTCGGTGCGGAAGATGAACTCGAAAATCACTGGCGCGTACAATGAGAACATCACAGGCGTGCGTGTGGTGAAGGCCCTTAACCGCGAAGACGCCAACCTGGCCGAGTTTGGCGGGCTGACGGGCGAAATGTATCGCGCCTCGTTTCGCGCGGCGTGGCTCTCGGCCTTGTTCCTGCCGGTGGTGCAGTTTATCAGCGCCCTGGCGTTGACGAGTGTGGCCTGGTATGGCGGTAGTCAGGTGAGCGTGGGCACGATGACGGTCGGCGACCTGCAAGCCTTCATCGGCTACATCGCCTTCATGTTCTGGCCGGTGCAGGATTTGGCGCGGGTGTATGCCGAACTGCAACACGCGCTCGCCTCCGCCGAGCGCACCTTCTCGCTGATTGATGCGAAGCCGGAGGTGGTCAACCTGCCAAACGCGCTTGACCCCGGCACCCTGCGCGGCGAAATCGAATATAACCGTGTGGACTTCTACTATCAGGATGGTAAGCCGGTGCTTAGTGATTTCAGCTTAAAAGTGCAACCGGGCGAGACCATCGCCCTGGTCGGGCCAACCGGCGGCGGCAAGTCCACCATCGTCAACTTGCTCTGCCGCTTCTACGAACCCAAGCGCGGCGTGATTCGGATCGGCGGGCGCGATTACACCGAGTTGACGTTAAACGCTATTCAATCGCGTATCGGGGTGGTGTTACAAACCCCGCACCTGTTCTCCGGCCCCATCCGCGAAAACATTCGCTATGGCCGATTGAATGCGACCGATGATGAAGTTGTGGAAGCGGCGCAGGTGGCGGGCGCGCATGACTTTATCGTTACGCTCGATAAAGGTTATGACGCCGATGTGGGCGAGGGCGGTAACTTGCTCTCGACCGGGCAGAAGCAACTCATCAGCCTGGCGCGGGCGGTGCTGGCCCAACCCGAAATCCTGATTATGGATGAAGCGACCAGTTCAGTGGATACGGTGACGGAGTCGTTAATTCAGCGCGGCATGGAGCGGTTGATGGCCGGGCGCACCAGCTTTGTCATCGCCCACCGCCTCTCCACCATCAGACGCGCCAGCCGGATTGTGGTCATCGAAAAAGGCGGCATCTCGGAGAGCGGCACGCACGCCGAACTCCTGCGCCAACGTGGACACTACTATCAGTTGTACACCAAACAATTCCGGCACAAGCTGGAGAAGGAGTATGGGTTGAGCCAGCTGGTGGGCGCGGCCCAGACTTAAAAACAGTAATCACGCGAAGCGGTCAGTGAGTCGTCGCCACCGATAACTGATCTGGACTTACGCAACAGGGCTTTCGTCACAAAGACACGAAGGCACAAAGTTCTCTTTACCTGAAATTTTTGTGTCTTTGTGCCTTGGTGGTGAAGCTTTTTTAGCCTGGCGAAACTGCCTGCGTAAGTCCAGCTGATTACTGATCACTGTTTACTGTCAACGTTTAGTCCGCCAGCCCCGTCACATCTTCCGCTTCTTTCACTACGCCGCCAAAGTCGGCCAACGTTTTCGGAACGACAACGGCTTCGATATGCTTCTCGGCCAGGGCGCGCGTGCCGACGATGTTAAGTTGTGTAAACAAAAACTTAAATTGCTTTTCCCACGCGTCGCTAATGGCGGCGCGTTCGCTTTCGGGCAGGCCCCACAGTTTGGCCTTGAACGGGCCGATGGCCTTCTTGCGACTCTTGTAGAAAAACTGGTCGTCGGTGTCGCTGGCCTTGCGTTCATCGGCGGCGTTCACCCGCAACCACTCATACACCTCGCCGCGCAAATCGCCCGATAGGGAGTTGTAGAGCATATTTTGGAAATTGGTGGCGAGGTGGACTTCGCACGCCTCGCACTCAGCAAATTTGCCAAAGGCATTCTCCGGCAGAGTTGAAGCGCCATGTTGCACCGCGCCCGCCGTCCCATATTCATGCCGCGCCACAAACGACAGCCGCTTGAGCGTATCAAAATCCACTGACACCTGGGCAATGGAGCCATCCGGTAGAACGGTGCCGCCATGTGAGGTGCCAGTCTGAATCGAAATTTTGCTGATGCCCACCGGCCCGCCACGCTTCCTGCGCCCGTTCACAGGACGATCCAGTAAATCGGCTTTGTAACCATCCATAAAGGCGCGCAGTTCAATCTCGGTGGAATTCTTTTGCCCCACCTCGCCAATTTCGCCGCCGATCGAAATGGTGACGCCTTTTGGTTCCAGCCCGCGAATAAAGGCCGTGAGTTCGGCGCACCGGTTGGCGTTGTCGGCCTGCTGTTCAGGGACGGTGGCGAGGCTCAGGTCAACCAGCGTGCTGGTATCTACATCTATATTGTAGAAGCCCGCCGCGATGGCTTCGGTGGTCAGGTCTTTCACCGTTTGCACTTCGGCCTCGGGGTCAGCGAGATATTTTTTGTGATTAACTTGGAAATGGTCGCCTTGAATGCAGACCGGGCCACGATAGCCTTCTTTGATGGCGGCGGCCAGCACCGAACTGACGTATTCGGCGGGGCGTTGGTTGGTATAACTCATCTCGGAGCGCGCGATTTCAAAAATAAGCGCGCCCGCGTCCAGCGCCCCGACGGCGCGGAAGACCGCCCGCGCGCAATCAAAGGTCAGCGCGCGTAGGTTCATGGCTGGCACGGTGAAGTTCGTCGGCGTTTCGCCACGACCGCGCGCCATGTACAGCCCATTAATCGAGGCGGGCG
>Ga0247727_10009713_pt1 | contig 17278 bp, 13 predicted proteins | sample WisWelCaveWW1625_FD_202498 | JGI IMG/M metagenome (GOLD analysis project Ga0247727, IMG submission 202498) | Biofilm microbial communities from Wishing Well Cave, Virginia, United States - WW16-25 | ecosystem: Environmental > Aquatic > Deep subsurface > Groundwater > Cave microbial mat | place...
GATTCCTTCGACCGTTTCCTCGCCAACTTCCTCGATGAGTTCTACCTCTCGCCGGACGCTGGGGCCCTCGCAGACGAGCCGCCGCTGCTAGCGCCGAGCCATGGCGAGCAGGGGCGCATCCAGGACGCCTACCTTGCCGCCACGGCGGAGGAGCTGGCGCGGCGCTTCAACCTGCCGGCGCCGTCCTGGGCGGCAAGCGACGACCGCGCCCTGCGCCGGCCGTGGTTCGCCTCGCCTCTGGCCGCGCTCAGGGCCGCGCTGATCCTGGAGAGTCCGCCCGCGTTCCGCGCACGCAACCTGTTCGTCAGCGCCAACGCGCTGTGGCGCGCCTGAAATCGTCCCGTCCGCTCGTGTAGAATGGCGCGATGAACGACGCCAACGTGCTGCGCGAGCGGCTTCGGGCGCTCGCGCGCAACCTCTGGTGGACCTGGCATCCCGAAGTCGTCGCCATCTTCCACGACCTCGATCCCGACACCTTCCGTGCCGTGGGCCACAACCCGGTGGCGATGCTCGCGCGGCTGGCGCCCAGCACGTTCGAGGCGCACGCCCGTGACGCGGTGCTGCGCGCGCGCATCGATCAGGCGTTCCGCCAGCTCGGCCAGTACCTCGACGACCGGACGATCTGGGGCGCCACGCATGGCCTGCCTCTGCTGGCGCGACCGGTCGCCTACTTCTGCGCCGAGTTCGGCCTGCACGAGTCGCTGCCCATCTACTCGGGAGGCCTGGGCGTGCTCGCTGGCGACACGCTCAAGAGCGCGACGGACCTGGGCGTGCCGGTGATCGGCATCGGTCTCTTCTATCGCGAGACGTACTTCCGCCAGGTGATTGATCAGGACGGCAAGCAGCACGCCTACTACCCGCACCTCAACCCCGAGGAGCTCCCCATGGATCCGGCGCTGGGCCGGGATGGCCAACCCCTGGTCATCGAGGTGCCGCTCGGCCCGGGTCCCGTGCAGGTGCACGTCTGGAAGTTGCCCATCGGCCGCACCTACGCTTTGCTCCTGGATACCGAGGTCGATGCGCGCTCGCCTGAGCTGCGCGGCATCACCCGCCGGCTCTACGGCGGCGACGCGCGCACGCGGCTGCGCCAGGAGCTGGTGCTGGGCGTGGGCGGCATGCGCGCGCTCGAAGCGCTGGGAATCGATTGCGGCGTGCTCCACCTCAACGAAGGGCACGCCGCCTTCGCCATGCTCGAGCTGGCGCGCCAGATCCGCCACCGCGAGGGCTGCTCGACGGGAGCGGCCCTCGACCAGGTGGCGCGACGCAGCGTGTTCACCACGCACACGCCGCTCGAAGCGGGCCACGACCGCTTTGGAAGCGAGCTGATCGGCTCGGAGATGGACGTGCTGCGCAGCGAGCTGGGGCTGGGGCTGGAGGAGCTGTGCGGGCTCGGGCGCGTCCAGCCGCACGATCGCAGCGAGCCCTTCTGCCCCGCCGTGCTCGCGCTGCGTCATTCGCGCTTCCGCAACGGCGTTTCGGCGCTGCACGGCCAGGTGGCCCGTCGCATGTGGCAGGTGCTGTGGCCCGGACGCGCGGCCGACGAGGTGCCCATCGGGCACATCACCAACGGCGTGCACATGCACAGCTGGCTGGCGCCGGAGATGCGCGCGCTGTTCGACCGGCACCTCGGCGAGAGCTGGCCGCGGCGGCTCTGCCACGCGGACATGTGGGCGCGGATGGATGCGGTGCCCGAGGCGGAGCTCTGGGTGACCACGCGCGTGCTCAAGGCGCGGCTCATCGCTTTCATCGAGCGCTGGCGCCGCGACCATCCGTCACCGGGGCTGTCGACGCCGCTGGATGCGGACGCGTTCACCATCGGCTTCGCCCGCCGCTTCGCCGCGTACAAACGCGCGGACCTGCTCTTGCGCGAGCCCGAGCGGCTCGAGCGCCTGCTGTGCAATCCGCGCATGCCCATGCAGATCGTCTTCGCCGGCAAGGCGCACCCTCAGGACCAACCCGGCCAAGAGGTGCTGGCGCGTATCGCCCTGGCGTCCGGCGATGCGCGCTTCAAGGGACGCATCGTGTTCCTTCCCGATCACGACATCAACGTGGGCCGGCATCTGGTTCAGGGCGTGGACATGTGGCTGAACCTGCCGCGCCGCCCGCTCGAGGCCTGCGGCACCAGCGGCCAGAAGGCCACGCTCAACGGCGTCGTCCAGCTCTCGGCGATGGACGGCTGGTGGCCCGAGGCCTACGACGGGCAGAACGGCTTCGCGCTATCGGCGCCGCATGCCGATGCGGCCAAGCAGGACCTGCAGGAGAGCGAGACGCTGTTCCGCCTGCTCGAGCACACCATCATTCCCGAGTTCTACGATCGCGACGCCGAGGGCGTGCCGCGCAAGTGGATGGCGCGCTCCCGGCGCGCCATCCGCACGCTCGCGTGGCAGTTCAACAGCGACCGCATGGTGATGGACTACGTGCGCCAGTGCTACCTGCCCGCCGCCGGCGCCCACACCTCGGCGACGTAGCCTACGCCACCGTCACCTCGATCTGACGCGGCCGCGCCTCGGCCCGCTTGGGCAGCATCACCGTGAGCACGCCCTCGCGGTACTCGGCCACGACCTTTTCCGCGTCCACCGTCGCAGGCAGCGTGAACGATCGCGTGAACGAGCCGCCCGAGCGCTCGGCCAGGTGAAACGCACCGAGCTTCTCGTCGCGCGCCAGCGTGCGCGTGCCGCGCACGGTGAGCAGCTCGCCCTCGACGCGTACGTCGATGGCCGGGCGATCGAGTCCGGGCGCGTCCATGGTGACGACGAAGCGCTCGTCCTGTTCCTGGACGTCGCAAGGCGGGGCGATCCGGCCGCTCGCGCCGTCGGGGCGACCGTACGAGCCGCCCCACAGGACGGCCAGATCGCGCTGCAGCCGATTCATCTCCCGGAACGGATCCCATCTCGTCAGCATCGTCATCTCGGCCTCCTTGTTCTGCGGACAAGATGTGCATGGGATCGCCGCTGTCAAGAGGTCGATCGCCGCTGTGGTAGCCTCCAGCAGTGGTCCGGTCCGCCGCAGCCCTGCAACGCGACCTTGGACGCCTGGTGGGTGGGGGCGTCTCGCGCAGCGCGATCGATCGCGAATCGTATTCTCGGGACGCCTGGGTCCGCGCGCTGATCGGGCTGGCGCAGGGCGAGCGTTGCGAATCGCTGCCCGATGCCGTCGCCTGGCCGGAGAGCGACGCGGAGGTGGCGCGCGTGCTGCGCTACGCGTCGCGCCGGCACATCCCGGTCGTGCCCTACGGGGCGGGCTCCGGCGTCTGCGGCGCGGCGGTCCCCACCGCGGGCGGCATCGTGCTGGACATGAAGCGCATGGATCGCCTCGTCAGCCTTCGCCCCGACGATCACCAGGCCACCTTCCAGACGGGCATCCTCGGGCAGGCGCTCGAGGATCGTCTGGCGCGTCGGGGCTTTTCGCTCGGGCACTTTCCCTCCTCGATGTACTGCTCGACGTTGGGGGGGTGGCTGGCGGCTCGGTCGGCCGGACAGTGCTCCTCGCGCTACGGCAAGATCGAGGACATGGCGCTCGGCCTGCGCGCGCTGACCGGCTCGGGTGAGGCGCTCGAGACCGACGTGGAGCGCACGCCCGACCTGGGCGCGCTGCTCATCGGCAGCGAGGGGACCCTGGCGGTGATCACCGAGGCGCGCCTGCGCATCCATCCCGCGCCGGAGCTGCGTCTCATGCGCGGCTATCGCTTCCCCGGCCTGGCCGCCGGCTGCGACGGCATGCGCCGGGTGATGCAGCTGGGGCTGCGCCCGGCCGTGCTTCGGCTCTACGATCCGCTGGACACGCTGTTGGCATCTGCGCGCGGCGGCGGGGAAGCCCACCTCGGACGCCTCGGACGGGTGGCGGCCATGCTCGGCCCCGCCCTGCGCGATCGCGCCAGGTCGCTGGTGGTCGAGCACGCCGCGGCGGTCGGTCGGGCGCTTTCCGCCGCGCTCGGTCCGGCGCGCGGGTGTCTGATGATCGTGGGTTTCGAGGGGACCCGGGAGCGGGCGGCGGCGGAGGAGGCGTTGGGACGCGCCACCCTGATGGAGGCAGGGGGGAAGGACCTGGGTCCGGAGCCCGGAGACCACTGGCTGGCCAACCGCTACAAGGTCTCGTATCAGCAGAGCAAGGTGTTCGCGGCCGGCGCGTTCGTCGACACGATGGAGGTGGCGACCACCTGGGACCGGCTCCAATCCCTCTACGACGCGGTGCGCGGGGCGATCGCCAAGAAGGCCTTCGTCATGGCGCATCTCAGCCACGCCTATCCGGAAGGCTGCTCGATCTACTTCACCTTCGTCGCCTCGGTGCTGGACGGCCAGCGGCGCTACGACGGCATCTGGAGCAGCGCGCTTTCCACGGCGCTGCGCGTCGGTGGCACGCTCAGCCACCACCACGGCATCGGCCAACTCAAGGCGCCGTGGATGGCCCAGGAGCACGGCGAGGCGATGAAGCTCTTGGCGGCGGCCAAGCGCGCGCTCGATCCGGCGGGGATCCTGAACCCCGGGAAGTTCCTCGCGTGAAGCGCGCCGCCGCCACTGTCATGCCCGGGTCGGTCGAGGAGATCGCGGCGTTGTTCGCGCGCTGCGGCGCGGAGGGATACGGCGTGGCGCTGGTCGGGCCGCGCTTCGCGCGTCGATCGGCGCGACGCCGTCCGGTGCTCGTCGACCTGCGCAGGCTCGACGCCGTGGAGCACATCGACGAGGTGTCGCGCGTGGTGCGCGCCCAGGCCGGCATCACCCTGGCCGGTCTGGAGCGCGAGCTGCGTGCGCGCGGGCTCACCCTGGGGCCGGTCGCAGCACGCCACCCCGCCCTGCCGGTGGGCGAGCTCTTGCAGTGCCCGGATGCTGCGGATCGCTCGCCCCGCTACGGGCGTCCGACCGACGCTTGCCTGGGTCTGCATGCGATGCGGGCCGACGGCACCGTGTTGCACTGGCGCGACGCGCCGCGCAAGGCGGCCGGCCCGGACTGGCGAGCGCTGGTGCTGGGCGCGCGGGGTGAAGGAGCCGTGCTCACCGCGGTGACGCTGCGCGTCTATGGCTTGCCCGAGGTGGTCCGCGAAGCCGCCTATCGGTTCGCGTCGCGCGCGGCCGCCCTGCGGGCGTGCCGCGAGGCCGTCCGCCGCGAGGTGCGTCCGGCGACCTGGTGGTGCACGACGACGCTCGCGGCCCGGCTGGAAGGGCCACGGACGATCGTTGCCGCGGAGGAGCAGGCGCTGCGGGACGCGGCTCGCGCCGAGGGTGGCCGCCCGGCGGAGCCCACCGCGCGGCCGATCCGGCCGGCGGCGCACCTGCGCTGGAGCGAGCTGCTCCGGCGCGGCGGCGCGGTCTCGGAGATGACGCTGGACGGCGGCTGTCTGCACGGCCGTGCCGCACCCGAGGCTGAGCTGCCCGGTCGGATCACCCACGCCGTCGATCCCAAAGGTGTGCTGTGCTGACGCTCGACGCGTTTTCCCGGGCGCTGACCTACTGCACCTACTGCCCGAACCTGTGCCGGCACTCGTGTCCGGTGGCCGACGCCGAGGCGCGCGAAGCGGTCACACCGCGGGCCAAGATGGCCTTGCTGCAGACGCTGCGGACCGAGGCGCGCCCCTGGTCCAGCGACGCGGCGTCGGTGCTCTACGCATGCAACGGCTGCGGCCTGTGCACGCGCTACTGCGCGCACGAGGTGGACGTCGCCTCGGCGCTGCTGGCCGGGCGGTCCGCCGCCGTGGATCGACACGCGGGCCATCCCGCGCTGGCCGACCTCCCCAAGCGCTTCTACGCGCGCGCCGCGCGCCGGCGCGGCGAGCTGCGGGCGGGTTTCCCGGAGCGGCTCACCCAACAGGCCGACTTCGCCCACCTGCCGGGTTGCGGCGCGATGCGCGGCGGCATCGAGTCGGTCAGGCGCGATCGGGCGCTCTATCGACGTTTCGGCATTCCCGATGTTCCGATCGCCGACCTGCCTTTCGCCTGCGCGGGCTACGCGCTGTGGGCCGGCGGACATCGGTCCGAGCTCATGCGCGTCGCCGAAAAGACCGCGGCGGCGCTGGCGCGCATCGCGACGCTGTGCTCGAGCTGTCCGGCCTGCGTCTGGATGCTCCGCGAGGTGTACCCGACGCTCGGCGCGCGGCTCGCCACCCGCGTGCTGCACATGGTCGAGTGGATCGAGCCGCGTCTGGCCGGTGTGCGGATCATGCGGCGGCCGGGCCACGCGCTCTACCACGACGCCTGCTACCTGGGGCGTCACCTGGGGATCCTCCAGCCGCCCCGCCGTCTGGCGGCGGCCTGCGTCGAGACGCTCGGCGAGTTCCAGGCTTCGCGCGAGCTGGGCCAGTGCAGCGGGGGAGGGGGCCTGGTGCCGGTCACCGCGCCCGACACCGCCGCGCGCACGGCCGCGCGCCGCCTCGCCGAGGCTCGCGAGGCCGGCGTCCATTTGATCGTCACGGCCTGCCCGACGGCGCGGCGGACGATGGCGGCGGCCGGCGGCAGCCCCAGGGTCGTCGAGCTGCTGGACCTGGTGGCAGCTGCCGCCAAATATGTGTAAGTTGCAAGAGCCGTGCTCTCGACGATCTTCGTCTTGCTGGTTCCGGCCGTGGCCGCGGCGCCCGCGACGTTCCCGCGCAACCTTGCGAGCGACACCGTGCCGGTCCCGTACGATCCGGCCCGCCGGCATGGCAGCGGCTCGACCGGCGGCGGCCGGACGGTGTTCCTCAATTTCGACGGGCAGGTGCTGAGCTGCGGCGACGATGACTCCCGGCAGAACAAGGCGCGCCTGGCTTGCCCGCCGGAGTCGCTGACCGACACGCCCCCGTTTTCCGCGGCGGGTTACGGTTGCGGATCCGCGGCGGCGTGCAAGGAGACCATCCGTGGGACGCTGACGGCGCTTTGGTCGGACTGGAACATCCGCTTCGTCACCGAGCGCCCCAAGGAGGGCAGCTACGAGATGGCGATGGTCGGCGGCAGCCGAGGAGGGGCCATCCTGGGAATCGCGCCGCTGGACTGCATGAACGACAACGCGAACACCGTGTCGTTCTCGTTCTCCAACGACATGGCGGGCCTGCCCTGCCCCGAGGAGGTGCTGGCGACGACCATCAGCCAGGAGCTGGCCCACGCGCTCGGCCTCTGCCACAACGATCAGGAAGACGGCATCATGTTCCCGTCGGTGACGGGCTGCGCGCAGAGCTGGGTGTGCGGCGCGCAGGTCGACGCCTGCGGTTGTCCGGGAAGCTCGGCCTACTGCCCCAACGACTACCTCTTGGAGCTGCTCGGCCCCGCGCCGCCCGATACCGTGGCCCCGAGCGTCCAGATCATCTCGCCTCTGTCGGGCCTGCGCGTTCCGACCGGTTTTGGCGTGCGCGCGATCGTGCGGGACGATCGGACGCTGCAGACCGTCACGCTCGAGGTCAACACGACCCGGGTCCACGAGACGGAGCCGGACGTGTCGGGCCTGTACGACTGGAACATGCCGACCCTTCCCGGCGGGCACGCGCGCGTGTGCGTGCTGGGGCGCGACACGGCTGGCAACGAAGGAGCGGACTGCATCAACCTCACCATCGACCCCGGCGCCGGGTGCACGCCCGGCGACTGCTGCTGCGGCGAACGCTGCTGCGAGCAGTTCGAGGCCTGCGACTGCGCAGGACGCCTTGCCGACGGTGAGGACTGCGAGCTGGATCAGGATTGCCGCGGGGCCCTGTGCGAAGACGACCCGTGGGATGCACAGACAGGGCAGCGCTGCACGGAAAGCTGCGCGGAAGATGCCGAGTGCCCGCCCGGCCTGGCCTGCCACGTGGGCGCCCGGACGGGACGCGGCGAGTGCTGGAGCTACGTCGCCCCGGACGGCGTCGGGCAACCGTGCCACGCCGACCTGGATTGCCCGGGGAGCCTGTCGTGCGCGTTCCCCGAGGGGTGCGCCGAGCAGCCGCCCCCCGGAGGGGTGGGCGACGGGGGCACGTGCCTGGGCAAGGGATTCTGCTCGCGGCCCTGTGGTGACCCCGGGATGATGTCGTGCCCCGAGCGCTACGCGTGCGCGGAAGTGGACGGGACTCGGGCTTGTCGTTTCGTCGGTGTCCGCGCTCAGGTGGGCGGAGGCTGCGCGCTGGCCGGCCCCGTCGCCCCGTCGGGATGGCTTGCCCTGCTGGGGCTGGCTGCGCTAGCTTGCCGAGGCTTGGCCCGCCTGGAACGAACCCGGCGCGGTTCGGCTCGATAGTCAGGAGGAGTATTGCGACCGGTTGTCACGACGCTCGTGTTGCTCGTCGGCTGCACGCCCGACCAGCCGTCCAGGATCTCCTTGCGCGAGGATCTGGTGTTGCCAGCCGGCGAGCAGGAGGCTTCGCCCCCGCGGCGCCACGGCGCGAAGCCCGAGCGCAAGACCGTGTTCCTCAACTTCGAGGGCGGACCGCTCTACTGCGGTCTCATGGACGATGCCACCCAGGACGTGTCGGCGATCATCTGCAACCTCACCTACCCGCGATTCGAGCAGCAGGGCTTCGCCTGCTACGACGAGCGCGAAGCGTGCATCGCGGAGATCGTCGGGTTGGTGCGCGAGCTGTGGCGCGATTTCGCCATCGACTTCGTCACCGAGCGGCCCGAGCGTGGCGACTACGAGATGGTGATGGTCGGAGGCGAGGTGACCTCGGGTCCGGCGGCGGGGCTGGCGATGCTGGACTGCGACGATCGGCGGCCCGCCAACGTCGTGTTCGCGTTCTCCGGGAGCATCGCCGGCGAGGGCACGTGCTCGAAGAAGATGCTCGCCACCACCATCAGCCAGGAGCTGGCCCACGGGCTCGGCCTTTGCCACAACGACGATTGCTGGGCGCCGGTCACCAGCGTGATGTGCCCGCAGCTGATCACCTGCTCGTCCGATTGGGGTACCGGGTGCCTGGTCGACGCCTGCCCCTGCTACAGCGGCTGTGAGGATCCGCATGAGATGCTGATCGAGCTGTTGGGTCCGTCGGAGACCGAACCGCCCACCGTGCAGATCCTCAGCCCCGACGATGGTCTGACCGTGCCCTGCGGGCCGTTCACGGTGTGGGTGGCCGCCGGCGATCAGACGGCCATCGGGCGCGTGCTGCTCTTCGAGGGCGCCGCACTGCTCGGCGAGCTTGATGAACCTCCCTACGAGTTTCTCATCGCCGATCCCGACACGGGTGATCACCAGTATCGGGCCGTGGCCTACGATTCGATCGGCAATCGCGCCGAGACGACGACGACGATCACGGTCGACTGCGACGCGGCGTGCATCCCCGGATCATGCTGCTGCGGCGAATCGTGCTGCCGGCCGGTGTGCGATTGCCTGGATCGGACGCCGACCGGGGGCGCGTGCGAAAGCGACGCCGACTGCCAGGGGGATCTGTGTGTTTCGCTCGACGAGTATCCCGGCGAGGGAGGCGCGTGCGCGGAGCTGTGCCGCGCCGACGCCGACTGCCCGGCCGGCTTTTCGTGCATCGAGGAGGAGGGGCGCAACATCTGCCGCGAGGACGTCTGGGCGGACAGCGGCGAGCCATGCGAGGCGGATACCGACTGCGCCACCGCGCTTTGCGTGTCCTCGCGGTGCTCCATCCCCTGCGACACCGCGGACAACGGCGCGTGCCCCGCGGACCTGGACTGCCGCTCCGGGGGAGACGGCGAGGGAACCTTCTGCTTGGCGCGCCCGTCGTCGGATGGCGGGTGCACCCTTGCGCGGACGTCCGCCGGCCCGGGCCCATGGTGGGTGCTGCTGGCGCTCCTCCTTGCCCGCCGGCGCCGTTAGCAGGCTGCGGCCGGCGCGGCACAGCCGTCGCGGCCCGGCGCACCCCGCCATGCTGCTCATCGTCAATCCTCGCTCGGCCGGAGGCCGGGTCGGCAAGCGCTGGTCGGCCATCGAGTCCACGCTGCGCGGCGCGCTGGGCGATTTCGAGCATCGTCACACCGAGGCGCCCGGCCATGCCACGGTGCTCTGTCGCGAGGCGGTCGAGCGCGGGGTACGCGACCTTGTCGTGCTGGGCGGAGACGGCACGCTGTCCGAGGCGCTCTCTGGCCTGTTCCGTGACGGCCGGCCGATCGATGCCGAGGTGACGCTCGGGCTCTTGCCCTGCGGCACCGGCGGCGACTTTCGCCGCACCGTGGAAATGCCCGCCGACCTCTCGCAGGCGGCGCGTCGCATCGCGCGCTCCCAGCCCAGGCGCATCGACATCGGTCGCATACGCTACGCGCGCGACGACGGAACCGACGCGGAGCGCTACTTCGCGAACATCGCCAGCTTCGGCATCGGCGGCCTGGTGGACCGGATCGTCAACCGTTCCAGCAAGGCGCTCGGGGGTCGGGTGGCGTTCATGGTCGGTACGGTGCGGGCACTTTCCCGCTACAAGAACCAACGCGTGCGGCTCGCGCTGGACGACGGCGAGCCGAGCGAGGTCGTGGTCAACAACGTGGCCGTGTGCAACGGCAAGTACTTCGGCGGGGGGATGAAGATCGCGCCCGACGCCCGCCTGGACGACGGGCTGTTCGACGTGGTCGTGCTGGGCGACCTTTCGCTCAAGGACTTCGTGTGGAGCGGCCGGCACCTCTATCGGGGCACGCACCTGGACCTGGCCGAGGTGCGCTTCGCGCGCGCCGCGCGGGTGCGCGCGGAGCCGGCGCATCCGGGCGACGAAGTGTTGCTCGACGTGGACGGCGAGCAAGCCGGTCGCCTGCCGGCCACCTTCGACATCCTGCCCGGGGCCCTGCGCTTCCGGTGCTGAGACTCGCGCTGGGCCGCGTCTGGCCGGTCGCGGCGGCGGGCGCCGGCGGCGCGTCGATCTTCCTGGCCGGCCCGGACTTCGATTACTGGTGGCTGGCCTGGCTGTCATTGCTCCCCCTGCTCTGGGCCATGCGCGGAGCGTCGCCGCGTCGCGCCGCCTTCCTGGGCTTCGTCGCCGGTTTCTGCTGCAACGCCGGCGGATTCTACTGGGTGGTGGGGCTGCTCGAACGCTTCGGCGGCCTGCCGCTGCCGATCGGCGTGCTGCTGTGGTTCCTGATATCCGCCTACCAGGCTCTGGTTTTCGTCGCGTGGGCATGGGTGATGGTGCGGCTGCGCTCCCGGCCGGCGGTGTGGGTCGCCCCGGTGGCGATGGTCGCCCTCGAGCTGTGCGTGCCGTTCCTCTTTCCCTGGTACATGGGCGTGACGCAGGCCTGGCAGCCGCGCGTCATCCAGATCACCGAGTTCTCGGGCCTGCTGGGCGTCACCTTCCTCTTGGCGATGGTCGCCGGGGCGCTCTTCGATCTGTGCGACCGCGGGCGCCGGGCCTGGGGATCGGCGGCGACGGCGGCCGTGGTCGTGACGGCGGCGCTGGGCTTCGGCGCCTTGCGTCTGGGCCAGATCGATGCGCGCCGGCGGGCGGCGCCCAAGCTCCGCGTCGGCCTCGTGCAGGCCAACCTGGGCATTCGCGAGAAGGTCAGCGCCGAGCTGGCCGCGAGACACCTGCGCGTCCACCAGGCCGAGACGCGCGACTTGGAGCGCCGAGGCGCCGAGCTGGTCGTGTGGCCGGAATCGGCGTACCCGTACTCTCTGCCCCGCCCGGTCGAGCGCGACCTCCCCGCGCGCAACCCGCTGCGCGTGATGCGCGATATCGGCGTGCCCGTGCTGTTCGGGGCGCTGACGCGGGATCCGCGCGACGCCGTCTACAACAGCGCGCTGCTGATGCTGCCCGACGGGCGGGTGACGGGCTCCTACGACAAGAACTTCCTCCTGCTGTTCGGCGAGTACGTTCCGTTCTACGAGGAGCTTCGGGTCGAGCGCTGGCTGCCGGCGGCCTCGAACTTCCGCCGCGGCGACACCGTAACCACGATGCCGCTCGGGGAGCACAAGATCGGCCCGCTGATCTGCTACGAGGACATCCTGCCGTCCTTCGGTCGGCGTCTCGTCAAGCTGCGTCCCAATCTGCTGGTCAACATCACCAACGACGCCTGGTTCGGCCGCACCTCCGAGCCGCACCAGCACCTGGCGCTCAGCGTCTTCCGGTCGGTCGAGGCGCGCCTGGACCTGGTGCGCGCCGTCAACACCGGGGTCTCGGCGTTCGTGGACGCCGGCGGGCGCGTGCTCTGGCGCGGCCCCTTGGTGGATCCACAGGTCGATCCGGCCGAACCGGTCACGGCGCTTCGGGAAGTGGCGTTGCTAGAGCCCGCCATGCTCTACGCGCGCATCGGTGACGTGTTCGGGTGGGCGTGCGCCTTGACCTTGGGCGTCTGGCTCTGGCGCGCCCGGCGCGGATGATGCTAGAAGCAGCCGTGCGCTTGGCCCTGACAGCGTGTGCGCTGGTCGCCGCGGCGCCGGTGGCGTCCGCGGCGGTCAAGCCGCGCCCGCTGGTCCATCCCGACACGCTCCCCACGCTCCTGACCCAATGGTCGCTGCACGCGACGGCGGCCGAGCGCCTGGATCCCTGGGAGGCGCCGCGCTTCGCCGTCGAGGGTCCAACCGCGTTCCTGCATGATCACGCCGCATCGCAGCTGCTCGCCGTCGACGTCGCCAGCGGGCGGGTGCGGTGGTTCACCACGCTCGGCGTCGGGCAGCCCAACCCGATCGAGTTCACGCCGTTCTTCCTCGACAAGCGTCTGTTCGTCGGTGCTCCGGGGCAGCTCTTCTATGTGCACGCCGGGACCGGGCAGGTGCGCTGGAACGCGCCGGTGCACGGCACGCCGCGCGGCGGAGCCGTGCGCATCGCCGATCTGCTGTTCTTCGCGACCGAGGGCGGCGAGGGTACGGGCGCCAAGGAGGGGGGATCCGGAGTCAGCGTCTACGCGCTGGCCATGAAGGCCGGCCGGATGCTCTGGCGGCAGCCGCTGGAGGGCGCGGGCCCACGGCTGGTGGGCGACGGACGGCTCCTCTATCTGGGGCTTTCCGGCGGCGACCTGTTGGCCATCGATCCCGAGAAGGGCGAGGCGGTGTGGCGCCAGAGCCTCGGCGCGCCCGCGCTTTCGCCCATGGCCGCAGGAGGCCGCGTGCTCATCGCGGTGCGAGGCGGCGACAAGGGTCCGCGCATCGTCGTGCTGGACGGAGCGACGGGGGCGGCCCTGTGGGAATCGCGATTGCCCGCCGCGCCGGTCCAGACGGCGCTCCTGGCCGACCGGGTCCTGGCCGCGCTCGAGGACGGGACGGTGACGGCGGTGCGCGCCGCGGACGGCAAGGCCCCGTGGCGCACCACCCTCCCGCTCGACGGCCAGTTGCGGCGCGCGGCGATGGGCGCCCACAAGAAACGGTTGCACCTGCACGTCACCGACGTCGAGGGCAAGAGCCTCCTCGCCCAGATCGACATCGACAGCGGCCGACTGCTGTCCACGGCCAATGGTCTCGATGACGCGGCGGTATCGGCCGTGGCCGGCGACTCGCTGCTGCTGGTGGACTCGGCCGATGGCACATTGCACGCGGTCCGCCTGGACAGGACGCGGCCACCGCGCCGCGCCACGGTGACCGGGCGCGAGTACGCCGAGGAGCTCGCCCCGCTGGCCAGGCAGGTCGGCGACGACGCCGAAGCCCTGGCGCTGGCCGACAAGCTGCACCGCCTCGGCGGCGCGGCGCTCACCGTGCTCACGGGCATGCTCCAGGCCGAGGAGCCGCACGTGGTGGCGATCGCGGCGATCGCCCTGGGACGATTGGCCGAGCCGCGGGCGCTGCCTGCCCTGCGCAATGCCCTGGAGAAGCAGCGCCAGCAGGCCGGCGGCGGGGCCGGAGGGGTTCTCGACCCGGTGGCCGCGCTGGTGCGGGCGGTGGGAGCGACGGGCGGATCGAGCGTCGTGCCGGCGCTCGACCAGGTGCTGGTGGACGAGGCCCTGGGTCATCAGGTGCGCCGCGACGCATGGGTGGCGCTGGGCAGGCTCGGCAACGCCGACGCGCTCGGCGCGCTCGGGCGCTTCCGCGCGCCGCGCGTTTCGCCTGCGGCGCCGTTCGATCCACTGCCGATCACCGTGCGGGCGGAAACCCGGGCGGGCGAGGACAACGATCCGCAGACCTGGCGCGACGAGGTTCGTGCCGCGACCAGCGTCCAGGTCCCCGATCCGGCGGGGGGTCTAGTGACGGCTTCGCTGGCGCCCTACCTGGGCGGGTACAACGACGTGTGGATCTGGAGGAGCCCGGACGGCAAGTCGCGCGGCCGCCCGCTGTTCACCGGCGTCACCGCGCCGCAGCGCACGCCGGGGCAGTTCCTGGCGCTCTCGCGGCTGGACGTGTCCGGGACCGGCGCGTCGCTCGCCTATCGGGTGCCCGGCGAGGATCGGCCACGGCAGGCGATCCTCGGTTGGGCCGAGCTTGAGGCGGACGGCGATGACGATGAGCTTTCCGATCGCGCCGAGCGGCGGCTCGGAACGGACCCGACGCGCAAAGACAGCGACGGCGACGGGATGTCCGACGCCGAGGACAACAACCCGCTGGCCGCGGCGCGCGCCGATCTTTCCGACAAGCAGAAGATCCTGCGCGAGGTGTTCTTCAGCTACTTCACCTTCTTCCGCCAGCGGGGCATCGTGGTGGTGGACCGCGGTGTCGACGATCCGCTCGAGTACCCGGGGAGGCGCGATCCGGTGCTGACCCTGCGCCGCGAGACCATCCGCAAGATGCAGGCCGAGGCCGGGCTTCACGCCATCGACTACGTGGGCTTCGGCGGGCCGTTCCGCGAGGGCGCACCGCGGGGCGGCGCGGAGGCGGGCGCCGAGGCCCAAGCGCAAGGCGAAATCGAGATCTCGCAGAGCGAAGCGCACGTCGGCTTCGACGTCTTCCGCGGGGGCGAGAGCGGCGTGGGCTACAACGTCGCGCTTCGGAAGATCGCCGGTCAGTGGATCGTGACCGCCTTCGACGAAGCCTGGCGCCTGTAACGTATTCCGAGAAGCTCAACGCAGGAAGAACTGCCAGTTCACCACCAGCTCCTTGTCGGCGAAGCGCGGGAAGGTCACGCCCAGGACCGATTTGACGATGCACGCGGCGGTCGCGCTGCCCTCGAACTTGCCGCCCACCGTCGCCGACTGCACGGCCCCGTCGGCGCCGCGGATGATGACGCGGGTCGGCGCGTAGCCGGGCACGCCGTTGCGCTCGTAGCAGATGAGCACGTCCTCGCGCGCCGAGTCGAAGGCGCGCTGGATCTGATCGCGCGTGAGCGTCTTGGGTAGGTTCTCGGGCGGCGGCTTGGGAGCTTCCGCGACGGGAGCGACGTAGCCGGGGCAGCCGGCGTCGGTCTTCTCCACGCCCTGCACCGGTTGCGCGGGCACCGACGAGGCCACGACGCGTCCGCTGCAGCGATCGAAGATGCGGTAGCCGACGATCTCGATGGTCGCCCCTTCGTGGCGCGGCTCGACGCCGACCCACCACGGCGGCGCCAGCACGGGCCGGAAGACGACCTCGGCGCGCAGGTGAGCAGCGAAGAGCTCGCTCCATTCGCCGGGCTTCCTGCCGTCGGCGGCCACGGCGTGCCTGGCCACATCCAGATCGATCAGGTCGTAGCGACCGGGTGCGCCCTCCCGTGGCCGGACCTGGCGCGGGCGCCGCGTGGTGATGAACCCCGTGCCGAACAGTCCACCCTCCAGCACCACCGGCTGCTCGCAAGTCAGGCACCCGCGCAGGACCACTTCGAGCACGGGCGTGGGCCGTTCCTTGGCCGCCACGCGCACCGCTCCGGGCTCCGCCACCATGCGGAAGGTGCGCGCGGCGTGCTGCCTCATGAGACGCCGCCTGATCAGCTCGCAGCGCCGGCGCGCGAAGGGTTCGGTGTCGGTGCACTTCCAGAGGAACGGCTCGAGCGCGACCCGCACGTCGGCGACCTCGGTCGCCTTGGCGCGCAGGTCCTCGAAGCCCTGCGCCCGCGCCAGCAACGGAAGAAGAACGACGAGCGCCGTGCGCCTCATGCGGCGCGCAGTGTAGCAGACGCGCGGCGACAGTACCGTCGCGGTGCGGCGTTCACACCCCTTGGCGGCGTGCTGGCGGGCTCGACACGTGCAGACATGTATCTGGACACATATCCGCTCATATGCCATCGTTTGCGGCATGAGTGCACGTTTCGATGCCATCGTGCCGATCTCGGAGTTGCAGACCCGCTCGCGCGAGCTGGTGGAGCAGGTCAAACGCACCGGCAGCCCGATCGTGGTCACGCAGCGTGGCCGTCCCGCCGCCATGTTGGTGAACTACGATCTCTATGAGGGGCACTTGGCCACGCTCGATGAGATGTCCTTTCCGGACTGGGAGCAGCGGCTCGCCGGCGCACGCAAGGAGATCGAGGCCGGCAAGCTCGTGCCGCACGAGCAAGTGCGGGTCCGGGCCAGGTCGAAAAGAAGGCGCTGAGGATTGGCGCGCATCCTCTGGACCAAGCAGGCGGCGACAGATCTGGCTTCGATCCCCGATGTGTCTCGGGCAACGATCGTGGACAAGGTGGATCTGTTGGCGGACTTCCCGTCCATGGGGCCGGCCATGGACGGTGCGTACGCCGGGTTCCGACAACTCCTGGTGGATCGGTACCGAATGATGTATCAGATGGTGCCCGACGAGGTCCGCATCGCCTATGTGCGCCATGGGGCGCGTCAACTCGGCCTTCGTGTGGTCCGCGGTGGCCGAGAACCCGGGCGGCGCGGAGGGCGGTAGAATAGGAGAATGCGCCCCTGGCTCGCAGCGCTTCTGCTCGGCGCGTGCGGCGGGCGTTCGGGCGTATCGATGAGTGCAGGCGGCCATGCGAGCGCATTCGAGCCGCCAGCGGATGCCAACAAGGCGGAGCCCGATGCTACGGTGGAGCCCGACGTCGACCCGTGCTCGGACGGCTGCGGAGTTTCCTGTGCGAGCGCGTTCCCCGTGATGATTCCCGCCTGTCGAATCCCGCCGGGTTGCGAGGAACGTCCACTGCGGCTGGAAAATACGTTCATCGACAACCTCGGATTCACCACCCTCGACTACGACCAGCCTGCCGCTGTCAACCTGATCAGTCAACGGATCAGGAACTACGCCATCGACGCGGCGTGTAGCGTGGGTGTTGGCGACGTCATCCGCATCATGAACGGCAACCCGGTCCAGCCCGTGGGCCAAGTCTTGCGCGAGGTTCTGGATCCCGACGGCGACGGTGCCAAATCACCCCTGAGCGTTCACGTTCCGGTCGTGTACGACAAGAACTGCGACCTCAGCTTCAACGAGGATCACACGGTGGTGGGCTTTGCCGTGTTTCGCATCGAGGACGTCGCGCTGCCTAGCGACCCCGAGCCGGAAACGTACCTCGATGGCACTATGTTGTGCGGCGAGGCGGAGAGGCCGTGTGGGGGAGGGGATTTCGGCCTGCATGCGGTAGGCTGCGAGTAGGGGCGCGCTGACCGCTACTCACTTTCCACCGACAGACCGTCCTGCGACG
>Ga0247727_10009714_pt1 | contig 17277 bp, 12 predicted proteins | sample WisWelCaveWW1625_FD_202498 | JGI IMG/M metagenome (GOLD analysis project Ga0247727, IMG submission 202498) | Biofilm microbial communities from Wishing Well Cave, Virginia, United States - WW16-25 | ecosystem: Environmental > Aquatic > Deep subsurface > Groundwater > Cave microbial mat | place...
GCTGCACTCATTCGCCTGCCTTTTGTTTTTCTCACGCCGCGTTGGCAAGCACCGGATGAGTATCCGCATTTCCATTATATTCGCACGTTATTCACCACCGGCGAAATACCTATTTGCCAACCGCGCTTTCCCGATTACGAAGCTTATCAACCGCCGCTTTACTATCTCATCGGCGCGGGAATTTGGCACCTGCTGCCGGAGGCAGATATTCCGGCATTGCCCGAAGATGTTACTGAGGTTGAACGTGATCTGCCAAGTATAGTGATTGTTCTGCGGCTTTTCTCCGTCATCTTGGGTGTTGGCGTCGTTTATCTCGGTTATAAAATCAGCGTGCAGGTTTTTCCGCCGCATTCATTTTTAATTTGGGCGATGCCGCTGCTGCTCGCGCTGCATCCGACGTTTATCTCGAACACGACCTCGATCACCAACGATGGGTTGGCGAATTTTATGGGCGCGCTATTGGTTTGGTTATTCGTGCATCCGAATTATCGTGATAAAATTTTTCTCAACGGCCTTTGCCTCGGTTTGGCCTTTTTAACCAAATATAATCTGCTGCCGTTCGCCGTGCTCCTCGTCTTCACGCGCTGGCAAGAACGGCGCTCCAACCTTTCTTGGAGGCAGCAAGGCGCGAGCATTTTAAGTCTTGCTTTGCTCATTTCAGTGTGGTTCTTTCTGTTTAATTTTTTGCGCTATGGCCATCCGCTGGCGATTCGTCCCGGCGTCGAAACCGGCTTTGCGCCGTTCAGCGGCGCTTGGGACGCGTGGCGGTGGTATCAAGTCATTCGCAACTACAACTGGAGCTTCTGGTGCGCTTTTGGCAGAATTTACGAAATTCATCTTCCGGCCTGGTTCTATCTGATTTTCTTCGGGCCGCTATCGCTGTTGATGTTGTATGGCGCCGGACGCACGGTTTTTTTGTGGAAACAAAAGCGGCGCGTTGATGGGCTGCTTGATTTTAAAACCACATGCTTTTTCCTTTTGGGTTTAATACTTTATGCCGCTGCCGCGTTTGGGTTTACCGCCAGCCTTCCCATCGAATGTGCCTGGGGCAAATACGTTTTTCCTTTTTTGATTCCGCTTTGGATTTTGATGTTGGGCGCGCTGCAGGTTGCGCTGGGCGAAAAACGTTTTAAATTTCTCATTGTTTTTTTAGCCGCCAGTTTTATCTTTATGAATATGGTTATGTTGTGGCAGCTGGCGCATTTATGAAAAAACTGTTTAACGGACATACACTAAATTTTGCCCATCGTGGCGCGTCGCGCTTGGCGCCGGAAAATACCCTCGCGGCTTTCGAGTTGGCCGCCCAACAAGGCGTCGATGGCATCGAGCTGGATATCCGGCTTTGCCGCACCGGCGAGTGGGTGGTGATTCACGACAGCCGCGTGAATCGCACCACCGACGGCCGCGGCTTCGTGCGCAACCAAACCGTCGAAGAGTTGCGCGGCCTCGACGCCGGTTCGTCATTTGATGCGCGTTTCGCGCGCGAAACGATTCCTACGCTCGAAGAAGTTTTGGATTGGGCGCGAAAGCGTGTGCTGTTGAATATCGAAATCAAATCTTTGGCGCGGGCGCAAAGACGCGCCGAATGGCATTTGCTCAAATTGCTCCGGCGGCACGGCATGCGGCGGCAATGCCTCCTCTCTTCTTTTAATCCGATTGTGCTGCGCCGTCTCGCGCAACTCGATGCAGGCGTTCCCACGGGTTTGCTGTTGAATATGCGCTGGCTGCGGCATTCGCGCGAAAAATCCTGGATTCGCCGCATGAACATTCGCGCGCTGCACATTAGCCGCCGCTTGGCGCAGCCGCGTTATTTGGAAAGCATCCGCCGCGCCGGCTTGGGTATTTTTGTTTGGGACGCCAACGACGCCGCCGAGCTCCGCAAGCTCGTCGATTATGGCGTCGATGGAATTATTACAGATGTGCCTCATATGCTTCGCGACATTTTGAAAAGGACCGTTTCGTGATTAAAAAAAATTTATGGGTTTTGTTAATAAGTGTTTTGAGTTTTCCGGTGTCGGCGCAAGACTATTTGTGGCCGACCGACGCCAGCCCGCATATGACCTCGGCTTTCGGCGAAGCGCGCCCGCGGCGTTTTCACGCGGCGATCGATGTGAAAACGTGGAATCAAGTCGGGTATAAAACTTTTGCGGTGCGCAACGGCTATATCGAGCGCATGGCGATTTCGCCTTTTGGATATGGCCGCGTACTTTATCTCCGCCTTGACACCGGCGAGACCGCGGTTTATGCGCATTTAGAAAAGTTCAATGATAAACTCCAAGCGCTTGCCGAGCAAGAGCAGGAACGCGCCGGGCGTTATCGCTTCGACAAGCATTTTGCGCCGGGAACGCTGCCGATTCAAAAAGGCGAGGTGATCGGCTACACCGGGCAATCCGGCATCGGCGTGCCGCATCTGCACTTTGAATTGCGTGACGCGCGCGGGCGTCCGCTCAATCCTTTTCTGCGCGGCTTCAAAATTGTTGATCATTTACCGCCCACGATTACCGACTTCGCGATTTCTCCACTCGCGTCCGACGCCATGATCAACGGCGATTTTCAGCCGGTGACTTTACGGCCAACGCGCGCTAACGGCAAATGGCGTATCGCCGAAACAATGCAAATTTCCGGAAAAGTCGGCGTCGCCGTTGATGCCTATGATCAAGCCGACGGGGCGGAGAATAAGTTTGGCGTCTACCGGCTGCAATTGTTCGTCGATGATAGCTTGCAATTTCAAACGCAATATGATCGCTTTGATTACGGGCAGAACAAGTACATCGAGCTTGACCGTGATTTTCTTTTGAAACGACGCGGCTTGGGCGACTTCTATCGGCTTTATCGTGTCGCCGGCAATGCGTTGGGATTTTATTCGCATCTCAACCACGCCGAAGGCGCACTGCAGAGTTTGCCCGAACAACCCGAATTCACGACTTCCGGGATTCTCGAGAAGATTATGAGCCTACGCCCATTTCAAGCTTTACCGGGTTTGAAATGGGGCGAGCATCAATTGCGTATCGTCGCTGGAGACTTTGCAGGGAACGAATCCGTTTTAGAAGTCGAGCTTTTAGTGGGGCCGCCATTTGCGATAACTCCGAAAATTCTGGACCGGCAACCCACGCGTTTGCAAATTGCAGCCGTTGTGGCTCCCGCAATGCGGCAAATTCAGCGGCTTGAAATTTCTGCCGCGAATGCCAACGGGCGTTCGATCATCTCGCCGTGGCGTCCGCTCACGGCAAGATGGAAACGCTTGGGTAAGCTTCCTCCTTTCGTCTCCGCGAGCGGCAATGATAGTTTAAGTGATACGGTGAATGGTGTTACGGCAAGTCAGCAGCCGAGTGTCGTAGACTCCGTTTTAGAAATACAAACCGGTGGCGCGCAGATCATTCGCTTTGTTGCGGTCGATCAAAATAACTTGCGCTCGCATCCGGCTTATCTTTTCAATCCTCCGGCGCAAAAAATTTCACCGCCGATGTTGCTTGCGGTTGAAAAAGATTTTTATCCGAATCATTTACGTTTGCTGATTCGCGCCAATCAACCGTTGGCGAGCGCGCCGGCCATCAAATTTTCCAATGGACACACAATCTTGCAAATTCAAAGCCTGCCGCAGCAGCCTCACCGTTACATGGCTTCGATACCATTGGCGGCTATAGCTGGCGACTCCATGCAGCTCGAAGTGATCGCCGAAAATATGTTCGGACAACTCGAAGTTTGGCAAGAGGGATTTATGAATGCGCTCGTCCAACCGGGGTGGGGGAGAAGCTTATTTGCGCCGGATGCGCGCATGCGCGTATCGTTCTCGGAAGACTCGGTTTATTGGCCGCTCTATGGCCGCGTGCGGGTTGACACGGTGACGCACATTGGCGATGCCCGCGTCATCGGCCCGATCTATCACGTCGAGCCGCAGGATGTTCCGCTCAACGAAAGCGCCGTCGTCACCATCAGTTATCCCGATTCGATCACGCAACCGCGCCAGCTTGGCGTGGGCTATCGCGATCGCAAAGGTTGGACGTTTATTGACAATAATCTCAACATCGCGAACCGAACGATTTCCGCGCGCGTTTTAAGTTTGGAAGATTTTGCGATCATTCTCGACGAGGAGCCGCCGATTTTGCAAATTCATGCGCCGCGGCCCAACGCCGTGCTGCAAAATCACCGCCCACAGATTTCCGTCGAAGTGAAAGACAGCACCTCCGGATTTGCCTCGGAGCAATCGCTTGCGCTGCGATTGGATGGTCAACTGGTCATTGCCGAATATGATCCGGAGCGCGACGTCGTGCAATATAAACCCAAGCGCGATCTCGCGCCTGGCGCGCACAAATTGTCGGTGCGCGCGGAAGATCGTTGTGGGAATGTGGCGCAGCGGGAGGTGGAGTTTACGGTGCGGTGAAATCGACAGAGAGGTTATTCATAACGGTGAGGCACTGTTTTGTCTAACATTTTTTCGACAAAGTCCGGGAGTGGCGTTTTTTTACGATGCGCTAGATTTTTAATTTTTTCATACCTTTCGCGCTGGCTTTCTGCTGGTGTTCGCGCGCCGTTCTGCACGCTCAGACGCAAAACCTCAAATTCGAGCGCCTCTCGATCGCTCAAGGGCTTTCTCATCGCACGGTGAATTGCATTCTACAAGACCGCAAGGGCTTCATGTGGTTTGGCACTTTCGACGGAGATATTCGCGCGTCTGTTCGCGAGCTATTGGAAAGCGGCTATCGCGTCATCGAGGCGGCGGACGGCGAAGAGGGTCTCGCTCACGCTCGGGAAGCCATTCCCGGTCTTATCATCACCGACGTGATGATGCCGAAAATGGATGGCTATCAGATGAGGCGTGAACTGAAGCAAGACGAAAAGACCAGCCATATTCCCATCATGATGAAGCCTTTCTCCAACGCGTGCTCGCTGCCATCGAGGCGCATATTGGTTCGGTGTGATTCCGATATGCCGGCTTATCTGATTTCTTTATTTGATTTATACGAAAGCGAGGTCAAGAAAATTATGCTGAATATCCGAGAAGAATCCTTAAGAAACATTTTATCCGCCGGCGGCGCCCCCAAAATCGTTGCAGCGCTTGGAGATGCAGAAGTTATCTCTGCTCCCGGAGAAGAAAAGTCATCGCCGCGTTGTTGCGGAATGAACAGCTATTAAAATCGCTTATAACACGGCTAAATCCGGAGCAGCTTAAAAGAATGCTCGCCGAAAAAAATTAGCATTGAGCGGATGATGTGTCTGCTGGCGTTGCCAGCCGTCGGAATGGAAACAACGGCATCAAGGATTACGCTCCACCGCCCGCATAATCGCATCATGCAGCTTCGCGCGGAACGGCAGCAGTTTTTGATTGTTGCGCGTCGGATGCACGCGATTTGACAAGAGAATCACGAACATATTTTTTTCGGGATCCGTCCAGACTGATGTGCCGGTGAAACCGGTGTGGCCAAACGCGCGGGCGCTCATCAAATGTCCCGCCGAGTTATTGCCATCCGCCGTATCCCATCCTAGCGCGCGACTGTTGCCGGCGACGACATTTTGCCGTGCCGTAAACAATGCGATCGTTTCCGGTTTCAACAAACGCCCGCCTTCATAAGCGCCATGATTCATCAGCATGTGCAGAAACGCCGCCAAATCCCGCGCGTTGGAAAACAATCCCGCATGTCCGGAGACGCCGCCAAATGAAAAAGCATTCTCGTCGTGAACTTGTCCGTGCACCATGCGCCCGCGCCACGCATCCAACTCCGTCGGCGGAATGCGCGCCAGAAATTGCGGCGGCGGGTTGTAGCCGGTTTCGCTCATTTTGAGCGGTTTAAAAATCTGCTCGCGGCAAAAAACCTCAAGCGGCTGGCCGGAGAGTTTTTCGATAATTTTGCCCATGAGAATAATGCCCAAATCCGAATAAACCGTTTTCGCCCCCACCGGATTTTCGAGCGGCTCATTTAAAATCGTTTTGATGATCTCGCCGGGATTGCGATAATCGAGAAAATAGCGGCGATACGCGATAAGTCCGGAGCTGTGGGTGAGCAAATTCCGAATCGTGACTTTCTCTTTATTGGCGCCGATAAATTCCGGCAAATATTTTTGCACCGGCGCGTCGAGATCGAGCCCGCCGCGCTCATAAAGCAGCATACAGGCGGTGGTCGTCGCCACACATTTCGTCACCGAAGCCATATCAAAAATTGCATTCACCGGCATCGAGCGATTAAACTCGTGGTATCCCATTTTGCCAAAAGCTTCGTGCTGAACGATAAAACCATTTCGCGCCACCAATAAAACCGCGCCGGGAAAAACCGAATCGCGCACGGCATTTTGCATCATGAGGCGAACCGAATCTAATTTCACTGCATTGATGTTGGCTTCTTCCGGAAAACCGACTCGCAAGCGCAGGTTCGGCATTGTCAGCGGCGTCGCGGGTTGCGGGTTTTTGTTAGCTAATGAAATTCCCGCGCCGCGTGCAAAAGAGCCGGGAATTGAAATAGGCAATTTTCCGGAAATTCCCGCGGCGCCAACCAGGGCGCGCGCGGCAGCGATTTCGTATATTTCGCTGCTGCCAAAACCGCCGTATGTGGCTAAGTAAGCCGCGGCGTTTTGCACTTGGGAATAAATGTACGGATTGCCCAAACTCACCACGGCGGCCGGAACGCCGGTGGCGAGTAAAGAATCGGTAAGCGCTTGCAATTTTTCCGGCAACCCGACATAACCTCTCCATGAACGCAGCGGTGTGTAAGTCGGCCAAATCTGCAAGCGCGCGGCGCGAACACTTTTTAAAATTTCGGCAAACTCTTCCCGAGGCGAATCCGGTGTCAAAACAAAATGCGTCCAATTTTTTAAATACGGCGCCAGCTCGCGCGTAAAGGAACTTGGAGTTGCGGCGCGGCTTTCATCCCAAATCTCGACGACCACCACACGGCCGGTATCTGCCGGCGAAATGGGCAGAAGATTTTTTTCATTTTTGAGGAGCGTCATCGCGCGCGACACGGCGGTAGCTGCGGCAGCTTTTGCCGTTGCCGTGTCGAGGCGGGTCGCGAGAGAATCTAAATTTGCCAAACGATTTTTATGCAAGCCAACCTTGGCTTTCGTTCGCAAAATGCGCCGCACCGAAGCGTCAATGCGCGTCATGGAAATCTCGCCGCGTTGAACGCGCTTCTCCAATTCCGCGATCATCTCCGGAATGTTCTCTTGCACAAGAATGACGTCGACGCCGGCTTTTATCGCTTGCACGGTCGCGAACGTTTCCGAATAATTTTGCGACAACGCCCACATGCGCATCGCGTCGGTAATCAACACGCCGTCAAAATTGAGCCGCTGCCGCAACAGGCCGGTCATGATTTCAGGGGAGATGGTGGCGGGATCATAAGGATTCATGTTGACGCCGCGCACGTTGAGATGCGCGGTCATAATGAAATCGACGCCGGCCGTGATGGCGCGGCGAAACGGTTGCAGCTCGACCTGCTCCAGCCGCGCGCTATCCGCCGGAACATAAGCCAGCTCAACGTGAGAATCTTCGGCGGTGTCGCCATGACCGGGAAAATGTTTCGCCGTCGTGAGCAAGCCGCCGTCTCGACAGCCGCGAATATACGCTTCGACAAATCGCGCCACCATCTCCGGATCTTCGCCAAACGAACGCACGTTGATGATGGGATTCAGCGGATTGTTATTGACATCAGCCACGGGCGCGAAGTTCAGATTAATGCCGAGACTCCGGGCTTCGCGCGCGGTATGCCAGCCCATTTGATAAGCCATCTGTGGATCGCCTGTTGCCGCGAGCGCCATGTTCACGGGAAAATCGGTGCCGCCAAAACGCGCCACGCCGTGCTCGAGATCGGCGGTAAAAAGCAGCGGCGTTTTTGCCAACTGTTGCAAAAGATTCGTCATGTACGCGGTGGCATATGGCTCGCCGCGCCAAAGATGAACGCCGCCGAGATGATACGTTTTGACCAGCGTTTCAATTTTTTGCCAAGCCGGATCGTCGCTGGTCTTGAAATTGGTGTCAAGATGATAAACAAACATCTGGCCGAGTTTTTCGCGCAGGGTCATTTGGGACAAAGTTTTGTCGATCCATTTGGCCGTAGATTTTAACGGAATAGGCCTGTTCATGCGTTTTTGAGTTGCCGCGCTGCATGCGACAAGAAAGCCGATGAACACAATAAAATATTTCGACACGGCGCCTGCCCTTTCAAAGTTTTTACTCAATCGATTGCAGTTTTTCCAATTCACGCAGAAAGGCTGAAACCTTGACGATGTTGACCCCTTGATAAAGTTTTTTGGGAAAGTGCTTGAGGTTTTTGGTGACCAGAAAATCTGCGCATGCCGTAACGGCGGTTTCTAAAAACACGTCATCATCTGGATCTTTGCAAACTCGAAGGGAGCCGCTTATCGATACAACTAACGCCAGCGTTTGTATTTCTTCCAGCAACACTTGAATATCTGCGGCTTGTATATTGGGCGCATGCAATAAAACGCTTGTGTATTCGAATAATACTGGTTGGGAGGTGACAAGCGTGAATTGCCCATCCAACCAGCGTTGACGGATTTTTTCCGGCGCACCGCTAAGATTAATAAGCGAAGATAAGAGGATATTTGTATCAATTACAGCTTTCATTTTAATTCCGCTCTGCGTCGCTGCCTGGATTCACGAACGAGTTGATCGATTTGTTTCGCCGTCAATCCACCTCCAGCTTCGATATCAGAGCGAATTTTATCTATTACAGCTTTAAGACGAGTCGTATCGCGTTTTTGCTGCACTGAAATCAATGCCAGCACAGCTTCGCGAAAAGCCAAAATATCATCGCCTTGATAAATGTCACGCGTCAAAGTTTTGAATTGCTCCCAGATCTGCGGTTCAGCTTTAATCACCATTTCTGTCATGATATCATCCTCTTCGTTTAATAGTAAAATTTAATGTTTTTACCATTCAAATGCAAACGACAAAAAACCAATACTGATTATTCCCACTTGCACAAATAAAAACGCTGCGGATCGGCCACTTCCTCGTACCCGTCCAGCGTCATGCGCAGCTCGCTGTGAAAAACTTCAAAACCGGCGTTGATCAGCTCGGTGTAGGCGCGCGCGTATCGCGTCGGCGTGCGGAAGCTGAGGATATCGAGATTCTCGCGGCCGGCCCACATAAAAAAATATGGCAGGAGCTCGGCAATGGAAAGCGCCGTCTCCATTAATGACACGACAATTTTCATATAACGGCAGACCTCATCTTCCGCATAAGTTTTCGTATGCACGACAAAACATGCCAGTAATTCGTTCTCACGACGCACGCACATGGTGTCGCCATAATGAAAATGCCCGGTCACTTCGATCTCGGTTCGAATCGACAGGCACGGATCGATACGGCGCGCCAATTTCTCCGCGGCAGCAATGAGCAAAATTTTTTCGGCGGGATCGGCATGATGATAAAACAACACTTCGTAATCGGCAGGAAAAGGTTCTTCGGGCACGCGCGGAACCGGCTTGATCAAATCCAGGGTTAATTGTTGGGGAATGAAGCCGAGCTTGGAATAAAAGCCGATATTGCGCATGCTGCGCGGCATGGTTTCGAGGCCGATCACTTTCGCGCCGGCGCGTTTCAATGTTTCAATCGTGTTGACCATCAACTGTTGGCCGAGCTTCTTGTTCTGATGCGCCGGAATCACGCTCAGCGGGCCGATCCACGCCACTTCGCCCCACAAGCGCGAAAAGGTGTAGCCGATGAGGCCGTGTTCATTTTCCAAAACGAAACAGCCGGCGGGAAAAGCGGCAAGATACATTTCCAAAAAAGAAAGATGGCAAAGCGAGACGTGCGTTTTTTTGAACCCGTCGCTAATCCGCGCCGCGGTGAAAGATTTGGTGAGAATGCGATTGACGGCGGGCAAATCGCTTTTACGCATCGGGCGCATGTGATAATCGAGCATAGATAACGTACCGTGACTTTCCCTGGCCTGCGGCAGGGCAGGCAAGTCGCGATTCAAAGTGACGTTGCAAAAATTCCGGCGGACGCCATCGACACGGGTAAAATAGTGTTGCGGCGTCGTTGTAAGAGCGCCACATGAATGTTGCGCCACAAGACCTACCCGCAGCTCGCGCGAGCCTCGGCTTCATTGGCAAAATGCGGGATGTATTTCAGCAATCCCACCATATCAAAAATCTTTTGAAAATGCGGCGACAAACCGAACGCGCATAAACTCACACTCTGATTTTGCGCGCGGGTGAGCAGCGTGATCATGACCGACATGCCGGCGGAGTTGATGTAACTCACATTCGTAAAATTAAAAATCAGCCATTTCATTTTTTGGCCCCCGACTTTCTCATACGCGGCGATCAGCTTTTTCTCGGCGAGGCTGGTGACGTCGCCGGAAAGATCGGCCACCGCCAATTTTTCTTCGAGACGCAAATTGACTTGCAGCTCTTCCATAAAATTTTCCTCTCGCAATCCGGCGAAGTCGGACTTGGGCGCAAAGATATTTTTAATTTAGCAAAATGCTGCTGCCCAAGTCCGACTTCACATTTTACAATTTCATCGTTAACGTCGTGACATGTCCGAGCGCCGGGATGGTTTTATATTCAACCTGGTCGACGAGCTTCTCCACCAAAAATAAGCCCCACCCGCGCGGAATTTCTTCGCCGCGAATTTTTTTGTCAAGCTGCGGCGGCGCATGCTCGCCCTCCGGCAAACCGGAGCCGTTGTCAATCACTTGCACGATCAGCTTGTACTGGTTCGGTTTGATGAGCACGTCAACGCTATTCGCGGCGTTGAGCTTGTTGCCGTGCTCGATGGCGTTGATGCACGTTTCAGAAACGGCGGTGCGCAAATCTTCGACGCGCGCCGGCGAGAAGCCCATCATCTTCGCCATCGCCGCGGCGGCCTCCATCGCGACTTTTTCATAACCCGCACAGGACGGCAGCGCCAGGCGAATCTCGCCGGAATTTTCATTTGGCGAAACGATACAATCTTCAAAAGTGATGGTCGATTTCGCCGGCGCGAGTTTGTCATCAACGCGGACAACCATCAGCGTGAGATCATCAATATGCTCGCGCATGCCGGTATAAGCTTCAGCGTCGGCGATGAGACATCGCGGCAATGCTTGCAACGGCTCCTGTGCGTGTTGTTGAATGGATTGCTGCAGCCGTTCGAAACTAAACGGTTCGGCGCTTCCGTTCATCATGTCGACGATGCCGTCCGTATAGAATATCAGCAGATCGCCCGCTTGTAAGGCCATTTGCATTTGCTCGAATTGCATGTGCTGCCGAATGCCGAGCGGGAAACGATCGCCGCGCACTGATTGCGGCAAAACCCTCACGACGCCGTTGCGGCAAAGCATCGGCATGGTTTGACCGGCATTGGAATAATATAAAACATTTTTGTCGAGATCAAAAATCCCGCAGAATACGGCGACGAACATGCTCGGCTGCATGTCATGGACCAAACGACGATTGCTGCGCTCCAGGATTTCATCGGGCGTTTGGCGCTCTTCGGCGGCAAAACGAATGGCGGAGAGCGCGCCGCTCATCACCATCGCGCCGGAAACGCCTTTGCCGGAAACATCGCCGATGACGACGCCGAGGCGGTTACCGGAGAACGGCAAAAAATCGTAAAAATCGCCGCCGACTTCCGTGGCCGGCAAAGACAAGCTTTCAATTTGCAGTCCCGCCAAGCGCGGCGCGGCTTTGGGCAACATCTCTGCTTGCATACGTCGCGCGATGTTAAACTCCTCCGAGATGCGCACGTTCTGTTTGAGCGAACGCAACATGTAGTTAAACGAGCGCGCCAGCTTGCCGATTTCATCTTTCGATTCGACGACGATGCTGGCGTCCAAATTTCCTTCCGCGACTTTGTGCGTCAACTCCGTTAACTGCTGCAGCGGCCCAAACATGCGGCGAATAGACATCGTCACTAAAAAAATTCCCAAGACGCCGACAAAAAGAATCGCGATGATCGCCCGCTCTTTAACCGCTTCGGCGCGATGGAAAATGTCGCCTTCGTAAGCGGTCGACAAGAGAATCCATTGCCAGGGCGCAAAATATTTGTAATAACCGATTTTCTTTTCGCCCTGCCGGCCGCGCGCTTCGGTTTTCTGCTCGAAATCATTATACCCATCATAACCCTCTTGCGGGCCGGAAACGTCGACGTTCCGAATAATCTCCTGAATGTGTGGAAACTCGGGAGAATTAAGATTTCTGCCTTCGTCGATGGGGTGAATAATAAGCTCGCCTTTTTTATCGGCCGGCGCATTTTGCAGAACGACGATATAGCCGTCGGTGGCAATACGTACTTTGCGAATTTGATCTTTTAATTCCGGCGTGGGCTGGCCGTAAAGCTGCTCATAGCGTTCGCACAACGCGTAAGCATAATCGGTTCGCGCCCGAAGCAAATCGCGCGCAAGACTCTCGATCTCCTTGCGCGATTCAAAATAAATCACGGCGCCGACAATCGAAATCGCCAGCGCAATTTCGAGCAGGCCCATCAACACGAGTTTGCCGCGCAGTGTCATGCTTCTTCCACTTTTCCGGAAAGACCGAGGCGTTCCATTTTACGTTGCAGGCCGAGACGGCTCAAACCGAGCACGCGGGCCATTTGGCTTTTGTTGCCATGATGTTTTTTGAAGGCATCTTCGAGCATTTGTTTTTCTAAATCACCAATGGCGTCGCGCAATTTCGTGAACGATTTTCTGGCGCCGTCGGGTTTCGCGAGCTTCTGCCGGGCAAATTTTGCCGAGAGCTGCTCGGGTTGCAAAACTTGCCCATCTTCCGCCAGCGTGACGAGACGCTCAATTTCGTTCTCTAACTCGCGCACGTTGCCGGGCCAATCATATGCTTCCAACGCCTGCACAATCTCCGGCGATAATCCCGCGATTTGCCGTCCGACGCGTTTTTCAAAATTGGCGAGAAATTGTTTCGCGAGCAAAGCCACGTCATCGCGGCGTTCGCGCAGCGGCGGCAGATGCAACTCCAAAACGGCAAGGCGATAATACAAATCTTCGCGAAAGCGGCCCTCGCGAATCGCCTGCGGCAGGCCTTTGTTCGTCGCGGCGATAACACGCACATCCACAACAATTTCGCGGTCGCCGCCGACGCGCCGCAGCGAGCGTTCTTGCAGGGCGCGGAGCAATTTCGCTTGCATGTTCACGGGCATGTCGCCGACTTCGTCGATGAACAGCGTGCCGCCATTCGCCTGCTCAAATAAGCCGATCCGTTTTTTCACGCCGGTGGCGGTACCGGGCTCGATGCCAAAAAATTCCGCTTCGACGAGATTCTCCGGAATCGCGGTGCAGTTGATCCCGAGAAACGGGCCGTCGGCGCGTTTGGAATTAAAATGAATCGCGCGCGCCACGAGTTCTTTGCCGGTGCCGGTTTCGCCGTAAACCAACGCGTTCGCCTCGCTTTTGGCAAAATTGCGCAGTTGATTTAAGACTTTTTGAATCGCCTCGCTTTGGCCGAGAATGGCGGTGGCGGCGAACTCTTTTTTCACGGCTTCGCGCAGCGCCAGGTTTTCCATACGCAGTTTTTCCTGCGCCTCGCGGAGCGCTTCGTAAAGCTGCAGGTTCTCCAATGCATTCGCCGTATAGCTCGCAATCGCATTGAGCAAATCAAAATCCGCCGCGCGATACGGCTCGCCGGAAATTTTCGCGCCGAGAAAAAACACGCCGAGATTTTGTTCTGGCGCCGTCAACGCCACGAGCGCAAAAAAATTTTCTTGCGGAATATCAAACAGCGCGCGCACTTGCCGGCTAATTTGCTCAACGCTGTAAGCGCCGGTTTCCTGCATGCGCGTATTGATGATTTCAGCCGAGGGCTCGCCGCGGCTGTTGAGACAGCGCAAGCGATTGGTTTCGCGATCGCGGGCGAACGCGGCAGCGCGTCCCGCGCCAAATGTGCCGGCCAAAATCGCCAACACGCCGGCATAAATACTTTCACTATCGCGACACGTGGATAACGTTTGCGCGACTTCAAACAAAGTGCTGAGCTGGAAAACTTGGCGCTCCAGCTCCCAGAGATGATCCGTTGTCGGTGTTGATTCCATAATTAATTTTTCCAGGCTGTGGCTATAGTATAAAAAGCCGGGTGGGTAAAAGCAAGGGGAAAAATGTCAAGCACCGGGCGATGAATTAAAACTTCCGTAGAATAAACGCCAAAGAGAATGGTGCGGAGAGAATGATGAAAACAAAAAATTCGCTCTGTCTATACATTCAAAAGAATATGTATGCAATTTCCATTTTTTTAATATCGTCGTAAATACGATTTATCATTTTCCTGAAAACGAAAAGAGCTGCCATGGTCAAGTTCTTGATTTACAATTTTAAATTGGCAAAATCATTTTCCACGCCGCGAAAATTTTAACGAGCGGGCCATGGCATGGGCTTTGTCACTTATTTTAAGCAGATGTAAAGATGGAGTTAAAAAATCATTACTAACTCACTTAACATTTTGGTTTGCGCTATGTATTCCAATCCTTACTTAGTGCCGCCGCAATTTAATCCCGACTTTGATTTCTTTCAGACTCTGCGCGGTTACGTCAGGTTCTCCATCGTTCTGCTTTTCTTTGTAACGCTGCTTCTGAGTTTATTATGGAACCTGCAACCGTGGTTTGAACTCGATATCAAGCCGGTTAATAAACTGCAGGATGTAACAACGGAGGATTTGCAACGGGGAAGGTACGATCGGGCGCTGCAAAGCAATGTTAAAATCGTTGCCTATGTGGCGCGGCCCGGCGATACGTTGAGTGAAATTGCCGCAAATCACGGCATAGCCCTTTCAACCCTGCTGCAATACAACGGCATTGAAAATCCAAATGCGTTGCGTGCCGGCCAACGGTTAAAAATTCCGACGCGATTGTAGCGTTTAAATAAATTCCAGCGGCTTCGATGCTCGCTCATTCTTCTCCGTTCCTCCATGCCTCAATCAGCCAATGGCACCGGGCTCCGGGAGTAAGCTCAGCCAGTCGTTGGTTGGTTCATTTTTATAAATTGGCGAGATATTTAGCGACCTTTTCGAGTTGTTCGACTTTGACGTTCAGGAAAGCCGCGATCCGGCTTTTGTCATTTTCGTAGCGCGCTTGCAAATCCGCAAAATAACCGCTCAACCGATTTGCGCGCCGAATGGCTTTTTCCAATTTGCGCGCGTCGACTCCCCACGCCTCGGCCAACGATTCGATCTGGCCATTCCCATGACAAAGCCCGGCCAGGAGAAGATTCTGCGCTTCATCCAGAAATCTGTAACCCGTGTTGCGCGCAATATCCAAGCCTTCCAGCACTTCCTCCATTCGTCCTTCGTGTTCGATCAACGCGCGGAGAAGAATCTTATGGCGCAATCTGTCGTCGCGGATGCTTTTGCTCTTGAAGCCCAACGGCTCGCCCGCGGGCGACAAATCCCGCATCGACGGCAAACGTTCCAACGTTGTATGATTGGAGGAAATGGATTGGCTCGGAGCAGGAAGCAAATTCTTGAAATCGGCCGCGGTCAGCGTATCATGGTTGCGCAAAATCGCCGCCTTTTTAATGACGTTTTTCAGCTCGCGAATATTGCCCGGCCAATCATGCGCTTGCAGAATTTCGATGGCGTCATCGGAAAGTTTGAAAAGAGGATTTTTCTCTTCCTGCTGAATAAAGCAACAAAAATGTTTGATGAGCAGCGCGATATCTTCCCGGCGCTGCCGCAACGGCGGCAGAAAGATGGGAATCACATTGAGCCGAAAATATAAGTCCTCGCGAAACTTCCCCTGCCCCAGCAATTCTTTCAAATTGCGATTCGTTGCCGCGATGACCCGCGCCTCGACGGTGAGCGGTTTGGTCGAGCCGACGCGTTGGATTTCTTTCTGTTCCAACACGCGCAGCAATTTGACCTGCACTTCCGGCGGCACCTCCCCGATCTCATCAAGAAAAATCGAGCTGCCATCCGCCTGCTCGAAATAACCGGCTTTTTCCTCAACCCCGGTCGCCGTTTTGGCCTCGATGCCAAAAAGCCCGCTCTCCATGAGACCGCCCGGCAGCGCGGCAATATTGGCCACAATCCACGGCCGATCGCCGCGAGTGCTTTGCGAATGGACGCAGAGCGCGGTTAAATCCTTGCCCGTTCCAGGCTCGCCGCAAATCAACACCGTTTCATCGGGGCTGCGCAGTGATATTTTTTCAATCATCGTATAAACCTCCTGCATCGGCTCGCTCTCGCCGAGCAGCAGGTCGAAATGATAATTCAAATCCGGATGAAGATGTTTGTGCACGCGCCGCTGGTATTCGGCAAAGTATTTGGCCTGCTTGGCCAGCGCGCGGTTGCTGCGTTCCAGCGCGCGTTTTTGCAACGCGTTCTGAATCGTCGTGTGCAATTTTTCCGTAAAAATTTCAAAATCATCTTTGATCAGAAAATGATACGCGCCGTCTTTAATGGCTCGAATCGCGCTGTCAATTTCGCGCGAGGTTCCGGTCAGAACGATCACTTCGATATCGGCGTCGATCTTTTTAATTCGTTGCAGGATTTCAAACCCGATGATTTCCGCCGGCAGGCCGCGACGCCGCGGCAAGCCCAGATCGAGCAAAACGAGATCGTAATGCTCTTGTTGAAATTTTTGCAGCGCGGCTTCGGCATTGCCGACTACCTCCAGATTATAATCGCCCGCCAGCCGGTCTTGCAGGAAATCGGCGAAATGGACGTTGTCTTCAATCACCAGAATTTTAAAAACGCGTGTTGCACTCATGGTTTCCTCGCCTCACGATGATGTCGTGCAGATTAACTGTATTTCGCTTTTGGCTGCGAGTCAGCCGGTGTAAGCGGCAGCGTCACGATAAATTCCGCTCCAGTGGCGTGCTGCGAATTGTACCCAATCTTTCCGCCATGGCGCTGGAGAATTTCATTAACTAAGCGCAGCCCCAGCCCCATGCCGCCGGTTTTCGTTGAGAGGTAAGAAGTAAATAGTCTTGGAATCAGATAGTCCGCCACCCCGATGCCATTGTCTTTGATGTGTACCTCGGCCAGATTTTCCTTTGCGGTCACTTGAATATCGATGCGGCCATTGGATTGATTGGCAGCCGCAATGGCCTGCGCCGCATTAACCAGCAAATTCAGGAAAACCTGCTGCAAACGTTCGGCATCGCCATAGATCATGAGCGGTTTCTCGGGAATTTCATGCTGAATATCGATGGGCGGATCAATTTCCAGAAAGAACAGCGTTTCCGCCTGTTGAATGATCCGAGCCAGATCGTGGCGCGCATAATGATAGTCCTTGACAATGCCGTTGCTGAATTCGCGAAAGTCTTCCACCATGCGCTGCAAATCTTTAATCATGGCCAGACCGCGCGCTTGTTTTTTCGCCTCCGGCTC
>Ga0247727_10009715_pt1 | contig 17277 bp, 18 predicted proteins | sample WisWelCaveWW1625_FD_202498 | JGI IMG/M metagenome (GOLD analysis project Ga0247727, IMG submission 202498) | Biofilm microbial communities from Wishing Well Cave, Virginia, United States - WW16-25 | ecosystem: Environmental > Aquatic > Deep subsurface > Groundwater > Cave microbial mat | place...
CTGGAGCAGGCCCACATCTGTCTCGGGATGACGGGATACTCCGCCACTCACGCGGATCGTTACGCTGCCGGAGTGATGAATGTCATTCTGGGCGGCAGCATGAGCTCGCGTCTCTTTCAAAAGATTCGCGAAGAACGCGGACTCTGCTACACCGTCTTTTCGTCTTTGAATCCATTCAAGGATTCGGGATATCTGAGCATTTATGCGGCGACCGGAAAGGAGACCGTGGAGACAGCGATCGAATTGATCCTGCAGTTATGTCATCAGTTGATTACAGAGCCGGTAACCGCAGAGGAGCTGGAAAACGCAAAGAATCATTTGAAAGGCAGTATGATCTTAAGCATGGAAAGCTCTTCTTCACGAATGTTCAGCCTGGCTCGAAATGACCTTTATCATGGCAGGCAGATCGCAATCGAAGAAATACTGGAGCAGGTTTCGGCGGTTACAGTTTCCGATGTTCAACATGTGGCCATGGGGCTATTCCAGCATTCAAATTACGGAATAGTAGTGGTGGGCGATCTGGATCATCTGGATTTACAGGTAAACGATTTTCAAATGCACTGAATAGCGAACACTCTCTATGCGAGTTTGCGTACTCGGAAGTGGAAGCAACGGGAATTCAACGTTTGTTGAGCATCAGTCGACTCGTCTGTTGATTGATGCGGGATTACGCGCAAAAGAGCTTGTAGAACGGCTTAAGCGTATCCACGTTGATCCCTCCACCCTGGATGGAATTTTTGTTTCACACGAACATCACGATCACATCGCCGGCGCAGGTCCGCTTTCAAGGAAATTCAAGATCCCTATCTACATCTCCCCGCGCGCACTGGGTCATGCTTCCTCCGCGCTCCAGCATTTGACACATTTTCCAATTGGCGCGGACCTCCCCCTGCAGGTAGGTTCTATTACGGTGACTCCTTTTGCAACACCGCATGACAGTGTCGACCCGCTGGCCTTTGCATTACGAGGCGGATCGAGCCGTATCTGCGTCGTCAGTGATATCGGTTTCATCCCTGAATCGATGCGCCCCAGGCTTCGAAATTCCGACCTGCTTGTGATTGAATCCAATCATGATCTTGAAATGCTGCGGACCGGACCCTATCCCTGGTCACTGAAGCAGCGCGTGATGAGCAATTTTGGCCACCTTTCCAACGAAGCACTCGCTTATTTTTTCGGTGAACATATGGACGGCACCCAGCGAAGAATCATGTTGATTCATTTGAGCCGCCAGAACAATCATCCACAAATCGCTTACGTTTCCGCCAATCGCGCTCTCGAAAAAAAATGCAAAAACGTGGAACTGCATATCTCGCTGCAGGATGAAAGCAGCGAAATACTGGAGGTGTGATGTTAGTGCTGAGTGCTGAGTGTTGAGCAACGAGGAAAGCTATGAAGGCAAAGATCACAGTACGGTTAAAGAAAACGGTTCACGATCCGCAGGGAGAAGCGATCCGTGAAGCATTTGAGCACATGGGCTATACGGGCGTCGCTTCTGTGCGTCAGGGCAAAGTGTTTGACATCGAATTTGAAGGCGCCGGACGAACTGAGGCACAACCCGTGCTGGAAGACGTAGCCCGTAAGATTCTTGCGAATCCGATTATAGAAGAATATGTTATTGATCTGGAAGAGGAATCATGAAAGTTAAAGTTGTTGTTTTCCCCGGATCCAATTGCGATCACGATACGGAGCATGTTTTCCGTAATGTCTTGAAGCAAGACGTTGAAATGCTGTGGCACAAAGAAGTGAGCCTTGGCGATTGCGACCTGGTCATTTTACCCGGCGGTTTTTCATACGGAGATTATCTGCGCACCGGCGCGATGGCTCGCTATTCACCGGTCATGAAAGCCGTGGAACAATTCGCGAACGACGGCGGAACGGTGTTTGGCATCTGCAACGGTTTTCAGGTTCTCTGTGAAGCCGGACTCCTCCCCGGCGCGTTAATGAGAAATGCGTGCCTTCAATTCCGTTGCATGCACGTACACGTCAGAGTGGAAACCACACGCTCACCGCTTACACACGATCTGATGCAGGGTCAGGTTTTGCGCGTCCCGATCGCTCACGGTGACGGAAACTACTTTGCAGACCATACAACATTGAACGACTTAATAGACAATGACTGTATTCTCTTTCGCTACTCAACCCCCGATGCCCTGATTCTGAATGATGCAAATCCGAATGGTTCCATTTATAACATCGGAGGCATCTGCAACAAAACTCGCAATGTCTTCGGTCTGATGCCCCATCCGGAGCGAGCATCTGAGGAAGCGGTGGGTTGCACAGACGGACGCCTCATGCTCCAATCCCTGATCAGGTCTCTTGAAAAGGATAAACTGCACTCAGAAAGACTCGTGACTGCCTGACGAACATGACGAAAGTCGATTCGCTTCTCGCCGATTATGCGTTTTATCATCAGACTCGCGGGAATATGGCTTGCCATTTCATCGGAATCCCTTTGATTGTGTTTTCCCTCCTTGCAATGCTCAGGTCTGCGTCACTGTACGGGTCCTTCACTGTTGCAGAAGCACTCATCGTGCTTTCCCTGATCTATTATGTGACTCTCGATATCCGGTTGGCCTTCACAATGCTGGTGGGCACCGCAGCTTTGGATTGCGTCGCATGGCTATGGGCGGCCTGGCAAATCGGGATTGCGGCCTTTGTGCTGGGATGGATCTTCCAGGCCATCGGTCATGCGGTCTACGAAAAACGCTCGCCTGCTTTCACTCGAAATCTGGTTCACCTGCTCATCGGCCCCATCTTTCTAATCAACGAAGCCTTTCATATCCGCAAACTGGCTGTGTGAGGAGCGCAGGTATCTTGCCTGCATTAATTAAGAACCGCAGGCTTTCAGCCTGCCAAGCCGGCCAGAGGCCGGCGATCCTTAATGCAGGCGCGACGCCTGCGTTCCATCTATTACTTTTCAGTTATCAACCGTGCTCCTCTTTTACGAGTGAAATAGTTGAGAGCCCACTGCATCATTACCAGAAGCTTGTTGTCGAATTCGATCAGGTAGTAGATATGGACAAAATCATTTCAGATCAGGGTTGAACGGCTTCCACGAATTCCAGAGAGCCGTTCTTGACCCGGAGCACAACAGCCGGTTTGACGGCATTGCGCTTTTCATCGATGGTGATGGTTCCGGTCACGCCGGAGTAAGCCTGAATCTTCGCCAGCGCATCCCGGATCTTCGCAGGTTCAATTGAACCAGCCGAGCGAATCGCCGCAAAAAGAATTCCTGCCGCATCGTATGACAGAGCGGCGACTGCATCAGGCGTTTCGCTATTTCTTTTTTTGTAAGAAGAAACGAAGTTCTGAACCGAAGGAGATGGATCATTCAAGGAATAGTGGTTTGAATAGTAGCAATCATTCAACGCTTCGCCGCCGATCTCCCACAGTTTTGGCGACTCCCATCCGTCTCCGCCTAAGAGTGGCACGGTGATTCCAAGCTTTCTAGCCTGCCGCGCAATCAACCCTGCTTCCGTGTAGTATCCGGGGATGAAGACTGCTTCCGGGTTTGCCTGTTTGAGTGAAGTTAATTGAGCGCTGAAATCGCTGTCGCCTTCGCTGTAACTCTCATTCCCGGTGATGCTGCCGCCCAGCGCCTCAAAACTTTCGGTGAACACTTCAGCCAACCCCACAGAGTAATCGTTCTTGATATCACGCAGAATGGCCATGCGTTTGACTTTCAATGAATTGGCGGCGAACCTCGCCATCACCTTCCCTTGAAAAGGATCAATAAAACAAACTCTAAAAATAAAATTGCCGACTTCGGTGACCTTCGGATTTGTGGACGATGGAGAGATCATCGGAATTCCGGCAGCTTGGCAGACTGGGGCCGCAGCCAGACTTCGCGATGACGCATTTTCACCTATAACCGCGACAACCCGGTCCCTGTTGATCAGACGACTCACAACCGTTTGAGCTTCTTCCGGCTTGCCCTGATCATCCTCCATCACCAAACGAACCTTCTTGCCTAGAAGTCCGCCGGAAGAATTAACCTCCTCCACAGCCATCTCAATTCCCTTTTGCGTAGATTGCCCAAAAGTAGCGGTTGAACCGGTCAGAGCACCGTAACCTCCGATCAGAAGCTCATTCGCCTGCTGAGCCGGCTTGCAAGCGGCAATCAATAATAAACAGAGGATCCCCATCCTGCGCATCATCTACATTATAGTGTAGTGAGATCCCCGACCACCATTACTGAGCAGCCGGCTAACGCCGGCCAAAAACGACCGCCTGCAACCACTGCAGGACCGTTTACTCCAGGAATCTTGCCTTTGAAGCGCAGTAAGGCGGTTATAAGATGGTGTTGATGACATCCGTGAGCTCCGAAAATAATCTGTTTCGCCGAAATAGCCTCCGGCCGTTTTTGATTGCTTTTTCGGTGGCCAACCTGACGGCCCTGATGATGATTGCCTGGACTTATGTCGTCAGATTTGACGCCGGCGAGACTGCAAACCCGGGATTATCACCGTTCTACTGGGAGCTGCCCGGCGCCTATTTGTGGATCCTGCTGTTCCCCGTGATTTATTACATTGTTAAACGCAACCCTGTAGAAAAGGAGGGCCTTTTAGCGGGATTGCCGGCCATACACTTGTTCTACGCATTCCTTTTTTCGGTTTCTCATCTGGTATTAAACATACTTCTTTCCGGTCTGCTCTATGAAGCCACTGGAGCCTCCATTCATTCCTCAAATCTGTGGTGTCCCTGGGCCGGTATCCTCCGCGTAACATGGCGAATCCTCGTATATTTTATGATCGCAGGTATCTGTTATGCGGTGGATTTCTACTACGGAGCAAAGCAAAAGAAGCTCGAAAATTCACGACTGGAAAGCAATCTGAAAATGATCCGGCTGGAGCAATTCAAAATTCGAATTGATACCACGTTTTTGCGGCGAACGCTTTCGGATGTTGTTCTGTTGATGGAGAAAAGTCCAACTGCGGCAGTCGAAACCATAACTCAACTCGGGAATTTTTTCCGGTTGATTCAAAAGCAGGACTCTCAATGCACTTTAAGCCGTCGTATTCGAATCTTACGTTCCTATTTTCGAATCTTGAACACAATATCGGATCACCGAATTCTTACCCGGATCACAATAGACAAACACCTTTTGAGTAAACGAGTTTCACAACTCTTCGTGCAGCCACTCATCAACACATTCTTTCAATCCAGAATGCCTGAAAGGGATGTTCCTTACCGGCTTCGGGTGAAAGTTAAGCAAATCAAAGGCCGGATCAAATTGATTTTGAGCGACAACTTGCCCTGGCCGGACAATCCGGATCTGATCATTGCCGGTCTACACAAGATTGTCGACAAGGCAAATCTCTTTCCAAAGAGTTACAGAATTCGTGCCGGACGACGAAGCGTTCATATTATTTTCAACTCACAGACTCGTCAAAAACGAGCATCCAGTGTTGCACAAAAAAGAGAAACGAGCCATAAGAGATTAAGTTTTCGTCTTGCCATGTTATCCGCGTTCTCCGGACTTCTGGCGGTTTCTCTTTTTGCCCGAAAGACCTTCGTTCTGCTGGCACAACGAAATGACTTGACCCTCCAGCAGGTTCTGGACCTGAACCTGGGATTGCTGCTCTGCGCACTCGCAACACCCTTAGTCCTCCGGCTTGCGAAAAAATATAGCTTACGGAACATATCGAATGTTTTGTTACATTCTCTTTTTGGTGTCCTGCTTTCTGTTTTTTCCATCACCTTACACGCGGTGTTCCTGTCGCAGCACAGCATCAGCGCTTCCTGGGCTTCTATTTTTATAGGATCCAGCCGTGTGATTAACTTTCCGGATCAACTTCTTATGTACTGGGCCATCGTGCTACTGGCCAACACAATCTGGAACTACCGGGCATACCTGGATCAGGAAATCGAGAGCGTTCGCTTACAATCGGATCTTTCGACCGCGCAACTTAAAGCACTGGAGATGCAACTTCATCCACACTTTTTGTTCAATACGCTGCACGCCATCAACGGTCTGATTCTGACCAATAAACCCGTGGCCGAGAAGATGATCATGCGCCTCGGAGATTTTCTGGAAATGACTCTCAAGTCTTCCGAACAACATCTGATACCTCTGCGCCAGGAATTGAACTTCCTGCAATGCTACCTGGAAATTCAAAAGATCCGCTTTGGAAATCGTTTGAACATAACAATGAATATCGATCCCGATACGCTTGCGCTCTCCGTACCACAACTGATACTCCAGCCCATTGTTGAAAATGCCATCCGTCACGGCCTTTCCGACCGGTCAACCGGCGGCGAGATTCATCTCGAAGCAAAGCGGAAGGACCACACTCTCTTTCTTCTGGTTCAGGATAATGGCTGCGGAGCCGCATCCAACGGCTCATCGCATCGACGAAAGGGAGTTGGACTGCAAAACAGCGCGTTGCGGCTCCGCCATCTTTACGGCGAATCTCAGAAGCTATTGTACGGAAACCGCTTCGACGGTGGATTTGAAGTAAAAATGGAAATTCCGACCAGTTACTCCGCTCAATGAACAAAATACTCCGCGCCCTCATCATTGATGACGAGCCGATCGCCTGCGAACTGCTCGATTGGATGCTCCGGCAGGACCCTGAAATCAGTGTTTTAGGATCCTGTGGAAACGGTAAAACTGCGCTGGAAAAGATCCGCGAGACGCATCCCGATTTGATTTTTCTGGACATCCAGATGCCGGATATGGACGGTTTCGCATTGTTGCGAAACGTCCATGCGGAAGAGCGACCCTATTTGATTTTCGTCACAGCATTCGATCAGTACGCGGTTCAAGCATTTGAAGTTGATGCCATTGACTATCTTTTAAAACCTTTCAACCAGAGACGCTTTCAGAAAGCATTGAAAAGAGCGAAACAACATATTTTCGGCCAACGGCATCCGCTTGCGCCAATCGATTCGCAGGTCGTACGTCCGCACATTCAGCGATTGCAGATCAAGGTTTCAGAGCGAATCGTTTTCTTACCGGTATCCGAGATTTACTGGATCGAAGCAGCTGATCAGTACGCTGATGTTCACTGTTCTGAAAAGTCATACCTTGTTCGCGTGAGCATGCTGTGGTTGGAGAAGAACTTGAATCCTCGAGAATTTGTTCGAATTCATCGTTCTGTTATCGTAAATGTGAACTACGTCAGCCACGCCGTTCTGGATGGAGAACAGGGAGCATTCCTCAAACTCAACAACGGCAGCAAGTTAAGAATCAGCCGCAGACGTGTTGCCGCATTGCGAAAATCATCACTGGCTTCCGGCAAAATTCACTGAGAATAGCTTCTCCTGCCCGATGCATATTTGTTGACGAGTCAGGCGCGGCGGGCCCGGTAGCCCGCCATGGAGTTTCTACATTTCGTGCGAAGCAGGCAAGATGCCTGCGGCCCGTAATGCAGGCGAGGACGCCTGCGCTCCTTATGCCGTGCTAATTTCCAACTTGAGTTGTAGTCGCAACTTCGAGCGCAGGTAACTTGACATTGAGGACTGCGTCCTTGGATCCACGCTTGAACTCCATCAGCTTCTCCAATGTCTGGTAACCATTCATGGAAAACGTCACGCGATAAAATCCAGGGCGTACTGCTATGAAACGATATTTGCCGTTCGATCCGGTCATTCTGCTTAAGGGTTTTTTGCTGTCGGAACCGGAGTCATCTTTCACACCCTGAACAGTCATATCCTCAACTTCAACAAGGGTGATCTCTACACCTTTGAGGTTATTGCCGGCCGCGTCTACAACCTTTCCTTCAAAGCCCCGGTGGGATTTTGAGCCGGAAGCGCCGCTTCCGCCGCCCATCGCAAATCCAACAGAAATGCTGCAAAGCAAAACGATTAACGCCATACACCATGATTTGTTCATTCTAATTCCTCCTACGGAAAATTCACGATTTCGTAACTGCAAGCGGTGAACTCAGGCTTGCACACATAAGATCTATCGATTCCGGAGAAGGGTCAACGAATTTGTCGTGAAAGGTCGTAAGGAAGTCGCAAACGGGAGCCCGGGGTGAACGATCGGCTTACTGCGATTGTTTGCACTTCGGGCACGTTTTTGTGTACCGGGGCATGGGCCAGTTGCAGTTCCAGCAACGCGCCGAAGGAGTGGTAACGCGCGCACGGATACGATCCTTAATTTCAGTCATCTCGCGTTTTTCCGGGGCCGTGCCAAGAAAAAAATGCAGCGCCTGGGCGAGATCACGACAGGAAGTGAAACGGTTTTCGACATCCTTCGCCATGGCACGCAGAATCAAATTATTGAGATCTCGCGGAATATCCTTATTGATGACCCTTGGCGACGTGCATTTGCCTTCGGCTATGAGCTGTTCGAGCTTTACCGGGTTCACATCGTAATAAGGCAGTGTGCCGGTGAGCATTTCATACAGAATGATTCCCAGCGAGTAAACATCGCTCGCATAAGTCGCTTTTCCCTGAAAGTGCTCCGGCGACATATACGGAGGCGTGCCGATAATCGTTTTGGCGTAAGGGATTTTCTCCATCAATGCTGCAACGCCGAAGTCACCCACTTTCAGAACTCCATTTCTGGACACCAGAATATTTGCAGGGCGCAAATCACGGTGAAGCACCTGTTGCGAGTGCGCATAGTCCAGAGCATCACAGATCTGCAGGGCATAACGGCATGCAAGTTTGTACGGAAGTATTTTTTCCCGCTCCAGCATCCCCTCCAGGGATTCCCCTTCTACATATTCCATCACAATAAAAAACAGCTCACTCGCTTTTTCGGCAGCAAATACTCCGACAATGTTGGGATGATTCAAACGGGCCAGCATTCGTGGTTCCTTCAACATGTGTTCCATATCGTAGTTCTGATAATGCGGGACCTTTAGAGCAACCAGCTTGTTGATCCATTGGTCCTTTGCAAGATAAACAGCTGCAAAGCCTCCTGTGCCCAGCGAATCAACGATTTCATACTTGCCGAGTTGCTGTCCTTTGAAGAGCACCTGACTCATGACCTTTTGCCCGCCTCTCCCGCCTCGAGCTCACGCCGGGTATAAATGATCCGGTCCACAATCGTAATGAACGAAGATATGGCCATTAGCAGCAAACAAATTGGGACGCGGTCAAACAGGAGTCCGATGGAAAGCAGGATCACCCGCTCCGGACGCTCCATAAAACCAAGCTTACATTTAGGGATGATGCATTCGGCTCTTGCGCGTGTATAACTCGTGATCAGAGCGCCGCACAGCGCGGTCGCCGTAATCACGACGCACGGAATGTTATGGATCAATGCGTAATGCAACAAGAGCCCTGTAAAAATGACGACATCTCCGAACCGGTCCATCACTGAATCCAGAAAAGCGCCGAAGCGAGTGGACATCTGTCTCTGCCGCGCGAGTATGCCGTCGAGCAAATCTGTCATGCTGACGATCAGATAAAGCCATCCGCCCAGAAAAAAACGTCCCTCCAGCAAAACGATCCCCACGCCTGTGTTCAACAACACGCCAATGATGGTCAGAATGTTCGGAGTCAATCGAAAGAAGGCAAGGACGGCTGCGATCCGGTTCAAAATCCAGGTTGTAACCGGTTCAATCCTGCCGGTAGCCATATGTCTTCCAGTGAAATCGGCCTCCGGCAAACCCACCAATAATCATAGTACTATTTATATAATACCACATCTGTTGGTCCGTTTTGGAAAGCGACAGGTTGCCGCCCGGATGGCTGTGAAAAATCGCTACGGGTTCTCCGTACTCTGCCAGGGCGCGCGCAAGATCAGCAGGCTCCGCATCGAAACGGTCACTTGTAACGGATCGATTTCCCACCGGTATGTATCGGTCCCGATATACAAGACCGCACACCTCGCCGGCGCTCGATGCGGCATGCTTCTCCATCTCGCGAAGTAAAAGAGATGTGGCGCGGGCTGAGACTGTTGAAAAATCAATGATGTGGCCGCAGGCGTCCCTGCCTGCGGAGTTCATTCGTCGAGCTACGGCAGGCACGGAGGCCTGCCGCCACAGATCGGGAGTTTTTTCAACATCTGAGGAACCGGTCAAGCGTGCCTCCTTTTCGCGGTTGCCTTTCTGCTGTTTGTCTCCGCAAGCCTTCGGAGCTTTTCGTAAATCTGAACGACCTGCTTTCGAGTTTGCGAAAATGGCCCTGAAGTATTGATTATGTAGTTTGCATGTTTCTTTTTTTCACGACTCGATAATTGGGCGGACCATCTCTGCAACGCTTCTTTGCGAGTCACTTTTTCCCGTTTCATGATCCGCTCAATCTGGATCTCCTTGCTGCAGGCCACTACGACAATCTTCTCAAAACGTTTGTAGGTTCCTGTTTCAATCATAAGGGCAGCAGAAACAATGGCGATTCTGTGATCGCCGCGCGACGCAGCTTCCTTTACCAGCCGCTCTTCTTCTTTGATGATGAGCGGATGCAGAATCGAGTTCAGCAGTTTGCGCTTCGCGCCATCTTCAAAAATAATTCCCGCTATCTTTTTACGATCGAGTGTTCGATCCCTGTTCAACGCATCCTTGCCGAAGAGTTTGACGATGCGTTTCCATGCAGGAGCATCAGGCTCAACCAGTTTTCGTGATAACTGGTCCGCATCAATAATCAAACATCCAAGCTCTGCAAACATGGTTGAAACGGAAGATTTGCCGGCGCACATACCGCCGGTGAGTCCAACAAGAAGCATAATTGAACTATTGTAACCCGATCAAAGAAGCGAAAAAACAAAGAAATTTTAGCGGTAGAGTATTCTCCTGGATTCTGCTGCGCGAAGCGTGTTGGCCAGCAACATGGTGATCGTGAGGGGTCCAACACCTCCCGGTACAGGGGTGTAGAGGGAGCACTTTTCGTATGCCGACGGATGGACATCTCCCGCAAGAACCGTTTTGCCTTCGCGCAAGTCTTGCAGTTTACGGCTGGAGGAGCCGAAAATAGCTGCGACTTCGTCTTCTGTCTTGAGCACAGTGGTTCCAACGTCCACGACAACAGCTCCTTCGCGAATAAATTCGGGAGTGATGAACGCCGCTTTTCCCGTTGCAGCAACGACAATATCAGCGCGTGAAACCATTTGTGAAAGATTCGCCGTGTGGGAATGGCAAATGGTGACGGTTGCATTTTCGTGCATCAAAAGTAGCGCAAGCGGCTTCCCTACGAGATCACCACGCCCCACCACCACTGCATTCCTTCCGGCCAGCGGCACCTGATAACGTTTCAAGCACTCGATCACACCCAGTGGAGTGCACGCAACCAGCGCGGCGCGGCGCTGTACCAGGAGCCCCGTATTGAGCGGATGCAATCCGTCCACGTCTTTTGTCGGCGAAATAGCATCCAGCGCACGCGTCCTGTTCACGTGAGGCGGCAAAGGCAATTGCAACAGTATTCCATCTACTTCATTAGAAGTATTTAAGGATCCAATCAGATGAAGTATTTCTGTTTCCGGCGCAGCAGCGTTCAGGTAATGGGATTCCGATTCGATGCCGATTTGTTCGCAGGCGCGCACTTTGTTGCGCACGTAGACGTGGGAAGCGGGATCATCTCCCACCAGAATCGTGGCCAGCTTCGGTCGGGTCCCGTGAGCTCCATGAAAAGCCTCGACCGATGCCGCAAGCTCCTTCCGGATTGTTTCGGCAAGAGCCTTTCCGTCAATGATACCGGGCATTACGAAGCGCGGCCGGATGCCGTTTTCCCTGCCTTTACAGAAGTGGTCTTCACCTTCTTACCGAAGCGGTTGTGATAAAGGACAATCAGCGCGCTCGCGATGTAAACGGTGGAATATGTACCGCTGATACAACCGACCAGCATGCCAAAAGCAAAATCGTTGATGACTTCACCGCCGAAAAGGAACAATACAATCGTGACTATTGTGACGGTCCCGTTTGTCAGGATCGTCCGGTTCAACATCTGATTGAGAGTGAGGTTAATCACGCTTTCCAGCGGTTGTGTACGCATCGTCTTCAAGTTGTCGCGAACCCGATCGTATATAACGATCGTATCGTTCAGGGAGAACCCGACGATTGTAAGAAAGGCGGCAACCACCGTTAATGAGATTTCGCGCCCCGTAAAAGCAAAAAATGCGAGAGTGATCAATACATCGTGAGCCAGACACGCGATCGCGGAGAATCCCCACACAAATTCAAAACGGAACCACACATAAATCAGCAGTCCGGCAAGTGACCATGCGATGGCCAGCTTCGCCTGCTCGCGCAATTCGGATCCCACTTGAGGACCGACGTATTCAGTGCTGAGGATCGCAAAATCGCTTACGTAATAGTTTTCCTTCAACGATGCTTTCACCTTTGGATCCAAACCGGCAAGCTGGTCAATCGGCTGAAGAAGTCCTGAGTTGGAATCCCTCATTTGTTTGATCTTGTCGACCGCACCCTGATATTTTTGCGGATCGTTTACTTTCCATGGGTCCTTCAATTGCAGATACGATTTCAGTTCATCCGGACTCGCGCCGTTCAAATCCTTTTTGCCGGACGGAACGGTGCCCTTCAGCACATTGACCGTAAGAATCTGAGCAACCTTGTCCGCAAGCGCCTCGGTTTCCTCTTCCGATTCTGTTGCTTGCGGCAAACGAATCAACACCTGGGTCGAATCGCTGAATCCCTGAACTCCGCTGTCGGGAAATCCGGCCCTTTTCAATTCGGACCGAAGGGTATCGAGTGGAACCGCCTGACGGAATTTTACGTGAATTGCCGTACCGCCGCTGAAATCCACACCGTAACGAAAAAGTTCGGTCCTGTTTTGCTGATTCCGGTCCAGCACGACTGCGAAGATTCCGGCAAGAATAATGGCCAGTGAAATCAGCATTGCCGGCGTCTTGTATTTCAAGAAATCGATTTTTGTGTCTCTAAATATTTCCATGATTCCCTCGACTAAATACTGATTTTCTCTACTTTTCGTTTGCCGCTCAGTATCCAGTCAAAAAGCAGGCGTGAAACGAAAATTGCCGTAAACATCGAGCAACAGATACCGATGATTAAAGTAACGGCGAACCCTTTTACGGGGCCGGTCCCGAACCAGTAAAGGAAAACTGCTGCGATGATCGTTGTCACGTTCGAATCGAAAATCGGCCAGAATGCCTTGGCAAAACCGCTTTGCAGGGCGGATCGTGCAGTCTTACCCAGTCGCAAGTCTTCCTTAATGCGTTCAAAGATCAAGACGTTTGCATCGACCGCCATGCCGATCGACAGTACGATTCCTGCGATGCCGGGCAAGGTCAAAGTCGCATCAAAGTAGCTCATGAAAGCCATCAGGAAAAGCATGTTGAGGACCAGCGCGACCACCGCATTCACTCCGCTGAATTTATAGTAGGCCAGCATGAATAGAACGATCACGCCGCCTCCGATTGCGCAAGCCATCAGGCCTTTCCGGATTGAATCCAGACCAAGCGAAGGTCCGACAACGCGTTGCTCCAGGAAGCGAAGCCCGGCAGGAAGCGCGCCCGACTGCAACATAACGGCAAGATCATTTGCTTCTTCAATCGTGAACTGACCGGTAATGATTCCATCGGTTGTAATTTTATCTTGAATGGTGGGCGCAGACTGGACCTTGTTGTCAAGAACGATGGCCAGCGACTTTCCACGATTCGCTTCCGTAAAATCACCGAACTTACTTCCGGCTGCGGAGGTAAGTGTAAAGTTAACGGCCGGACGCCCGAACTGATCGGTTGTACGGTTTGCATTCTGCAGTTCTTCACCTGAAACGATCGCGCTGCGTTGCACGGAGTAATATTGCACGCGGGTACTGCCGTCTTTCAGGACTTCCGTTTCTGACAGGACTTCGCTGCCTTCTGCCACAGGAGAAAGCCCCGTTTCGCTGGAAACCGGACCAGCCGTCACAAGCCTCAGTTCGAGACGCGCTGTGTTCTTGATCAAATCCTTGATACGATCCGGATCTTCCACACCGGGAAGCTGGATGATCACGCGGCCTCCGGTCAAACCCTGTCGTTGCACCACATGTTCGGCCACACCGAAACGATCGACGCGTTCGCGGATAATACGGATCGCCAGTTGTAATGCTTCCTCAGATTTGTTCGTTATCACCGCGGGACGTAACTTTCCAAGCGCTTTTTCGCCGGACAAAGTAAGGTCCCATTCTCCATAATTTTCAAAAATTTTTCGGAGGTTCGCCTCTTTGTCGGCCGCCAGACCGGACACTACAAATGTGCTATTTGAATCCCGTATGATGTCCTTGAACGGCACCTGCTTTTTCTGAAGGTCCTTTCGCAATACGTCGATAAAACGATCCGTATAACCGGCAAGCGCTTCATCTATTTTCACTTCAGCCACCAGATGGATTCCGCCTTTGAGATCCAGTCCCAATCGAATCCTTTCCTTCGGCGGATACACTCCGTACACCCCGATTACTGCCAGGATAAAGACCAGCGCCAACTTCCATTGAAGATTCTTCATTTCCTATCTCCTGATCTCAAAATTAACACTCTATCCATTTAAGAATTACCTGTCTCCTGATCCCCCGAGCTATCTCTCTATCCTCTATCCCCTTATGATTTCTCCTTATCCCCTTTCTTGTCTTCTTTTTCCTTTTCGTCCGTAGCCAGCCCGGTAATTGCAGACTTATCCATCTCTACAACAACGTTGTTTGCAATCCGGATCTTAAAAATCTTTTCCTGGATTCCTGTAATCACGCCGTACATTCCGCTGCTGGTAACGATACGGTCGCCGGTTTTCAGATTCTTCATCAGCTCATCAAATGCTTTTTGCTTCTTTTTCATTGGAGAAGCCACAAACAACCAGTAAAAAAAGAATATGAAGATGAGCCACGGAAGCATCGTAAGGATGAGAGCGGTGCCTCCTGCTGGAGGAGCATCGGCAGCTAGGAATAACATTGTTTTAACTCCTTAAAAGTATCGTTGGCGATATTTTCGCGAATTCTTTCCATGAATCGCATATAAAAATGTACGTTGTGAGTTGTGTTGAGAACGGCGGCATTGATCTCGCCTGCAATAAAAAGGTGCCGCAGGTAAGCTCGTGAATACGTTTTGCAGACTGAGCAATCGCATTCTGGATCGGGAGGCAACGGGTCTTCCCGATAACGGCTCTGTTTGATTACGATGGGTCCTTGAGACGTAAACAGATAGCCGTTTCGCGCATTTCTTGTGGGGAGCACGCAGTCGAAAAGATCCACGCCCTGATCCACGGCAGAAATAATTTCCTGCGGTGTTCCGACGCCCATCAAGTAATGCACTTTATCTTGCGGCAAGTGTTCGATAGCCGCATCAATCATTTCAGTTTTCAATTCTTTGTTTTCTCCAAGACTTAAACCGCCGATTGCATAACCGTCAAAGCCAATTTGTTCCAGGGCCCTGGCGCTTTCTTCGCGCAACTTCGGATAAGTGCTGCCCTGAACAATCCCCAGGAGCGCCTGACCCGGATTCAATTCCGCATTGCGACAGCGCTGTGCCCACTGGGTCGTGATCTCCAGCGAGCATCGCGCTTGATCCTCCGTTACAGGATAAGCGGGACAATCATCCAGAACCATAACCAGATCGGACCCCAGATCCTTTTGAACAGCCATCGAAATTTCGGGAGTGAACTGATGCTCCGAGCCGTCCAGATGCGATCGAAATCGCACGCCTTCGGGCGTCACTTTCCGGAGGTCGCTCAAACTGAATATCTGATAACCTCCGCTGTCGGTCAATATCGGTCCGCTCCACGCCATAAAACGATGCAGTCCACCGAGTCGCCGGATCAAATCACTTCCGGGTCGCAGATACAAATGATATGTATTTGCCAGAACGACCGTGGTCCTTAACTCAAGAAGCTGGGCCGTTGTCAGGCCCTTTACTGCGGCCTTTGTCCCAACCGGCATAAATGCCGGCGTAGGAAACCCGCCATGCGGCGTTTTTACTCTGCCCAGTCTCGCCCGACTGCCCTGCGCTTTCCTTTCAATCGTAAACAGATTCATTTCCTTCACCTGCTCACGCGGGCGACGCACACGTCGCACTTCAAGGGCAGCCCGTTATTCTAGCAATTTCAAGGGCGCTGTGCAATGATCAGTAGAAAGGGTCATGACCGAGGTGGAAGTCAGCGTTCTCGTTTGTACACGCGATCGTCCGGATCAATTGATTCGCTGCCTTAAGTCTTTGTTGGATTTGGATTTTCATTCTTTTGAAATTATTGTCGTTGATAACGGCTCAAAAAACTTCTCTATTCCTGATCTTTCTTTTTCCCGCCCTACGCGTTTTTTTTCTCAGCCTGTACCGGGGCTTTCTTACGCCAGAAATCTGGCTGTCCGCCAGGCCAGAGGGGAATTCGTTGCGTTTCTTGACGATGACGCGGTTGTAGCTCCCGGCTGGCTAAAGTTTTCGATCAGGAGGTTTGAAGACCCCCTTGTTCATTGCGTAACGGGCCGGGTGATTCCTTTGCAATTAGAAACGAAGTGGCAGCGGAAGATATTGCAAAGCGGTTGGTTTCCTGACTCTGAAGATCCACAACAGTTTGACCAGACGAATTTTAATGCAATCACGACAACAGCCGGAAACGGCTGTAATTTTCTGGTCCGCAAAAGTTTCTTTGCAAACCATGAATTTTCAAAAATCTTTGGTGCAGGAACTCCAGTTGGCGGAAAAGAGGATCATTACCTTTTCTACGAGGTCATTCGCAGCGGCTTCCGCATTTTCTATGAACCAACGGCCGTTGTTTACCACGAATACCCTGCAACCGAAGTTCAATACAGGAAGAAAGTCCTGCAATACTGCACGGCTCATGGGGCGTACCTTATTAAGTTTCTGTTCAGTGAGAAAGGATATCGCCTGTGGACCCTGAAGTATCTGGCGCGAAAAATAATTTTCCTGGGCAAAAATGGCCCGGGAGTTCCGGCCGGTTTCAGGGTTCTGGGTATGCTGTTGGGTCCGCTAGCCTTACTCAGATCCACAGTACTGGCTCGCAAAAATCGCGATCTCGCTTTAAGGGACGCCTCTTTATTAGCCAGTTCGGGAGACCCCTAAAAACGATCCTCAGGTCGAAAGGTGATTCCGGCATCGGGCACGGCCCGGAAATGCCGGCGAACCTTTCGCAGCAATTCTCTCACCGTTTTTAAAAAGGTAAATCCGGACCTCAGTTTAAATCTGAAAAGTGGGAGAAAATCCCATTTATCCACAACGGCTCTCCGGAGCAAAAAACGGTCGGTCTCGATCGAATTCAATCCTTCTTCAGTTGTGAAGGCACAGGTGTAACCCGCGCTCGCCACTACCCTCGCCAGCTCGGGAGTGGCTCTTCCATAAGGATATGCAAATGCGGACGGGCTCTCCAATTTCTCCGCCATTTGGCTTTTGGCGCCAAATATTTCGTGATACACCTGCTCCCCCGACCC
>Ga0247727_10009716_pt1 | contig 17276 bp, 14 predicted proteins | sample WisWelCaveWW1625_FD_202498 | JGI IMG/M metagenome (GOLD analysis project Ga0247727, IMG submission 202498) | Biofilm microbial communities from Wishing Well Cave, Virginia, United States - WW16-25 | ecosystem: Environmental > Aquatic > Deep subsurface > Groundwater > Cave microbial mat | place...
CCGACGCGAGCGTGGAAATGAGGCCGTTCACCTTCTCGGCGAAGAGGCTGTCAGCACCCACACGATCGGCGATCTTCTGGCAGGCGTAGATGACGGTCGTGTGGTCTCTCCCACCGAAGAAGCCCCCGATCTCGACCAGAGAGAGATCCGTGAGCTGACGCAGGAGATACATCGCCACCTGCCTCGGCATCACTACCGACTGTGTGCGACGCCGGCCGCACACCGCATCGGGCTTGACGCCGAAGGCCTCCACGACCGCGGCGAGAACCCGCTCCGGTGTCATCTGGTCCGGTTCCGGGTTCACGTACTGCTGCAATACCTCCTCCACGATTTCCATGGTGACCTCTTGGTGGAGCAGCGACCCGAGTGCGAGGACCCGCACCAAGCAGCCTTCGAGATCCCGGATGTTGTTGTGTATCCGGTCTGCGATGACCAACAGCACATCGTCCCCGATCTTTGCCTCGTCCCCTTCCTCCTCGCAGCGGTTGCGGAGAATCGCTAGCCGCGTTTCGAGATCGGGCTGCTTGATGTCGGTCACGAGGCCTTGGTTGAAGCGCGACGTCAGCCGCTCCTCGAGATTCGGCATGTCCTTCGGCGGCTTGTCGGCGGTCACCACGATCTGCTTGTGGGCGTCGCGGAGGGCGTTGAACGTGTAGAAGAACTCTTCCTGGGTGCTCTCTTTGCCCGCCAGGAACTGAATGTCGTCGATCAGCAGCAGATCCACGGTGCGGTACTTGTTGCGGAAGGCGAGAGTCTGCGCGTGCTGGATCGCGTAGATCATTTCGTTCGTGAAACGCTCGGCGGACACGTAGCAGATCTTCGCTTCGGAGCGAACATGCTTGACCGCGTGACCCACCGCGTGGAGCAGATGCGTCTTGCCGAGGCCAGAGCCCGCGAAGATGAACAGGGGGTTGTAGGCGTGTCCCGGTCGCTCGGCGACCGCCCGGCAGGCGGCGTGGGTAAACTGGTTGCTGCTCCCCACCACGAAGTTGGCGAAGGTATGACGTGGATTGAGTTGCGTCGCGGGGCGGGCTCGTTCGACCCGGTGCAGCCGGGTGCCGAGAGAGACACTCCCGGGAGTCTCCCCGTTGTGCGCAGGAGTGGAGACGGATGAGGCCGGCGCTTCGCGGGTGGCAAAACGAATCTCGGGGTCCCGTCCCAGGATTCCGTTCAGGACCGCGCGCAGCGTCGGGAGATGGTGTTCGTGAATCCAGTCGACGAAGAACGAGTTGGGAACCTCGAGTTCAACGGATTGGGGGCTGATGCGAACGGGTTGGATCGGTCTGAACCAAGTCTCGAAGGTCTGCTGACTGCCGATCCGGTTCTGCACTTCGTTCAGGACCTGCCCCCAGAGTTGACTCGTCTCCTCCAGTTGCGTGGACTGAGAGGCCATTTTCAAGCAGTCCTTGCCCAATAAGGTCTCAAGCTTTTTCCACAGGGTTCGGGGCCGCGGAAGAGTCGCTTCCCCCAGCCACAAGCCCTGTGGTGGAGTCGAGTTGTGGACAGCTCGGGTGGCACTTATCAACACCTGGCCAACCAAACATAATGAACGACAAGTCAAGGGTTTGAGGAGCGCCAAGCCTCCTTTCTTCCACAGCGTATCCACAAGGCGACGGGAGAGGACGATCGCGGCGACAAAAACGCCGAGGTCCGAGGGGTATTCGCCCGCGGATATGCCTATTTTTGACAACCTTCTAGGGGAGATCTGCCGAGCCCCTGACCGGGTGCGAAACCCGGCTTGGATCGAGGGCCCGGTAAGCTACCACCAGGCCTCGGGGCTCACAAGCCGCATTTTACGTGAAGGTCAAGCACCACAACGCGTTGTGGGAACGGAAAATGTGCGTCCGGCACAGGCGTGCTTGCCCGAAGGTGCAGGGCTGAAACTGAGCTAGAGATCGGGGGCTAAAACGGCAAATTGATACCAGTTACGAAGGAGAAGCCGTCGTTGAGCCTATCGCTGGCTCGAAGCTGGATTTCGCCGATCAGTCTGACCTCCGGCGCGAGCCTGAATTCGGCGCCGAACCGGAATGGGACCGCGAAGTCCGTGCTTTCGCGCCCCTGCGCATCGGCATTGGTGAAAAGAAGCCCGACCCCGGCGTACGGCACGATCCCCGCTCCGGAGCTGCCGGCAAATGCACGGCTCGCGACCAGCGCTGGCCCGAGTGTCAACAGGTTGATGTCGTTGCCGGTTTCCACCCCCAGAGCGGCCCCTATGGCCAGGTCCATGCGGCCGCTCTTGACGACCTGGCACTTGAAGTCGCCGCCGACGCGCAGCGTCGTGATGTCGTTTCCACTAACCACCTGGGCGCGTGTGAGGCCGCCGTGGAAGCCGAAGTCCACGTTGGGATAGAAGCTCAATCGCAGCTGCGCCAACAACCCGACGAAGTCCTCGCTCGCGTGCAGGTAGCCGCCGAACAGGTGGCCGTTCATCGGGAGGGCTTCCGCTCCGGCGAACTGGCCGTACACCTGAGCCGAGACGGGGGATGAGGCGGCGAGCGGAATCATCGCCGCGAACAGCGTCGCCAGCAGTCGCTTCACGATCAAACCTCCCTGTTCAACGAACGCGTCGCAGCCCTTTGCGCGCCGACCGTCCCAAATCGGCGAAGAAGGCTCAAGGGAAAAGCGGCCACCGATCCTCTCAACGCGCAGTGTTGTAGAAGACCGAACGCCACGCACCTTGGGGCCCGAAGCCCAACCGGCGGTAGACGGCGAGCGCTGGAGTATTGATCTCGTTCACGAACAGGCAGACTTCGCGGCTGCGCTGGAAGAGCCGGAGGCAGAGCTCCGCGAGGCCGCGCGCGGCAAAGCCTCGATTCCGGCGCTCGGGCGGCGTATAGACGCCGGATACCTGCGCCGCGTCGGCGGTCAACGCGCTCACGCTCACGCGGAAGCGGAGGCCCTCGACGTCCTTCCACAGGAACGTGTGGCCGTCGCGGCATTCCTCTTCGACCCGGCGCCGATACGCCAGCGCGTCGACGTCGCGCGGATCCTCCTCCAGCTCCTCGGCTCGCAGCCGGGCGCCGGTTTCATGAACCAGCGGCAGGTCCTCGGAACGGGCCGGAACCAGATCGGGCACGCGCTCGAAGGGGGGGAGCCGTTCCGGCGGGAGGGACATGTAGACCTGGCCCCGGTCGAGGCGGGGGATCAGGCCCGAGCGCGCGAAGCGCTGAAGGAAGGGCTCGATCGCCGTGGATGGGCCGATGATCTGGAAGCGGCGGGGCAGGAAGGAGAGGCGGAGTCGCGCCTGGTCTCCGAGCAGGCGCAGCGCCTCCGTGTCATCCCCCAGCGGCAGCACGGCGCCCGACTGACCGCCCAGGTGGAGGGATGCCACCATGACTCCGTCCCGGCGGGCCGCCCAGTACTCGTCCCGCGGCTGACCGAGGGCGTCCCGGAGCAGCAGTGCCACGAGGTAGACGTTCATCACCGGGTCGCGGTCGAGGAACGCGAACGTCTCTACCAGATCCGCCGGGCCGAGCGGGTCCACCGAGATCGCGCCGGCACGAAACGACGACACCATGGTGGTCCTCAGACGATCTTTTCGAAAATGGAATCGACGAGAGCGTCGAAACCGTCGTCGCGCTTGTTGCGCGGGCGCTCGAGCGTCACCGGGAGATCGGCCACGACCCGCCCGGGGTGCGCGCTCAACACGACCACGCGGTCGGCCATGAGCACCGCCTCTTCGATGAGATGGGTCACCATCACGACCGTGTTCACCGGCAGCGCGTGGTCCGACCATAGCGTCAGCACCTCTTCCCGGAGGTTCGCCGAGGTGAGGGCGTCGAGGCCGGCGAATGGCTCGTCCATCAGGAGCAGGTCCGGCTCGACCGCCAGCGCTCGCGCGAGGCCCGCGCGCTGCTTCATGCCGCCGGAGAGCTCGCGCGGGTAGGCTTCTTCGTAGCCGTCGAGGCCGACCTTGTCGAGGTAGAAGGCGGCCCTGCGGCGCGCGTCCTCGGGCGCCATGTTGCGCGCCAGCGGCCCCAGCTCCACGTTGCCCTGCACCGAGAGCCAGGGCAACAGCGCGAAGGACTGGAACACCATCGCCGATCGCAGGTTGACGCCGGCGAGCGGAGAGCCCTGGTACAGCACCTCGCCGCGGGTCGCAGGAGTGAGACCCATCACGATCCGAAGCAGGGTGGACTTTCCGCTGCCGGAAGGGCCTACGATGCAGACGAACTGTCGCTCGGGGATCGTGAGGCTGACGCCCTCCAGGGCCGGCACCGCGCGGCCATGGTCGGTGAAGGTCTTGTGGACGTCGCGCAACTCGAGCATCTACGCCACCTCGAGGCGGTAGCGTTGGTGGACGTGTTCGTACAGGCGGCGCCATACGACGCGGTTGAACGTGACCACGGTGATGACCAGGACGGCGACCGAGAGCAGGAACAGGGTGCGATCCCCGGTCTGGAACGTGGCGCGGTTGAGCAGTGCGCCGACGCCCACGACCTCGTACGTGCGCTTGCGGAAGATGAGGTACTCGGAAAGGATCAGGGCGTTCCACGTCCCGCCCCACGCCACGACGCTGCCGGTCACCAGCGAGGGCATGCACGCCGGCAGCACCAGCCGGCGATGGATCTCGCGCCGCGACAGGCCGAGCGAGCGCAGGGACTCGCGCAGGTCCTGCGGCACGCGCTGGACCCCCGCGAGCACGTTGAAGAGCAGGTACCACTGCATCCCGGTGAGCGCCAGCAGGACGGAAATGACCTCCATGCCGCCGGTGCGGTTCACGAGCAACGCCACCAGCACCGGGAAGAACGCCGTCGCCGGAATCGAGGCGCCGATCTGGGCGATGAGCGTCAGCGGCCTCAGCGCCTTCGGATGGTCGCTCACCCACAGGGCCAGCGGGACGATCCACAGCAATGCCAGCGCGTAGGCCGCATTGATGCGGAGGAACGACAGCAACAGCGCGAGGGGGAGCTCGGCCGCTTCCGCCGGCCACGGTGGCAGGAGCACGCGTACCAGGCTCCACACCATCCCGAGCGAGGCGAAGGCGGCGCCAAAGAACACCGGCCACCGCAGCACCCGCCAGGTGCGGGCCACCCCTGCGCCAGTGGCCGACGCGATCCGGTTGGTTTCCGCCAAAGGGAGCCGGCTCCAGATCGAGCGCCCGAGCGCGCGCAGGGGACGCAGCAGCACCGGGAGCCCGAAGTCCGGAAGGCGGGGCAGGTCGTTCGCCTCGTCTTCGTCGCCACGGGCGGTATCGTACCGATAGCGTTGCGACCACGCGCGCAGCGGTCGCCACAGGACCAGCTCCATGGTGACGACGATCGCGATCAGCGTGCCGAGAGAGGCCAGCGTCACGCGCATGTCGCCACGGGCGAGTGCCTGCGAGAGCATGCTGCCAAGACCGATGAGGTCGTATTCCGTCCGCCCCGCGACGATGATTTCGCACGCGATCAGGAAGTACCACCCGTTCGACCACGAGAGGATGCTGTTGTATAGCAGCGTGGGGACGCAGGCTGGCAAGTAGAGGGACCGCCACAGCAGCACGCCGCGCACGCCGAGGCTCTCGGTCGCGGCGCGCGTCTCGGCGGGAATCGTGGAAAGGCCTTCGTAGACGCCGAAGGCCAGATTCCACGCCTGGCTCGTGAAGATGAGGAAAATGGCCGCCAGCTCGAGCGCGAAGCGGCCCCCGCCCAGTAGTCCGATGAAGAGCGCGATGGCGGCCGGAAAGAATCCGAGCACCGGAACGGATTGGGCCACGTCGAGCAGCGGCAGGAGGAAGCGGCCGACGCGGGGGTTCGTGGCGGCGACGTAGCCCGCGCTCCACGCGAAGACGAGCGACGCGGCGTAGGCGACCGCCATGCGCAGGAGCGACCAGGCCGCCGCGGCGGGCAGGTCGCCCAGGCCGCGCTCGACGGCGATGACGCCGCGTGCGAAGTGGAGCACCCGCTCCGGCCCCAGGAACAGCGAGACCAGGGCCAGGAAGCCAGCGACCGTCAAGAGCGGGACCCAGCGCGGGGTCGGACGGGGCTCGGGCATGCTTCGACCCTCGGGTCTCGGACTAGAGCGCGATGGCGGCGTCTGTGACAGCGCGGAGGCGCGAGCCCGAAGGCTCGCTCGGGCAATCTAGCCTGCGGCCGCATCGGGGAACAAGCCGAGAAAGCCGCCAGAACGCGTAGTCCGCGTGCCGGTTCCGGACGCTGGGGTCGTCCGCCGCCGTTACAGCCCCGAAACCCGTTTTTTTTCTCACCGGCAACCCGTCCCGTCCTAATCTGCTCGTCGACGGACCGCGCCGTGGAGAGATCGGGAGCCACCCGGTCGCGCGGGCCGCGAGAAGGGAGGCTGGGTTTGAACGCGAAGCGCACTCGTTACAGCGCCGCCCTGCTGCTGGCCGCGATGCTCACCTCGACCGCAAGCGCCCAGGAGGGCACGCCCGCCCTCGAGGGTGGCGAGAGCCAGGAAGAGCTGAAGGGCACTCTCGAAGGCATGGCCGAGCAGCTGCAGGCGCTCCAGTCCGACACCGACAAGCTCAAGAAGTTCAAGTTCTCGGGTTACGTCCAAGCCCGCTGGCAGACCTCGGAGAACAAGAGCGACACGGTCCGAGTGGAAAGGTCCCCCGCGGTGCTGATCCCGGCGAACACCGAGCGCTTCTTCATCCGGCGCGCACGCCTCAAGATGACCTACGACTCTAGCCCGCTGAGCCGGGCGGTGGTCTACTTCGACGGCGGGCAGGACCGGACGATCCGCCTACTGGAGGCCTACGTCACCTGGCTCGACCCGTGGACGCCGCTCCACGCCCACGCCCTCTCCGTGGGCCAGATGAACGTGCCGTTCGGCTACGAGATCGAGCGCTCGTCGAGCGCACGGGAACTGCCCGAGCGCTCGCTCGCCCAGAATGTCCTGTTCCCCGGAGAGCGCGACCGTGGCATCAAGCTCGTGAGCCAGTGGACGCCCCAGATCGAGACGATGCTGGGCGTCTTCAACGGTGGCGGTGTGAGCCACCCGGACTTTCCGGACACCGACCCGACGCGCGCCAAGGACCTGATCGCCCGCGCGCGCTATTCCCAGGGCACCGTGGACGGCGCGGTCTCCTTCTACAGCGGCAAGAACACGACCGCGCTCACGGGTGAGGACGTCGAAACCGACAAGACCCGGCTCGGGCTCGACGGACAGTTCTACTACGCGCTTCCCATGGCTGGCGGCGGGTCGCTGCGTGGGGAGTTCTACAGCGGCAAGAACGTGAATCGCGACTCCGTGAAGGTGCTGACGGTCGCCGCGTCGAGCAGCAACCCGGTCACGCTGCTCAAGGCCGGCGCCGATCCCGACCACTTCGCCACCGACTTCACCGGCTGGTACGCCATGTGGGTCCAGAACCTCGGGGAGAGCTTCGAGGTCGCGGTGCGCTACGACCTGTTCGATCCCAACACCGATCTCGACCACGACCAGTTCGAGCGCACGAGCCTGGGTCTGAACTGGTTCTACGACGGCTTCACCCGGCTCTCGGTCTCCTACGACATCCCGAGGACCGACCGCTCGCTGGGTAGCGGCGGCTACGACGATCCCAAGGACAATCTCTGGACGCTCCAGTTCCAGCACAAGTTCTAGCAGGTTCACGAGAGATGATTCGCAAAACACTTGCATCTGCCCGCGCTCGCGGGCTGCTCCCGTTCATGATGGAGGATGCGCGAACCATGACCCGCGCGATGGGCTGATCCTTGGTGGCTCAGCGTCCCCGGTAGCGCACGACGATCGCCACCCGGCCGGCGAGGGCCATGGGCGGCGAACCCGTGGGGGGTAGTGCCTCGCCGCCCGCATCGCCCTGGGCCGGAAGCAGCCACAGCGTCCCGTTCAGCCACCGGACCCAGCTCAACATCACGCGGTTGGCCGTCCGCACCGCGTAGATCTCGTCGGACTGGATCGGCCACGCGTTGCGGGTGACGACGACGAGGTCGCGGGGCTCGAGTCGCGGCATCACCCGGCGCGCTCCGTCTGCGCTCACGAACCAGGCGAAGGGGCGGAAGAGCGCCAGATCGGGCGGAAGGGTAGCGGGATCCAGGCGTATCACCTTCTGGGGTTCTCGTGCGTCGGTGTCGCTGCCCTCGTCGAGAAGAGGGACGCGAATCAGCGCCGCGGGCGCAGGAACGGAACCCGCCGCGGGCGCCTCCCATTCGAGCCTTTGTACGATCACCTGCACCGCCTCGCGCGCCACGAGGTAATCACCGCGCTGCCGGACCCGGGCCCAGGCCCTGTAGAGCTCTTCGTCGTCGCCGAGCGCCCTCGCGATCCCGGCCGCGATCTTCTCGCTCGGGACCTTCTCGCCCTTCTCGATGTGATGGATGTGCGACGGCGCCCGGACCCCGGCTCTCCCCGCGAGTGCGCTCAACGAGAGGCCTAGCATCTTTCTCCTCTCCCTGATTCTGGTGGCGATCGGGTCCGTCGGGCTCACTCGCTACCTCCAATGCCGGGCACCCCAGTCGGGGCGGCCGCGGCGGGATGACAGCGTCCCTAGTGGACGAAGCTTTCTCTGTATAGAGAACGGCCTGGATATTACCAGCAGCGGTGGAACTCGTCTATTCGGCACCCGCGTTTGAATCTACCCGTTCGTTCTCCAAATAGAGAAAGCGGCTGCTACTTCATATCAGGCGGCAGGTCGTACTGGCTCTGGGTGGATCCGGTCCGCTCAGCCAACCTCGAGGGAGAGATGGGCAGGCGGGTGGTCAGTCCTCGACCGGCGTCCCCCGGGTCCGCTTCTTCTCCGCGGCCCGGCGCTTGGCGGCGATCCGCCGCTCCACCGCGGCCGCCCCAGGGCGAGTCGCAATCCGTGGCTTCCGCTTGCGCGCCCGACGACGAAGCTCCGCCCAAACGCGCCGGAGCGCCGCCTGCCGGTTGTGGTGCTGGGAGCGCGATTCGGTCCCGATGCGGGTGATGCCGCTGGGGCGGTGATGCACGCGCACCGCCGACGCGGTCTTGTTCTTCTTCTGACCGCCCGGGCCGGAGGACTTGAACGGCACGATGTCGCAGTCGCGGGCCAGCCGCGCGAGCTGCTCTTCGCCGGGACCTGGTTCGGAACGAAAAGATCTCGATTCGGTCAAGAGGATGTTCCTCGTTTCGCGCCGGAGACTAGCGTACGTGGCGGCACCCCGGGGAGTCGGAGTAGACTCGCCCCGGTTTCACGGCTCCATCCCGCGATTCAGGAGGCCCGTTGCGTCTCGGACCCACCGCCGCCCTCACCGCGCTCGTCTGCTCGGCCGTGGTGTCATCTGCATTGGCGGCCAAACCGCGGCCCGCGCCGGTCGCCGCACCCGCCGCCGCGCCTTCCGCGCTTTCCGAAGCGCGCTTCGGGGTCGAGCGGCACACGCTCAAGAACGGGCTCGTCGTCCTGCTGCACGAAGACCACAGCGTGCCGACCGTCACCTTCTGGCAGTGGTTCAAGGTCGGGTCCCGCAACGAGCGCCCCGGCATCACCGGGATCTCGCACTTCTTCGAGCACATGATGTTCAACGGCTCGCCCAACGTGGCTCCCAAGGAATACGACCGCATCATCGAATCGAACGGCGGCAACTCGAACGCGTTCACGGACCGCGACATGACCGCGTACTACGAGGACATGGTGTCCGACCGGCTGGAAGTGCTGTTCCGGCTCGACTCCGACCGGATGAAGGGGCTGCGGCTCGAGCCCGACCTTCTCAAGAGCGAGATCGAGGTGGTCAAGGAGGAGCGGCGCCTGAGCACCGACAACAGCATCGGCGGCATGCTCGACGAGCACCTCTACGCCACCGCGTTTCTCTCCTCGCCCTACAACTGGCCGGTGATCGGATGGATGGGAGACCTCGACCGGATCCAGCGCGACGAGCTGGAGGGCTACTTTCAGACCTACTACGCGCCCAACAACTGCATCCTGGTACTGACCGGCGACTTCGAGTCGAAGGCGGCTCTGGCACTGATCGAGAAGTATTTTGGCGGCCTTTCCGCACAGGCGCCGCCGCCGGCGCCGGTCAACTCCGAGCCCGAGCAGAAAGGCGAACGCCGCGTCGCGGTGCATTACCCGGCGGAGAATGCGACCTTCCTCGTCGGCTACAAGGCGCCCCAGGTTCGGCACGAGGACTACTACGTGCTCGACGTGCTCTCGTCGATTCTGTCCCAGGGCGAGTCCTCGCGCCTCTACCAGTCGCTCCTCTACGAGAAGCAGATGGCGCTCGACGCGGGCACGTTCTACCGCGCTCGTCTCGACCCCACGCTGTTCGAGTTCTCCATCGAGATGAAACCCGGCCGCAACGCAGCGGAGGGGGAAAAGGCCCTGGACGAAGTGCTGGCCCGCATGATCCAGGAAGGCCCGGGCGAGCGGGAGCTGCAGAAGGCCAAGAACCTCCTCGAAGCGAGCTTCGTGAAGTCGCTCAAGACCAACAACGGCGTGGGCGAGCAGCTCGGCTTCTACGAGCATGTGTTCGGCGACTACCGCGCCCTGTTCCGCACCGTGGAGGAGTACCGCAAGGTGACCGCCGAAGACTGCCGGCGGGTGGCTCAGAGGATCTTCGTTCCCGAGCGGCGGACCGTTTCGGTGCTCGTTCCCACCGGCGCGGACGCGGAGACCAAGCCGTGAAGCGAGAGACGATCCGGAAGGCCGCCCGCACCCTGGTGCTCTTCACCGCGGCGCTCGTGCTCGCGGCCCCGATCGCAACGGCCACCCCGCTGCGGCTGCCCGCGGTGACGAAAGCCCGGCTCGGCAACGGGCTCACCGTTTACGTCATGCCCAACGCGCGCCTGCCGCTCGTGGATTTCCGGCTCGTCGTCCGCGCCGGCGCGGTGAACGATCCCGCCGGCAAGGAAGGACTCGCGAGCCTCACCGCCGACCTCCTGACCCAGGGCGCCGGGACGCGCGGGGCCCGGCAGATCGCCGAGGACATCGAGTTCGTCGGTGGGTCGCTCGGGGCGAGCGCGATGTCGGAGCAGATCGTCGTGACCTGCGAGGTCCTGAAGAAGGACTTCGAGGTCGGCCTCGGGCTCTTCCGCGACGTGATCGTCTCGCCGACCTTCCCGGCGGAGGAGTTCCAGCGCAAGAAAAACGAGACCCTGGGCCAGATCGCCAGCCAGAAGAACGATCCGGGCACGGTGGCCAGCGTGGCCCTCGGCCCCTTCCTGCTCGGCGACAGCCCGCTGGCCCATCCCGTCATCGGCTGGGAGAAGACCGTGACCGCGCTCACCCGCGACGATGTCGTGGCATTCCACGCCCGGCACGCGGGGCCCGAGAACGCGATGCTCGCCGTCGTGGGCGATGTGGACCCGAAGGCGGCAGTGGCGGCGCTCGAGAAGGCCTTCTCGGCATGGAAAACCTCGGTCGACAAGCACGGCGACGCCTATTCGGCGGTGCCTCAGACCCGGGGCCGCCAGGTGCTGATCGTGAACAAGCCGGAAGTCACCCAGACGCAGATCCGGATCGCCTGCATCGGCGTGCCGCGCAACCACCCCGACTTCTATCCCATCCGGGTCGCCAACACCATCCTGGGCGCGGGTTTCACGTCGCGGCTGGTGAACGAGATCCGGGTGAACCAGGGATTGACCTACAGCATCTCGAGCCGCCTGGGCATGTGGCGCAACGCGGGGACGTTCTCGATCAACACCTTCACGCGCAACGAGACGATCCGGAAGACGATCGACGCCACGCTGGGCGAGGTGAAGAAGCTCCTCGAGGGCGGACCGACCGAAGAGGAGCTGGCGAAGGCCAGGCAGTACCTCACCGGCCAGTTCCCGCTGGGCCTGCAGGCGCCCGACGCGATCGCGTCTCAGATCCTCGACGTGGATTTCTACGGCCTCGAGCCGACCTATCTCGAGACTTTCGCGGACCGCATCAACGCCGTCACCATGGCGGACCTGCGGCGCGCGCTGAAGTCGTACTTCTGCGTGGACGACCTCCGGATCCTCGTGGTGTCGAACCCCGAGGTCGCGAAGCCGCAGCTCGACGGGTTGGGTCCGATCGAGGTTCGCGACCCTCAATAGACCTGCCGGCGCGACCGCGACGGCGCGGTCACCGCGCCGGATTCTCTCAACGAGGCCGCCATGCGCTCCGGCCTGACCCGCAACGTCGTCGCGCTCGGGATCGTCTCGTTCTTCAACGATCTTTCCACCGAGATGATCCTGCCCGTGCTCCCGCTGTTCGTCACCAGCGTGCTTGGGGCCTCGGCCGTCTCGGTCGGTCTCATCGAGGGCGTGGCGGAGAGCGTCTCGAGCCTCCTGCGCGTGCTCTCCGGCTGGCTTTCCGACCGGGTGCGGCGCCGCAAGCCGTTCCTGGTGTTCGGCTACGGGATCTCGACCGCGTCGAAGGCCGCGCTGGCCCTCGCGGCGACGTGGCCGGCAGTGCTCGCACTGCGGGCCAGCGACCGCGTCGGCAAGGGTCTGCGCAACCCGCCCCGGGACGCGCTCATCGCGGATTCAGTGGAACCTCGGTTCCTGGGCGCTGCCTTCGGGCTCCACCGCGCCCTCGACACCCTGGGCGCGGCGCTGGGACCGCTGGTGGCGTGGGCCCTGTTGAAGTGGACTCCCGGCGAGTACCGGCGCGTGTTCCTGGCCTCGGCGATCCCGGCCCTGCTCTCGCTCGTGGTCCTGGCGGTGTTCGTGCGAGCGGCGCGTCCGGCGGCCCCGGCCGCGCGATCGCCGGCCGTCCGCGTGCCAGGCGGACCCGCCGAGGCGGCGTTCCGGCGCTTCCTGATGGTTGCGGGCCTGTTCTCGCTCGCCAACAGCAGCGTCGCGTTCCTGGTGCTGAGGGCACAGGGCGTCGGATTCGGCGCCGAGCAGGTGATACTGATCTATCTCGCCTACAACGTCGTCTACGCGGTGCTCGCGTGGCCGGTGGGCGCGTGGTCGGATCGCGTGGGGCGGCGGCCGGTTCTGATCGCGGCGTACCTGTCGTTCGCGGCGGTGTACGCTACGCTGGCGTGGGCGACCGACGCGGCCTGGGTGGTGGGGTCGTTCGTGCTGCTGGGTGTGTACAGCGCGCTCATCGAAGGCTCGCAGCGCTCGCTGGTGGCGGACCTGGTGCCGGCGGAGCGGCGTGCCACCGCGTACGGCGCCTACCACACGGTCGTGGGGATCGCCTTGCTGCCGGCGAGCGCCCTCGCCGGGTGGATGTGGGACGTCTGGGGTCCGCAGCCGGCGTTCGGCGTGGATGCGGCGATCGCGCTGCTGGCGACGCTGCTGTTCATCGGCCTGCTCCCCGCCCATCGCGAAAAGGAGGAACGTCACCGTGCCGACGCTGCGTGAGCTGGGGGAGATCGAAGCGCTGCGCCGCCTGATGGCCGCGCGCGGGGCCGGACCGGGCGTGGTCGTGGGCCCCGGCGACGACGCCGCGGTGCTCTCCCTCACGGCCGGCAGCGACCTGATCGCCACCACCGACACGTTCGTCGAAGGCCGGCATTACCGGCTCGACTGGCTCGCCCCCGCGGAGGCCGGAGCGCGGCTCGTGGCCGCAAACCTCAGCGACCTGGCCGCGATGGCGGCGCGGCCGCTCTGGGCGTTGCTCTCGATGGGACTCAGGCCCGAGCACGACGTCGACGCGCTGCTCGCCTTCCAGAGCGGCGTGGCGGGCGCGCTCGAAGTGCACGGCGCGGGCATCGTGGGTGGCAACCTCGCGGCAGCCCGGGGCGCGGAGTGGTTCGGCCTCACGCTGCTGGGGGAGGCGCCTCGCGGGCGAGCCTGGACACGGAGCGGCGCGCGAGTCGGGGACTTCCTGGCGTTGACCGGGCATCCGGGCCGCGCCGGGGCAGGCCTGCGGCTGGCTCTTCAGCTCGGAGCGCGCGCGCGCGCCGCGGCGTGGCGGCCGCTCATCGACGCGTGGCTCCACCCGACGCCACGAATCGCGCTCGCTCGGGCGCTCGCCGCGACCGGCGGCGTGACCGCCGCGATCGACCTTTCCGACGGGCTGGCCGGTGATCTCGCCCAGCTGTGCGACAGGAGCGGCGTGGGCGCGGAGGTGGACGTTCGCGCGCTGCAGGAGGACGAGCATCTCTCGCGCGCGGCCGCGGCGCTGAGCGAGAGCGAAGAGGCGTTGCGGTTCGGGCCGAGCGACGACTACGAGCTGGTCCTGGCGGTGGATCCCGAAAAGGGTGAAGACGTGGCCGCCGTCGCCCGGCGTCTGGGCGTGTCCCTCACGTTGGCCGGACGCTTCGTCGAGGGATCGGGCGTCGGACTCGGACCGGAGCGGCGTCCGCCGGCCGTTCGAGGCTACGATCACTTCGCGGATGGGTCCCGCGAAGCGCCGGAACGCTGATCAGCGGCTCCGGGCGGGACGGCTCCCGCGTGATGCCGTGCCCGCGAACAGTTCCTGCGTGGTGGCAGCCCGTACGTTGTGTCGAGCTTCGTGCGCGAGAAGCCAGCGCTTGCGCGGCAGCCCGCCACCGTAGCCGGTGAGGCTGCCGTCGGCGCCGATCACGCGGTGGCAGGGCACCACGATCGCGATCGGGTTCTGGTGGTTGGCGAGGCCGACCGCGCGGGTCGCGCGGGGCTGGCGGATCGCTTTGGCGATCTGCCCGTAGCTGCGCGTCTCCCCGTAGGGAATCTTTCTCAGCGCCGACCACACTCGGGCCTGGAACTCCGAGCTCACCGGATCGAGCGGGAACTCGAACGCGCGCAGCATCCCGTTGAAGTAGGCGTCGAGCTGCTCCACGACGCCTTTCAGCTCGATCAACGAGGGCTCCCACGCGGCGCCGGGCACGTCGTCCGCGTGCGAGGCGACGACGCGCTTGAGGCTCCGCCGCTCCATGAACTGCAGGTAGCGAAGACCTTTCGGGGTCCGTGCGAGGAACAGCAACCCGACGGGGGAGGACATCATGTGGTAGGCGAGTCGCACGGGCGCAGCATAGCCGAGCGCTCGAGCAGTGCCAAGCACGCGCGACGGTCCGGACGATCGGGGAGTCACGAACCGATGAAGCGCGGCAGGAACGCTCCGGTGCGCGCGCAATACACCCGCCACGCCTCGCCGAAGTGCTGTTCCAGCAGGTCCTCTTCGCGGCGCGCGCGGAGGCGCAGCAGAGCGCCGAAGATCAGCGCCAGCGCGAGACCCAGGATGCTTCCAAAGGCGATTGCGCCGCCCAGCGCGGCGACCCATGCGCCGAGGTAGCCGGGGTGGCGGATGTGGCGGTAGAGGCCGCGCGTCTCGAGCACGTGTCCGGGCTGGATCACCAGGTTCGGCGTGAAGCGGACGCCGAGCTGCGTCATCCCGTGGATCCGGATGGCGAGGCCGGCGGCGGTGAGCGCCACACCGGTCCAGTGAAGGGTCGCGCCGCCGGGAAGCGGCCAGAGCCCGGTGCGTTCGGCCCAAGCCGAAAGCGGGGGAATCGCGAGCGGCAACAGCCCCAGGGCCGCAATGAACGCACGCGTCTCCCGCGCGAGGGTCACGGTGTCGCGAAGCCGTGCGGGGCGGAGCAGGGCGAGCGTGACGCCCGCCACGGCCCACAGGACGATCAGCGCCAGCGCGCGCCGATGCCCCAGCAGCGCGGCGACGCCCCCCAGCGCCGCGGTGAGCAGGGCCGCCTCCACCGTGGCCACCGCGAGCGCGAGCAACGCGCGAACGGCGGCGGGACGGGGTCGGGATCGATCGGGATGCGGGGTCACGGCGCAATGTAGCAGGCGGCGGCGAGCCTCGACGACCCGGGGCCGGGGTTAGGCTCCCAGCAGCTTCCGCGTGGCGCGCAGCATGATCTCCGCGCCGATCTCGAGGCAGCGTTCGTCCACGTCGAAGCGCGGGTGGTGGTGGCCGTAGATCAGGCCGCGGGATTCGTTGCGCGAGCCGACCGCGAAGAAGCAGCCGGGTACCCGGTGCAGGAAAGCCGAGAAATCCTCGCCGCCCATGGTGCGGATGTCGTCCACCACGTTTTCCTCGCCCACCACGTCGATCGCCACCTGGCGCACCAGCGCGGAAACCCGGGGATCGTTGACGGTGGGGCGATTGTGGCGCTCGTAACGCAGCTCGACCGCGCAGCCGAAGGCCTCCGCCACCCCGCGTACGACGCGCTCGAACCGGGCCGGGAGTTCCTCCCACAGAGCGTCGTCGAAGGCCCGGACGGTGCCGTTCATCCACGCACTCGCGGGGATGATGTTGAAGGCCGTCCCCGCCCTGATCTGGGTGACGCTCACCACGACTTCCTTGAACGGGTTGGCCTCGCGGCTCGCGATGCTCTGGAGCGCCGTCACGAGGTGCGCGAGGCACACCACCGGATCCACGCCGAGATGAGGCATTGCGGCGTGAGCGCCACGGCCGGTGAGGGTGACGTTGAACTCGTCCACCGCGGCCATGAACGGCCCCGGGGTCACGCCCACCTTGCCGATGTCGAGGTCCTGCCAGACGTGAAGTCCGAGCGCGGCGTCCGACCGCGGATCGTCGAGCGCGCCGTCGCGGATCATGGCGTTGGCACCGCCCCCGCTCTCCTCGGCGGGCTGGAAGCACAGCCGGACCGTGCCGGGGAGGCTGGCCCGCTCGCGGGCCAGGTGCTTCGCGACCCCCAGCAGGATCGAGGTGTGGCAGTCGTGGCCGCAGGCGTGCATGGCGCCGTCGTTCACCGAGCGATACGGGACCTCGTTCTCCTCCTGAATGGGGAGCGCGTCCATGTCGGCGCGCAGGAGCACCGTCTTTCCCGCACCGCCCTTCACGTGGGCCAACACACCGGTGCGGCCCACCCCGGTGCGCACTTCGAGGCCCAGAGCCCTCAGGCGCGCGGCCACGAACCCCGATGTCCGCACCTCCTGGAAAGAAATCTCCGGATGGGCGTGGAGGTCACGGCGGACCTCGACCATTTCCTGGAGATCGGCTTCGGTGAAACTCGGGGTCACGGTCTTCATCGGGGTCCCCGTGGTAGTTCGTCTAGGGTTTCGAGGTCGTATCGGCCGGCGCAGCGCCCTCGGTCTTGTGCAGCAGGCGGCGCTTCTCGATCTCGCGCTTGAGCACGTCCTTGTTCTGGACCGTGAACTCCACCCGGCGGTTCTTGGCCAGGTTCAGCTCGCTGGTGTTCGGCACCAGCGGCTTCTTCTCCCCGTAGCCGCGGGCCGTGAACTGCTCCGGCTTCAGCTGCGGATACTGGGTGGTCAGGTAGCCCCGCACCGACTCGGCCCGCGCCTGCGACAGGGTCAGGTTGTGGGCGTCGCTGCCGCGCGCGTCGGTGTGCCCGCCGATCTCGATCTTGAGCTCCGGCCACTTCTTCAGTACCTCGCCCACCACGTCCAGCGTCCCGTGGCTCTCCGCCAGCAGCGCCGCCTTGCCGGTCTCGAAGTTCACGTCCTGCAGCCGGATCATCCCGGTGTCCAGCAGCTGGGTCTCGCGCTCGATCAGCTCGATCGGGCAGCCCGCCCCATCC
>Ga0247727_10009717_pt1 | contig 17273 bp, 13 predicted proteins | sample WisWelCaveWW1625_FD_202498 | JGI IMG/M metagenome (GOLD analysis project Ga0247727, IMG submission 202498) | Biofilm microbial communities from Wishing Well Cave, Virginia, United States - WW16-25 | ecosystem: Environmental > Aquatic > Deep subsurface > Groundwater > Cave microbial mat | place...
CGCTCGATGGGCTGCACCGGCACGAGGTCGCCGACGAAAACATCGAAGTCGTCTGGGTGCCGGGCGCGTTCGAGATTCCGCCAACGGCGAAGAAGCTGGCCGAGTCCGGCAAGTTTAACGCCGTCATCTGCCTCGGGTGCGTGATTCGCGGCTCGACCGCCCACTTCGATCACGTCGCCGGCCAGGCCGCGGCCGGCATCGCCCAGGTCGCGCTCGAAACCGGCGTGCCCACCATCTTCGGCGTGTTGACCACCGAAAACCTCGAACAAGCCCTCGAGCGCGCCGGCACTAAGGCCGGCAACCGCGGCTTCGACGCCGCGCTCGCGGCGATCGAGATGGCGAATTTGTTCAAGAAGTTGTAGCCGCAGGCTTTACGTTCTCCGCTCGGAATGCGCTTCTGTTGGCATGGAGCGCGGACCATTCCGAGCCGCGAAGGTCACAGAGCGGCCTCCGCGCGCCCCCGCACTCCGTGACCGCGACGGAAGTCCCGGCTAAGCGGTCGCGGTCAGAAACCGCTCCGACAATTGCCCTTACCGGAAGATTTGCGGAGAACCGCTCTGTGACCTTCGCGGCTCTGAATGTTCCCGCGCAGATCACGAGCGCGGACCATTCCGAGCCGCGAAGGTCACAGAGCGGCCTCCGCGCGTCTACGACCGAAGGCCGACCTCCTTGTAGAGGCAGAGCAGCGCTTCCACGTGCTTGCGGATTCCGAACTCCTTCGCGGCCTTTCGCCGGCCCGCGTCGCTCATTTTTCTGAGCAGCTCGGGGTTGCGCAGCAGCTTGAGCATCGCGCGTGTCAGCGTTTTTGCGTCCCTCGCAGCAACCAGTGCGCCTGCGCCGCGCAGGGCTTCGCGATGCGCGCCGACCTCCGTGGCAATGACTGGCCGACCCGCGCACATGGCCTCCAGCGCGATGCGCGCCGACTGCTCATCACTCGTGGAAGCCACCACGCAATTGAGCGCAGGGTAGAGGTCGCGCAGGTCATCACGCTCTCCCAGGTGGAGCAGCTCCGCCGGTGGCGCAGCCGTGAACTCATCCACCGACCCAACCGTCCAGAATCGGGCGTGCGCTGCTTCCCTGGCAACGAAATGCGCGGCGATGCTGTAAGCCGGCCACTCGGTAGTCGGCGACGTGTTGCCGACACAGCCGAATACGAACGTCCCCTTCGGAAGCGCGGCGCGCTCGGGCAACGTGTGGCCGGTGTGCGGGACGACGCCGTGCGGATCGACGCCGTCGTTGATACGAACGATCTTCGCTTCGCCAACGCCCTGGTCGATGAGCGCGTCGCGCACGCAGTCCCACGGTGCGATGATGCGGCTCGCCGTTGACTCGACCAGGTTCCGCACGCGGTTCAGTGGCCGCACTCGCCGTGCGTGCCAGATCGCCGGAACGCGCGCCTTCTTCGCCGCCAGGCCGCCGACCAGGTGCGACGCGGTCGTCATCGAATGGACGAGGTCGATGCGGTGCTGGTTGATGTAGTCGGCCAGCGGCGTGGCCGAGCGCATGGCCTGCCACCAGTGGCGCATGGTAAAGCCACGCTCACCGACTTGCGGAAACGGCAGCAGGAAGAACTTCGTCGGCGTGCCGGCCAGTTGATAGGTCAGCCGCCCAGCCGCCGGCAGGCCGACGAACGTCGCGTGCTGCTCATGGTCGAGGTTGGCCAACAGGTCGAGCAGATTGGCTTCCGCGCCGTGAATGTCGGACAAATCGGTGAGATAGAGAATGCGCACGCGCAGAGGTTAACGTTGGAGGCACCGCCAAAACCGACCGCCATCGAATTGCGCGGCCTTGACTCGTTGTGTATAATTGCGAGGGTGCCATTCCATTCAGGAGGATTCCAATGAACAAGGTCACAAACGGTTGGGAGATGCTCAAGCAAAGCTGGGCAGTCTTGCGACAGGACCGCGAGTTGATGGTATTTCCGATTATCAGCTCACTGGCGTGCGCTCTGGTGCTGGTCTCGTTCGCGCTGCCGATGATTGGGCTGGAAGTTGTGCGCGAGCAGTTCGTGGAGATCAAGGGGAGCAGCCTGGCCGTCCATACCAGCAACGCCGTGACCTGGGTGGTCGGCTTCGCGTTCTACTTCGTCAACTACTTCGTCATCGTGTTTTTCAACACGGCGCTGGCAGCGTGCGCGCTCATGCGCTTCCGCGGTGGCGACCCGACGGTGACATACGGGCTCAACGCGGCGATGCGGCGGCTGCCGCAGATCGCGAGCTGGGCTTTGCTGGCCGCCACCGTCGGTACCATCCTGCGCATGATTGAAGAGCGAGTATCCTTCGTCGGTCGGATTATGGTCGGCCTCATTGGCATGGCGTGGACGATAGCCACCTACCTGGTCGTGCCGGTGCTCGCCGCGGAAGGCGTCGGCCCGGTCGACGCGGTCAAGCGCTCGGTGGAGTTGCTCCGCAAAGGTTGGGGCGAAGGTCTGGTCGGCGGCATGGGGCTGGGCCTCGCCGGCTTCCTGCTGATGCTGCCGGCGCTCGCGTTGCTCTTCGCGGCGATCGTGGTTGGAGTCGCGCTGGAATCGGTTATTGGCGCCATCGTGCTCGGACTCTTGTTCGTCGTCTACTGCCTCGCGCAGTCGATCGTCATCAGTACGCTCCGGCAAAATCTACATTACCGCGCTGTACGTCTACGCCTCAGAAGGCAGCATTCCCGGCGGTTTCAGCAACGTGGTGATCGAGAGAGCGTTCCGCAAGAAGGCGTAGCGCAGCGACGAGGATTGCCCACGTCGCGGTCGAATCTCCGCACCACTGCTGCATTCGAGGTGCCTGTATGCCGGTTCGTCCCCTCATTGTGTTGACCACGGTCTCCGCGCTCGCCGTCTCAATCGGCTTCCTGATTCCGGTGTTGAGCGCGCAGTCGCGTGGCAAGGCATTGCTGCCTCCGCGCGCCGCCTCCGCGCCCGAAGTCATCACCGACGACGTGTTGAAGAACGCCGACGCCTACGCCGCCGACTGGCTGATGTGGACCCGCAACTATCGCGGTCACCGCTTCAGCCCACTCGCGCAGGTGAATCGCGCGAATGTCACGCAGCTCGCGCCGAAGTGGGGTTTCTCGCTCGGCACGCACGGCGCCCAGCAGTGCACGCCGATCGTTCATCGCGGCGTGATGTACGTCACCAGCGCGCAGGGCAAGCTCAACGCGATTGACGCGAAGACCGGCGAGCTGATCTGGCATTTCGACTCGCAACTGCCGGAGGACGCGACCAAGTACGGCCCCGACGCCAACCGCGGCGTGGCCGTGTACAAGGACAGAGTCTACTGGAACAACATCATCGGCACGCTTTTCTGTCACGACGCGAAGACCGGCAAAGTCATCTGGAAAGTCAACCCCGATTACTACCGCCTCGGCTACTCGAAGACGTTCGCGCCGCTCATCGTGAAAGGCCGCATCGTCACCGGCATCGGCGGCGGCGAATGGGGCGTGCGCGGCTACCTCGAAGCCCGCGACGCCGACACCGGCAAGCGCGTGTGGAAGACCTACACCATCCCGGCGCCCGGCGAGCCGAGCAGCGAGACCTGGCCCAAGGGCAGTGACATCTGGGAACACGGCGGCGGTCCGACCTGGATCACCGGCAGCTACGATCCCGAGTTGAACAGCATCTTCTGGACCACGGGCAACGCCGGACCCTGGAGCGGTGAGCAGCGCCTGGGTCTCAACCTGTACACCTGCTGCGCGCTGTCGCTCGACGCCGACACCGGCAAGATCAAGTGGCACTACCAGTTCGTGCGTAACGACGACTGGGACTTCGATGTCAATCAGACACCGATCCTGACCGAACTCGACCATTCCGGCCAGAAGACGCCAGTGCTGGCGGTCGCCAACAAGGCCGGTTACCTGTGGGTGCTCGATCGCCGCAACGGCAAGTTTCTCAAAGCGACCAAGTTCAGCGAGACGCCATCGCCGCCGTTCTGGTCGACGGGTCTGGATGCGAACGGCCAGCCGATCGAATCGCCGCACGCGCGCGCGAAGAAGAAGGGCGACCGCCCATTCGTCGCGCCGTCGGCGTTAGGACTCAGCCAACTGGTGGAGCCTGGCGCTCGACCCGCGCCGCAACTGGTTGTTCATCGTCGCCAACGAGACCGGCAACGACCGCGTGTGGGACGACCCCATCGTGTGGGAGGCGGGCAAGGAGTTCATCGGCTGGAAGGAGGGCGAGTTCGCCAAAGCCACGCGCCGCACCGCCGAGAAGATCGGCCGCATCAGCGCCTACGACCTGACCGCCAACCCGCCGAAGAAAGTGTGGGACAGCAGCGTGCGCGAGTTCGAGCCGCGCTGGGGCGGCCAGCTCGCCACCGCCGGCGACCTGCTGTTCAGCGGCACGCTGCGCGGCTACTTCCAGGCGTTCGACTCGCAAACCGGCAAGCTGCTCTGGCAGTTCCAGACCGGCTCCGGCATCATGGCGCACCCGGTCACGTACTCCATCGACGGCAAACAATACATCGCCATAGTCAGCGGCAAAGGCGGCGTCGCCAACCCCGCCAGCCTGAGCGAAGACTTCTTCAAGCACCAGAAGCACCACAACTCGTCGGGGATGGTGTTCGCGTTCGGACTGCCGTGAGGACAGTCCGTTCGTCACCGTGATGTCTACGCCACTGGCAAACCGACAGTCGTCCGCCTGCGTGAACCCTTCGCTGCCGGCGAACGGTTAGCCGTTTGCCTCCATGAACCCTTCGGCTGTGGATGACCGACAGCCGTTTGCCTCCGTCAACCCTTCAGCATAGGCAAACGCCCATCCGCTTGCCAGCGTGAACCCTTCACCGCTGCCAAACCGACGCCCATTTGCCACTCGCGAAGACATCACGGAGCCAACCATAAACAGGTTATGCACAGTTGAAGGGTTCGCGGAGCCAAACCGACGCCCGTTTGCCATCAGCGAAGGGTTTTCTGTGGATAACTGGCGGGGTTATGAACAGGAGGAGGCAATGCACCAAAGGGACTCAACAACTGCAGGCCAAGACGCAAGCACGATTGCGGCTTGATCGTGGATGTCACCTCCCCGGAACGACGATCCTGTCCGTGCGAATAAGCCGCTTGTCAGCGTGCTTAAGCCACGCGTCAAATATGCTCATCACTTCATCCGTGTGAACGACGTTGACGCCGAATAATGCTGGAAGAGCATCGCGGATGTTTCTGATTCCTTCGATTCCCCCTTCTTTTCCAGCGAAGCTTTCGAGAATGGCGAGGACAATCGCCGACCTTGTAGCGGGGATGAGCTTCTTCCGGAAGAGTTGGACAATGCCCTGTGCCGCCAATCTCAAGCAGCCCGGCAGCTCTGTCGTCTCGGCTGCAAACTGCTCCAACGCCTGTTGCAGCGGCCGCTCGTTCGGGTTCCAATTCGCAACTTCCATTGCCCGCACGAAAACTTCAGGACTCAGACTTGTGAATGCGTACCGGAATCCCACAAGTTTGGCAGAAGCACCAACGTACTCAGTTGCAGTCAAAGTGCCAGTCTGGAATCGCGACTGCAAAGCAACCTGCGTCCACACCGCGCGAACCGAGTGTTCGTTCTGAGCGACAATTCTCAGTGCGAGGTCGTCAGCCCAGAGGACATGGCCCGGTCGTTTCGCGATTAAGATGCTTTCCGCACCGTCTTGGCCAAACAGCTTGATAACTTGCGCGCGCAATGCCGGTGGTACGGCGGATAGCTCTGGGCAAGCTACCACGTCGCACGATGAACCGACCAAATCAATCAGCTCGTCAATCTGGTCCGCACGCTTGAGTCCTTCATCTCGTGTTTCCTCGATGAGTACATGCCCACGCGGTGCTTTGACCAAATGACCGCCATCATGCGCCGTCCCGCGTTCCAGTCGTGCAAACGCACGCAATTCATCAAGCGAGTTCTGCGAAACAACAAGCCGGACGGGCCAGTCGCGCAGAACGGACAGGCAGTCAATGAGCTTCAACGTCGCGATGGCGCTCAGATGAAGAACAATCGCATTGCACGTCGATAGGGCGGCGATGGCGGTTTCCCTTTCCTCGGCGGTCCCTGCGCAGCATCGGATGGGAACATCCGTCTGATAGGCAAAATGGAACACTGTCTCGAGGATGTTGCCGCCCAGTGCCTCGCCGAACACATGGAGGGGCATGACTTTTTCCCTAAAAACCTTCTCAACGTCCGCCACTCTCTGACTGCGCTCATCCGCTGACCGTAGAATCGGGCTGAAGTCATAATCAGCATCTCCTCCTCCTTGCTTGCGCAGATTGACGCTTTCCACTCCCGGCTGCCCGGGAAATCGAACTTGCCATTGATGCAAGCAGTCGTTGTAGCGGTAAATATACTTGCTCAGGATCGCAATGATGAGAGCGACACGATCCTTCACACTTCCCTTGGCTAAGACGAAATTGTCGCCGACTCGCTTTCCAATCATTGCCTGCGCAAGCAGGTCGTTGGGCGCTCGTTCGCCCAGCGCAGCATTCGGATTGGGCGAGTCTTCGATTATCAACCATTGCTCGCTGCCGTTCTCTTCCCGATAGCAAACAGCCGAGCCCGCTACCACTGCTTCAGGATTCGTCACATCCGGCCGGTCGCCAAAGGGGTGCAAAGCGATGAGAAACGCCGTATGCGCTTCGGGCTCGAAGAAGTACCGTCGCATTATTTCATATCCGAATGTTAGCGCTTCATTCGGACGTCCACCAGCGCGCAACACCTGAACAACGGCAGGTGCAGCGGCAACGTCGATCTCATCGACTCCTGGCAAGCGGGAAGGGTCAGTTTCGATGAGATCGTTGCGTCCCAGTTCCCACCCAAGGAGAGAAAGGCGGAGCCGTATCATTCGGTCGTCAGGTTGCCTAACCAGATGATTCTGCATGATTTGGATAGCGGCACTCGGGTCGTAACGCTCCAGCAGGTGTAATTCCAGATTGAGGAGCCAGTCATCATGGAAGGCAACATCGCGAGCAGCTTTGCAGATTTCGAGAGCAACATCGTGACGTCCGACCCGATGAGCGCATTGAACAAGAAGCTTGGTATCGCCGCCCGGCGCTTCCGGTACAACGACCTGTTGCCAGAGGGGAAGGGCATCGCTGTCGCGCCCCAACGTTGTTAGGAAGATCGCGAGCCTTCGCTTGTCGCGCCATGGTGTAGCGTCGTCAACTCTTGCCAATGCCTTTCCGGCGAACGACAATGCACCATCGGAGTCACCTTGAGCGAGGCGCAATGTACCGAGCAGCATGGCAGTCGCGACCGGAGTGATTGCCGAATCGCCGACGGTTGCGAGCAGTTGATCGGCCTCATCCCAACGCTGCTGCTCAATCAGTGAATCCACGGTGAATTCCAATGCATATGCACGTTGGCCTGCACGGAGTTGCGCGAGGTTCTTCGAGAGTCGCAGGAATAGATCGGTCGCCTCGCGAGCGCTCTCGGTATCTCCGCGTTGACGAAGAGCCCATGCAAGCATCAGCGACGAATCACCTTCGTCGCCAAGGCCAACGGCCCGTCGCCAACTGTCAATCGCCCTATCCTTTTCACCCTTGATGTAGAGCAGCCACGCATACGTGCGAAGGACGGCATAATCATTCGGCTGCAACCTGTACGCCTCTTCAACATCTCGGTTGGCGTCTGCATCGCAGCCAAGCGTTCTGTGCGCGACCGAGCGCTTCAGCAAGGCGTCTGCTTCAATCGCGGTAGCACGCTGCGACTTTGCGAGTGTTATGGCCTTCGTCAAATGGCCAATCGCCTCTTCCATGCGTGACTCATTGACAATCGGTGGCTCCGCAAATCGCTGGCGGCCACGGTCGAGTTCACCCTGAACCAAGACGTGTCCGAGGGCGGCCAGTGGATTGGGCCAATCGGGTTGGGAAGAAACTGCGCGGCGAGCGAAGTGCTCGGCGCGCTCTAAATCGTCGGCGAGAATGCTGCGCTGGGCCAGTGCCATCGAAACTTCGCCATCAATGGCAAGATGAGATGGCACTCGCGCTTCTAACTCATCTATGCTGGTACCGGATGGCGCGCTGCTTATCCAGATTGCGAGGGCATACGTCGAGTTGGGATGCTTGTCCAGCGCATCGGTGGCGGCTGAGAATGCTCGTTCCGGCTGCTCCAGTAGTTGATATGCCCAGGCTTCGTTAGCGAGAGCCTTCTCCTCGTCCGGTTGGTGAGACTTCGCTTCAAACAGAAGTGTCGCCGCCTCGTCGGGCTTGTCAGCTTGGGCAAGTGTGACTGCGATGTTTGTTAGCACTCTGAACTTCTGGCGGTCAGATAGCTTTTGCCAATCGCGATTGCGAATTCTCTGGAACAGTAGACGCGCCTCCTGAAATTCGTGGCGAAGGAGGTACGCCCGAGCTTCATCGATCGCGGCGTCGAAGGCGTCTAATGCAGCCTCGTTAACAAATAAGCCAATCGAAGCTCCTATCGAATCGAGCTTACTCTCGAAGCGGGCAACCGTCTGACCGGCGACCGTGTTGTAAACCTCATCCTGAACTTCGGGGTATTGCGCGATCAACTCTTCCATCTGATTCCACGCCATCAACTCGACGGTAAACAATCCTCTCGCGCGATGGTCGAGATTGATTTCTAAAATCCTCTGCTGAGCCTTGGCCGACACCTTCGCGGTCGTCATGATCGTGTAAACGCCGATCGCGGGAATAAACGTCTTTGCTTTATCGACTTCGCCGCTGATTTCAGACGGAGGGATTGACTTCGCAGGGTCGTGTAGTTTGCACTGGCCCGCGCGGAGAGGAATCGTGCCGCTGAGGTCAATGATGTCTACGCCGTTTTGCTCCTCCCCCCGGTGGGCGTGCAACTCGACTTGGCGCGAATTCCAATGTCGCCTAAGTAGCTTCACGCAGAGCAATTCGAAGTCGTTTTCGTCGGCGGGCTGCGGGTACTTGAAACGCATAGCGACTTCTCCTCATCGATGAGGTGAAAGGTCAATGACCAAGTTCGGGCTTGTTTGCGCGGCACCGGCCGCAACTCCGAATCATGTTGCGATTGTTGAGCCAATCGGATAAGCTCTTCGTCGTCATTATAGCACACACCCGCCGCTCTCATCGCCGCAACGGTCGCCGCCCAACCCAAACCCTGCAGGAGGTAGTTTGCGATGCCGAACCAACATTCGCTCGAAGCCACGGAGACGGGAGAGTTGATTCAAGCAGTGGACACTGGCCGCGCGGCGGCGGACCCGTTCAAGTTGCCGACGGCGCTGCGCACTTTGGTGGACACGCGGCTGGGCGACCTGAAGACGAAGGACGCCGCCACGCTCACCAGTGCCGGCGACGTGGCGGGCGCGTCGGCCAAAGTGCGCGCCGCGCTTGACCTGCTCACTGCGCAATTGCGGCAGGGCCACGACTTCATTCAGGGCGTCTATGGTATCTCCGACGCTGACCGCTTGATGGTCTTCACGTCGTATGGCTGGGCCGGCGGTCTCATCGGCGAACTGACCGATGACCGCGTGGAGTCGCTGGCGAATCAGGCGGCGGCGTATGTGCCGCCCAATGCCGCGTGGCAGTACCCCGCCGCACTGCGTGCCGACATTGCCGCGCAGCTTGTCATCGTCAACGCGAACCAGCCGGCGGCCACCGGCGGCGGCAGCGAAGCGGCCACCGAGGCGCGCAATGCCGCGCTCGACCTGACCGACCTCGCCAACTCCCGCGCGCGCTTCTTCTACTGCCAGGCCAGCGACGACACCGACCAGACGCCGGAGCTCAGCAAGATCGGCTTCCAGCCGCGCCGCGATCGGGGCGAGGCCGAGCCACCCGCGCTGCCCGCCGCGCCGGGCGTGGCGACCTTCAACGCTGCGACGCTGGCGCTGTCGGTGCCCGCGATGCCCGCGCACGCCAGCAGCCTCCGTGCGTTCCGCCAGCCCGCCGGCGGCGCGGCGGTGATGTGCGGCACGTCGCTGACCACGACGGTATCGGTGGTGGGCATCGGCGCGCTGACGCCGGGCGTGACGTACGAGCTGTGGGTCGTCGGCCACAACGCGCAGGGCGACGGGCCGGAGAGCAACCACGTTACGCACACGTCGACGTAGTCGACGCCTGCGCGAATGACGCCGAGGTCGCAATGCTGGTGCGCGTGCGTTCGAAATCGGTCATAGCGCAGCTCCTCGTCAACGAGATGGCGAAGGATACGCGTCATCGCGACGCACGGTTCACCCTGGCGTTACACTCGCAGCAAGGCAGGTCGGCACTGGAACGACGACCGCGCTGAGAGGTAGAGCGAGTCATTGAAACGTTCATCGCGCCAACGATTCGGACTGGCCGCAGTGGGTGTGGGGCTGTGCGCGGGCGTGCTGGCTTGGCGCGGACGGTTGCGCGACGCTGCAATCCCTGCAACCTCGCAACGCCACCGGGTGACGGCGGTCTCGGACGGCGACACCTTGACCCTGGACGGCATTGGCAAAGCGCGTCTGCTCGGGATCGACTGCCCGGAGTCATCGCAGCACGGTGGACGTGAAGCCACTGAGTTCACGCGCCGCACGGCCTTGCATCGAGCCGTGCGCGTGGTCGTCTGTCCGGTCAAAGCCCGTGACCGTTATGGGCGCGCGCGGGTTGAGGTGTTCGTCGTCGATGAGAATGGGAACGAGCGCAACCTTGCTCTCGAGTTGCTGCGCCAGGGCTTTGCCAACGTCTACACATTGCCGCCGTGCCACGTCGATACCTCGCAGTGGCTCCGCTTCGCCCGCGAGGCACGCGACGCCAGGCGCGGGCTGTGGGCGACCGTGGGCGAGGTGCCGTCGGCGCACAGTGGCGCGACCCGGTTGACACCGGAGCGCGGGGGCCGCTCGGACTTCGTTTTCGTCAGCGCAAACGGAAAGCGCTATCACCGCCGCGGCTGCCGCAGCTTCCCGAAGCGGCCCCAGCAGATGACACGCGCCGAGGCCGCGCACAACGGCTATACGCCGTGCAAAGTGTGCGGCGGTTGATTGCCTCCCTTCAATCATCCTCGCCTCACTGCCAGACTAACCGCAGCCCGCTCACGGAGTGCTTACAATGACGCTACGCTTACTACTGATTCTTGGCCTGACGCTCGCCGTGCCGATGGCGCTGGCGCCGACGCCGGCCGTCGCGCAGTTTGAAATCAAGACCTGCTCGAAGTGCAAAGAGAAGTCGATCACTTCAAAGCCCAACTGCCTGAAGTGCGGAACGCCGTTTGCGGGCGCGCCGGCGTCGGCCAAAGCGAAGTCGAAGGCGAAGCCGGCCAAGGCGAAGCCCGCGGAACCGGCGAAACCGGCGGCGGTGACGAAGTCGAAAGGCAAAGCCGCGCCGATCGTCGCCAAACCGGAGCCGCCGAGCAAAGTGGCGGTGACAGTGGAACTGCCATCGAACCCATACGAGACCGGCCTGACGACGCTGTCCGTGAAGGCGATTGCGCGCGGCGTCAAGGTGGGGACGAAGGTTGCGTTGTGGACGACTGCCGATGGCGCGCTGGCGGGCAAGCAAACCAAACTCGCTGAGCAGGTGGCCGAGCGCGATACCGTGGCGCTGGTCGGCGCGCTAAAGCTCGATAAGGCGGGCGTGAAGCAACAGGTCATCGCAGTCGCGGTGCTGGCGGCCGGCACGTGGGTGAGCCAACCGATCACGGTGTCGCGGTTTGCGCAAACTCTGCCAAAGCCCGCGAGCGCCGAAGCGTTCGAGGCGTACCTGGTCGAAGTTAGCGGCGAGCGGAAGCTCGACCCCGCCGACCCCGCGCTGGGTGTCGGCACGCATCGGGTGAAGTACTACGCTCCTAGCAAAGCACAGCCAACCGCGATGAGCGCGGCGGTCGAAGTCAATGTCGGCGCGGCGGGCCGCGCGAGCAGTGCGTCGCTACAAGTGGCGCTGGCGCCGCTTGCTGGAACACTAACCGTGACCGTCACCCGCACCGGTGCGCCGGCGACGAACGCCACGGTGGAAATTGTCAGCGCGTCCGACGCCACGAAGAAGTTCGCGCAAGCCAGCAATGCGACCGGCCTCGCCGCATTCACCGACGTTCCCGCCGGCACGTATCGCATCATCGTCAACGGCAAGCCGCGTCAGGACGTAACCGTCGCCGCCGGCGCAACCGCAACCGCCGCCGTTGCGCTGAAGCTGACGACACTGGCGGTGACAATCTTCCTCGATGGAAATGTCGCTCCGCTTGAATTGAGTGCGATCGGACCAACCGGCAAAGTGGTTAGGTTGCTCAACAATAAGCGGGCGGAAGTGACGGCGGGAACGTATCGGCTGGCGCTCGACGAGCGAGCCACAGCGGTCATTCAGTTTGTTACTCCCGCCGAGCAAACCGTGGCGGTGTCGGACGAAGAAATCGTCGACCATCGAGTTAGGCTGCAAAGTCTCAAGGGCACAGTTGTTGTGAGGGTCTCCGACGAAGACGCGCCCTATCCGACTCGGATTGAGCTTGTCGCTCAGGAACCAATCAGTGGGCTCCCATTGCGTCACAGCGGAATGACAACAGTACGTGACAACCAGCTGTGGCAAACGATCATGAAGGTGGCACCGGGCATTTACACAGTCACCGTTTCAGATGAATGGCAACCCGCCACTGTCAAGGTCCTGGTCGACGCGACCACCGAAGTCACCCTTCGCCGCTTGCGTGGGCCGGTGACCATCGCACTCGGCAACACCTCATTGGAAGAGCGGCAGTTCAACGAGGCCGACCTGCGCTTCACGCTGCGCGACGAGGCGGGCAAGACGACGACTGTCCGCGCAGGTACGCTCACGCTGCCGCGCGGCAGCTACACCGTGACGATTGACGCGGCGACCATCCCCAGGGACTGGAAGCTCGTCACCCCCGCCGCGCCGATGAACGCTCGCGTGCCGGGCATCAGCGAGGTGAGGTTTACGCTCGCTCCGCTGCCGAAGGCGCCGGTCGCCACGATGGTGACGGTGACTAAGCTGATCCCGAAACTGAAGTATCTGGTGTCGATCAACGCGCGGCCCGCGACCTTCATGACCGCTAACGACAAGGGCGAGTTGGCCTTCACCGTGCCGCCGGGCGAGAGCGACCTCGCGGTGGCTGCCGTCGACTTCGAGTACGTCGAGTTCTACGCCAAGCTCAACACGTCGCAATCGACCACGGTGGCCGCCGCGTTTCCCGCCAGACTCGACGGCGAAATCGTCAGCGCAAAGAGCGAGCGCCTCGTGCCGAAGAATGTCCGTGTCACCGCCGTGTTCGACTATCCCGCTGACGCTGACTGGACCGCGCAGCTGAGGAGCCGCGGCGTTGCGCTGCCCAAACGGGTCGAGCTTGCGCCGAGCAAGGACGGCCGACTGGCGCTGCCCGCCTCGCTCGGTCTGCCGCCCGCGCCCTATCGCGTGACGCTGTCGTGGCAGGAAGACGAGGCCGGCACGCGCACGAAAATCGGCAACAATGGCCGGCAAGACGTGGTCTTCGACGTGACGAAGAAGGCGGTCTCCGCGCGCGGCGAAGTGGTGTGGAAGACGGTGGGAAAGTAGTTTCGTATGTCGGTCGTCTCCAGGCCAACGCAGCGATTGGCGCGCCATCGGCTGAGTAGGTTTGATTGGGTTGCGGTCGCTTTATTGACTCTGGCGGCGCTCGGGGTTCTCGTGGTGTTCGTTGCAGCGCAGGTGGCCAAGGCTCGCGATCTCGCTGGCGTTGCCGTAGCGTCTGTTGCCACGACAGTCGTCGTGGTCGTGCCAGAGAAACTGCACCGCCAGAAACGTCGGCAACGCGATCAGCGCCGCGGCGGCGAGCAACTTCTTCGGGCGCAGCAGATCGCGCAGCGCGAAGCGGAGAAGATAGAGGTCGCTCATCCGCTTACCAGATATCGGAACACCGCTTCCAGGTTGTTGTCGGGCGAGTCGAAGCTGGTCACCGTGAAGCCGCCGCCGATGACGAGGTCGGGGAACTGCGCGTAGAAGCTCTCCGGCGAGCGGGTTTCGACTTCTACGCTGGTCGCCAGCGGTTGATCGAACTTCGCGCTGAGCACGTAGGGGAGTTCCAGCAGTCGGGCGGCCAGGCCGCGCGGGTTGCTGGTCTGGATGGCGATGCGGTGCGGGTGGGCGTCGATGAGTGAGCGGATGTGATACACGTCGCCCTGCGCGAGCAGCCGCCCGTGGTGCAGCAGCAGAATGTTCTTGGTCATCTGCTCGATCTCGTGCAGGATATGGCTCGACACCACCACGCACTTGCCCATCGCCGCGTACTCGAGCAGCAGCGTTTGCAGGTCGCGGCGCGCCACCGGGTCGAGGCCGTTCAACGGCTCGTCGAGGATCAGCACCTCCGGCTCGTGCACCAGCGCTTGCGCCATTTTGATCCGCTGCCGCATGCCCTTGCTGTAGCCGCCGAGCTTGCGGTCGGCGTGCGGCGTCATGTCCACCAGTTCGATCACCTCCGCCACCTTCGCGCGCAGCCGCGCCTTCGGTATCCCGCCCATCGCGCCGAGCAGCGTGACCAGTTCGCGCCCGGTGAGGTCGTCGTAGGTGCTCTCGTGTTCGGGGCAGTAGCCCAGACGACGGAACACTCTGGGATTGGCAAACGGCTGCTGGTCCAGGACGCGAACGCGACCGGTGGTCGGGCGCAGTTGCCCGGTCAGCAGTTTGATCATCGTGCTTTTGCCGGCGCCGTTCGGGCCGAGCAACGCGGTGAGGCCGGTCGGCAACGCGCAGCTCACGTCGTTGATGCCGATGACCTGACCGTACCAGCGCGACGCGTGCTCCAGCGTGATGACCGCGCTCAACCCGACACCACTTCCACTGCGCGGATTCGGGCGCGCGCCGCCAGCGTGCCGCCGACCACCAGCGTCGCCCACATTCCGAACAACAAGCGCCGATTCGGCGGGGGCAGTTGGACCTGCGTAATGTTCGGCAGCTCGCGCCGCCGCCGCCGCCCGACCAGTTCGGTGAGGGTAATATCGTACACGTTCTGCGCGCTGCCCTTGATGACGCCGCCGACCGACAGGTGCCGATACACAATGCCTTGATCCCGCTGCCCGCGGAACCGAATGTCCGCGTACACGTTGGCGATGAAGAAGCTGACGAACACCAATCCCGCGTACACCGCGCCCGCCATCCGCGGCGACTTCGACCACGCCGACACCCCCACCAGCAGGCTCGCATGCACCGACGCCGGTGCCGCGCACGCCACCAGCATCCGCACCAGCAGCCACGGCTCGTTCTTCAGAAAACCGTCGTCGTAATAGCTGAACAGGCAGTAGAGATACAGGGCCAGCGCGGGCCCGGCCGCGACGGCGTACACTGCCAGGAACACGCTCATCCACTTGCCCAGCAGGTAATCGGTCTTGGTCAGCGGCTTCGACAGGTACACCAGCAGCGCATTGGCCTGCGTGTCGGCGGCGATGCTGCCCGGCCCCGCCATCATGGCGATGACGAACAGCCACAAGAGTTGGCCCTCCAGTGCCTTGAACAGCAGGGTCGCGTAGCGCGACGACTCCGGCCCCGAGAACAGCGCTGCCTGTAGCCCGCTCGGCGCGCTCGCGCTGAAGTACAGCATCACCGCGCTCGCCAGATGCGGCAGGCAGGCGACGACGGCCACGGTGCGGAAGCCCTTCTTCGCCACCGCCAGCTTCAGCCCCGCCAGTGCGATCACCCACCAGCGCACCGACTGCACCCGCAGCGGTCCGTCGTACCCGCGATAACTGAGATCGGCGATGGGGGAGCTGGGATTCGTCACTCCATCGCCTCCAGAAAGATGTCCTCCAGCGAGCGCACCGCCGGGCGAAAGCCCCGCACTTGCGCACCGCTTACCCGCGCGCACTCGAACAGCATCCGCCCCACCTCGGTAGCGGAGTTGCCGTTCAGAGTGAAGCGGTACTGGTTTCCCATCTCCCGCACCAGCGTCGCCCCGCGCGCCTGCACCGCAGCGGCAAACGCCGGCGCCGCCACCCGCAACTCCACGTCGAACTGCGTCCCGGTCAGAGCCCGCAACTCGGCCACCTGGCCCTGCCGGACGATCTGCCCGCGCTGCATGACGATGACCTGGTCGCAGGTGCGCTCGATGTCCGGCAGCAGGTGGCTCGATACCACCACGTTTACGCCCTTGCCGTGCGAAATGTCGCGTATCAACGCCAGCATCTCGTCGCGCCCCGCGGGGTCCAGCCCGTTGGTGGGCTCGTCCAGAAATACCAGTTGCGGCCCATGCACCAGCGCCTGCGCCAGCTTGATGCGCTGCTTCATCCCGGTCGAGTAGGTTTCGATGTTCCGGTAGCGCGCCTCGCCCAGCCCCACGTACTCCAGCACTTCGTGCGCGCGCTGCAGCGCCGCCGCCGGGGGCATGCCGCACAGCTCACCCGCATAGCCGACGAACGACACGGCATTCATCCCCGGGATATGGCAATCGATCTCGGGCATCAGGCCGATGCGCTGCCGCAGCCGCAGCCCCTCGCGCGCGATGTCGCACCCCAGCACCGTGCCCCGGCCCCGCGCCGGCCGCAGGAAGCCCAACAGCGCCTTGAGCAACGTGGTTTTCCCCGCGCCGTTCGGCCCCAGCAGCCCCACGCACCCCGCCGGCACGGTGACGGATAGATCGCGCACTGCCACCTTGCGCCCGTAGCGAATCGTCAGGTTCTCAATGGTGGCAACCGTCATCAGCGGAGAAGAGTCTCGCGCAGCACGCGGTGATTGCAAGCAAATGCGCGAAGTGATTCCGAGGATTGCCCCCGCCGCCGTCAAAACCAAACCAGCTGGGCGCAGCTGGACGGATGGCAGGCGTTGCTAAACAGACGGCGACGGTGGCGGAACGGTTGAGCGGAGGACCGGTCGGGATGGGCGCAGAGTCTGGACGGATGGCGGGCGGGGCCGCACGGTCGTTGAACGAATCAACCGCGTCGGCGGGCGGAGCTGGACGGATGGGCGGAGGACCGGTCGGGATGGGCGGAATACCAACTCGGATGGCCCAATAGATAAGTATCCGGGGCGTCGGGGTTGGTCCGGGGGCCATCTGGGCAGGTTCTTGGCGGAAACGCGTGCGAACGTGAACGTGTCGCCGGGTTTCATCACCACGACCTGAGTGCCGGGCGAGGTGACGGCGACGGCGGCGGTGAGCTGCTTCATGTCCTGCCGCTGGCGCGGGAAGGTGTCGTAGTGGCAGGGGATGACGACTTCAGGATGCAGCATGCCGCACGCGTAGGCGAACTCGCGAATGCCATGTTGTATTGGCCGCCGGCGGTTGGCAGTTCATCGAAATTGTCGGAATGCGATAACCATTCCCGCAGTCACCGAACTGGCAACCCACGGGAGACACTCGCGCTGTTCTCAAAGAAGACGAATTAGCTGCTCACCCGTTACGTGCGCGGGCGCCAGTGGAACTTGCGCAGGCGGGCGTCGGGGAGCCACTCGACGACGTAGAGGTCGCCGCGCGAGTCGAG
>Ga0247727_10009718_pt1 | contig 17273 bp, 6 predicted proteins | sample WisWelCaveWW1625_FD_202498 | JGI IMG/M metagenome (GOLD analysis project Ga0247727, IMG submission 202498) | Biofilm microbial communities from Wishing Well Cave, Virginia, United States - WW16-25 | ecosystem: Environmental > Aquatic > Deep subsurface > Groundwater > Cave microbial mat | place...
ACGGCTCGCCGCTCAGCTACACGCCGGCTCGCTGGAGCTGGCCGAGTCGGTGGATCCCGAGGCGTGGCACGGGATCCTCGACCGCTTCTTCTCGATCCTTGCCGACGGCGTCCACCGCTTCGAGGGCACCGTGAACCAGTACACGGGCGACGGGATCATGGCGCTGTTCGGCGCGCCGATCGCGCACGAAGATCACGCCCAGCGCGCGTGCTACGCGGCCCTCCACCTGCGTGACGAGCTGCGCCGCTATGCCGACGCCCTGCGCGTCGAGCGCGGGCTCTCGTTCTCGGTGCGCATGGGGCTGAACTCGGGCGAGGTCGTGGTCGGCAAGATCGGCGACGACCTGCGCATGGACTACACCGCCCAGGGCCCGGTGGTCGGGATCGCGCAGCGCATGGAGCAGCTGGCCGAGCCCGGGACGGCCTGCGTGGCGGAGGCGACAGCGAGGCTCGTCTCGGGCTGGTTCGAGCTGCGCGAACTCGGGCCCCTCGCGGTCAAGGGGCTCGCGGCCCCGCTGCGGGTCGCGGTGCTCGAAGGCACCGGCCCGGTCCGCACGCGCCTCGACGTCTCGCGCACGCGCGGGCTCTCGCGCTTCGTGGGCCGGACCGACGAGCTGGCCACGCTCGAGGCCGCGCTCGCGCATGCCCTCGCCGGTCAGGGTCAGGTCGTGGGCGTCGTGGCCGAGCCGGGCACCGGGAAGAGCCGCCTCTGCCTCGAGCTCGCCGAGCGCTGCCGGGCGCGCGGGATGCGGGTGGGTGTGGCGCGCGCGGTCTCGCACGGCAAGGCCATCCCGCTGCTCCCGATGCTGGAGCTGTTCCGCGACTACTTCGGCGTCTTCGAGCGCGACACGGCGCAGGCCGCGCGCGAGAAGGTGGCCGGCCGCCTGCTGCTCCTCGACCGCGCGCTCGACGACTGCCTGCCGCTGCTCTTCGACTTCCTCGGGATCGCCGACCCGAGCGCGCCGCCTCCGGCCGTGGAGGGCGAGGTCCGCCAGCGCCAGCTCTACGCGATCGTGCAGCGCCTGCTGCGGGCCCGCAGCGCCCGCGAGCCGGTCGTGACGATCATCGAGGATCTGCACTGGATCGACCCGGCGAGCGAGGCGTTCCTCGAGAAGATGGTCGAGTTCGCGGCCGGGACGCGCATGCTCCTCGTCACCAACTACCGGCCCGAGTACCGGGCCGGCTGGACGGGGCGCTCGCACGTGCAGCAGATCGCGCTCGCGCCGCTCGGTCCGGCGGAGCTCGACGCCCTGCTCGGCGAGCTGCTCGGGCCCGAGCTGGCGGCGAGCGAGCTCGCCGCACGCATCCGGGAGCGCACGGGCGGGAACCCCTTCTTCATCGAGGAGGTGGTCGTCTCGCTCGCCGAGTCGGGAGCCCTCGCAGGCGCGAAGGGCCGCTACCGGCTCGCGGCGGCCGTGGAGAAGATCGCGCTGCCCGCGACCGTCACGAGCCTGCTGGCCGCTCGCATCGATCGTCTCGCCGAGCGCGAGAAGCAGGTGCTCCAGACGGCGGCGGTGATCGGCCCCGAGTTCGGCGAGGCGATCCTGCGGGCCGTCGTGGAGCTGCCCGAGGCCGAGCTCGCCGGGGCCCTCGACCGCCTGGTCCAGGCGGAGCTGCTCTACGAGGCCGAGCTCTACCCCGAGCGCGAGTACGCGTTCAAGCACCCGCTCACGCAGGAGGTGGCCTACACGGCGCAGCTCGTGGAGAGGCGAGCGCGCACGCACGCGCGAGTCGCGCGCGCGCTCGAGCAGGCGGCCCCCGAGAAGCTCGAGGAGCGCGCGGTGCTGCTCGCCCACCACTGCGAGGCGGCAGGCGAAGCGCTCGCGGCAGCGCGCTGGCACCACGTCGCAGCGCTACGGGCGAGCGAACGAGACCTGCCCGACTCCGTTCTCCACCTGCGGCGAGCGATCGCACAGCTCGACTCCGCTCCCGAGACGCCCGAGAGCCTCGCGCTCGGCGCCGAGGCGCGCAGCTCGCTGCTCGCGGCGGCGGTGAGTCAGCCGACCTCGGAGGAGGAGATCGAGAGGCTCCGCAGCGAAGGAAGCGAGCTGGCTCGGCGCAGCGGCGAAGTCCGGCTCGCCGTGCTCGTCGTGCTCGCCCACCGCTGGGTTACGATCAGTCGCCTCGGCGACCTGGTCGCGGCCGCGCGCGACGCCGAAGAGGCGCTCGCGGCCGCGGAGCAGCTCGGAGACCACATGCTCCAGCTGCGTGCCTGGCTCCTCCTGACTCTTCTGCGCTTCACCAGCGGCGCGGTCGAGGGTGCGCTCCACGCCGGCGACCGGGCGCTCGAGCTCTTCGAGGTGCTCGGGGAGCGGTCCCCAGGCGCTCGCTGGTGGGGGATGCGCCCGATGCTGGTGCTCGTGATTCGCGGCAGCGTTCTCCGCGAGCGGGGCCGCCTGGCGGAGGCTCGCGCCGACTTCGAACGGGCGCTCCGCGTCGCCGAGGAGGGGGGCGATCTCGTGAACGGGAGCGTCGTCCACGGATCGCTCGCATTCCTTGCGGAGACGCTCGGAGACGCTGGGCTCGCGCGCGCGAGCGCGCTGCGCGCGCGCGACACGGCCGCACAGACGGGCTCTACGACGGGCCTCGTCCTCGGTGAGCACGCCTGGGGGATCGCCTCGTTCCTCGCGGGAGACCTCCGCGAGGCGGCCGCTGCGCACGCGCGGGCCCTCGAGCAGATCCGTGCTTCGAACGCGGGGCGGAACCTCGAGTCGGAGGTCCTGGGCAAGCTCGCCCACGCGCACGCACGGCTCGGCGATCCGGTGGCGCGCGAGGAGTCGCTGGCCGCCCTACGCCTGCCGAGCGGCCGGCGGCAGAGCGCCGGGCTCGATCGGGCGCGCGTGCTGCGGATCCTCGACGGGCTCGCCGCGCGCCGCGAGATCGAGGACGCGCTCGACGGGGTGGAGCGTCTGGCGCGCGAGCGGGGCGACCGCGCGAGCCTGCCCTTCGTGCACGAGGAGCGCGCCGAGCTGGCCCTCCTGCTGGGCGACGAGGCGACCCGCGCGCGCGAGCTGCGCGAGGCGCAGCGCCTGTTCCTCGAGATGGGCGCTCCGCTCCAGGCGGAGCGGATCGAGGCCCGACTGCGCGAGTCCGCCGCGCGATGGGCCGCGTCGTAGCGAGCCCGATGTCCTTGCGCGTGCGGTGGCGTCCGAGGTCGCGAGCTGGCGAAGGCCCATTCCGCCGCCTAGCCTTGGTCAACCTAGACCAAGGAGAGCCCATGGCCGAGTCGATCGTGAATCTCTACCAGGCCAAGACCACGCTCTCCCGCCTCGTCGAGCGCGCCGCCGCTGGCGAGGAGATCATCATCGCCAAGGCGGGCAAGCCGATGGCGAAGCTCGTCCGCGCCACGGCCCCGGCGCGCCACCGCAAGCCGGGCGGCTGGAAGGGGCGCGTGCGGATGCGGAAGGATTTCGACGCCCCGCTGCCTGCGGCTCTGCGAGAGGCGTTCGCAGGACGCCACTGATGGCGGCCTCCCGGCTGCTGCTCGACACGCACGTGTTCCTGTGGTGGCGGAGCGACAGCCGGAAGCTCGTTGCGAGCGCGAAGCGGGCGATCGCCGAGGCCGACATCGTCTTCGTGAGCGCGGCCAGCGCCTGGGAAGCGGCCATCAAGATCGCCCTCGGCCGCCTCCGCATCCCCGATACGGTCGAGTCCGGCGTCCTCGACAGCGGTTTCGAGAAGCTCGCGATCGGTTTCCCTCACGCCGAGGCCGCGGCGCGCCTGCCTCCGCATCACGCGGACCCTTTCGACCGCATGCTGGTCGCACAGGCGCAGATCGAGGGGCTAACGCTCGTCACGCACGACCAGCGCCTCGGCCGCTACGACGTGGAGCTGCTGTGGACGTGAGTGGTCTACACGCCGAGGTCGCCATCCCACAGGCGCTCGAGGAACTGGCGCCAGGGGACCACTTCGATCCCGTCCGCGAGACGCCTGGGCTCGTCCTCGAGACAGACGACGAGCCGGTGACGCACGCGGCTCTCTTCCGCCAGGGTGCGGAGGCCGCGCAGATCTCCGTCGTGCACGCGCTTGCCCGCCTTCACCTCGACGGCGACCTCCATCTCACCGAGCACGAAGTCGACCTCCTGGCCGGCCGCGGTGCGCCAGAAGGCGATCTCGAGCTCGGGGCGCCGGTAGGCCTGGTAGCCCTTCAGCTCCATCAGCACATAGTGCTCGAAGGCCTTCCCGAACTCGGGGCTGCCGAGCCTCGGCGCACGCCGTGCCAGGTGGTTCGCAACGCCGACGTCGAAGAGATAGAACTTCTCGGTCTCGATCAGCCGCCGGCGCCGGGAGCGGCGCCAGGGTGGCACGCGGAAGCCGAGCCAGGTGTCTTCGAGGATGTCGAAGTAGCTGCGGACCACCTTCGCAGAGACCCCGCTCTCGCGCGCCACGTTCGTGTAGTTGATCAGCTCGCTGCTGGTCAGGGCCGCGACGCGCAGGAACTCGGAGAACGCCGGAATGTTCCGCACGAGCGCCTCGGCGGCGATCTCCTCGCGCAGGTAGTCCCCGACGTATGCACGCAGCTCTTCGCCGGGCTCTCGTGAGAGAAAGTGCGGCGGGAGAAAGCCCGTCGTCATGGCGCGCTCGAGGTCGAACTCTCCCACCTCGCGCCGGAGGAACGGCACCAGGTGGCGTCGCCAGGCCCGGCCCGCCAGCAGGTTGGCGTGCCCGCGGCGGAGCTTTCGCGCGCTCGACCCGGACAAGAGGAAGGAGAGCCGCGTGTTCTCGATCAGCCAGTGCACCTCGTCGAGCAGCGCGGGGATCTTCTGCACCTCGTCGATCACGATCAGGCCGTGCCTTCGGCTCGCGAAGCGTTCGCGCAGCAGCGCCGGGCGGCCGGCGTAGTCGGCGTAGACGTCCGACTTCAAGAGATCGATGAGAGGGGCGTCCGGGAAGCTCTGTCGGATCCAGAAGCTCTTGCCGACCCGGCGCGGCCCCCACAGGAACGCGGAGCCGCGGGGCGGGAGACGCAGCTCGAGGGCACGTCGGAATTTCCTCATAAGGACAGATTATCCGGATAAAATTACTCCGCAAGGCATTCTGTCCGAACCCTACCCCGTCGCAGTCCGCAGCGGATCGCGCGTGGGAAGCTCGGGAAAGAGCGCGAAGTCGCGATCGGCCGTCAGCAGCTCCCTGGCGCCGTGGGCGACGCAGAGTGCGGCGACCCGCGCGTCGTGGACGACCGGCCCGCGCACGCGCGGCCGGCGAACGAAGCGCTCGAGCACCGCGAGGAAGTCCTCCGTCTCGGTCAGGAGCGAGACGGACGGCGACGCCGTCCACACCTCGAGCGAGCGCCCGCACGCAGTCGATCGCAATCATCGCGACGAGGGCTGGCCGTAGATCTCGCCTCGCAGGTCCTGCCACGAGAGCGCCTCGAGCGGATCGACCGCTGCGGGATCCCCGACGCTGGCGTCGGGCAGCTCGTATGCGGTGCCGGCCGAACGCTCCGAGAGGACGCGGCGCAGGCCCTCCTCGACGATCGCCCGCAGCGACCGGGCGACGCGCCTCGCGGAGCGCTTGGCTCGTTCGAGCAGCGCGTGGATCGACGGACCCATACTACTGCGTGCCCTGCTCCCCGAGCTCGTCGAGCAGCGCCCTTGCCTCCACGAGATCGCGCGCGGCGAAGCCTTCCGTGAAGGCGGCGTAGAGCGGCAAGAGCAGCGTGCGGCCTGCGGCGGCGCGGCCGCGGCGCGCGAGCTGGCGCGCGAGGCTCGTCGCGGCGCGCAGCTCCGAGAGCCGGGCGCCCATCTCGCCGGCGAGCGCGACCGCCTCGCGCAGATCCGACTCCACGAGCGCGGGCTCCATCTCGCAAGCTGCGCGCAGCTCGCCCCGGAGGCGCAGCAGCTCGGGCAGGTAGATGCGCCGCCCGGGAGTGGCAGCGATCGCCTGCTCGATCGTCGCGAGGCCGTCGGCGGCGCGCCCAGCGAGCAGCTCGGCCTCGGCGAGCAGCCCCAGATACAGGCCGGGAGTGAGGAGAGGGCCGAACGCCCGGTAGGCGTCGATCTCCAGGCGCAGCCCTGCGACTGCGGCCTCCGCTTCGCCCTGCAGCGCTCGGGCCCAGGCGCCGTAGATGTCCACGTAGCGCCAGAAGAGAGGACGCTCCGCCAGGCCCAGCGCGTTCACGAGCTCGCAACACCGGGACGTGGATCCCGGATCCCGGAGGGTGAGGTAGGACGTGGCACACACTGCCCAGGCGTTCAAGCGGTCCGGGGGTGAGTCGGAGCGCTCCGCCAGCTCGATCGCGCGCAGGATCGCCGCCTCGGCGCCCTCGGGGAAGCCGCGCTCCGCCAGGATCCGCGCGTGCAGCCCATGGATCATCGGACCGGAGCGGATCGTCGTGCCCGCGTAGTCCTCCTCGCGGAAGCAGGCGACCGCCTGCTCCGTGTGCGCTTGCGCCCGAGGGATGTCGCCGGCGTCGAGAGCCACGATTCCCGTGAGGAAGTGCGCCCAGGTGACGGCGCTGCGGGAGCCCTCGCGGAGGCCGGCCTCGAGCAGCCGCTCCGCCGCCTCGCGCGTGGCCTCGACGTCGCCGCGCGCGAGCTTTCCGGCCGCATCGGACAAGAGGGCCATCGCGTGCCCCTTGGCGCCTCCGAGCCGTGCGAAGAGCGCCTGCGCGCGCCCGGTGCTGCGCTCGTGCTCGGGGCTCGTGTAGCCGCGGGTCACGCCGAGGACGACGGCGAGCGGGATCTGGAGCGAGAGCTCCTGCTGGAGCCGCTCGGGAGTCTCCGGAAGCCCAGCGAGCTGCTCGATCGCGTGCGTGTAGTGACGCTCGGCCTCGGCGAGGGCATGGCGATGCCGGGCTCGGTCGCCGGCCCGCTTCCATTCGGCGACGGCGCGCTCCAGCTCGCCCGCGAGCTCGAAGTGCTGCGCGAGCAGCTCGGGGGGCTCCGCAGCGCCGGCCGCCGAGCGCGCCGCGAGCGCCTCCGCCGCCGCCCGGTGCAGCTCGCGCCGCCGGCTCTTGAGCAGCGACTGGTAGGCGGCGTCCTGCATCAGCATGTGCTTGAACAGGTACGTCGACTCGGGCGGCAGGCCGCGCGCGTAGAGCAGCTCCGCGTCCGCGAGGCTCGCGAGCGCAGGCTCGAGCTTGTCGTCGGGGAGCCCCGAGACGGCCCCGAGCAGCGCATAGTCGAACTCGCGCCCGAGCACCGAGGCGATCTGCGCCACCTCGCGCGCGGGCCCGAGGCGATCGAGGCGTGCCATCAGGCTGTCTTGGAGGCTCGTCGGGATCGCCGCCGGGGCCACGCCGTCGAGCGCGTCCTCCACCACGGCGCGCACCAGCTCCTCCAGGAAGAGCGGCACGCCGTCGGCCCGCTCGACGAGCGTCTCCAGCACGCGATCGGAGGAGCGCGCGGGCCCGGAGACGGCCTCGACCAGCGCCCGTGCGTGGCGCTTACCGAGCCGCGAGAGCGTGATCTGCGTGTGGTGGGCGCGCGGCGGCCAGGGCGGGCGGAACTCGGGCCGCGCCGTCTGAATCAGGAGCAGCCTCGAGTTCGCGCCCTGCTCGTCGAGCAGCCCGAGCAGCTCGAGCGTCGAGGGGTCCGCCCAGTGCAGGTCCTCGGTCACGATCACCGTCGGCTGGCGCGTGCTCGCCCAGAGCGTCCAGCGCACCAAAGTCGCGAGGAGGCGCCTCCGCTGCTGCTCGGGCGAGAGCGGGGAGGGCGGGTACGTGGACGGGACGGCGAGAGACAGGAGCGGCGCGAAGAGCGGAACGCTCTCCGCAGGGTTCAGCCCCGCGGCTCCCAGCGAGCGCTCGAGGGCGGCGATGCGCTCGGCGTCGGAGAGCTCGGGTGAGAAGGAGAAGCTGCTGCGGAACAGATCCATCGCGGTGTGGAAGGGCGTGCTCGCGAAGAAGGGCGAGGCCGCGCACTCGACCCAGCTGTGGGGCGAGCCGGCGATGTCCTCGCGCAGCTGCTGCACCAGGCGCGACTTCCCGATCCCGGGCTCTCCGGACAGCAGCACGACCTGGCCGTCGCCCTCCTGGGCTTGTTCGAAGCGCGCGAGCAGGAGCTGCCGCTCCTGCTCACGTCCGACGAAGGGGGTGAGGCCGCGCGCCGCCGTCGCGGCGAAACGGCTGCGGATGCCGCTCGAAGCGATCGCCCGGTACACACGCACGGGCTCGCGCACGCCCTTGAGCGCGTGCTCGCCCGCGTCCTCGACCAGGAACATGCCGCTCGCGAGCCGCTGCGTGGCGGCCGTCATCAGGACCGTGTCCGGCGCCGCGAGCGCCTGCACGCGCGCCGCGATGTTCGGCGTCTCGCCGAGCGCGAGCATCTCGGAGCGGCCGGCGCTGCCGTGCTCGCTCACCACCACGGGGCCGGTGTGGATGCCGACGCGCACGTGGAGTGCCGGGTGAGCGGTCACCGCAGCCACGAGCGCGAGCCCCGCGTGCACGGCGCGCTCGGCCGCGTCGTCGAAAGCGCGCGGCCAGCCGAAGTAGACGAGGAGCCCGTCTCCCAGGTGCTGCGCGACGTGGCCGCCGAAGCGCTGCACGGCCTGGTCGGCGCGCGCCTGGTAGCCGCGCACCAGCTCGCGGAAGTCCTCGGGGTCGAGGCTCCCCGAGAGCTCCGTCGATCCGACCAGATCGCAGAACAGCACCGTGAGCTGGCGCCGCTCCCCGTCAGAAAGGGGACGTTCCTTTTCCGTCACTTCTGCGCCGAGCGCGCGCCCGCATTCGGCGCAGAATCTCGCGCGCGAAGCAAGGCTCGCCCCGCACGCGGGGCAGCTCGCGGCGAGCGGCGCGCCGCAGACGGGGCAGAAGCGCGCGCCCTCCGGGCACTCGTGTCCGCAGGCGCCGCAGCTCGCCAAACAGATCCCTCCCGCGCTCGGGCCCCAGCATACACGGGTGGGCTCGGCGCCCCCCGTATGGGGCGACGCGCCATGCGCAATGCGGGCTACCCTCCGCGCCTTCGAGGTCGCCATGGCTTGCCCCGGCTGTGGGAGAGCGGTCCGCTCGGGCGCGCGCTTCTGCGGCGCGTGTGGCACCTCCCTCGCCCCGCGCTGCTCCGCGTGCGGCTCCGAGAACGAGCCCGGTCTTGTTTTCTGCGAGAGCTGCGGCGCCTCCCTCGCCGCCGCGCCGCCCGCGTCCGCCGCCGAAGCCGTCTCGCGCAAGGTCGTGACCATCGTCTTCGCGGACCTGGTCGGCTCGACCGCGCTCCACGAGCGCCTCGACGCGGAGGCCGTGCGCCAGTTCATGGAGGGCTACTACGCGGCGATGCGCGGCGCCGTCGAGGCGCACGGCGGCCGGGTGACGCAGCTGATGGGCGACGGCGTGAAGGCGGTGTTCGGCGCGCCGCGCGTGGCAGAGGACGACGCGATCCGCGCCGTGCGCGCGGCGGTCGCGATGCAGGACGCCTTCCGCGCGCTCGCGGGCGCGCAGCGCGGGCGCGTCGGCGCGACGGGCCTGCGCGTCGCGGTGAACACGGGCGAGGTGGTGGCCGACGACGCCACCGAGATCATCGGCGACCCGGTGAACGTCGCGGCGCGCCTCCAGGAACGAGGACATGACGGCGACGTCGTGATCGGCGGCTCGACGCAGCGCATCGTGGCCTCGCTCGTGATGCTCGAGCGGCTCGGCAGCTTCGCGCTCAAAGGGCGCAGCGAGGCGGTCGAGGCCTACCGCGTGGTCTCGCTCGAGGCGCCTGCGGCCGCGAGGGCGGCCGCCTTCGTGGGCCGCGACGACGAGCTGCGGCGCATCCTCGGGGTCTACGAGGCGGCCGTCGCGGCGCCGGCTACGAGGCTCGCGCTGCTGCTCGGCTCGCCCGGCCTCGGCAAGTCGCGCCTGCTCGACGAGGTCGCACACCGCCTCGCGGAGCGCGCGACGCTGCTCTCCGCGCGCTGCGAGGCGGCGGGCAGCTCGACCTTCGCACCGCTCGCCGGGGCCCTGCGTGCGCTGCTCGGGATCGAGGGCGCCGAGGATGGCGACCTCCACGCGGCGCTCGCACGCACGGTGCCCGGCAGCGACGAGGAGCGCGCCCGCATCGCGGCCGGGATCGAGGCCCTGCTCGCAGGCACGCCGCTCTCGCCCGAGGAGACCTTCTATGACGTGCGGCGCCTGCTGGCGGCGCTCGCCGCCGAGCGGCCGGTGGTGCTCGCGATCGACGATCTCCACTGGGCCGAGCCGCTGCTCCTGGACCTGATCGAGCACCTCGTGCAGTGGGGCTCGGGCGTCCCGCTCCTCGTGCTAGCCGCCGCGCGGCCGGAGCTGCGCGAGGCGCGCTCCGCGCTGGCCGTGCCCGGCGTCGTGGCGGCGGAGGTGATCACGCTCGGCGGGCTCGACGCAACGGCCGCGAGCCGCCTCGCCGCGAGCGTGATCGGCGCCGATGCGCTCCCCGCGGCCGTCGCCGGCCGCGTGCTCACCACCAGCGAGGGCAACCCGCTCTTCCTGCGCGAGCTGGTCCGCATGCTCGTGAACGACGGCGTGCTGCGGCGCGAGGGCGAGCGCTGGCAGCTCGGCGTCGCCGTCGCCGACCTCGACATCCCGCCGACCATCCAGGCGTTGCTCGCGGCGCGCATCGAGCGGCTGCGGCCCGAGGACCGCCTCGTGCTCGAACGCGCCGCGGTGGTCGGCCGGCACTTCTCGCGCGCGTCCGTCGCGCAGCTGCTCCCGCGCGAGAGCGCCGACCTCGGCGCGCACCTCGAGTCGCTGCGGAGGAGCGAGCTGATCGAGCCCGACACCGGCTGGTTCCTCGGCGAGCCGGCACTGCGCTTCCACCACGTCCTGATCCGCGACGCCGCCTACCGGCGCGTGCTGAAGAACACGCGCGCCGAGCTGCACGCCCGCCTCGCCGACTGGATCGAGGCGCGGCCCGGCGAGCACGACGAGACGCTCGGCTGGCACCTCGAGCAGGCCCACCAGAACCTGCGCGAGCTTGGAACCCTTGACGAACGTGCCCGCAGCCTGGGCGAGCGCGCCGCGCGCCACCTCGGCGCCGCCGGGCGCCGCGCGCTCGCGCGCGACGATCTGCCCCTCGCGGCGAGCCTGCTCGGGCGCGCGCTCGATCGGCTCGATGCGGAGGACCCGGCCCGCGCCGAGCTGGCCCTCGACTGGTGCGAGGCGCTGCTCTCCGCCGGCGACGTGGCGCCCGCGGCGGAGGCGGTGGCGGAGCTCGCTCGCTTCGCCGCCGGCTCGGAGCGCCTCGGCGCCTGGCACACCTGCTTCGCGGGCCAGCTCGCGGTGCTCACCGATCCCGCGGCGCTGCGAAGCACCGCGGCGGCCGTGGCGCGCGCGGCCGAGCTGCTGGCGTCCGCGGGCGACGCCGCCGGCGAGGCGAAGGCGCACGCCGTGCACGCGACCGCGCTCTCGCGGCTCGGCGAGATCGGTGCGTGCGAGGCTGCGCTCGACCGCGCCCTCGCCGCGGCCCGGCGTGTGCGCGACCGGCGCCGCCAGAACGCGGTGCTCGCGGGCACGCCGGTCGCAGCGCTCTGGGGCCCGCGGCCGGTCATGCGCGCGAGCGGGAGCTGCCTCGACGTGGTGCGCGTGCTGCGCATCACGCAGGGCTCGCCCGCCGTCGAGGCCGTGGCGCTGCGCTGCCAGGCCGTGCTCGAGGCGCTGCGCGGCCGCAGCGACGCCGCGCGCCGCATGATCGCCGCCTCGCGGCGCATGGCGGAGGAGCTCGGCATCACGCAACAGCTGCTCGAGGTCGACGTCTTCGCCGGCCACATCGAGCTGCTGGAGGGAGACGCCGCCGCCGCCGAGCGTTCGCTGCGGCACGCCTACGAGGGCCTCTGTGAGCAGGGCCTGGGCATCGACGCCGCGCGCGCCGCGGCGCTGCTCGGGCGCGCGCTCCTCGCACAGGGCCGCGCCGCCGAGGCCGAGGCGCTCTCGCACGAGAGCGAGGCGCTCGCGGGCGATGACCTCAAGGCCGCGATCGCCTGGCGCGGAGTGCGTGCCGAGGCGCTCGCCGAGCGCGGCGACGCGGCCGCGGCCGTGGAGCTGGCGCGCGCTGCCGTCGCCATCGCCGCGGCGACCGACGTCGTCCTCGACCACGCCGACGCCCGGCTCGCCCTCGCCGCCGCGCTGCGCGCCGCCGGCCGCCCCGCCGAGGCCGACGCCGAGCAGGCGCGCGCGACCCAGCTCTGGGAGCAGAAAGGCGCGACGTTGCTCGCCGAGCGCGCGCGGGACGCGGGGGGACGCGCACCCGGCATCGAGCGAACGGGCGAGGCGCATCCCGCGCAGGCGAACCCCGTGAGGCGGCGGGTCCGTGAGAACGCCGCGATCGCGAACCTCCGCGCCGTGGAAGCCGCCGCGGCTGCGCGAAACACCGACGCGTTCGAGCACTTGTTCGGGGATGGTGCGGCGTCTCTGGACCACACCACGGGCGCGGAGCGCGATCGCGCCCAGATCCTGCGCGGTTTGCCTACGCTCCTCACGGCCGAGGCCTTTGCGGCTGTGATCGAGCCCGTTGCCACGCTCGGCGACAAGCTGGTGCTCGCACGCGAGTCCAGGAAAGCGAAGGGTGTTGCCCGCGGCGATTTCGACGTCGGCCCCTACGAGAGGAACGCGCTTCTCGTCCACGAGGTCGATTCAGAGGGCCGCGCCGTGTGGAGCGAGTATTTCGCCACTGACCATCTCGGCGACGCCGTCGCCCGCCTCTACGAGCGCCACACCGAGCTGCTGCCCGAGGGCGAGGGGCGCACGCGCGCTGCGGCGACGGCGCGCACGGTGGCGGCGCTGGCCGGACCGCTCGACCTCGAGCGCGGGGCGGAACTCTTCGCCCCGGACATCAAGTTCGTCGACCCCCGTGCCGTCGGACCGGGCATCGTGCACGGAGCCGAGGCCCTGGTGCGGACGTTTCGCGCCATACGCGAGCTGGCGGAGGAGTTCACCGTCCGCATCGACGACGTCCTCGCCGTGCGACCCGGCGCGCTCCTCGTGCGCCGGACGGACACGGGCCTCGACCGCAGCAGCGGCGGCGCCTTCGAACGCAACCTCTGCCAGCTGTGGATCTTCGGAGCGGACGGCCTGCTGACGCGCTGGGAGCAGTCCGACGCCGAGCGCGTGGAGGAGGCGCTTGCGCGCTTCGACGCGCTCACGGCCGAAGCGCCGCGGGCGGTGGCGCTCCGCCGCGTGCGCCCGAATGCGGCGACGGAGAACGTCGCTCGTCTGAACGCAGCCAGCGCCGCCCCCGATCTCGCCGCGCTCGCGTCCCTGCTCGCGGACGGCCTGGAGATCGTGAGCCGCACGACTGGCATGGTGCTGGACCGGTCGGGCGTCCTCGAGTGGTGGCGTCAGTTCCCCGCGGACGAGGACGCCACGTTCCGGGTGGAGCCCATCGCCACGCTCGGCGAAGCGCTCGCGCTCTGTCACCAGACCTGGACCGGAAGCGCGAGCGTCGGCCCATCCCTCGACGTCGGCGCCTTCGAGATGGAGATGTTCTTCGTCTACGAGGTCGATGCCGCGGGCCGAGCCGTGTGGGTCGATGCCTTCGGCCATGATCGCCTGGGCGACGCCGCGGCGCGCCTCTACGAGCGCCACGCCGAGCGCCTGGCCGAGGGCCAGGGGCGCGCGCGCGCCGCGGCGACGGCGCGCTCGGTCGCGGTGATGCTCCGGGCGCCCGGGGGCGACCCGGGCGCCGTGATCGCGCCCGGCCTGGAGTTCAGCGATCGCCGGACGCCTGGCTTGCTCGGACATTCGCGCGGCGCCGAGGCCTACCTGCGCGGGCTCCACGTCTTCGCCGACGGCGCGCGAGATCGCGTGCTGCGCCTCGACGACGTCGTCGCCGCGCGTCCTGACGCGTTGCTCGTGCACCGAGCGGAAGCGGGCGTCGATCGCGCGAGCGGCGGTGCCTACGAGAACCGGTTCCTCACGCTCTGGACCTTCGGAGAGGCAGGCCTCGTGGAGCGTGTCGAGTGGTTCGATTCCGACCACGTAGACGAGGCGCTCGCGCGCTTCGATGCGCTGACGGCCGAGGCGCCGCGTCCCGCGGTCCGCCGGCGCGGGCGCCCGAACGCCGCGACCGCCAACGTCGATCGACTGAACGCAGCTGGTGCGGCCCGAGACGTCGAGGCGATCGCCGACTCGCTCTCCGATGCCATGCGATCCGCCGCCCATACGACGAGCGTCAGCCTCGGCAAGGCGGAAGCCCTCGCGTGGTGGCGGATGTTCCTCGCAGACCAGGAAGCCACGCATCGGCTCGAGCCGCTCGCCACGCTCGGCGCCTCGCTGGCGCTCTGTCACCATTCCTGGGGCGGACGCGCGAGCCGCGTCGCGTCCCTCGATGTCGGCGCCTTCGCGACCGACCAGCTCCAGCTGTGGGAGGTCGACTCCCAGGGTCGCGCCGTGCGGACCGAGGGCTTCGCTCCGGACCGCCTCGGCGACGCCGTCACCCGACTCTACGAGCGCCACGCCGAGCTGCTGCCCGAGGGAGCCGAACGCACGCGCGCCGCGGCGACGGCGCGCTCGATGGCGACGATGTTGACGCCGTTCGACTCCCTCTCGGGCGCAGCGCTCGCGCCCGGCGTCGAGTTCGTCGACCGCCGCAGGCTCGCCCTCATGGGGCGCTCGCGCGGCGCCGAGCGCTTCCTGAGGGGTATCCGGGCCTATGCCGACGCCGCTCCCGATCGCGTCCTCCGCACCGAAGACGTCGTCGCCCTGCGCCCCGACGCGCTGCTCACACGCCGCACGGAGTCCGGCATCGATCGCGCGAGCGGCGGTCCCTACGAGAACCACCTCCTCACCCTCTGGACCGTCGAGGCCGATGGACGCGTGGGGCACCTCGAATGGTTCGATCCCGACAGCGCAGACGAGGCGCTCGCGCGCTTCGATGCGCTCACGGCCGAGGCGCCGCGGCCCGCCGTCCGCCGGCGCGTGCCGCCGAACGGGGCGACCGCCAACGCTGAACGCTTCGACGAAGCGTTCGCGGCGCGAGACGAAGCCCGGCTCGCCGAGCTGTTCGCCGATCCGGCAGAGACCGTGCACCATCCGACCGGCAGCACGTCGGATCGGCAGGGCATCCTCGCCGACCTGCACGAGACGCTGGTGGCGGCTCGGAGCGTCGCCTTTCGAGAGGAGCCGCTCGCCAGCCTCGGTGCATCGCTCGCGCTGTTTCGCGCGTCGATCTCCGCGGCCGGCGGGACTCCCTTCGGCCTCGACCTCGGCCCCACGGAGCTCGAGCAGATCTCCCTGCTCGAGGTCGACGCCGAGGGCCGGCGCCGGCGCGCCGAAGTCTTTGCCGCCGATCATCTCGCCGCCGCCGTCGCCCGGCTCTACGAGCGCCACGCGGAGCTGCTCCCCGACGGCCCCGAGCGCACGAGTGCGCAAACGACCGCGCGCCTGATCGCGAGCATGCTCCGGAACACCGGCCCTCCGCTGGATGGCCTGATCGCCCCCGAGATGGAGTTCGTCGATCGCCGCCCGCTCGGCCTCGGGCGAGCCCGCGGCGCCGAGCGCTTCATGTGGGCCGTCCGCGCGGGGAGAGAGCTCGAGAACACGGGCGTACCTCGCGTCCACGACGTCTTCGAGGTGCGCCCCACGGCGATCCTGTTCCACACGACGATGTCTGGAACCGACGCGAGCGGCGGTGGCACGTTCGAGCGCGAGCTGATCCGGCTCAGGCTCTTCGCGCCGGACGGCCGCCTCGCGCGCGAGGAGTGGTTCGATCCCGACGCCGCAGACGAAGCGCTCGCGCGCTTCGACGCGCTCACGGCCGTGGCGCCGCCCGCCAGGCGCCGTACGGTGCAGCCGAACGCGGCGACGCGGAACGCGGAGCGCCTCGACGCCGCGGTGGCCGCTCGCGACCTCGCTGCGAGCGCCGGGCTGTTCCCCGAGTCGGCGCAGACCGTGCACCATCCGACCGGTGCGACGTACGACCGGGACGGCATCCTCGCCAGCATCGGCACGCTCTTCACGGCCTACGAGGACTTCGTGCGTCGGGAGGAGCCGCTGGCCACTCTCGGCGAATCCCTCGCGCTCGTCCGCGCGTCGCTATCGGCTGCGGGCTTCAGCGACCAGCGGTTCGACGTAGGCGCCCTCGAGCGCGAGAACCTCGCCCTGATCGAGGTCGATGCACCCGGTCTGCGACGACGCACGGAGATCTTCGCCCCTGACCGCCTCGGCGACGCCGTCGCGCGCCTCTACGGGCGCTACGCGGAGCTGCTCCCCGACGGCCCCGAGCGCGCCAGGGCGCAGACGGCGGCGCGCTCGGTGGCGGCGATGTTGAGAGCGCCCCACGCCAACTTTTCCGCAGTGGTCGCACCCGGCCTCGAGTTCAGCGATCGCCGGACGCTCGGGCTGCTGGGCCGTCCGCGCGGCGCCGAGACCTTCCTGCGGGCCGCCCGCGTCTTCGCCGACGGTACACGAGATCGCGTGCTGCGCATCGACGACGTCGTCGCCGCGCGTTCCGACGCGTTGCTCGCGCAGCTAGTGGAAGCAGGCGTCGATCGCGCGAGCGGCGGTCCCTACGAGAACCGGCTCCTCACGCTCTGGAGCTTCGGAGAGGGAGGCCTCGTGGAGCGCGTCGAGTGGTTCGATCCCGACCGCGACGACGAAGCGCTCGCGCGCTTCGTCGAGGTGTCGCGCGAGCCGACGACAAGCCCGCGCTTCGAGAACGCGGCGACGCGCGTGCTCGCCCAGCACGTCGCTGCGTGGAATGACCATGACTGGGAGCGCTACAGCGCCGCGTTCCCGCCGGAATGCCGCCATGTCGACCGCCGCTCTCACGTGCAGCTCGACCTCGACCGAGACAAGTTCCTCGAGTACGCGCGCATGACATTCGAGATGCGAGGCAGCCGGATCCTCCAGGAGCTGCTCGCGACGCGCGGCGAGCGGCTCGCCTTGGCACGAAGCCGCTGGGAGGGGTCCAGCGGCGGGGACGTCGGGCCGACCGAGATCGACTCGCTCTTCGTCGCCGAGACGAACGAGCGCGGCGAGCTGGCGGCGTACGTGCGCTTCGACCCCGACGCCCTCGACGCCGCCTTCGAGGAGCTCGACGCGCGCTACGACGCCGGCGAGGCGGCCCGCTACGCGCGCCCGGGCTCGCCGGAACGCTACGTGCGCGCTAGAGACTGGGACGCGCTGGCCTCCGCGTTCGCGCCCGGCTACGTGCTGGAGGACCACCGCCCGGCGGGCGTCTTCGCGCTCCACTCGGTCGACGAGTACGTGGCCAGCGTACGCGCCATGTTCGAGCTCGCCCCCGATGCGTGTCTGCGCGTCTACCACATGCTCGGAATGAACGAGCGGGGCGCGCTCGCCATCGGGGGCTGGGAGGGCACGCGCGACGGGGGTCCCTTCGAGATCGTCGCCGTGAACGTGAACACGTGGGACGCGGCCGGGCGTACCCA
>Ga0247727_10009719_pt1 | contig 17273 bp, 11 predicted proteins | sample WisWelCaveWW1625_FD_202498 | JGI IMG/M metagenome (GOLD analysis project Ga0247727, IMG submission 202498) | Biofilm microbial communities from Wishing Well Cave, Virginia, United States - WW16-25 | ecosystem: Environmental > Aquatic > Deep subsurface > Groundwater > Cave microbial mat | place...
AAGCCGACGAGGAGTAGACAATGCGTTTGATCCCGAAGTCGCGGCAGGCCTCCACAACATTCCATGTTCCCATCACATTCACCTCCAACGCACTGGCCGGATCGTTGACGCATTCGCCCAACCAGAGCGACGCCAACAAGAATACGCCGTCTGCCCCTTTGAGCTCACGCCTTAGCACAGCCTGATCGGTTATGGAAGCTTCAACAACCCGCACTTTCGGGCTTTTGACCACCTCGGCTAAATTAGCCCGCGTTCCTCGAACGAAGTTGTCGTATACGACTATCTCGGAGACGGGTTCGTTGATAAGTTGGTCTACAATATAAGAGCCGACCAAACCGGCTCCGCCGATCACCACGATACGTTTATTCGTTAGATCCATCTGCTAATCCGCCTCTCTAAAAAATCACCGTTCGCTCATTCACCCTCACCTTGAAACCCAGCAGATCGAACGTGCTGTTTTCACGGTCGATTTGGTCGATGGTGTGCTGCAATTCCTCAACGTTGAAACCTTTGATCTTTTTCTTTTTGACTTTCTCCGGAACAAAGCCCGTGCGGCCGGAATACTTGCCCTTTAGTTTTGCCCTCGTGCCGGGCTTTAAGTCTTGCAGAGCGACGCCGTTTCGCCGCATGTCTTCGGCGGCAATGCCATTCGGCAAGGCAAAGGTGCGGTTGGCCAGCGTCAGCGTATTTTTAGCATGGTCGATGTTCTGGATCAAGCCCTCGATGACGGCCAACTCCGACGGCGCCTGCAAATTGATCTCCAGCGCCTGAAAGTCGCCATTCTCTCCCGGCTTCCCCTTTACCTTTACGGCGCGCCCCACTTGCAGATCGTTGAATCCGAGCGTCGGGGGCAATTCGACCTCGGAGACGCTCGCGCAAAAACTTTTGCACGCTTGCAGCCGCCGCAAAATATCCTCCGGCAGGCAATCGGCAACGTCGATATCACATCTTTCAAAAGGAACTTTCAGCCGGATAAACCAATCGACGCGCTCGGTCAGGTTGTTCAAGCCGTTGGTGATCACCCCCAGTCTCCAGGTGTCGTTTTTATTCCAACCGACGTTTAACTCGCTTCCCTTGATTTTCGCGCACGTCCGAAACAACCAGGCATCCACCCCTTTGGCGACGTCTTCGTCGGGAAGCTGCCTGGCCAGCGAGGTTCGAATCGCCATGTTGACGGCGCCGGGATGCGGCGGGTGCGGAAAATTTTCGTGGTTGAACAAAATCGTCTTGCCGTCGGGAATATTGTAATAAATTCCCTTGGGGCTTTGCACCCAATCCGCGTCGCCGGCAAAAAACTGCTGCGTTTCAGCAATTCGGTACGGCTGGCTGTAATCGTCCGCCGCCTGCAACAAAAACATCCTGGAGGTCGCCGAAGCCCTCTCCGCCAGAAACTTCCACTTCCGGCTCAACGGCATCCATTGGCGCAAGCCAAAATATTCCAGGCGCCGGCAATTGGCTTTTCGCAATCGATCTTCGTAAGAGAAAACATTTTCTTTGCCAAAAGGTCCGTGCGCTTCGCCGGTTTCCTCGACAACCAGCAATTCCCATTCAATATCGCGCAGATTTTCCTGCCGGCATAAAGACTCAAACGCGATCCAGCCGATGTGCCTGGATTGCAGCATCGGCAAGGCCACGGTTACTTCGATCATTTGGTCTTCCACCTTTGTTTTTTATCGAAATCAGCGATTGCTTTTACAACGGCATCTTGCATCGCTTCCGTCAATTCCGGGTAAATCGGCAGCGCCAATGTCTGCTTCGCGGCGCGCTCGCTGGCCGGGAAATCGCCGGCTTTATAGCCCAGCCCCGAGAAGCACTCCTGCAGGTGCATCGGCAGCGGATAATAGATTTCCGTGCCGATACCGCGCTGCTTGAGATGGGCCATCAGCGCCTCCCGGCGCTCGCTGCGAATCACAAACTGGTTGTAAATGTGCCGGCAATTGCCGGTTTCATGCGGCAGCACGATGCCGCGAGCAGCGGCCAAATCGCCGCCGGTCACGGCCTCCAGACTCAAACGCGCTTCGGCAAACAAACGCCGATAGGTTGCGGCATTGCGCTGGCGCGCCGCGGTCCATTCGTCCAAATACTTCAGCTTGACGCGCAGCACCGCGGCCTGGATGGCGTCCAAACGAAAGTTGCCGCCGACCACTTTGTTGTAGTACTTGGGCTGGTGGCCGTGGTTGCGCAGAAGCCGCACTTGCTTTGCCAGCTCCGTGTGATTGGTGGTCACCATGCCGCCATCGCCAATTCCTCCCAAATTTTTGGAGGGGAAAAAGCTGAAGCAACCCAGGTGGCCGATGGAACCTGCTCGCCGGCCCCGGAAATCGGCGCCGATGGCCTGAGCCGCATCTTCAATCACGTAAAGATTGTGGCGACGGGCGATTTGCACGATGGAATCCATATCCGCCATTTGGCCGAAAAGATGTACCGGCAGAATCGCGCGGGTGCGCCCGGTCATGGCCGCCTCGATGGCGCCGGGGTTGAGATTGTAAGTCAGCGGATCGATATCGACAAAAACCGGCCGGGCACCCAGGCGCACGATAGAGCCGGCCGTGGCAAAAAAGGTGTACGGCGAGGTAATAACTTCATCGCCCGGTTTAATCCCGATTGCCATCAGCGCGACCAACAGCGCGTCGGTTCCCGATGACACGCCGATGCCGTGCTCGCATTGGCAATAAGCGGCGATTTCATGCTCGAGCGCTTCTACTTCCGGCCCGAGGATAAAGTGCTGGGATTCGAGCACCCGCTCCACCGCGGCGTTTATCTCGGCGCGCAAAACGTTGTATTGGGCTTTGAGGTCGAGCAAGGGAACATTCATGATCTAATCCATATTATTCAAAAAATTTTCCCAACGGATTAAAAAACGACCAACCGATGAAGAACATCGCATGTTAATAAAACTTTAAGAACAAAAAGCTTTTGAATCCGTGCAAATCCGCGTCATCCGCGTCATCCGTGTTCAGAAGCTTTAGAATTTTTTTCTAAGTTTCGATTACCAATGGCCTACTGCAGCTTTTCGTCAACAATGACAAGCCGTTCGTGTTCCAATCTATACCCACTGCCGCAATCATTGCAGACGGCCTGATTATCTTTGAATCGCAAAGTCACCCCGCAGCGGCAGGCCCAGCCTTTTGGTTTTGCCGGAACACCGGCGACAATGGCATAATCCGGCACGTCGGATTTGACCACCGCGCCGGCGCCGATCACGGCGAATCGGCCGATGGTGGCGCCGCAAACAATGGTGGCGTTGGCGCCGATCGCCGCGCCGCGCCGAACCAACGTCGGCTTGAATTCATGCTTGCGCTCGACAAAGGCGCGGGGATTATAAACATTGGTGAACACGCACGAGGGGCCGCAGAAAACCTCGTCCTCCAACGTCACACCTTTGTAAAGCGATACATTGTTTTGAATCTTGCAGCGGTCGCCGACGGTGACGTCCGGCCCGACGGCCACGTTCTGGCCGATGACGCAGTCCTTGCCGATCACCGAGCCTTTGAGAAGATGCGAGAAATGCCAGATTTTTGTCCCGGCGCCGATTTTAACGCCCTCGTCGATGACGGCGCTTTCGTGAACAAAATAATGCGGCGACGGCTGTTCCGTTTTCACGGCTTTGTTTTTTAAAAACCCTCTTTCCGCCGCTTCGAGAATCTTCAAGACGCGCAAGCCTTCGGCCCCATCGGTTTTGGGCTTTTTTCTTTCCTGAACACATTCCACGAAATGGCGCAATTCCTGTTTTAACGGCTCTTCCTTGCCTGCCGGAATGACGCGATATTCGCTCTTTTTCGCAATCGGAATCTTGCCGTCTTTCCATTCGATTTTGTGCGGATAAATAAACAGCTTTTCCTCGCTGAGATCGTCGAAAACCGCCATGGCATGAGAGCCAACGACGATCAGCTTCTGCTCTTTAAAAGGATGAAGCCAGCTTACAAACAGATGTCCCTTGACGCCGTTCTGAAATTCGATGGTGGTCAAAGTGGTGTCGTAAATGCCGCTGTTGAGATACGCGCCGCCAAAGGCGGAAACCTTGACCGGCTCTTCCTCGAGCAGCATCAGAATGGCGGAGATGTCGTGCGGCGCAAAGCTCCAGAGAATGTTTTCTTCGGTTCTGACCTTGCCGATGTTCAGCCGGTTGGAGTAGACGTATTGAACCTTGCCCAGCTCGCCGGCAGCGATGACTTCTTTGAGCTTGATCAGGGCCGGATGGTAGTGGAGAATGTGTCCCACCATCAGCACCTGGTTTTGGCTGGCAGCCAGCGCCACCAGCTCTTCGCCTTCCTTCGCCGTCAAAGCCAGCGGCTTTTCGACGAAAACGTCTTTGCCGGCCAACAGGGCTTTTTTCACCATTTCGTGGTGCGCGGCGGCCTGGGTGGCAATGGCGACGGCTTTTATCTCCGGCTGTTGCAGCATGTCCTCGAACGAGGCGGTGTAGCGAACATCGGCAAGCTGCTGCCTTCTTTCGGCAATGACGCCGGCGTCGCAATCGCAGGCGGTGTGCAGAACGCCCAGTTCATAAAGATTGCGCAAGATGTTCTTGCCCCAGTAACCCAGCCCGACCAGCCCGATCATCTTTTTCTGCGCATTCATCAGGTGCTCTCTCTCCTTATATCAGATGACGTTATTAAGCCATTGTTGGCCGAAAGTTAGAAAAAAATTCTGACTTTTTTCGACAGGATAACAGGATAGACAGGATACGAGTTAATCCTGTTGATCTTGTTATCCTGTCAAAAAAGCTGCCGCGCAACGGCCCCAGTTTTCAGCTTGTCTGAAAAGCTGGCGTAGACTTTTAGACTCGCAATATAGATAAATTCCGACAAAAATGCAAAAAATCTCTGCATAAAAAACGCAACAAAATGAAAAAACTATTGGCGCAGCCGACTCCACCATTCATCAATCAGATCAAAGGCGGCGGCAATGTTTTCAGCTCCCCTGGCTTCGCGGCGCTTGAGCAACGAATGAATTTTGCCCAGCAGGAAAGCGATCACGTACCAGGCCAGGCGCCGGCGATCGCAACTCCAGGGCACGTGCTTTTGATAATCGGCCACGAACAGCTCGACGCTCTCCCGCAAGGGCGCGGCCGGAATGCCGTCGCTGGCGCGCAAAAACACCAGCGAGGCGATGAATTCCGCCACATCGTAAAGCGGATCACCGCAGGCAACGGCGTCAAAGTCAACCAGCGCCAATTCGCTTTGACCACCGGGCTTTTCACGGCACAAAATCTGCGCGAGCTTGAACGCGCCGTGAATCGTGGCTTGTGGCATCTGCGCCGGCAGGAATGTGGTCAGCGTGGCCCTGACACGCTGCAACGTCTCCTGCCGTTCCGGCAGGAAGCGCAGAATATCCGCCACTTCCTCATCGGCATGTCCGAGTATCGTTGTCGGCGCCACGCCGCGCTGGAGCTGTGAATCCGGCACGGCAATCTGATGCAGCGCCGCCAACATCGCCGCAATCTTGGGCACATACCCGCAGGCGGGGAGATTCGCCCAGCCCGATTGCGCCACCACCTCGCTGAATCCTTTTCCTTCCCAAGCCTGCTGCCAGATCGTATTGGCACCGTCAAGATGCGCAATCGGCTTCGGGATGTTCAAGACACCAGTGTGACAAGCCGGGCTGGTGCAGACTTTTTGCAGCGCCTCGTAAACATACCGGCTCTTGGGACTGTCGTACGTTTTGCTGTAAAAAATAACCTGCCGCCGGTTTTTTGCCGCATCTGTTAGCACGATCTCATAGCGAAGAATGCAGCGCTTCAGGGGCATGTATTTGACCGCGTTCGATACAACGTCCTCGCACTTCCATGCCGCCGCCAGCCCAAAACCCGGAAGATTGGCCTCGACCTGCTGTTTGACGAAATCGGTTTCAAGCAATTGGCCGAAATAAGGCAGCCGGGGATCGTAAGGGAAGGTGTACAAGAGCATTTCCAGGTCCGGCCAAAAGCGGATTGGCTTCCAAAAGCCGCAGCCCGGCCATAACTCGGGTTGGACTTTGCGAATTTTTTCGTAGCCTTCGCCGTTCGCAAACATTTTGCCGTGGATAATCGTCGACACGAGCCGGTGGTCGCGATCCTGGCACCGCAAATAATACAAAATGCCGCAATTTTTGCCCGGCTTGTGATAAACCCGGCCGATCCGGCAGGCCTCCACTTTCAAACCGCGCTCGGGATACTCCCGGCGAAAATAGTTTTCAAACGCCGGGGCCATGGCCGCCGGGTCGAGCGCCTGTTGCAACTGCGGCAGAGTTTTGTCGTCAATCGTTGCTTGGGTCATGTTGCTGGTTGCTTGTTGCTGGTTACTGGGTACTGGTTACTTGATGTTAATTGTTCGATGCTGGGTAAGCGGTTTAGCCGGACAAACTCAGCAGTAATTTTTTATTCAGTTCTCTGCAAGCGCGAGCCACTCGTGAAGCCGATCGAAGGCCGGTGAAATGTTCGCAACTTCCGTCGTTTCACCCCGCTTGAGCGCCGAGTGGATTCTGTCCAAAAGAAAATCCACCACGTACCACGCCAGGCGTCTGCGGTCGCAGGTCCAGGGTACCTGCTGTTGATAATCGCGCAAGAAAATCTCGACGCTCTCCGAGCTTGAGGCGGCCGGAATCACGCCCATGGCGCTCATATACACCAGTGAGGCGACAAATTCCGCCAGATCGTAAAGCGGATCGCCGCAGGCAATGGAATCGAAATCAACGAGCGCCAATTGACTGCGCCCGTCGGGGTCCTCGCGACATAAAATCTGCGCGAGCTTGAAAGTCCCATGAATGGTGGCTCGAGGTGTTGGCGCTTCCGGATCCGGCATGGAGGCGGTCAGCCTTGAAACGACTTGGTCCAGCATGTCTTGCCGTTCAGGAAGAAGCTGCAAAATCTTGGCGATTTCATCCTCGGCATGTCCAAGCACGGCTGGCGGCGAAGAGCCACGCTGGAGCAACGAGTCCGGCAGGACAATTTGATGCAGCGCCGCCAACATCGCCGCAATTTTTTGGACAAAGCCGGAGGCGGGAAGATTCGCCCAGCCCAATTGCGCTGCCCTCTCACAGAAGCCGCCGCCTTCCCAGGCTTGCTGCCAGAGCGTGTTCGCGCCATCAATGTGGGCAATCGGCTTGGGAATGTTCAGCACGCCGGCGGCACAGGCCGGGCTGGCGCAGATTTCCCGCAGCGCCTCGTAAACATACCGGCTCTTGAGGCTGCCGTAGGTTTTGCCATAAAAAGCGACCGGCCGCCGGTTTTTTGCCGCGTCAGCTAGAACGATCTCATAGCGAAGAATGCACCGCCTGGTGGGCATGTATTTGACCACGCTGGAGACAACCTCCTCGCACTTCCATCCCGCCGGCAGGCCAAAACCTGCAAGATTGGCCTCCACTTGCTGTTTGACAAAATCGGTTTCGAGCAATTGGCCGAGATAAGGCAGTTTGGGATCGTAAGGGAAGATGTGCACGAGCATCGCCATTTCCGGCCAAAGGTGAACCGGCTTCCAAAAGCCGCAGCCCGGCCACGACGCGGGTTGGGCTTTGTGAATTTTGCCGTGGCCCTCGCCATTCGCAAACATTTTGCCATGCAGCAAAAGCCGGCGGTCGCGGTCGTGGCACTGCAGGTGATAAAGAATGTCGCAATTTTTCCCCGGCTTGTGATGAACCCGGCCGATTTCGCACGCCTCCACGCTGAGACCGCGATCGGGATACTCCCGGCGAAAAAAGCTTTCGAATGCTCGGGCCATCGCCTCAGGATCGAGCCCCTGTCGCAAATGCGGCAAATTTTTGTCGTCAAGCGTTGCTTTGGTCATGGGTCTGGATGCTGGATGCTTGTCGCTGGTTGCTGGTCGCTTGTTGCTTGATGCTGGTTGCTGGATTACTGGAGTAATGAATTGATGGAGTAATGAATCACTGGACTGATGAAGTCTAACAATCCATCGATCCAATAATCCATCGATCCACTACTCCATCACGCCTTTAAATCCTGCTTGTTTTAAGATGCCGATAAACTTTTCCATCACCTTCTCAAAAGAATAATGCTCGAGATAATAGGCGCGGGGCGAATAGTTTTGATAATGCTCCACCAGCTCGGCGAGGCCGAGATGAAATTCGTCCGGCGGCTTCACCAGGCCGGTCGCCGGGGTGATGTAGCGTTTGCCGGCGAACAATTCCGCGTTGACCAGCACCGGCACGTTGGCAGCCATATACTCCAAGATCGCGCGGGGCACGGCATCGAATTGCGCGCACATGACGCCGATTTTGGATTGATTGACGTAGCGATTAACCTCGGCTTTGGATACCTCGCCGGTAAAATGGACATCGAGATTCAGCTCGGCGGCGAATTGCTCCAACGGCTTGCGAATGCCTTTGCGATCATCGCCGACGCACACGCATTTGAGGCAGCGATCTTGCAGCCTGGCTATGGCTTGAAAGAGCAGCTCATGATTCTTGCCTTTGCGCAGATGGGCAATATAGCAAATATCGTAAATTTTTTCAAGCGGAATCGGATAGTGCTCATTTTCATAATCGATCAGCTTATCCCAGACAGCGCATTGCACGGCCGGGTGGAACTTGTTGACTTCGGCCATCTGCCATTCTTCGTCAACCAGGCAGAGATCGTATCGCTCGAGTTTTTCGATTTTCCAGGGCCGCCAGTTTTTCGCGTAGACGAGCTTGAAACTGTCGGGGCACAGCGAAAAAATTTGCTCGATGTAGGGCGGATAATCCGTGCCTTCGACCCAAAGAATATCCGGCTGTCCATTGCTCGCGAGATAGGGCGCCAGTTGCTCGGAGGTCAGCCCGCCGTTGCAGGGAAACAGCTTAACCGAAAATTGCCCCGGCATCGCAATTTCCTTGAACGCCCCGCTCCAGAACTTCCACTCTTCGCTGCGGGTGACGATTCCCTTTTCCTGCAAGCCGCGGATGATGTTTTTCGAGCTGCTGCCGGCTTTGGGAGAAATCTTCAGGCGCTGCAACATCGCTTCGTCAAGCTCGCCGTGCGCCTGGCCATTATCAGTAAATACGGTGCTCTCGATCTTCGTGCGGACGAATGTTACCTTCATGTCAATCCTTCAAGCTTATGCATCCCCACGGATTGAAGAATCCCGCTGATTAAACACTTTTATCTGCGGGATTCTTCAATCGGCGGGAAGATAAATCATGTTATAGTCAAATGATCGCATCGGCGATTTTCAAAAGCTGCTCGACCTCGCCGGGGATCATGCTTTTGACGGTTTTGTAAATCTCGCTGCCGAGCAAATGCGCGGCGGTAAACCAGTCGATTCGTTTCTGCGGCGCCGCAGATTTTGCCGCGCGATGATACGCCGCACAGAAATTCTCGGCCGTGCGCCGGACGGTTGGCGTATCGATCGCAGATTCAAATTGAATTCTGTGCAGCGCGGCGAGGAACCGGCCGAGATCGTAGCACGGATCGCCCTGATTGGCGCCGTCAAAATCAATGAAGGCGATCTCCCGGGCGGTATGGAAAATATGGCTAAACTTGAAAGAGCCGTGAACCGGCGTCAAAGCGGTTGGCGGCAAGGCCGGATACGCCGCCATCAGCTTATGATGAACCCGCGCGTAGGCCTCGGCGTGTTGCGGCAGAGAGGCGCCGATGGCGACAAGCGCAGCCTGCAATTCTTCAAGCTGAAAGGCGCCGGTCATTTTTTCCGGCAAACTCGCCCCGCAGCCGTGAAAAGCGGCCAGCTCGGCGCCGGCCTGTTTCGCGGCTTCGGCCAGATTGATCTCGCCGGCAATTTTCGCGAGCGCCTGTCCGTCGAGCGCTTCCTGCCAAAGAATGTTCCGCTCGCCGTCGTAGCTATAAGGCTGCGGCATTCTAAAAGCGCGGCTTTGGCAGGCTTGCGTCCGCCAAATTCGGCTCATGACCGCAAACGCTTCCGCGCCCTCTTCGGTCGTATAGGTTTTCCCGAAAATCGTGTGCGGCTTCGCTGCGCGACCGGATTTTTCCTCCAACGCGAGATCGAAAAAATAGGCGCAGCGCTTGCCGGGCACGTATTTGGCCAGGCGCGCCGCGATCGCTTGCGGGCGATAGCCGTTTTGAATGCCAAACCGTTCCGGCTGCTCCGCGACCAGCTTGAAAACTTTTTCCGGATTCATCAATGTGGTGATGCCGGACACACTCGGATCGTTGGGATAAGCCCACAGCACGGTTTCCCATTCGGGGATGAAGCCGATGGGATCGCCAAATTCCGGCTGCAAAAGCTCCTGGCCGGCCGCGCGCTCAAAAACGGTTTGGCCTTGTCCCGCCTCGTGAATACAACCGTAATAAAGCTGTTCGCCCAACTCTTTGCCGTCGCGATCGCAGATTTTTGCCTTGAGGCTCAGCCGGCATCGCCCGCCGGGTTTGTAATAAATCCGCTTGATCCGGCAGCTTGCAATGCGTTGGCGCCGCTCGCGGAGCTTTGCGCCGAGATATTGCTGCAAAACTTCGGCGAGGCGGCCCCTGTCATTCATTTCGTGCAGCGCCGGAATGTGCCACTCAGACGGTATTTCGACTTCTCTCGACATAAATCCTTTTGGAAAATCCCAAGTCTCCAAATAACAAATTCCAAATAAATCTCAATAACCAATAGCAAAATTTCAAACCCCTCCAATGACTTTATTCCGTATCTTCCAATGGCCTCTTTTGTGTCATTTGAAATTGGAACTTGGGTTTTATTTGTGATTTGGATTTTGATATTTGGTAATTTTGATTACGTTTAACCTCTTCAGCTTATGAATTCGAGCCAACCGTTCACCAGCTCCTGTCCGGTGGATTCGAGCTGCTGCAAAATCGAAACGTCGCGATGCTTCACCGAGGAGCACATTTTGTTGATCAAAAAGGCGACGGCATACCACGCCAGCCGGCGGCGGTCGCACGGCCACGGGACTTGTTCCGCATAGTGGCGTAAAAACAAATCGACGGCCCTGGTGATTTTTTGGCGTGGCCGCTTGATGCGTATTTCCGAGTATTGCACCGAAACGATGAATTCCGCCACGTCGAAAAGCGGATCGCCCAGCGCAATATCGTCCAAATCCACTAAAGCCAGCTCGTTGCCGCGCACCAACATTTGCGAAGGGCGTATGGCCCCGTGAATCGGCACCGCCGGAATTTGCTGCGAATCCAAAGTTGCTCTCGCTGCTTTCAGACGTTCGAGCGCCGCGCCGATCAAAGGCTGCAGCACCGGCATTTTGTCAACCAGTTTTATCGCATACTCCTCGGTCATTTTCAAAACGTCATCCGGATCCGGGCCGTTGGGCAAGTCCGTGACCCGAACGCCATGCCAGGCCGCCAGGGCCCTGCCGACTCTCGGAAAGATATCGTCCCAATCTAATTCATCTAACACGCTCGACAGCGACGTTCCCCGCCAGTCTTCCTGCCAAAAGGTATTCAGCCCGTCGAGATGCAGCAGCGGCTTGGGCAGGTGAACCGCCGCGGTCTGCGCGATCAACTGCTCGTAAACGGTTCGCAGGAATTGAAAATAGTAGCGGCTCATCGCATCGCTGTAGGTCTTGCTGTAAAAGGTCATTTCCCGCGACTGGCCGGCGGGACCGGAAAGCTGCGCGTGATAACGCAAAACACAGCGCTTGCCCGGCATGTATTTGACGCGGTCGCAGCGAATATCGGCGCAGCGCCAGCCCGGCCCGGCGCCATTTTCGATCGCGCCAAGCGCGCGCAGATTCGACTCCACATGCTGTCGCACGAAGAGGGGGTCAAACAAATACGGCAAACCCGCCATGTTCGGATCCTGCGGAAACATCCACAGCACCATGCTCAGGTCCGGCCAAAAGCTGACCGGCGGCAGTTTTTTCAAAAAATCGTGCGCGACATAAGAATGTTTGACCGAGGAAACCGCGTCGTCAAAGCGTTTCTCCGCCAGACCCGGCGGATAAAGCTGGCCATAAAACCATTCTTCGGCTGCGGCGCCGGACGGATGGCGCAGCGCCAAACGATACAGCAGCCGGCAATGTTTGGCCGGTTTGTAAATAACATTTTCGATGACGCACTGCGCGACCTGCCATTCCAGCCCCGGCGAGGCGGCGCGCAAATGTCTGGCGAAGTGTTCCGCCATCAAGCCCTCGTCCATCACCGCAGCCAGATGGGGAAGCTTGGGATCGTTAAATATATTCGAGCCGTTCTGTGACTGATCAAGCATCATTGTATTTTACGTTTTAAGTTTTACGTCAACCCCAACCTGCCGTCCAGAATGTCCGCTGCCATGTTTAAGAGTTGATTCACGATATCGCGGTATTGCTTCTTGGGTCGCTTGATGCACTTTTTGGCCTGTTTGCCCACCAAATGCGCCGCCGTTTGCCAGGCAAAAACATCGGCGGGCAAACCCCAGGGCGCGTGCGCCGCATAAGCCTCACAAAAATGGCGGATGGCGGAGCGGCTTTGCGCCGGCGTAATTTTTCCCTTGAGCGGCAAATACAGCAAATGCGCCGCAAAACTGGCGACGTCGGTGATCGGATTGCCCAAAAGAAAATCATCAAAATCGATCAGAGCCAGCTTGCCGTCAACCAACAGAAACTGCGAAATTCGGAAGGCGCTGTGCATCGGCGCCGGCGGCATCCGGGTCAAGCCGGGAAATTTTTCCCGCAGGGACTCGGCAATGGCCGCGACGCGAGGAATATAAGCAGCGTCAAAGCTGCCCAAAATCTTCTCGGCTTCGGCCACTTCCGACATCGCGTCTTGATCCGGGCAGCCAGACAAATCTTCAAGGTGGCATTGCTGAATGCCGGCGAGCGCGACGCCCATTTCTGCGACCAGGCGATCGAGGTCGAGAGCCGCCAGGTTTTCGTCGGCATTCGTTCCCGCCAGGCCGCGCATAAAAAACGTGTTCATCTCATCAACGAAGAACAGCGGCTCCGGAATCAGAATGTCACCGGATTGGCAAACCGGCGTATTCCAACAGGCCTGCATGGTTTTGAAAATCTGCTCGCCGCCGGTTTTGTGGCTGAACGTTTTGCTATAAACCGCCAGATCGCCGGCCTCGTCGAGGCGCAACTCGTGGCGCAGGGTGCAGCGCAGTTCCGGAACGTATTTGACCAGCATCGTCGCCACGCCGTTGAGCCGGACGTTGGGCTGAAAATGAAAACAGTCCCAAAACTTCCGGAAGCATCCGCCCAGCGCGTTTTTGTCGAACAGTTGGCGCAGTTGTTTGAGCGCCGGGTCGTTGGGAAAACCCCAGAGCACCAAGTTCAGCTCCGGCAGCACATAAAGCGCCGGGCCAAACTCCGGCTGGGCAAACGTTTCGCGCGGAGCCTGGTGGCGCCGGTTTTCGATTTCATCATTTGATGCCGTCTTGCCAAACAAGATTTGATCGCCATCGCGGCCGGAAATCATATCGTGAACCCGCAGCGTATAACAGATGCGGCAGGCCTTGTTGGGCGTGTAAGTCATCCGCGTCAGCTTCAGGTAATCGAGCCGCAGCCGGCCCTCGGCGAAGCCGGGCAGCCGGCGCTGAAACACCTCGTGCATGGCGGCGCCATCCATGACAACCTGGAGTTGCGGCAACTGCGCATCCTCAGGCATTGCAGCAATTTGAGCCATAGTTCCTCTCTGGTCAAACAGGTGAAATCCCTGTACAAAAAATTATTGTGTAAACAATATCTTCCTCTCCATTATATCTGCTGCCAAACTCAACAACTGCTCAACAGTCTGGCGGTTGTTCTTTTTCGCCAGCCGGATACACTTTTTGGCCTGCTCCGCCACCAAAAGCGCGGTGGTTTGCCAGGCGAGCACGTCAGCAGGCAAACCCCAAGGCGCATGCGCCGCATAAGCCTGACAAAAATGGCGAATGGCCGAACGGCTTTGTTCCTCGGTGATTTCGCCTTTAATCGACAAATACAGCAAGTGCGCCGTAAAACTGGCGGCGTCGGATATCGGATTGCCGAGCAAGAAAGTATCAAAATCAATCAAAGCCAATTTTCCCTCGACCAGAAGCCATTGCGAAAGCCGAAAAGCCGTATGAATCGGCGCCGGCGCGACTGGCGTGAGACCGGGATATTTTTCCCGCAAGGTTTGAATGATGGCTTCGACACCCGGCTTGAAAGCGCCGTCAAAATTCACCAACGTTTCCCCGGCAGCGACAAGTTGCAACATCATATAGTGCTCGGGGCGATGGCGCAAATCATCGATGCGACACCGGTGAATGCCGGCCAGCGCGGCGCCGATCACGGTGGCGGTGCGGTCGAGGTCAAGATCGGCAAGGTTTTCATCCGCGTTCACGCCTTCCAAGCCGCGCACAAAGATGGTGTTCATCGCATCCGCAAAAAACAGCGGCTCCGGAATCATGACCTCGCCGGATTGAAAAACCGGCGTCTTCCACAAAGCCTGCATGATTTTGAAAATCAACTCGCTGTTGGCCCGGTGGCCGAAGGTTTTGCTGTAAATCACCAAATCGCCGGCGTGCTCGAGGCCGAGCTGGTGGCGAAGCGTGCAGCGCAACTCCGGAACGTATTTGACGAGCGTCGTCGTCACGCCGGCAAACGTGACCGCCGGCGGCAAACCAAGGCAGGGCCAATGTTTTTGGAGCAGCTCAGACAGAGCGTCACGATCCACCAGCGAGCGCAGTTGCTTGAGCTTGGGGTCATTGGGAAACCCCCACAAAATCATGTTCAACTGCGGCAGCCGATGAACCGCCGGGCCAAAATTCGCGCGAACGTGCGTCTCGCGTTGCGCCTGCGTGTATTTGGCTTCGGTGACGCCGTTCGGCTCGACCATCGCAAAAAAGATTTGGTCGCTTTCGCCGCCGGTGTTGAGATCTTTAACGCGCAGCGAATAACAAATGCTGCATTCTTTACCGGGCGTGTAGGTAAAGCGCTTGAGTTTCAGCCGCTCGATCTCCAACCGGCCTTCGGCAAAATCCGGAAGTTGGCGCTGAAAGATGTCTTGCATGGCCGATTTATTCGTGACAACCGGCAATTGTGGAAACTGCGCGTCGTCAGGTATTGGAGCGATACGGGTCATAGTTTTGTAGTAGCGCCTTGAGGCGCAAAATGTTCAGAACATGGAAATCGCTTGATTTTTTAAACGCTATCCTCATCACCAAGTCAAAGTGCCTAAAGGCAACTACGACGAACAAAGACGGTCGGCGATATTCAGAAGATTGCTCACCAAATCCGCATTCATCCGCTTGACCGATTTGTAGACCTGGCTGCCGATCACATGACTGGCCGCAAACCAATGGATGCGTTCTTGCGCCACCGGCTTCGCCGCGGCGCGATTATAAGACGCGCAGAAATTTGCGGCGGTCTGCGCGGCCGATTCCGGATCGATCTTGCCGCCGGCTTGCATCTTGTAAAGATGCGCCAAAAAGCGGCCGAGATCATAGCCGGGATCGCCCAAGTTGGCACCGTCAAAATCGATGAACGCCATGCCTTTCGCCGTGGCAAAAATGTGGCTGAATTTGAAAGAAGCATGCACGGGCGTCACCGGGCCAGGACCTAATCGGGCCGCAGCATTCAAAAGTTTCTGGCTGACCGCCGCGCAGAATCGAGCATGGCTAGGAAAAGTCCGGCTGATCGCCGCTACGGCCCGGCGCCCTTCTTCAAGCTGGAAGTCGAGCGTCATTTTCAACGGCAGTTGCAAACGGGTGTTGTGAAAAGCGGCCAGACGGCTGCCGATCTCTTCCGCCGCTGCGGGCAAATTCGAGAGATTCTCGGCAACCTTGGCAAACGGCTGGCCTGGAAGCGCCTCTTGCCAGAGAATTTGCGTTTCCGGATCATAGCTATAAGGTTGCGGAAGAACGAAATCACCGCGTTGCGCCGCCGCGCTGGCCCAAATTTGTTTCATGATCTCATAAGCCTTTTCACCCTCGCGGTCGCGATAGGCCTTGCCATAAACGGCAAACGATGAATCCGCGCGGCCATTCGCCGCGGCCGGCGTGATATGATAAATATACCCGCAACGCATGCCAGGTACGTATTTGGTCATTTCCACGGTGACCGCCGCGGGCGGATGTTTCAAGCCGAATTTTTCCGGCGCCGCTTTGGCCAACGCGAGAATTTTTTCACTGTCGACCATCAAGGACAAGCCGGGCAAATTGGGATCATTCGGATAAGCCCATAAAATCATTTCCCATTCCGGAATATAAACCACGGCCGGGCCGAACTGTGGCCGCACCAGTTGTTGCCGATTTAAAGCCTCGTAAGCCTCCCGCGCGCGGCGGTGGCGAAAAAGTTTTCCAAAAAAAAATTGTTGCGCGGTTGCCTCATCATGACAGCGAATGTTTGCGGTGAACAAAACCCGGCAATCGCCGCCGGGTTTGTAGTACAACTGGTCGATCGCGCAGCTTTCAACTTTCATTTCACCTGAAGCGAAGGCCGGCCCCAGGTATCGTTGGAGCATCGGCGCCCGTTTTTCCGCCGCCATGATTTCGCGCCATTGGGGAAACTCAACGTCTGCTGTTATATTTTCAGGCCGGTTCATAAGCGCTAAAAACTCCAAACACAAAATTCTAAAATTTTTTTAAGTCAAAATGATTTAAGTCAAAATCATTTTGACTTAAATTATTTTGACTTTTGGTTGCGGCTTACGCCGCGTTACGAGCTTTCTTACACAACACCGGCTTCACGCAGCTCAGGAACCGCATCAACCGGCACGCCATTTTTGCCATTGGCCTCCGAGGCTCTCGGAGCATGCTCCTGCGGCCGGCCGAACTGCAATTCATACAGCTCACGATAAGGCCGGCAGGTCTCCAAAAGCTCGTCGTGCTTGCCGAAGCCGGCGACCTGACCATGCTCCAGCGCCAGAATTTTGTCGGCGCGGCTGATCGTTGAAAACTTGTGCGCAATGATGAACGTGGTTTTGCCTTTGGTTAACTCGTCCAGCGCCTGATGAATCCGGGCTTCGGTTCTGGCGTCCAGGGCCGTGGCCGGCTCATCCAAGATCAGAATCGGCGTGTTGCGAATGATGGCGCGCGCGATGTTGAGGCGCTGTTTTTGGCCGCCGGAAAGATTGTCGCCGCCCTCGTCAATCATGGTATCATAACCTTGCGGCATCTGCACGATGAATTCGTGCGCCTGCGCCAGTTTCGCGGCCTGGATGATCTCCTCCTCCGTCGCATCGATTTTTCCGAAGCCGATATTCTCGCGGACGGTTTTGTTGAACAACCGGGATTCTTGCATGAGAATCGTCATGCGGCTGCGAAACGATTTGAGCGTGAACTCGCGCAGATCCCGACCGTCGATCAGGATTTGTCCCTGCTGCGGATCGTAAAAACGCATGAGCAAACTGACGAGGGTCGATTTGCCGGCGCCGCTGTGGCCGACGAGGGCGACGGTTTCTCCGGGTTCGACCACGAAGCTCAGATTTTTTA
>Ga0247727_10009720_pt1 | contig 17272 bp, 16 predicted proteins | sample WisWelCaveWW1625_FD_202498 | JGI IMG/M metagenome (GOLD analysis project Ga0247727, IMG submission 202498) | Biofilm microbial communities from Wishing Well Cave, Virginia, United States - WW16-25 | ecosystem: Environmental > Aquatic > Deep subsurface > Groundwater > Cave microbial mat | place...
ATTATTTCCCGATTCACTTATTAAATTTAGTTTTTCTAAGATAAAATCTAGCGTTTCCTCTTTTTCAAAAATATTAGTAAACACCACTAAGCATTTACTAAAGAAAAGCCCGGAACCAGAATAGAAACTTTCTATCTGCATCGGATTGAAGTCATTCTTGCCGACAAAAAAAGTTTCTGTGTCTTCTGATACAGATTTCATAAATTGTCCGTAGCTTTTATGTTTGCTTTTTGTATCGTCTCCGCAAAAAAGATAAATCATTGAGTGCTTCGTTTCGTTTTTTAAAATTTAACCATTTTTTTGTATTCTATATATGAAGTACCATACCTCTCGGCAAGAATCTTTTCCTCTTTTTTGATAAATGTAAGTCTGGTGATGATAAAAGAAATTAAAGCTAAAACAACCACGAACAAAGCATTCACTGTTATCCCAAAACCAAGTATTAAAATAAAAATCCCAAAATTAGTGGGACCTCGAGTATAGCGGTAAGGACCGTTGCAAAATGATTCCTTATTCATATTTTCTTTTTTCAATTTATGAGAAGATATCTGAGCCCAAAATATCAAAAGCGGGCCAAGAATTAAAAGCAACACGCCTATGTAAGTTAAATTGGATTCGTGGAAAACCTTTAAAGGAAACGCGAAATCTAGAAAAAGGGCAAGCAAAAAAATCATAAAATAGAAGAAATAGGAATGCGCCAGAACCCTGTGTACCCTATTTTTATGAGGGTTTTTATTTTCAGATTGTTCCAATGTGATCCCTGTTTCCATATTTTCATTATACTACAAAACAAACTGCCAAAACCTTCCAGCGAGAGCTTTAAACTCTCACTGAACTCACTGAATTATTAGGTAAGTCATCTGGTTCACCTAAAGAAGTCTTACCTCGTTCATCTCTAATAATGGAGATCATCTCCTCGCAATGCTTTTTTAAATTATTTTTACCTTCAAAAATTTCCAAAATTTTGTATCCTTCAATCTGAGAAACAAAGTTGAAAAACTCTTTTTCATATTCTATGTCGCTCGCAAAAATAAAATGCAGTTTGTTTTTTGGTATGCCATGAACAGAATAATTTTTATTTACATATGCAAATATTTTTTTAAAATAATCATTATTTTTAATCAATTTAGACTTAAAAGTTCCCTGAAATAAAGAGCCAGAGCGCCGATTTTTTTGATTAAAATAATAAGTGTAACCACCGAGTACTTTTTGCATGAATTTTGCTATCCCGCCTTCCACAAGTTGTTTTAATAACAAATGAAAATGATTGGGGTTAATACAAAAAGCGACAATAGCCACAAGTGGCTCTGATTTGACTAATAGGTGAAAATCTAAAGCTCTCATTGATTTATTATACATCTCTAAACTGCCTATCCCTTCAATCTGATTAAATTCTTTTATACTTTCTTTAAAACGATCAAGGTCTTTCAGGTCATTGAAAATGTCACGTTTGTCTACTCCTCTATTGTAAATATGATAATATTCTCCTGTTAAAAGTGGTTCCTTTCTCATAAATATTAGTATATCATACCACAGAGAGAGTCTAAAGCTCTCACTGTGATAAGTTTTTCATTTGCAATAATTTCAGTTTTCTCCTTCCCAAAAGTATTGTTATTGCGACAGAGAAATTTATAAGACAAATCCATATCGGAAATACCAACAAAGAAAAATTGTTTTCCCAGACCGATAAAGCTCCAAAAAAACCAGCAAGTCCAGTTATCATCCAGGTTATCAATGTCTCGCTTTCAGGATCTTTATATGTTTTTATTATGGTCAGCATTCCTCCAAGAAAGTCTACAAAAATAGTGATGAGGAGAGCTGCCAAGGCCTCTTTTGTTATATACCAGAGCAAAAGCCCCACTCCTGCCCCTACTAATGCCCATATGTCTAATTTTGTTTTTCCGCCCACTCCGTATTTGATAGACAAAATAAAAATAACTAATACTGTCATGAGGTCGCCGGCAGTAAGCAAGAGCGACCAGGTGCCTCCTTTGGAAAGTTGGGCAAAAAATGCGATCGAAGGTAGAACGCTCCAAATCAGCCAACTGGCTCTTTGCGGTTTAGTTTTTAGCAGAAAAATATTTCGAATGTATGGCACGGCCGAAAGTATGGCCAAAATTCCGGAGATGTATCCAAGTGTTTCTTTCATGATTTTCATTGTACTATGGGTAGAGATTTCATGTTCTATTTAGAAAGGTTTTTATAGTGAAAGCTTTAGACTCTCACTACGCTATTTTAATTCCCCAAAATTATCACCCGATGAGGAATGCACGACTAAAGGAATATTTGTTTTGTAATGCAAATATGAGCGTAAAAGTACCGTCTCCATGGCGTGTTGTATTATTTTTTTAGCCTCCGCCAAAAATTCTTCTTCTACCTCGTAAACCAATTCATCGTGTATCTGAAGCGCCAAGTGAACTTTGTTTGATATGCCAGCGTTAATTAAATCTTCCTCTGCGTATCTTATAGCAAGTTTTATTATATCAGCCGTGGCGGTGCCTTGGATTGGAGCGTTCATGGCGGTCCTTTCCGCCATGTTTTTAAGGAATGGAATTCTAGAGTTTATGTTGGAGAAATATCTGCGCCTACCAAACAATGTTTCGGTATAAGAATGCTCCGTGGCAAAAACTTTCACTTCTTCCAGGTATTCTCGTACGCCTGAAAATTGGTTAAAGTAATTATCGTAAAAAACTTGCGCTTCTAGACGAGTACCGCCCAAACTTTTTCGCAGAGATGTCACTCCCATACCATATATGATGCCAAAATTTATTACTTTCGCTTTGCGGCGCATTTCACTATCTACTTTTTCCGGAGGCACGTCAAACACAAATGAAGCAACACCCGCGTGAATATCTTTTCCTTCTCGAAAAATCTGCGTCATCTTTTTATCTCCAGAGAGCATCGCCGCCACGCGGAGCTCTATTTGACTATAGTCAAAAGCAAGCAACTTATGTCCCCTACCTGCGACAAAACCATTTCTGATCTTTTTTCCTAATTCTGTTTTAATAGGCAGATTCTGTAAGTTCGGATCCTGTGAAGAGAATCGTCCAGTGGAAGCGCCGTTCTGTAAAAACTTCGCGTGTAGACGACCGTCCGCGCTCACCATTTTTGGAATCACATCGATATAGGTCGAGAGCAGCTTTTGGAGTTCACGATAAGATAATATTTCCCTGATTATTGGATTGCCTTCTTCCAACTCTTCTAGAATTGAAACCCTGGTGGAAAAAGCACCTTGCTTGCCTTCCGGCAGGCGCTTGCGTTTTTGGTTTGTTTTTATTTCCATTTTATTGAAAAGTACTTCGCTCAATTGTTTAGGAGAGTTGATATTAAATTCCACGCCAGCCATTTTGTATATTTTATTAGTTAGTTTATCCAATTCTTCATGGTATTTGATGCTCAGTATTTCAAAATATTTTTTGTCTACGAGTATGCCACGGTCTTGCATGTTTTTCACTATATGCATTATCGGTTTCTCTATTTCCTCGTAAACTTTTTCTAAATTTCTTTCTTTTAATTTTTCGAAAACACATTCACGCGCCTCTTTAAAAGAGCTGGTCTTGGCAAAAAGTAAAATGTCATCTAATGAGGGGTTGGATATTTCTGAATTTATAAGCCAAAGGGCGATGGAAGTTTCTTGAAATTCTTGCGAATAAATTTCGGTAGAGCCAGCACCTAAAGCGCTGGAAACCAGCGCTTTAGGTGCTGGCTGATTGTTGCCAAAAAAATTCCTCAGACGCGTAAAGAGGCTTCTGAATTCGAATAAAGAAAAAACATTTTCTATCTTTCTTAAATCCGCGTTTTCCCAGAAAGTTTTTGCCGGCAGAATAAAATTTATCGGGGCATCGGTTCTGATCTTGGCCAGAGTCTTGGAAAAAAGCGCTTCTTCTTCGTTGTTTTTTATCAATTCCAATACTCTCGGTGAAATACCGATTTTTTTAAAGACACTTTCATCTGTTTTGATCTGTTTATATATCCCTTCGATTGTCTCAAAATTAACAATCAAGGTGGTGGCTGTTTTTTCACCAATACCTTTAATGCCGACAATATTATCTGAGGTGTCGCCCCGCAATCCTTTGAAGTCCGGTAGAAACCTGGGCTTAAATCCAAACCTTTCAAACATTTTGTCTTCATCATACAATATGGTATCGTTTATTCCTTTTTTCAAAGTATACACTTGTACTTTCTTGCCATCTACGAGCTGCATAGTGTCCATATCGCCTGACGCTATGATTATATTCATGTTCTTGTCTTTTTTAAATTCTTCCACTATCGTTCCTAGAATATCATCTGCTTCAAACCCAGGACTGTCATATACAGGAATGTTAAAAGCTTCAAATACTTGCCTGGAGTTTTTTAACTGCAAAACTAGGGCGTCGTCGGTTTTGGCTCTGCCTGCTTTGTATGCGCTATAAGCTTCGTGTCTAAAGGTCTTTTGCGGCAAATCATAGCAGGCTATTAAATACTCTGGTTTTAAGTCCGTAATGATTTTCATCAACATACTCGAGAGTCCGTATAACGCCCCAGTCGGTTCACTTTTCGATGACAGGAACTCTGGTAATGCGTGATAAGCGCGATGCATGATCGCATGGGCATCTAATAGCACTAATGTTTTACTTTTTTCAGACATTGTGTAAATTATATCACTTAAGTTATACTTATTTATAATGTCTGACTTTGATGAAGAAAAACAGAATAAACAACTAGATGACTTACGCAAACGAGAAGAAGAAGAATTAATGGCTGTGTTGGCTGAGTCTAAATATAAACTCCCTTACATTGATCTGTCACGCCTGGGAGTAGACAACGAGGCGCTTCGGATAATATCAGAAAAAGATGCGCGCGAGTTAAAGATTGCGCCATTTAAACTTCTAGGAAAAAATATCTTCATAGCCGTGCACTCCCCTGGAGAAGACCTATTGACTAAACTCAGAGACCAAATGGAAAGAGAAAACTTGATTCCAACTTTTTACATGGTTTCAACGGCCTCGTTGGAAAAGGTGTGGGATAGATATAAAGAGATATCGATGGCTGAGAGTTCTAAGATAGGAGGTATAGAGATATCCGCAGAAATTTTGCGAGGTGTGGCGAAAGACATCAAGACAATAAAGGACATAGAGAAAATGATACGGGGAGCGATGAAAGGAAATTTAATACACAAAATTTCCCACATGCTTGAAATAATATTGGCTGGAGCAATATCTATAAAAGCTTCTGATGTACACATGGAACCAGAAGAGGATAAAGCTCGACTTAGAATTCGCTTAGATGGTGTGCTTCACGATGTCATATTTTTCGAGAAAAATATATATCATCTACTTAATTCGCGACTCAAACTTCTATCCGGAATGAAATTAACCTCAAAAATAGCGCAAGACGGTCGTTTTAGTATTGAAGAAGGGGGTGAAGAAATAAGTATTCGTTCTTCTATGATTCCGGGAGCCTACGGAGAATCCATAGTCATGCGAATATTGGACCCAAAGTCAATCCAAGTAAAACTCGAAGAGGTAGGTATCGAACCTTATCTTTTTTCTGTAATCGAACAAGAAATAGCGAAACCTAATGGACTCATACTGGTCACCGGGCCGACTGGCTCCGGTAAAACCACAACCCTTTATGCATTTTTGAGAAAAATTTACTCCCCAGAAATAAAAATAATAACGATTGAAGACCCGATAGAGTACCATCTGAAGGGCATAACTCAAACTCAGACGAACGATGAAAAAGGGTACACATTTCTAGAGGGCTTACGCTCAGCATTGCGTCAAGACCCAGATGTGGTGATGATAGGTGAAATACGGGATGCCGAAACAGCCAAAACGGCCATAGAGTCCGCACTAACCGGACATATGGTTTTCTCAACACTTCATACCAATAATGCGGCTGGCGTCATCCCACGACTTACCGATCTTGATGTAAATCCAAAGATTATGGTCTCGGCATTGTCTCTTTCCATTGCTCAACGACTAGTACGTAAACTTTGTCCGTACTGCAAGAAAGAAAAAGAGCCATCAGACAGGGAGTCTAAAACCCTAAAAATAATAATGGATGGTATAAAGGAAGAAGGAAAAAGCTTGTTAAATTATAATATAAAACCAGATGCGCCAATAAAACTATTCGGACCTGTTGGTTGCGACAAGTGCAATATGACCGGGTATAGTGGACGAATAGGTATTTTTGAAGCAGTTAAAACTGATGAAGCCATAGAAAAAATAATGCCTCAGAATCCGAGTGAGCGTGAGATAAAGAGAGTGGCAAAGTCCCAAGGCATACTCTCTATGCGCCAAGACGGTATAGTGAAAATTTTAAGTGGCACCACTTCATTCGAAGAAGTACAAAGCGTGGTGGACCTGTTGGAAGAATAAAAAAAACACTAATCTCTAAACAATCCTTTCGGAGCTAAGCTCTAAAAGTAACAAATCATTAAAGGATAGCCCCAGCAACTAGTGAAAGCGCCAAAACGTCCTATGCAAACTTGTATAACCGGTGGCTGATTGCTTAGAGATTGGTGTCTTCTTTTAAAGAACTTCTAAGAGAATTATACTATGATTGAAAGAGCGACAAATGCTATAATGTTAATAGCTCTGTTGATACCATGTTGATAAGCGTATTACGTATACAGTATAGCATACCATTAAATCAATGTCAAGCAAGGACGCTAAAAAAACGAACAGTTGTGGGACCAAAAAGACCATCGAGGTTGAAGATTCTTTTCTAGACCAAACACTGAGACCTACCCGCTGGGATGAGTATATTGGACAAAAACATATAAAAGATAATGTGAAAATACTATTGAGAGCCGCTGAAGAAAGGGGTCACATCCCGGAACATATACTCTTCTATGGTCCCCCAGGTTTAGGAAAAACCACGCTGGCACATTTGATAGCGAGAGAGACAGGTAAGCAAATGAAGATAACCTCCGGTCCTGCCATAGAGAAAGTCGGAGACCTAGCTTCTATTCTAACCAACCTTGCTTCGGGAGATATTCTATTCATAGACGAAATACACAGACTCAACAAAATGGTTGAAGAAATATTATATCCGGCCATGGAGTCCGGGGTTTTGGATATAATTATAGGCAAAGGGCCTTCAGCTAGAACCATCCAGCTAGATCTTCCCCCATTTACATTGATTGCGGCAACTACTCGCGTGGCTCTAGTGTCTTCCCCGCTTCGTTCACGTTTTTCGGGCGGAGTTTTTAGATTGGAATTTTACTCAAACGAAGAAATAGCAGAAATTATTCGGAGGTCAGGAAAACTACTCCAGACCAAACTAGACGAAGAAGCTCTGAGGGAAATCGCGAAAAGGAGTAGGTCTACCCCACGCACCGCCAATTACTTTCTAAAAAGAGTCAGAGACTTCGCGCAAGTTAATAAAAAAAGTTTAGACCAGAGAACCGTGAAGGAAGCACTTAGTATGCTTGCGGTTGACGACATTGGACTTAACTCTTCAGACAGAAAATTCTTGGAGATATTAATTGAAAAATTCAAAGGCGGACCGGTAGGTCTGAAAACAATCTGCGCTGCCATGTCAGAAGAAGAAGCCACGGTGGAAGAAGTCATAGAGCCGTATTTGATCCAGCTAGGACTTCTAGAGCGTATACCACGCGGACGTGCTGCAACCAGAGCCGCTTATGAGCACTTGGGGGTTAACCCGCCTGAAAATTTGCAGAAAAAATTGCTTTAAACTTTAAGAACTTTATAAACTTTTAACTTTTATTCATGTCTGGACATAATAAGTGGTCACAACTTAAACATAAAAAGGCTGTTACCGATGCCAAGAAAAGCAAGATTTTTTCGAAATTGGTGCGTTTTATATCTGTCGAAGCAAAGCTCGCCAAGGGCGACATGAACGCCTTGGGACTCCGGACCGCAATAGAAAAAGCCAGAAAAGTGAACATGCCATCCGAGAATATTGAGAGAGCTATAAAGAAAGCATCGGAAGGAGGAGCTTTGATGGAGTCAATTATATATGAGACGTATGGTCCAGGAGGGGTCGGTATTGTAATAGAAACTCTCACAGACAGCAGAAACAGAACCGCTCAAGACATTAAGCACATACTCGCCGAAAATAATTCCACTCTTGGTGGTATTGGATCTGTCACTTGGGCGTTTGCTAGGGAAAATTCCAACGAGGGATTAATCTGGAAACCGACAACGACAGTATCCATTTCGGACAACGATCTAATGTTACTAGAAAAACTTGTCAGCGCTCTGGAAGAAAACGATGACGTACAGGAAGTTTATACCAATGCGGAATAATAATTATGATAATTTTGGGAATAGATCCTGGATTCGAGAGATTGGGCCTAGCAGTACTCGAAAAACCAGAGAATAAAAACAAGAGTAAAGAAAAAATCATATTTTCTGAATGTTTTAAAACTCCAGCCAGGTTAGAATTTGGAGAAAGACTATCTTTGATAGGAAAGGAAGTAAAGAATGTAATAAAAAAATTAAAGCCTGATGTTTTAGCTATTGAAACCCTTTTCTTAAACACCAACCAGAAAACAGTAATGCGTGTGGCAGAAGCACGTGGGGTTGTAATGTATGAAGCCTCGCTTGGGGGGCTTCGAATATTTGAGGCCTCACCTTTGCAAATAAAAATAGCTATAACCGGCTACGGAAGAGCTACGAAAGAGCAGGTAACAAAAATGGTGAAAATACTGATAGACACAGACAACGCCAAGAAATCAGACGATGAATTGGATGCTATCGCTATAGCTTTAACCGCCTCAGCTCATATTAAAAATAGTTATCCACATATTTAGGCTTTTAATCTTGCCAAAGATTAACGTTTTTGATATTTTGATAAAAATAATAAAAAATAATTTTTATTTTAATAGTTTAGGTCGATTTATATTTAAAAAGTAAAAAATTTACTATACGTATGAGTTACGTTAATGACGATGATGTGAAAGAGGTAGACGAGTTCTCGGAAGAGACAGAAGAAGATGAAGGGGTGATCGACGAAGATTTTGGCGCTGGCGAGGAAGAAAACAAAGAAGACCAGTCCTAAGTAATCTTCACGAATTTTTTCTTTCCTACTTTAAATCTTGTTCCCTTCCGAGGAATAAGTTTAACGTCCGTTATTTTTTTATTATCCTCAAGATTTGTTATGGCGCCCTCTTCAACCAATCTTCTGAAATCTCCGTTGGAAGATAAAACTCCCGCCCATACTAGGGTTTCCATCAATGTTTTGCCTACTTCCGACTTTATCTCCGTCATTTCTCCCGGAATTTCTCCCTTTTGGAAGATATCTATAAACTCGCGCTCAGACTTTTCCGCTTCCTGCTTACCATGATAAATCCTGGTTATTTCGCGAGCTAGCTTCATCTTTATGTCCCTGGGATTCACACCATCTTTAAGTTCCTTTTTAAGATTTTCTATTTCTTTAAGTGAAAAATCAGTACAAAGAGTGAAATATTTTATCACCAGCTCATCTTCGACCGACATAATTTTGGTATACATTTCCAAAACCGGATCCAATAAAGATATGATATTCCCCCAGGAAGAAGACATCTTGCGCCCGTCGGTCCCCTCAAGCATCGAGGTAACCATAATATCCTGTTCCGGTTGACCGTACTTTCTTTGCACTACCCTACCAGCCTTCAGATTAAACAACTGATCAAACCCGCCCAACTCGACATCAGCTTTTACCATTACACTATCATAACCTTGAAGCGCCGGATAAATAAATTCAACAACAAAAACATCTTCTCCTTTTGCCATTCTTTCTTTGAAATTTCTGCGTTTCGACATCTGCTGAACTGTAAAACATTCAAGCAGTCGACCGCTTTCTATAAAATCAAGATTTGCCAGCCATTCCGAGTTGTAGTGAACCTCGGCTTTTGACAAATCAATTATTTTCCCAATTTGTTTGAGATAATCCTTCATGTTCCTTTTTATCTCTTCTTCGGTAAGCATGGGTCTTTTTTCCAACTTGTCAGATGGGTCGGCTATTTTGGCTGTAAAATCCCCTATGATGAATACAACCTGATGCCCTAGATTCTGAAAAGCTCTAAGTTTGCGTAAAACTACGGCCCGGCCCAGATGGATGGCTGGCCCGGTGGGATCAATACCCAGCTTGACTCGGAGCGGTTTACTGCTATACAGAGCTTCTCGCAAGTGCTCTTTAACAAAAACATCTTCGACTCCGCGAGTCAAGAGTTCTTCTATTTTTTCTCTGTCTTCCACCTCTTTCATTATTCGGATTGTATCACATCTTTTGGTATAATAAAAAAATGAAAAGACGGGTCAGTAAATCAAAAGTTTTAAAAAATCTGCTGATGTGTTTAATCGGCATTTTTGTTTTGGCGGCTGGAGTGGTGATTGTCTGGTTTTCTTCTTTGAAAATTCCTGACTTTCATTCTTTTGAAGAAAGGAAGGTGGCAAATTCTACCAAAATATATGACCGCACCGGAGAGGTGTTGCTTTACAACATACATCAGGATATAAAAAAAACAGATATACCTTTTGATAAAATGGGTGTAAATATAAAAAACGCGACAGTGGCTATCGAAGATTCAGAATTTTATAATCACAGTGGAATAAGGATAAAGTCTATCGTGAGAGCGACGCTTTCTAATTTGTTTGGCGATGGCGGAACGCAAGGTGGTTCTACCATAACCCAACAATTGGTAAAAAATGCGCTTTTGACAAAGAAAAAAACCATAGCTAGAAAAATAAAAGAGTGGGTACTGGCAATTAAGATAGACAAGTCAATGCCTAAAGAGAAAATATTGGAATACTACTTGAACGAAAATCCATATGGCGGAAATATTTATGGAATAGGAGAAGCATCTAAAACTTATTTCAATAAAGATCCATTCGATTTGACGCTCTCCGAAGCGGCATACCTGGCCTCCATCCCACAAGCCCCTACTTTATTTTCACCTTATGGAAAAAATAAAGACAAACTGGAAGCCAGGAAAAATTTGGTTCTCTCTAGGATGCTGGAACTCAAGTTTATCGGAGAAGAAGAGTATAACACAGCTAAGAATGAAATTGTTAATTTCATTCCACCAGCAACTTTCGGCATAAGAGCTCCTCATTTTGTTTTTTTTATAAAAGATTATCTTGAACAAAAATACGGAAGCGAACTAGTAGAAGAAGGGGGGCTTAAGGTAATAACCACTCTTAATTACGACTTACAAGAAAAAGGAGAGGAAATCGTCAAAACAGGCGCGCTCCAAAACGAGAAAGATTGGGACGGCAGCAATGCTGGACTGGTGGCGATAGACCCTAAAACCGGACAAATCCTGACAATGATCGGATCACGAGACTACTTCGATAAAAACATAGACGGCAATTACAACATCGCTACAGCGTTAAGACAGCCGGGTTCTTCATTCAAACCTTTTATTTATGCCACAGCTTTCAACAAAGGATTCATTCCTGACACGGTTCTTTTCGATTTACCTACAGAATTTCAAACCACCTGTGATGCTTATGGAAGGGCATTAAAAGGACACAATCAGGATGATTGTTATATGCCAAGCAATTATGACGAAAAATTCCGCGGACCAATGTCCTTGCGAGACGCACTCGGACAATCGATCAACGTGATAGCGGTAAAGCTTTTTTATTTGGCGGGGTTTAACGACTCTCTAAAGACAGCGGAAGATTTGGGTATCAACACCCTAACAGACGTGGGGCGCTATGGGCTCACTTTGGTCATAGGTGGAGGCGAAGTAACTCTCCTCGACATGACTTCCGCCTATGGTGTCTTTGCCAATAATGGCGTCAAAAACCCATATACTGGAATTCTGAAAGTTGAAAACAGTAGTGGTGAGGTTTTAGAAATGTATTCTCCGAACCCTAGAGAGGTACTACCTAAAAATACCGCGCTTACGCTCTCAGATGTTTTGTCTGATAATATCGCTCGCACTCCAACCTTTGGACCGTCTTCCGTGCTTATGATAAAAAACAGAGATGTGGCGGCAAAGACGGGAACCACTAATAGCAACAGGGATGCCTGGACGATAGGATATACCCCTTCTATATCTGTCGGTGTATGGGCGGGCAATAATGACAATAAGCCAATGAAAAAAGGCGGCTCGGCTGTAGCAGGACCCATTTGGAATAAATTTATGAATGAAGCGTTAAAGATCTTACCAAACGAGAGATTTGAAAAGCCAAATTTAGAAACCGATCCTAAAACGGTAAAGCCTGTTATCCGCGGATACTGGCAAGGGAATGAAAATTTTTTTATAGACAAAATTTCTGGAAAATTGGCAACCGAACTTACACCGAAAGAAACCTTGGAGGAAAAAGTTTTAACAAACGTGCATTCCATTCTTTACTGGATAGATAGGAGGGGTATATTGGGACCGCCGCCAACCGACCCTGAAGAAAACTCGCAATTCGGTCATTGGGACATACCCGTACAGGATTGGTGGAAACAAAATAAAAATAAATATGAAATTATAACCCCCAAAGAAAAACCTGTAGATAAAGACGACATACATACGGGGATATCCTCGCCTATTGTTTCAATTATAGAGCCGAAGAATAACTCAGTCTATACTGCGAACCAAAGAATACAGCTAAGAATAAGCACATCGCTCCTGACACGCTTTCCACTTAAAAAGATAGATGTTTTTGTAAATGATGTCTTTGTGGATAGTATAAAAACTCCATTTGTTTTTTCTTTTGTTCCCGATGAATTAGATAATATAAAATCGGAAAATGAACTTAGGTTGATAACCTATGATGCCGCCTACAATAAGATGGAAGATATTATTACCTTCAAAGTGGAACAATAAACCACGTGCCCAGATTAGGCCAAAGGTGTAATTCATCTATTCATCGGCATTATGAGATAGGTAAAAGAGTTGTCAGAATTCCCTGAGATAATCATTGGTTTCGAAGATTGGTTTAATCTTATCGAAATACTATCTGTATTTATAGACTGGAAACAATCAAGAAAATATTTATAGTTAAAACCAAGGAAGACATCCTCTCCTTTTATCACCGCGTCTAGACGGGTTTTGTTTTCTCCGACATCGTTATTTTGAGATGATAACTCAAAAACTTTTTCTTTTTGTTTAATAGAAAGATTTATTTGATTAAATTTATCGGAAAAAATATTGGAGAGTTTCAGCGCATTTAGTAAGTCTTGTTTTAAAACAATGGCTTCAACTTTAAATTCCTTGGGTATTATCTGACGATAGTCTGGGAAAACCCCATCTATTATTCTTGATGTTAAATAAACATTATCAGAGGAAAAAGAAATTTGGTTTTTGTTGAAACACACTTTTACAGTACTTTGTATCTCTCCGAATATCCTTAATATATCTGATACGTTTTTAAAAGGAATAAGTATTCCGGAAATATCTTCATTCCCTTTTGTTTTTATTTTTTTCTCTGCTAATCTGAAAGAGTCAGTGGACACAAACACTAGATTGTTTTCATTGGAATATATATAAACACTGGAAATTTCTGGTTTTATGTCGGAAACCGAAGAACTATAATAAACAGACTTAATGCCGTCCACTAGTTTCTTGGATTCTATCTCAAATGATTTTCCGTCGACTAGGGGTATGGTGGGAAAATCTTCATGTGTTTGACCCTTTAATCTGACTATACTTTTCTTTGTTTTAACTAACAAATTTCCACCTTCACTTTCTAGGAATATGTTTTCGTTTTGAAACACGTTGGAAAACATGTTGGCTAAAACAGGTCCAGAAATGGCAATAGTTCCTTCTTTTTCAATTTTCGCAGGTATTTCTATTTCTATACCAAGACTTAGGTTGGTAGCGCGAAGTTTTAAAAAATTATCCCCAGCAATAAAAAGAATAGAGCCTAGCACCGGCAGGGTTAGATTTTTACCGGTAATTTTTTCTACCTGCATAATTCCTTTTTTTAATTTTTCTATTCCGCACTCTACTTTCATATGTTTATATGTTATATATTTAATTTATTATTACTATTAGATATGTTGATAAGTGGATAAGTAAATATGGTGTGTGTTTGTTTAGTTATTTTTTCAATCTTGTTTTTTAACAACCCTCCATTAATTTTTGATTACCTTGAATTATTTTTAATACACCTATTTTTATAATTTATTTTATACCCATTTTCAACTTGTTTTCAACAACTATTTAAACATGATACGTATTTGTTCTAGTTCTTGTATTAATAAAGGATTGTTTTTTAAGTCATTTTTTATTTTTAAGTATGAATGTATTACTGTCGTATGGTCTTTACCTCCCAATTTTTGCCCTATTAGTGGGTAAGATACGTTAAAATCTTCCCGAAGCAAATACATAACCACCTGCCTTGCCTTTACTATCTCCTTTCGCCTGGTCTTTTCATAGATCGATGGTTCCTCTAGTCCATAATAACCTCCCACGACTTTCACCACATCTTTTATAGCTACATTTTTCTTTGGTTTTATGTTATTTTTTAGTAGATTCTTCACCTCAGACACCGATAAGGGCTTCCGTTTCAAGTGATATTGGCAGATTATTGTGTTTAGGCTTCCCTCTAACTCTCGGATATTCCCTTGGATAGATTCCGCAATATATTCTATTAGATTATTCTCCAAATCCACACCCTGTTCTCTCAACTTAATCTTCAAAATTGCCAGACGCGACTCGTATTCTGGTTCTGACACGTCTACAATCATTCCAGCCGCAAAACGAGACTTGAGTCTGTCTGCAAGCTCGGGGATATAATTTGGGTGCTTGTCTGAGGAGAAAATAATTTGCTTGTTGTTTTCGTAGAAGGTGTTGAATGTGTGAAAAAGTTCTTCTTGAATTTTCTCCATCTTGCCGATAAACTGGATATCATCTATTATTAGAAGATCATATTTTCTATATTTCTCCTTGAATGAATTTGCCTTATTGCTTTGGAGTGAGTTTATAAAATCAGTGGCAAATTTTTCCAATGTTAAGTAATACACTTTTTTGTTTGAGTATTTTTCTTTTATAGAGTTTCCCACAGCCTGGAGCAAGTGGGTTTTACCCAACCCGGTTCCCCCGTAAACGAAGAAAGGGTTATATTTTGTTCCCGGATTCTCTATTATTGCCTGAGAAGCGGCGTAGGCGAGTTCGTTAAAGGATCCCACAATAAAAGAATCAAAACGATAACGCGGATTTAAATTGTCTTCCGGATTGATATATAGGTCTTTTAATGGTAATTCTTTATTAACATAGGTTTCGTCTGTTTTTGCCGGTTCTTGCTTTACACCAGCCTCTGGTTTGGTGATGATGTACTCCACCGCTCTCATGTTTTCATAGGTGTCGGCTATTGTTTTGGTGATTAGTTTGTGGTATTTATTCTTGAGCCAATCACGCACAAATTCATTCGGTACGCCAACAAACACCACACCCACCTCTTCCTTTAAAATCGAGGTATTCTTAAACCAGGTACTAAAATTGGCCTTAGAAACACCAGTCTCAATCTCGACCAGACATTTTTTCCAAAGTTGTTTCGTATCCATTAGTGGAGATTATACTACAATATTTTTTTATGCGATTTTAAAAATCTTATTAACCATGTTGATAAACTGTTGATAATGTTATATACTCCATTTATGTCGCAGACATACCAACCAAAAAAAAGAAAAAGAGCGAAGGCTCACGGATTCTTGGTGAGATCTAAAAGTGGCACAGGGCGGAGAGTTCTTGCGCGAAGAAGGAGAAAGGGGCGCGCCAAAATTTCTGTGTAAGAAGCATGCTTCCTAAAAAAAATAGAATTGATAAAAAAACTCTAGACCTTGTATTTAAAAAGGGAAAATTTATAGTTTCATCTAGTTTGACTTTTAAATTTATTATACTTAATGGAGGCAGGAAAGTTTCTTTTGTTGCACCGAAGAGTGTAGCCAATCTCGCGGTGATGCGCAACCGATTAAGAAGGCGCGGATACTCTGTTTTGGAGAGATTTATCGAGCGGTTCCCTGCTGGACTTCTTGGTGTTTTTATTTTTAGAAAATATCAAGACGATACTTTAATACTTCAAAATGAAATCAAGAATATACTTAATAAAATTAATTAATCTTTATCAAAAACTCTTATCTCCCGACACTGGTTTTTTAAAGAGAATCGGTTTAATAAGGAAATCGACTTGCATTTTTTATCCAACTTGTTCGGAGTACACCAAGGAAGCTATTTATAAGTATGGTATTATGAAGGGCTTGTATTTTGGATTGATGCGCGTCACTCGTTGTCATCCATGGCAAAAAAACCACATTGATCTATTAAAATAAAAAATTTTACAAAACTTTGATTTTTAATTGTTTTCATATAGAATAGAGGAATGTTATCTAATATTTGGGATACTTTCTTGTATGGGCCACTTTTAAATGCACTGGCCTTTTTGGTTTCTATTGTTCCTGGGGGAGACGTTGGTATTGCTGTGATCATACTTACTTTGTTTGTCAAAACTGCGCTGTTTCCCCTCTCTCAAAAATCTATTGAAAGCCAAATAAAGATGAATCTACTTGCTCCAGAATTAAAAAAAATAAAAGAGGGTGGAGCTTCCAAAGAAGAACAAGCAAGACAAACCTTTAACCTTTACAAACAACACAAAACTAACCCGTTTTCTGGATGTCTTTTAGTTTTAATCCAAATACCCATTATTTTCGCCTTATATTATGTTTTTTTGAAGGGGATAAATTTAGATGGTGATTTGCTTTATTCATTTATCCACGCTCCAGAGCACGTGAATACTTTTTTTCTGGGAATGCTCGACATAGGAAAAAAGAGTTTGATTTTAGCGGTACTTGCAGGTGTGTCTCAATATTTCCAGGCGCATCTCATGCCGAAGCCGACTATTCCAGAGAAACCGACTGGTTCTTTCCAAGAGAATTTTACCAAAAGCATGCACACCCAAATGAAATATGTTTTCCCTTTTGTGGTTGCCTTTATTGCTTACAGTGTATCGGGGGCTGTTGCATTGTATTGGATTACAAGTAATATATTTGCTATAGGCCAGCAGATGTATGCGAACAAAAAAAGAAAATTTGCACTAGAGGTAGCAAAATAATCAAATAATTTTGTATGGATAAATCGGAAATAGAAAACTTAATAAGGGAACTCTTGGAAAAAATAACAATACCTGTAAGTAAAATTTCCATAGACGAGGACAAACCCACTACCTTGCGCAAAGGTAGTGACAACACCATTTGGTTTGGAGTGGAGGTAGCGGAACCCCACTTCTTTTGGGATCGTGGTGGTGAGGCGCTCCTTGCTATAAACCATCTTGTCCGTAAAATGATTGAGACCAGGACTCTCGTTTCCGTTTCTCCTACTGTAGATTCAAAGGAGAAGCAA
>Ga0247727_10009721_pt1 | contig 17272 bp, 18 predicted proteins | sample WisWelCaveWW1625_FD_202498 | JGI IMG/M metagenome (GOLD analysis project Ga0247727, IMG submission 202498) | Biofilm microbial communities from Wishing Well Cave, Virginia, United States - WW16-25 | ecosystem: Environmental > Aquatic > Deep subsurface > Groundwater > Cave microbial mat | place...
GGCGAGAAGAACACTTGCCCTACTCGACCACCAGCCTCCTCGCAATGGCGGATAATTTTTTCTATTTTACTCCCTCCTCAACCAGAACAGCAAAGTTAAGTCCGCAGTGCCTGTTCTGTTAGAATTACCGCTTGTCTCATAAGTAAGTAAACTTTTTCCATGCATTTGTAGATTGAAATTCAATCAAAAAGTTTAGTAAATTATGCGGCACTCTGTAATCCCAACAAAAGGACACTTTGTGGATTTACTCATTCAACTTTTCTGGGTTTTTATCAAAGTTAACCTGCTCAGCACTTCCGGTCCCGCGTCGGTGGGGTTGCTGCATGATGAAGTAGTGGGCAAGCTGATTACCGGCGATCAATTTACACAAGCCTATGGCTTGTCCGCTGTATTACCCGGTAGTGACGCTTTACAGTTGGCGATGTACATCGGCTATGCTGTGGCAGGCATCCCCGGCGGATTCGTCGCGTTACTTGCCGCCATCCTGCCCCCGACCGTCATCATATTAGGCGTGACGATGATCCTGCACCGGGTGCGCCGGGAAGTATGGGTGAGTCATTTTATTGACGGGTTGACGCCCGCCATTTCGGTGTTGATGTTATTCATCGCCTGGAAAATCTTTCAAAAAGGCGGCGCGGATACATGGCAAGGCTGGGCGATTGGCATCGTCAGCCTGATCGCCATGGTCTATAAAGTGCCCGAGCGCATCGTGATCGTGATCGCCGCATTGATCGGGGTATTCTTCCTCAAATGAACCAGCCATCCAAATTTTCAGTATGGAACAAACTGTTGTGGATGTTCCTTAAAGTGAATATCCTGTCGCCTTCAGGTCCCGCATCGGTTGGGTTGCTTTATAAAGAAGCGGTGGGCAAGATCATGACCGAAGCGCGGTTTGTAGAGGCAGTGGGGTTTTCCAACGTGTTGCCGGGCAGTGAAGCGTTGAAACTCGCCATGTTCGTCGGTTTTGCCGCAGGCGGCGTTCCGGGTGTGTTTGCCGCGTTGATGGGCGCGATCCTTCCCCCAACGGTGCTGATGTTTATTGTGGCGACCATTCTGCAATCGTACCAAGACGAAACCTGGTTGAAATCGCTTGTGTTAGGCATGAGCCCGGCGGTGACAGCCTTGATCGTGATGGTGGCATGGGAGTTATTCCGCACCAGCACACGCAGAAAAGTTGACCGCCGTACATTATTGATTGCCGCTCTTAGCGCGAGCGCGCTCTTGTTGAAGATTTCATCGCCGTTGGTTTTGCTGGGTGCGGGCATTCTCGGCGTCATCCTGTTCGGCAGACGGAGTTACCAATGAGACCAGAATTCCTCCTCGTGACCAACGGGTATACAGGCACGTGGTCCGCCATCGAATACGGCGCGGCGCTCGCGCAATCCATGCGGATGAAAACCACGCTTCTCGGCGTGACGGAGGACGTGAACCCCGCCGCCATTGACGACCACCACCCTTTGGAGGACGTGTTCACGCGTGCCGTGGAGTTGTTCCAAACCCTCGGCGTGAACTACCGCCTCGACATCCGCAACGGCATCGCGGAGAAAATTATCCCCGAAGTTGCAAATCGCGGAGATTTCATCACGGTGGTCAGCCCGCTGGGGAGGCCGCAATTCAAGCGCTGGCTCACGGGTCGCTCGATCCGCTCATTGATGGAAGCGATTCAAAACCCGATTCTGTATGTCCCTGAGACGCGTTTGCCGTTGAAAAAAATACTCATCACGGTCGGCGGACTTGGTTATGAAGAAGCGGCGGAGAATATTGCCGTGCAAGCCGCAAAAGCGAACGCGGCAGAGATGACAATTCTATATGTAATCCCCCCGACCGATATTGATTATCCCACCACGCGCGGCGTGCAGGTGCACGTCAATGATTTGGTCAACACCGATACGCTTCCGGGGCGGAGTTTGCGAAGGGCGCTTGGGGTCGCGCAAGTCGCGGGGTTGGATGCCAAAGCCAAAGCGCGGCAGGGGAACATCGTGGAAGAAATTCTGGCTGAATTAAAAGAGGGAAAGTACGATCTGGTGTGCATGGGGTCGGCGTACAGCGCACACACGTTGCGTCAGTATTACGCGCCCAACGTCACAGCCGAAGTGGCGGATGCCGCGCATTGCCCGGTGTTGACGGCGAGGTTTAGCCGAAGGGATGAGTAGATTCTATTGAAAATACATCCACAGATTTACCAGATATCACGGATTGAAATTCAAAAATCTGCGCAATCTGTATAATCTGCGGATGGACTTACAGCCCCGGCGTGTATTTCTTTTCCCATTCGGCGATGGCGGCGCGGATGGCGGCTTTGATGTCGGCATCTGGCACATCATCCACACCCGCGTATTTATTCAACCCAACGTAAACGAGCACACCTCCTTCAGGCGATTGCGCAAGGAAGACACCGCGCTCTTCGATGGGAGTCCCTGCGATTCGCATTTGCAAAATCGAGTCAATTTGCCCGACGATGCTGTTCGCGGGCGCAACGGGGCGGTCATCCTGCGCGGCTGATTTTGCTTTCGGCGCAACAGGCTGGGATGGAGAGGAAACCGGCGAAGGGGGAGGCGGCGCGGGGGAAACAGAGACAGGTTTATTCGGAGTCTGATCGAGCGGGCGTGATTGCGTCACGCGTTGCGCTGAAATCTCCAGTGGCGCGGTCACTTGCTTTCCCTCCAACCATGGTCGTATCACATTCAAAATTTCGATCAATCGTTTGCGCTGATCGGGCGTCAACGAAGCCGTGTCAACACGGGCGCCATCGAGATCGAGAGTGAGCGCGCCGTTTTCGTTTTTGATTCGCATCACGCCAGAATCATCTACGGTGATCCTGGCGGGCGTAACCGGCGCAGATGGTTTTTCCTGCCCCTCCTGCTCTTCCTCTTTTTTGCGTCGTTTATATCCCTGACCGCGCCCTTCGAATAATCCGAAAATATAAACGAAGAGCAGACCGAGAATCCACCAGACTGTTGAACTGATTTCCATGATTACTTTAACCTCTGACAATTCGGACAAAAATGTGTGCCGCGCTGACCGACCGTAATGCGTTTGATCGTTGCGCCGCAGTTCAGGCAGGGCATGCCTTCACGATCATAGGCGCGGAAATAATTTTGAAATTCACCGCCGCGATACACCCAGTCAATGGATGCGCCGTTGCGGCGGATGCCCTCGCGCAGGACACTGCGGATCGCCTCGCGCAACGCCTCTGCCTGCTTCGCCGTGACCGAACTTGAGTCGCGTTGCGGATGCAGTTTGGCGATGTTCAACGATTCGTCGGCATAGATGTTGCCCAACCCGGCGAGAAACGATTGATCGAGCAGCAACGGTTTGAGTTGGCGATGTTTTGCGCGCAACGCTGCGTGAAGCCATTGCGGAGTGAAATCCTTGCTCAACGGTTCGGGTCCGAGGTTTGCAAAGATTTCTTCCGGCGTTGCCGTAAGCCAGACGCGACCGAACTTACGCGTATCGTTGAAGGCGAGCGACACACTGCCTGATAATTTTAATACAAGTCGGTCGTGTTTTTCAGGTTTGGATTTTGAATTTCTGAGGAACAAATCCCCGCTCATGCGGAGGTGGATCAAAAGATGGGCGGAGGAAAGTTTGAGGATGAGATATTTCGCGCGGCGGCTGACGTCGAGAATCTTCTGTCCCTTGATCTGCTCGCGGAATTTTTTCGGCGAAGGCGCGGCAAGCGTGCGCGGCCAGCGCAAGTCGGCGGCAAGAATCGTCTTGCCGATCAGGTCAGGTTTGAGTTTACGTGCGATGGATTCAACTTCAGGGAGTTCGGGCATAAGCGTACTTAAGTGTCATGTGCCAAGTATCACGTGATACGTGACACTGGAAAACTTGATACTACTCGTTGAACATCTCTCCCACACTGCGCCCCTCGTGCGCGCGGCGGATGACCTCTCCCAGCATCGAAGCAATCGAAAGAATGGTGATGCGCCCCTTGAGCGGTTTCAATTTTCTAGGAGGGATGGGTACGGTATCTGTGGTGACAATATGTTTGATCGGGAGTTTTGCGAGCAGTTTGGCGGCTTCTTCCGAAAAAATCGGATGAATGAATGCCAGATAAACATCGCGTGCGCCGTTCTTTTTGACCACGCTCACCGCCTGCGCGATGGAGCCGCCGGTCAGCACTTCATCGTCCACGATCAGCACATCGCGTCCTTTTACATTCCCGATCAGCGTCAGCGCCTTGGCTTTTGAGTCGTTGCCACTGCGCCTCTTTTCAATGAAAGCGATGGGCGCGTTGAGGTCGTGCGCGTAGTTGCGTCCTTTTTTCGCGAAGCCCAAATCGGTGGCGACCACGACGAGTTTCTTCATTTGCGCGCGCATGGTTTTGTTGATGTGATCAGTGACCATATGCGAGGCGGTCAGCACGTCGCCGGGGATGGAGAAGAATCCCTGAATTTGACCGGCGTGCGGGTCGAACGTCATATAGCGGTCTGCGCCCGCGCTTTCGATCATGTCGCACACGAGCCGGGCTGTGATCGGCACGCGCGGCTGGTCTTTTTTGTCCGAGCGGCCGTAACACAAATAGGGGACAACCGCGGTGATACGCGCCGCCGAATCCAGGCGGATGGTTTGAATCATGATTAATAATTCCATCAGGTTGTGATGCACGGGTGATGACGTGGTCTGGATCACATACACGTCCTGCCCGCGCGCACTGCTCTTCAACTTCACAAAAATATTTTCGTTGGAAAATTGAATCACTTCCCTCGGGCTGAGCTGCTGTTCAAGATAATCGGCGATCTTCTGCGAGAGATCAGGCGAGCCCGACCCGGCATACAACTTGATCTCGCCGTACATTTTCAAATCGTGTTGGTGCGCATGATGTGACATCGTACTCCTATTTCATAGATCCATTCAATAAGCTTTTTACGGCTTCGCGGGGTGAGATGTTTCTTCGCATGACTCGTTCAAATAATTCTTCGTATTTATTTTTATGGACTTCCGCCATAAAGCGACTCAGCAACGCCTCCCCCAGCGCCGTCTCAAACTCGGACCCCAACCTGACTCTATCGTGTGTGTCTTTTTCGCCGCTGACGCGTAAATGCTCGGCGTGTTTCGCAATCGAGCCAGCAACTTCGGGGATGCCGGTTCCTTCTGTTGCGATGGTTTTGTTGATCGGGGGAATCCAAATGGTCGTGTCAGACTTTGCCGCTTCAACCGTCATCGTCTGCCCATGGTGGCGGTAGACTCGCCGGGTTGGGTGGGCAAGTTCAAGGGAGGTGCGAAGCGCACGTTCGGTGTGTTCCACGCCGGGGCGGTCCGCTTTGTTGATGACGAGCACGTCCGCGATTTCCAAAATCCCGGCTTTGATGGCTTGGATGTCGTCGCCCAAGCCCGGCGCTTCGACAACGATGGTCGTGTGCGCGAGGCGGGCAATGTCCACTTCGCTTTGCCCCGCGCCGACGGTTTCAATGATGACGATGTCAAACCCTGCCGCGTCGAAAATTTGCGCGAACGACGCGGTCGTCTGCGCGATGCCGCCGAGGGATCCGCGCGTCGCCATCGAGCGGATGAACACACCCGCGTCGCCCGAAAGATCGCGCATTCGCACGCGGTCGCCCAACACCGCCCCGCCTGTGAACGGACTCGAAGGGTCAACGGCGATGATGGCAAGTTTTTTGTTTTCGTTTTTCCGATAATGCAACGCCAGTTGATTCACCAGCGATGATTTTCCCGTTCCCGGCGCGCCGGTCACACCGATGAGATGCGCCCTGCCCGTATGCGGAAATAATTCAGCGAGCGCGGCGCGTCCTTCGGCTGAATCATTTTCCACTTGTGTGAGCAGTCGCGCCAGCGCCAGCCGGTTGCCTTCGAGAATGGGTTGGGTCAAAACGACTGTAGACATTTGAATTAAAACAGCTCTGCTTGAAGCGCTGAGTTTCGCATGGGAAGTTTCATTTTATTTAGGATGCTGGTTTTGATCGGTCTTTTATCATCCCAAAATATCAGCGACGACAGAAAGTTTTGCGCATCAGGCGAATGCATGAAATCATAGACAATCTTTGCCTCATCGTAATTTTCAAAACTCAAAAAATAAACCGTATCGTCAAAGACCACCGGTTTATTTTCTATTTGTCCGATCAACCGAAAGTTTAGGTTCTTGTATAAGCCGCAGATTGCGATTTTCCAGGGGGCAAACGTATATGCACCGACCCCGAAGATCGAGAAGCGGGGATTGCTCTGGTGGATTTTGCTTTTTCGGGCATCCAATTGTATTGCGTGATTTTCCAAATATGCCCATAACTTCGGCGCGACGAGTTTGAGAGGTTTTGTGGTTTCGCCAACCACCTTCTGAGTAACCACCATAAATTTATTTGTATTTGCCGTTCGGTCATTCGAAATATCCGACCCCTTGAGCAAGGGGTAAATGTATTCAGATTCAACATCTACCTGCTCGCCGATGCCATTGTAAAGTTTGCCTTCTTTTTCGATCAATTCCATTACTTCCGAGCAGTCATGCTTGATGCCTGAGCGCCATTTTTCACTTGAATTTCCCAACAGGTGCTGGAGTCTTTCAAAGGTGGTTATGTCTTTTACCGTCAGCCCATGGCGATGCCCTACATGGAAGGATGTTCTGCCGGAAAGCGAGTCGAAAATGCGATAATCATAGTTACTTGCATTTAGCTGGAATCGGCAATAAAGCAGGCAGGCGTCCACTGCCGCGCCGAAATGTTTCATTGCATCAATGGAATAGATGGCGGAATTTGACAACCCGGCCTTGTTTTTATGAAGATGGTTAAGGAACTTCCTCGCCACCGATGTCTTGACCAGCATCCCCAAATAACCCTGACGCCCTCGAAACCATTCCGACACTTGCATCAGCATAAACTCTGAAATATCAAAATTGCTTTTTCCAGTCAATGCATCAAAGCCGCTGTGGTTTTGAAAATTAGATTTGTTGGGTAAATTCCCCCCGCCGATGACACCTTGGGCGGCGTTCGTGACCCATGGTAGATTCCCTAATACAAGAGTTTCACCATTTGTTTGATTTATCAACCCTTTCCAGTCGAAGGTGAAAAAATCACCCTCTCGAATATCAATACGCTCCGGGTAAGGCATAGATTTTTTTCTTGTTTCCAGTTCGGTCAGATATTCGGGATTAACTTCAACGCCAATAATTCTTTTCGCATTATTAAAAGTCTTTGCAGCAGATTCGAGGAAGGCTCCTACTCCGCAGGTTGGTTCAATGATATTGTCTGGCGAGACGCCAAGGTCAACCAGTTTCTGGCAAACCGAGTCCGCCAATTCTAAAGGCGTTTGGAAATCCCCATAATCAATTTTTTTATGTTTCTCGATTGTTGCAATCATTATTTTTCTCGATACACTAAATCAACACCGGCTTCCAGGCCGGCAACATCAATCACCCTTGAATATTGTAGCCGCCATTGCAGGGCATTCGAAATCGTTAGGAAACCAATCATTGGAGGGTTGGATACTATCTGATCGGCAAGCCTACCGGCTTCATCTTCATCCAATATGGGAAGATTTTTATCGAACATGAAAGCCATCAAATCATTTTTGGTGCCCTTGCGTGCCAAAATCTCTGCCAGTCCAAGTGTCATTTGATGATCTGCAGTTCTGCCAGCGTCCACAAATATCGTATGTAGAATATTCAAAATGGATGTTCTGCTTTTTATTTTGTCTGTCTTTTCATAAACAAAAATAAGCAACGAATACCCCAATCCGTAGATTTTCTGCCGGGCGGATTTGAAGGGAGATGATGATTGCGGCTGGTTAATGCTCGTAACCTTCATGTCTATATTTAAGCCCGGGAAATCTATTCCGCTTGCCGAACTCCCCACTTCAAAATCGTATTTGCCTCTCAAATAATTCCTGAATTTATGTTCCAGATAAGTTCCAACAGCCTTGCCATCGGTTATTCCATAGAGGCTTTTTTTCTTGTGACGCGATTCGATTTTTGAAAATTCGCGGGCTTCTATTTTGAGCAGTTCTACCGTTAACGTGGGCATGATTAACTCGAAGTGACGTTTACTTCACAGCCTCTCGGATGTCCTTCACAATCTCATCCGTGGAGGCACCGGGACCGTATACGCCGGTGATGCCCATCTGTTTCAAGTTAGGCACATCCTCATCAGGAACGATGCCCCCAATGAACACTTTGACATCCTCCTGCCCGTTAGCTTTGAGTAATTCGATAATGCGCGGGGCAAGCGCCATGTGCGCGCCGGAGAGAATGGACAACCCGACAACGTCCACGTCCTCTTGCAGGGCGGCTTCGGCGATCATTTCAGGGGTTTGGCGTAAACCCGTGTAAATGACTTCCATGCCGGCGTCGCGCAGCGCGCGCGCCACTACTTTTGCGCCGCGGTCGTGCCCATCGAGACCGGGTTTGGCAACCAGCACACGAATTTTCTGTTCGATCATGCTTCCTCCGCGAGTGAATTTCAATGTGATTATACTATGACGACTGATGAAAAATTTGCACAATGCACCCCTTGCAATCGCTTCTTTACCGCAAAGATCACACCGTTCGTGCCGCGAGCACGACGGTGCGAGACGGCAGAGAAATGAGTTTAAAAGGTTTTTCTCAAAAGTCTCTATGGTTGTACTTTAACCTGCGCAGGGGACCTCGTTATTCGCAATGTCATTGAAATTTACCGCCTGTTTTATGCGCCAGTTCATGAATCAAAATATGCTATACTTTGCTCATGCAATCGAAAATGGATTGGACTCAGTGGGCTGAATCCTTGCGACGACTCAAACTCGATAATTTAGTTGCCTGGGTCCTCGATGCGGGCGCTCCATTGACCGTGCTTGGCGCACAGGCAATTTACCTCACACAACCTTTCCTGGGCGGGAAACATTCAACGGCGATTGCCCACATGCTTGAATCAGACGAAGAAACACAATCTTTTGCGCGTGTTCTGCGCCGCGAGAGGACTGCATGATCGCGCTGGGATTACTCCTGCTTGCCGCTGTGCTTTTACTTCTCTTCACTGTGTTGCGACGAAGATCGCCCGCCACCTTGCGGCGTATCGCGGCATACGACCGGCTCAACCGCGAAGTGGGGCTGGCTGTCGAAAACGGGACGCGGCTTCACATCTCGCTGGGGCGCGGCAACCTCTTCACCGCACGCGGCGGCTCGGCGCTGGCTGGGCTTGCCATGTTGCGGCGCATCGCCGAACGGACTTCGGTGAGCGACCGACCTCCCATCGTCACAGCGGGGGATGCTTCACTTACGATTCTTTCACAAGACACATCACAATCCGGTTATCGCGCGGCAGGTGCGGAGGAACAATTCCGCGTCACGGCCGGGCGGATGACTGGTCTCTCGCCTTACGCGTATGCCGCAGGGACGATTCCTGTTGTGCGCGACGACAACGTGTCTGCAAATATTTTGATCGGCGACCTCGGCTCGGAAGCCGCGTTGGTGACCGATGCCGCCGACCGGCAGGATGCCAGTCTGATCGCCGCAAGCGATAACCTTTCCGCGCAATCCATTTTTTACGCGTCGGCGCAAGACCCCTTGATCGGCGAGGAATTATATGCCTCGGGTGCGTACGTCGGCGCGGGCGCATCGCATGAAGCCAGTTTACAAGTGCAGGATATTTTGCGCTGGCTGTTGATCCTTGCCATGGTCGGCGGTGCGGCGTTGAAATTAGTCGGGTTCGGTTTCTGATGCGAGTCTTTACTGCGGCATTTGCCATCGCTTCCGGGCTGATCGTGCTCATCGGATACTTCGTCCCGCTTCCACCGTTGATGCAATTGCGGCTGATCCTCACCGATTGGGCGATTGTCATTGCGGGGTTTGCGGTGTTGATCGGTATCTTCAATCTCGTTGCCGTGCAAATGGAAAAGATTCGCGCCCGCCAGGTGGGAAGTATCTACGGCGCGGTGCTTGTCCTTTCCCTCATCCTGACATTTGGCTTCGGCTTGTTGCTCGGACCGGACGACCCCTTCATGCGCCTCGCGGTGGACGCGGTCATCGTGCCCGTCGAAGCGGCGCTCATGGCGATCCTCGCGGTGACGTTGATCTACGCGAGCATCCGTCTCTTGCGCCGCCGGGTGGATTTGATGTCCATTTTGTTTCTCGTTGTTGCAGTTCTCTTTTTGATCGCAATCATGCCCACGCCAATCGGACAGTTGCCGGGCAGTCAGTTCATTCTGGATATCACCGGCATGTTTTCGCGCGGCGGCGCGCGCGGGCTTCTGCTCGGCATTGCGTTAGGGACTCTGCTGACCGGCTTGCGCGTGTTGTTCGGCATTGACCGTCCATACGGGGGGAATTAATCATGGCTGATTTGCGATGCCCAAATTGCGGACGGAACAACCCGGACTTTTTGGATGCCTGCCAGTTCTGCCAGACTCCGCTCCGGGATGAATCAACCTTGCACATTGGTGAAAGCCCGGTCAAGAAAAACACCGGCGAACTTGAACCCATCCTTCCGCAATGGTTGAAGGATGTGCGCCAGCAGGCGAGAGAGTCGGCGGCGGAAGATGCCGCGGAGGAAGCCGCCAAGCCCAAGGTCCGGAATGAACCGCCCGATTTGTTGGCAGGGCTTGCGTCACAGGCGAGAAACGACCGGGAGGAAATCCCCGATTGGCTTTCAGGAATCAATCCGCTGACGAAACCGACTACGGCTGAACCCGCCGCACCGCCACCGGTCTCTGACTTCTTTGCTCAATTTGAAAAAAGCGAACCCGCGCAAGCCGCGCCGCAATTCGATGAACCCGTCCAGGATGAAGTGCCGAGTTGGATGACCGGCTCGCCGGAATCGACTCAGAGCGAATCGAAAGACGAACTTACTGAATGGTTTGCGAAAGCCTCGGCGGAGGAAAGCAAGCCTATCGAAATCGAATCGGACGAAATGAGTTGGGGGAATCAAGCCGGCGTTTCGCCAATCGCGTTCAAAGAACCGGAACCTCCGAAAGAAAACGAGGATCTGGGCTGGCTTCACGCGCTCGAAGATTCAACGAAGCAACCCGAAGTGCCATCCGCACCGGTTGCTGATACGGGTTGGAGCCCGGCGGAATCGCAATCGTCGTCGCAGGAGGATTTGAGCTGGCTGAATCAACTCGGCGGCGGCACTGAATTTAAGTTCCATGAACCCGCGCCATCTCAAACCGCAGAATCAAAACCTGAATCAATGGGCGAGGATTTATCGTGGTTGAACACACTCGGCGGGCAGGAAGTAACCTCGTTCGAGGAGAAGCCAGCCGAAAATAATTTGGATTGGCTGAAGGGCACCGGCGAAGAAACCATCGTCAATCAAGCACCCGCAGAGTCGGTCTCTCCATTTACAAAAACACCCACAGGTCAACTGGATGGTGCAGATGCTGTGCCTGATTGGTTAAAGAGCGCGACCGAGGAGCCGGCGATGCCGGCGCCGGGCGCGTTATCCGACTGGTTCAAGGATGACGACGCAGCGGCTCATTCGCCGCTTCAACCTGTTCCCATTGACCCAGCTTTTATCCCAGCCCCCATGGACTCGCCGTCGTTATCGAGTCAGGATGTTGATTCGCTGTTCTCGGTGGACATGCCGGACTGGGTCGCGGATTCAAAAACAGGCGCTGGTGAAGGAGAGACTCAACAACAGGCAACCCCCTCCTCCGCACTCGACGATTCTCTCGCGCCCGTTGACCTGCCCTCGTGGGTGCAAGCCATGCGCCCGGTTGAGTCGGTCATCTCGGACGCGCCAAGTGTGGAGGGTCAGCCCACGGAAAGGGAAGGTCCGCTGGCAGGGTTGCGCGGCGTCATCCCCATCGCGCCGATCGGTTCATCCCGCCGACCGAAAGCCATCTCGCTGAAATTACAGGCATCGGACGAACAACAATCTGCCGCAGAAATTTTGGAGCAGGTACTGGCGGCGGAAACCAATCCTCGTCCCCTAAGAACTTCTTCAATCGTTGCCTCGCAACAAAAATTGCGCTGGGCGTTGACGGGTTTGATGCTCGTCGTGCTGGGCGTCATGCTCTTCCTCAACACGCAGTCCATGCCGATTTCAGCGTCATTGCCAATTCCGGTGAACAACGCGTCGAATGCGGTTGTCTCTTTGCCGCCGAATTCTTCCGTGCTGATTGTGATTGATTACGAGCCTGCCCTCGCCGGTGAAATGGAAGCGGTGAGCGGTCCGTTGCTCGATCAACTGGCGTTGTCGGGTCATCCGCGGTTGAGTTTTGTCTCCACCTCAGCGAACGGGTCGGCGCTTGTGAGTCGTTTATTGACGAACACGAGAATCAGCCTGCCCGCGCCGAACGGTCTCGATTACAAAGCCGGCGTGGATTATTTCAACCTCGGCTACCTGCCCGGGGGTTCCTCCGGTGTGTTGGAGTTTGTCGAGCTTCCGAACTCTGCAATTCCAAATGTAAATACTGCAAACGTATTCTCCGAGTTTGCCGCAGTCGTCGTCCTCACCGATCACGCGGAATCCGGTCGCGTGTGGGTCGAGCAGTTGGATGTCCGTAAACAAATTGATCCGTCGCTTGCGAATCAACCCTTGATTGTGGTTGCCAGCGCGCAAGCGGGACCGTTGCTCCAGCCGTATGTTTCGTCCGGTCAAATCACCGGCATGGTGAGCGGACTTTCCGACGCGGCGCGCTACGAGTACGTCAACAACAGCCGTCCCGGCCTTGCCCGCCGCTACTGGGATTCGTTCGGCGTCGGTGTATTGCTGGCAATCCTTTTGATCACGCTCGGCGGTCTGTGGAGTTTGGTATCAGGCATCCGCGCCCGGCGTCTCGAAGCGGAGTTCGGATAACCCATGCCACTTGAACTCCTCACTGGATTGGCTGGCTTCGTTCTCACCCTGCTGATCTTCAGTTATTTGATCGGCGATAACCTGTTCTTCCGTATCGCCGTGTATTTATTCATCGGCGTCGCCTCCGGTTATGCCGCGACTGTGATCTGGCATTACGTGTTGATCCCGAAATTGTTCGCGCTGTTGCAAAGCGGCGATCCGAATCAATTGATCCTTGCGATGATCCCGCTTCTCTTGTGTGTCACCTTGCTTGCAAAACTTTCCCCGCGCATTTCGTGGATCGGCAATTTCGCCATGGCGATCCTTGCCGGTGTAGGCGCGGCGACCGCGGTCGGTGGGGCGGTGTTGGGAACATTGGTGCCGCAATCGTTTGCCGCGATGGACGCGCTGGACATCCGTTCAGCGGGGAGCGGAGGCGCGGCGGCGTTCTTCCAGTTGATCGAAGGCGCGGTGATGCTGGTTGGCGCGGTCACCGTGTTGGGTTACTTCCAATTCAGCGCGGGTCGCGCGCCGGATGGCACGCCGAAACGCAGTGTCATCTTTGAAGGCGTCGCATGGTTCGGGCGCATTTTCATCGCCATTACGTTCGGAGTGTTGTTTGCCGGCGTGTACATGGCGGCGCTCACTGCCATGATCGAACGGCTGAGTTCCATTATCAATTTCATCCGCCAGTTGGCTGGTTTATAAATTATGCCTGCTTCTCTTGTCCAAACCGAATCCATTCTCGCCATTGACGTGGGCGCGGCAGTCACGCGCGCTGCGCTCTTCGATGTGGTTGAAGGGGAGTATCGTTTCGTCGCGGCGGGTCAGGCTCCCTCGACGGCGGAAGCGCCGTTCAAAAATATCGGCATTGGCGTTCGTGAAGCGATCACGAATTTGCAAAACGTAACCGGAACAATTTTGCTGGGCGCGCAGGATAACAGCATCATTTCGCCCTCCCAACCCGATGGCTCGGGTGTGGATGGGGTGGTCGCGACCATGTCTGCGGGACCGGCGGTGAAGACCGTGATCGCCGGCTTGCTTTCGGATGTTTCGCTTCACAGCGCGCGGCGTTTGGCTGAATCCACCTACAGCCGCGTGGTGGACACCCTCGACCTTTCGGACAAACGCCGCCCTGACCAGCAATTGGATAGCATCGTGCGCTCCCGCCCGGATCTGGTCGTTCTCACCGGCGGTACAGACGGCGGCGCGTCGCGTTCGATGTTGAGGATGCTCGAAGCCGTAGGGCTGGCATGTTATTTGATGCCCGAAGAAAAACGTCCAATGGTGTTGTACGCGGGAAACCATAATCTTGCCAACGAGGTGCAGGAATTACTCGGTGGGCACGCGGGCAAGTTGCAGATCAGCCCCAACGTGCGCCCGTCGCTTGAGATGGAAGACCTTGAACCAGCCAGCAACGTGCTGGCGTCACTGGTGACGAATCTTCGGCAACGCCAGATCAAAGGCGTGGACGAGTTGTACTTGTGGTCATCGGGGAATTTGTTGCCGACGGCGTACGCGCAAGGGCGGATGATCCGCTTTTTGAGCCGGTTGTATGAATCCACGCGCGGGTTGTTGAGCGTGAACATCGGCGCCTCGGCTTCGACGGTTGCGGCGGGGTTCAACGGCGAGTTGACGCTGGGCGTGTACCCGCAATTTGGGTTGGGTGAAAACCTCGGCGGGATTCTCCAACACACCGATATCGAACAAATCATGCGCTGGATGCAACTCGATATTTCATCGAACACGTTGCGCGAGTTCTTATTTCAGAAGTCGTTGTATCCGTCCACGGTGCCTGCCACGCAGGATGAACATGCGATCATGCAGGCGATTGCGCGGCAGGCGTTGTACCTCGCGGTACGCGCCGCGCAAAAGGATTTCCCCGCCAACGTGAGAGCCGCACGCACGGAGTTGATGCCGAAACTCGATCTCATCCTTGCTGGCGGCGGTGCGATTGCCGACGGCGGTTCGCTTGGGCAAAGTTTACTGCTGTTGCTCGATGCGATTCAGCCGGTCGGCATCATGCCATTCCTGCTCGACCAGAATAATTTACTGCCCCTGCTCGGCGCGGCGGCATCGCGCAATCAATATTTGCCGGTGCAGGTGATCGAATCGGGCGCGTTCATCGGAATGGGGACGGTCGTCTCGGTGATCGCTTCTGCAAATTACGGCGAGACCGTCGTGCGCGCCAAATTGATATATGCAGACGGAACCGAAGTGCGTACGGAAGTGAAGTTCGGCGGGCTGGAGATCATCCCGTTGCCGAGCGGCCAGACTGCCCGCCTGACGTTGAGTCCGTTGCGAAGGGCAGATGCAGGCTTGGGTCCGGGAAGAAGCGGGGTTGTCCCCGTGACAGGCGGCGCGCTGGGCGTCGTCATTGATGCGCGCGGGCGCCCGCTGAATCTTCCAGCCGATCCTGTGCGTCGCCGCGAACTGATGAAGCGCTGGTCGCATGCGGTGGGAGGATAAAAAATGCTTGCGCCTGTTTTACACGTATTGCCGCTTGCCACGATTGTCCGTGAACGAACGTTGCCGGTTGCCGGGAAGGTGAGCGCGCATTTGAACCAGCGCGTCAGTCCGACCGATGTGATCGCCGAGGCGAACTTTGCGCGCGAACACGTGTTGATTGACGTGGCGCGCACCTTCAATGTGCCAACGAAGGTCGCTGACAAGATGATCAAAGTGAACGAACGCGACCGCGTGGCGCAAGGCGCGCTGGTGGCGGATTCTGGTGGAATGTTCTCGCGCTCCATCCGCGCGCCGCGCGCCGGGCGCGTGATGGTGGCGGGTGGCGGTCAGATTTTGATGGAAGTGGGCGATACAAAAATCGAGTTGCGTGCTGGTTTGCCCGGAGTGGTTACCCAAGTGCTCACAGATCGCGGCGTGGTCATCCGCACGGCGGGCGCGTTAATCCAGGGCGTGTGGGGGAACGGTCGCATTGACAGCGGCTTGATGACGAGCCTGATCGAAAAACATGACGATATCCTGACAGCCGACCGACTCGATGTCAGCCTGCGCGGCTCGGTGATCCTCGGCGGGCACGTGCGCGATACCGACACATTGCGCGCCGCGGCGGAGTTGCCGGTGCGCGGGTTGATCCTTTCGAGCATGTATTCGACGCTTCTTCAAACGGCGTATCAGATGAAATATCCCATTCTCGTGTTGGAAGGATTTGGTGCGATGCCGATGAATTCCGCCGCGTTCAAATTGTTGACAACGAACAACAAACGCGAAGCGACGGTGAACGCCGAGCACTTTGATCGTTACAACGGCAACCGACCTGAAGTGATCATCCCGTTGCCGGTCTCCAATGAACCCGATGAGCCGAATCCGTATGAAGCATTTGCCGCCGGTCAAACCGTGCGGATGAAACGTCCGCCTCATGCCGGCATGATCGGTTCGATCATAAGTTTACGCGCGGGGTTGAGCGAATTACCCAGCGGTCTGCGCGCCGCCGCGGCGGATGTGAGACTCGAAAACGGCGAGACGCTCATCGTGCCTTTGGTAAATTTGGAAGTTGTGGGATAATCTGGATAACCAATTGACTTTCGTGCAAGAGGTTTTGGAACGGGAAGATAAAACATGTCCTTCGACTGCGTGACGAAAAAAACGTCACTCCGCTCAGGACGAAGAATAGTAACAGGAGAATGAACGATGTCCAACTTCAACGACGACAATCTGGATTATGACGATGCCAATCCCCCGGAGGAATCCAACAACCGCACGTTTCTTTTCGCGGCGGGCGGGCTGGGTCTGCTGGTCCTCATCGCCCTGCTCTGCCTCGGCGCGTATGTGTTGTTCTCGTTGAATAACAACCAGTCCGCCGAGCAGACGGCGATGGCGGAAGCCACGCGTCAAGCCGCGACTATTCAAGCGGGACTCACGCAGACCGCGGTTGCCAACGCCCTCACTGCCACCTCCGGCGTGACCGCCACACTGCCTCCCACCAATACGCCGGTCATCGCTCAAGCGACCGATACGCCCGGTGGAACCCCCGGCGGTCCGTCCGTGACGCCGAACATCCCTGCCACTGAAACAGTCCGTGCGGCATTTACGCAGATTGCAAATACAACCCAAACCGTCATCCCGACCTCGACCGCGTTGCCCAACACCGGCTTCGCCGATGAGGTGGGAATCCCCGGCATGTTCTTCGCCGCGCTGGCGCTCGTAGTTGTGATTTTCCTGGTGAGAAGGCTGAGAGCCGCGCCGGTGAGGTAGGAAAAGTTTACGAATCACAAAAGGACAGCACCTCGCTGTCCTTTTTATTTTGAAGAGCCAATACATTTTCAGAATTCGGTTGATATAAGGCGAATACCATTGCGTTTTTTCTGGATGCGTTTGTTCAACTCTTATGCCTAAATCGTATGGCCAAATGATCGAAGTTTCTGATGTTAAAGTTCTATCGAATTATACAACCAGAAATTTTCAACTACACCACATCCTTCGCCACCTGCTCACCATAACCCAACAACGCCTTCACCATCTAAAAATAACTTGATGTACTTAATCCAAGTTTGAGAGGTCGGTTAAATCTTTGAGCCGCCCGCTGGCTTTCTTGTTCAATTTGA
>Ga0247727_10009722_pt1 | contig 17270 bp, 12 predicted proteins | sample WisWelCaveWW1625_FD_202498 | JGI IMG/M metagenome (GOLD analysis project Ga0247727, IMG submission 202498) | Biofilm microbial communities from Wishing Well Cave, Virginia, United States - WW16-25 | ecosystem: Environmental > Aquatic > Deep subsurface > Groundwater > Cave microbial mat | place...
GGTCAGCACGGGGTGGCCACTGCCACCGCCGCTGCGTTCTTTGGACTCGACTGTGCGGTGTACATGGGTGTCGTCGACATGGAACGGCAGGCGCTCAATGTCGTTCGGATGCAACTGCTCGGCGCCGAGGTCGTTCCCGTCAAAAGCGGGGCGGGGACGCTCAAGGATGCGGTTTCGGAAGCCATGCGCGACTGGGTGAGAACCGTTGAGACGACCCACTACATCATCGGCTCGGTGGTGGGGCCCCATCCCTTTCCCTACATGGTGAGGGAGTTGCAAAAGATCATCGGCGAGGAGTCGTTGGAACAACTTGCCGACCAATTACCAGACGTGGTGGTGGCCTGTGTCGGTGGCGGTTCCAACTCCATGGGGATGTTCTATCCCTTTGCCGGCACCGACGTCGAACTGGTTGGGATCGAAGCAGGTGGGCACGGCATCGCCAGCGGCCGGCATGGTGCCTCGATCGGTCAGGGATCTCCTGGTGTACTGCATGGTGCCCGCACCTATCTGCTGCAGGATTCCGAGGGCCAGGTGCTGGAGGCTCACTCGATCTCGGCTGGGCTCGACTACCCCGGGGTCGGACCTGAACATGCCTACTTTCATGATGCCGGGCTGGCCTGGTACGACTCGGTGACCGATCAAGAGGCTCTTGCAGGTGTCAGTCTGCTGGCACGTTTGGAGGGAATCATCCCTGCGCTTGAATCGGCCCATGCGGTCGCCTGGGTCGCCCGCGAGAAGGAGCGGCTGGCAGGCAAGACGGTTCTCATCAATCTGTCCGGTCGGGGAGACAAGGACGTGCAAACAATCGCCGCATCATGAGCCGGATCCGTCTCGAAGAGATGTTCAGCAGAGTCGCTGGAGAGGATCGGGCGGCGTTCCTCCCCTTCATGACCACCGGGTTGCCCGATCTAGATACCACCGTCGAACTGTTTCAGGCGATGGCGATCGCGGGGGCCGACGCTTTCGAGATGGGGATTCCGTACAGCGATCCCTTGATGGACGGACCGGTCATCCAGGCCGCCAGCGAAAGGGCACTGGCTGGTGGCGCCAACGTCGAATTCTGTCTGGGCGCCATCGAGAAGGTCGTCGCCGCCACCGGTGTCCCGGTGCTGGCGATGACGTATGCCAATCCGGTCTTTCGAATCGGACCCGATGAGTTTTGCCGGCGTCTGGCGACGAGCGGGGCGTCGGGACTGATCGTTGCCGACGTGCCCGTAGAAGAGTCTCGGCCGCTGTTGGAAGCAACGAAACAGCACAATCTCGGGCTGGTCTTATTCGTCGCACCCACTTCCAGCGATGACCGGTTGGTGGAGGTGGCGGAGGCCGATCCGGTGTTCGTTTATGCGGTCGCCGACCTCGGTGTCACCGGGGCGCGGGCCGAGGTGTCGGAACGGGCCCACGACCTGGCGGCCCGGTTGCAACAGACCACCCAGCGCCCGGTGGTGGCCGGCGTTGGGATCTCTTCGCCCGAACAGGCGGCGACTTTCGCACGGTTGGTCGACGGCGTGATTGTCGGGACGGACCTGGTGCGCCGTGTTCTCGAGGCCGAATCTCCGGCTGTCGCCATCGACCAGGCGGCGGCCGCCGTTGCCGCGTATAGGGCCGCCCTCAGCCGCTGAGACGCAACGGCCACCGCTTGGGTCCGTCCTGAGCCAGGGAGTGGGGGAGTGGGGGGATGCGGCAAAGGACGGTGTTCGGTGGCCGTTGCTGAAAATCACTGTATACCCCGGCCGTCGTAATCCCGAGGATTGTCGAACTGGGATGTGGGACATCGGGTGCTCCTAACATCGGGGGTTCGCCGGAGTGTCGAAATTGGCAGCCGAGATGGACTCAAAATCCATTGGGTTAACACCCGTGCGGGTTCGAGTCCCGCCTCCGGTACGTTTCGGAGGGGGCGGTGGCACGAATGTGCCGGAAGGGGAGTCTGGGGAACGCGAAAGCGCGTTACCCGTTTCCGGGTTTGTCAACTAGTCGACCGTGCCGTGGGAGAGATACCCCCTCCCCGGCTCCGCCGGTACGCCCCCTTGCCTGCTTGGCAAGCTCGTTCTCGTATAGTCGCCTGAGTGCCGACAATCGCCATCCTCGACGGCAACAGCATCGCCTACCGGGCCTTCTTTGCCTTGCCTCCCGACCTGGCAACCACTTCCGGCCAAGTGACCAATGCCGTTTACGGCTTCACCCGCATGCTGATCAAACTGATCGGCGACCATCAGCCCGACGCCCTGGCCGTCGCCTGGGATGTGTCACGGGTCACGTTCCGATCGGATCGCTACACCGACTATAAGGCCAATCGCAACGCCGCCCCCGACGCCTTCAAGGCCCAACTACCACTGATGCACGAGGTGCTGGACGCCCTATCCATTCCCCAGCTTGCCAAGGAGGGTTTTGAAGCGGACGACCTCATCGCCACCATCGCCGACGAGGCCGCCAAAGCCGACTGGAACGTGCTGGTCGTCACCGGCGATCGCGACGCTTTTCAACTCATTGACGATCACCTCAAGGTGATCTACACCAGGCGGGGCATCACCGATGTCGTTGTGGCCGATGCCGGCTGGGTGGCCGAGCGCTACGGAATCACTCCTCAGCAGTACGTCGAATATGCCGCGCTGCGTGGAGACACCTCGGACAACCTCCCAGGTGTTTCCGGGGTGGGGGAAAAGACCGCCTCTCGACTGGTGGCCGATTATGGGAACCTCGAAGGCGTCTACGACCACCTTTCAGAACTAACGCCTCGCCTCCGCCAGAACCTGGCTGAGGGTTACAACCAGGTCTTGCTCAATCGGGAGTTGATGTGCCTGGTGAGAGATGTCGAGATCGAGGTCGATCTGGAGGGCTGGCTGAAAGGGGACTGGGATCGAGCCCGGGCCAAGGCCCTATTCGACAGTCTGGAGTTCTACAGCTTGTGGGAGGACCTGCTGGCGGTCCAGCCGGGAAGTACTGCGCCAAACGCCGAGGTGCTTGAGGTCGAGACGGAGGTTGCCAGGTCGGCGGAAGTCGTGAGAGCGCTTGTCGAGCTAAAGCCGTTGGTACTCGACCTGGTGACGGGCCCGGAGCCATGGGGAGTGACGATCGCCGGCCATGGCGGTGCGGTGGCGGTGCCGCTCGATCTGCTGTACGAGCTAAGAGACTTGCTGGCCGACGCCGACCATCCCAAGGTCGCCCACGACGCCAAGGAGTTGATCCGTTTTCTTCTAGGAAAAGGCGTTGATTTCGCAGGCCTCGAGATGGACACAGCGTTGGCGGCGTATCTAATCAACCCCGCGTCGCGCCAGTACGACCTGGGGTCCGTGGCGGAGCGCTTTCTCGGCGTCGAGCTGTCTTCGCCCGATACCGAATCCCAGGTGGCCGGTCAGGGGATGTTTGCTTTCCAAGGACCCGATTTCGACTTGGCCGGGCGGCGGGTAGAAGTAGTCAGGCAGCTCAGCCAGCGGCTTCATCAGGAGTTGATCGATCGTGACGAGATCGAGCTGTTCGCCCGTTTTGAAGCCCCTTTGGTGTCGGTCCTCGCCCGGATGGAACATGCCGGCATCGGGGTCGACCGGCCCTATCTCGAAGAGATGGGGGAGAGCTTGCGCGACCAGCTCGCCACGTTGGAGCGCGACATCCACCACCTGGCGGGCGAGCCATTCAACGTCAACTCGACCAACCAGCTACGAGAAATTCTTTACGACCGGCTGGGCCTACCGGTTACCAAAAAAACCTCAACCGGTGCTCCCTCGACGGATGCATCGGTGCTCCTCAAGCTGGCGGAGAGCCATCCGGTCGTCGAAAAGCTGCTCCGTTATCGCGAGCTCGAAAAGTTGCGATCGACCTACGTGGACGGGTACCTCCCGCTGATCGCATCCGACGGACGGATTCACACTCGGTTCAACCAGATGGCCGCCACCACCGGTCGATTGTCTTCCGACAACCCCAACCTGCAGAACATCCCGGTTCGATCAGAGACAGGGCGTACGGTGCGAAGGGCCTTCGTCCCCCGTCCGGGCTGGACCTTCCTGGTCGCGGATTACTCCCAGATCGAGTTGCGGGTGCTCGCTCATATGAGCGGTGATCCCGGTTTGATGGAGGCGTTTGGTGGGGCCGACACCGACGTCCACACCGCCACCGCCGCCCGCGTCTTTGGAGTCGAGCTCGAGGCGGTATCCCCCGAGATGAGACGCCGCGCCAAGACGATCAATTTCGGTTTGCTCTACGGGATGGAGGCCTTCGGTTTGGCCGATCGGTTGGGTATCACTCGGGATGAGGCTCGGGAGCACATCGACGCCTATTTCGCACAGTTCCCAGAAGTGGGCAGCTTCATGCGTTCGGTGGTCAGCGTCGCCCGCAACACCGGATACACAACCACACTTTTCGGCAGGCGCCGCTACCTGCCCGAGTTGAAGAGCGACAACTTTCGTATCAGGCAGATGGGCGAGCGGATGGCGCTCAACGCCCCCGTGCAAGGCACAGCTGCCGACATCATCAAACGTGCGATGATCGACTTGGACGAGGCGCTCCTCTCTCGGTCATCGACGATGCTGTTACAGATTCACGACGAATTGGTGGTGGAAGCGCCGCCTGATGAACTCGATGAGGTGCGGAGCCTGGTCGTCGAGGTCATGGAGAAGGTGGTCCCTCTGAAGGTTCCCCTTCGGGTCGACGTCGCCGATGGACCCAACTTGGCGGAGTGCAAGTGACGTAGGCGAATGACGAATGGTCAGGGTTTGGTGCTAGCGTAAAGACCGCCTCTGCACCCATGCCAGAGAGCAAATTCCTTGGAGGTCCCAAACCACTTATGTCAATCAAACGAAGTGCCGCGCTTGATGCGGACGAACCGGCCGAAGCCGGAACCGATGAACAGTCTGAACCAGTAGAACTCACAGAGATCCCAGTAGCAGCCATTCCGGATCTCGCCGTCGACCCCGCTGAGGCGCCGGGTGACGTTTCGTCGGAAACATCCGAACCCGTCGAGCCACAGGTACCGGCGGTGGACGCAAGACGCCACCTGGGCAAACCCGTTTTGATCGCACCCAGCATCAGCGAACTCCCCGACGACATCCTCGACGATTTCGAAGCGGCCATCGCCCACACCGTTCTTGAATTCAAAGAAGGGGACATCTTGGAAGGTACCGTGGTGGCGGTCGACGCCGAGGGTGCCCTCATCGATATCGGCTACAAATCCGAAGGTCTCATCCCGACGGCCGAGCTCTCCATCCGGAACAATGTCAACCCGGCGGAGATCATCAAAGTAGGCGAGCGAGTTGAGGCCATGGTCCTCAACAAAGAGGACGAAGAAGGCCGGCTCATCCTGTCCAAGAAGCGGGCCCAATACGAACGAGCTTGGGGCAGGATCCAAAAGCTCACCGACGAGGGTGGCACCGTCACCGGCCACGTCATAGAAGTCGTTAAGGGTGGTTTGATCGTCGACATCGGTCTCCGCGGGTTCCTACCGGCTTCGCTAGTCGACCTGCGCCGGGTAAGAGACCTCGACCCGTTCGTGGGAACAGAGATCGAGGCCAAGGTCATCGAGCTCGACCGCAACCGCAACAACGTCGTTCTTTCCCGCCGGGCCTACCTGGAAGAGGAGCAGGCCGAGCAACGGCAGGCATTCCTCGACGACCTGGCAGAGGGCGAATCCCGCCCAGGAGTTGTGTCATCGGTGGTCAATTTCGGGGCCTTCGTCGACTTGGGTGGGATGGACGGTTTGGTGCATGTCTCCGAACTCTCCTGGCAGCACATCAACCATCCGTCGGAGGCCGTCAAGGTGGGCGACAAGGTGAACGTCAGAGTGCTCGAAATTGACCGGGATCGGGAGCGTATCTCACTTTCGATCCGCCAGACTCAGGAAGACCCTTGGGTGGTGTTCTCCCGCGACCATGGTGTCGGCACGGTGACCGAGGGAGTGGTCACCAAGACCGTGCCGTTCGGTGCCTTCGTCTCTTTGGGGGATGGGGTGGAGGGTCTGGTTCACGTCTCGGAGATCGCCGTTCACCGAGTCGAGTCCCCCGAGTTGGAGCTTTCGATCGGTCAGACGGTGAACGTCAAGATCACCGAGATGGAAGACGAGCGGCGCCGGGTGAGCCTGTCGATCAAACAAGCGCTCCCCGACTGGCAGCAGCGGCAGACCGCACCGGCGGCGCCTGCCCGGCGTCCGGCCCGGCGCGAGTTCGAAAAGGACGCACAGGAGGAGCCGGAAAGACCGGCAGTGGCGGTCGATTCCTCCCTCGAGGCGATACTTCAAGAGCTCAAAGAGCGGGGGATAGGGCGCCGTTGACGGCGGCCGGTGAAACCCTCAAGCCGGTCGGAATCGGGTCGATTCAATCAGGAGAATGCTCCCTGGTTGGGCTGGTTTTGCTCAGTTAACATGACCGGCCAAATCACTCCCACCCCGCAGGGTGTCACCCGCTGGGTCCAGCCAGGGAGATCGAGAAGAAGGAGCGTTGATGGGTAGGAGAGCATTGGTTCTCGTCGTGGCCCTAGTGCTGGCCGCGGTGGCCGGCTTTGTGATGTACTCGTATCTGCAGGGCATCGAGAAGACAGAAATAGATAATCGCCAGCTTGTCCAGGTGTTCCGGGCCAGCCGGACGATCCTCGAAGGCGAGCTTGGTGACCAACTCCTCTCAACGCAGGCGTTTGTGCAAGGTGAGGAGAACCAGGAAGACCTCCCCGAAGGTTTCGTCGTAGACGACAACGACCTCCAGGCCACCCTGGTTGGCAAGATCTCGGTGGGGCCCATCGCCCGCAACGCCGTCCTCACCAAGAACATGTTTGCCACCATTACCGCCGAGCTCGTGCCGCTAGCGGAACGAATCGCACCTGGTCTACAGGCGATCACCATCCAGACCGATGCGGTTCGAGGCGTCAACGGTTTCATCCGCCCCGGTGATCGGCTCAACATCATCGTGACCCTCGACCTCGAGATCAAAGAGCTCGACTTCCCCGGCGTCACCTTTGGGCCCTCGGTCGGCGACACAGGTACCAGCGGGGATCAACAACAACAAGAAGATCGAAAGGTGACGCTGACCCGTTTCGTGCTCCAAGGTCTCAACGTGCTGGCGGTCGGTCAGGCGATCGTCCCCGAGGAGGGAGCGGGCACTTCCGTGGCGGCACCTACCACTGTGGCCGCCGGACAGGCCGGAGCCGGCCAGGATGAAGCCGCCGCCCAAGCGCCGGTTACGATCTACACCGTTGAGGTGACACCACAGCAAGCGGAGCGACTCGTTTTCGCATTCGAGACCGGGTCCACCTGGTTGACCTTGGTGCCTGAGGACTTTGTCGAGGTGCAAACCAATGGCATCACGATCAATAGCCTCTTCGAGGGGAATCTGATCGAAGACATCTTCGGGGGCTGATACTTGAACGAACAAGCCATCCTGGTAATCGACGAAGACGACGGCTTCATCGCCGAAGCCAAACGTCTCTTCGATGGAGGGCTCCCCACCGGGCGCTCGCTGGCCGATGCCCAGCGGGCGCTCGAAGACGGCAGAACCCGGATGGTGATATTGGGTCCTTCCTTCGCCCACGAGGCGGCGTTGCGCAGCGTTCGAGTCCTGGTGGAGACCGATCCCTCCTTGGTGCTGGTCTCGGTGGCCGGGACCATAACGGCACCCCTGTTGAAGACCGCTATGCGGGCGGGAATCAAAGACGTCATCGAGGCGCCGCTCAGCGAGGACAAAGTGAACGACCTGATAAGCCAGTTCGCCCCCTACCTAGTTGGGCCGGCCGTGGCCGCCCCGGCCGTCGCCGCCCAGCCGACCGCTCCCAAAGAGGGCCGCCTCGTTGCCATCATGTCCGCCAAGGGTGGTAGCGGCAAGACCGTTACCGCCACCAATCTGGCGGTTCTCCTCGCCACCTACACCGACCCCGATCGGGTGTGCATAGTCGATGCCGATCTTCAATTTGGCGACGTCTGTTTGGTACTCCAGCTGGAACCCAAGTTGACTGTGGTCAACGCCGCTCACGACCTTCACAGGCTCGACCAGTCGATGTTGACCTCGTTGCTGACCCGGCATCACACCGGCCTCCGTGTCATGGCGGCGCCTCTGGAGCCGGCTTTCGCCGATGAGATCAGCACCGGGGCGCTCATGCAGATCCTCGACCTGCTCAAACAGATGTTCGACTTCGTGGTGGTCGACACCGCTTCGTTGCTCGACGAACTGCTGCTGTCGATCATCGAGAAGGCCGACCAGGTGCTGATGATCGTCGACATGGACTTGCCCAGCGTCAAGAACGCCAAGCTGGCGTTGGAGACGCTACGACTCCTCAAGTTTCCCGCCAACAAGGTGCAGCTGGTCCTGAACCGCAGCAACGCTCGTGCTCGACTGGACGATAAAGAGATCGAGCGCTCTCTCAAGTTGAAGATTTCCGCCAGCATCCCTTCCGACGGTCTTGTGCCAGCTTCGGTCAACGAGGGCCGGCCGGTGGTGGAAAGCGCTCCCAAGTCGCGAGTTGCCAAGGGTTACGAGTCCGTATTCGAAGTGGTCACCGGCGAAACCGTCGAGGCTTCTAGCCGGGGGGTCCGGCGCCGCAAGTAGGCGTCGTGGGGTTGAAAGGGTAAGAAAATGGCATCGCTATCTGAAAGAGTCGCAGCCGCCAAAGCCACCGAGGTCACCACCGCCGATGGCACCCGAAGCGACATGTTCGTGGAGTTGCGGGGACGCCTCCATTTCAAGGTCATCGAAGAGTTGGGTCCAACCCTCTACGACCGCCACATGAGCGATGCCGAGCTGCGTCTCCGTGTGGTGGAGATGCTGGAGTGGGCCCTCGACCAGGAGACCGGGGTGCCCCTCTCGATGGCCGACCGCAAACAACTCCTCAACGAGATCGCTTCCGACGTGCTTGGTTATGGACCGATCGATCCGTTGCTCAACGACGGGGAGCTGACCGAGGTCATGGTCAACGGTCCGTACGACATTTGGGTGGAGAAGCACGGCAAGCTCAACAAGACGGATGTTCGCTTCGTCGACGAGGTCCATCTCCGGCGCATCATCGACAAGATCGTAGGTCAGGTGGGCCGGCGAGTCGATGAAGCGACTCCCATGGTCGACGCTCGTCTCCCCGATGGTTCTCGCGTCAACGCCGTCATCCATCCACTGGCGATCGGCGGGCCATTTCTAACGATTCGTAAGTTCGCCATTGACCCCTATACCGAGGACGACTTGATCGCATTCGGAACGATGAACCAGCGCTCGGCCGACTTCTTGCGGGCATGCGTCAAAGGTCGGCTGAACATCATCATCTCGGGTGGCACCGGTTCCGGTAAGACGACGACGCTGAACGTTCTCTCGAGCTATTTACCCGAAGACGAGCGAATCGTGACCATCGAGGACGCCGCCGAGCTCCAGCTCCACCAGGACCACGTGCTCAGCCTCGAGGCCCGGCCGGCCAACATCGAAGGCAAGGGTCAGGTCACAATTCGTGACCTGGTTCGTAACTCTCTGCGAATGCGTCCCGACCGGATTGTGGTGGGAGAGGCGCGGGCCGGTGAAGCGCTTGACATGTTGCAGGCCATGAACACCGGTCATGACGGTTCTTTGACCACGATCCACTCCAACACCCCTCGCGACACCCTGGCTCGCATCGAGACGATGGTGCTGATGGCCGGTTTCGATCTGCCGGTCCGGGCTATCCGCGAACAGATCGCTTCGGCTGTCGACCTCATTGCCCACGTCGCCCGTTTGCGAGATGGCACCAGGCGGGTCACCTACGTTACCGAGGTGGAAGGCATGGAGGGAGACATCATCACCCTCCAAGACCTGTTCCTTTTCGACTACGGCATGGGGGTCGATGAGAACGGGAAGTACCTCGGCCGTCTGAAGGCCACCGGCATCCGCCCGACCTTCTCCGACAAGCTGGCCGATCAAGGCATCAAGCTGCCCGCCGACCTGTTCGACCCCGAACCATTCGCAAGGCGGACCGACCAGTACACCCTTTCGCGGTGAAGACTCGTCTCCTGTTCGTCGGGCTCTTGAGCCTGCTGCTGGCGGCAGCTTCGGTGCCGCTTTATGCCCAGGACGCCACGCCGCAGGTCGAAATCTCTGACGCCAGCCTGGCTCGATACACAGATGGCGGCCAGATGCAGCTGGTGGTCGAATTCCAGAACAGCGGCGAGGTGGATCCAGGCGCTATCTCGGTGACCGAAGACGGCAAACCAATCTCCGAGATCGCAGTCGAACAAATCAGCGAATCCACGATTTCGAACGCGATCATCTTGGTGATCGACACCAGCGGGTCGATGGAAGGACCCGGTCTGGCGGCCGCCAAGGAGGCCGCAATCGCTTTGATCAATGGCAAGCGGTCCAAGGACTACATGGCAATCGTTTCCTTCTCGGATGGACCGGTGGTCCGCACCGGTCTCACCAACTCGAAGTCGGAGCTCAGAAACGCTGTGGAAGCCCTTCAAACCAGCGGCGGAACGGCCTTGTACGACGCCGTCATGAAGGGTGTCGAAATCTATGAGTCGGTAACCAACGATCTGGTCAAGAACGTGATCGTGCTCTCGGATGGCAACGACGCCGATTCCAAGGCCACGCTGGCGGAAGCGGCCAAGGCCGTCGGGGACTCCCAAGTTCGCGTCTTCACGGTGGCCTTGGAAGGCGAGGACTTTGACCCGGCTTCATTGGCGCAAATCGCCCAGGCCGGGGGAGGCCTAGCACTGACAACCCCCAATCCAGAAGAGCTTGCCGGCCTGTACAAACAGATCCAGACCGAGATCGACAACTCGTACGTGATCCGATTCACGGGTTTGCAGACCAAACGAGCGGAGGTCACATATCAGGTTGCCTACCAAGGACTCACGGCTTCGTTCACAGTTGAGGTGCCGGGTTTCACCCCCGTTACGACAACACGACCGGCGCCCACTACCACCCGTCCGCCGATCACGATTCCAGCTGGTAGTCCCCTTCCGGCCTCGCCGCTTGTCTTAAGGGCCATCGGGTCGGGTGCCGCCGCCATCGCCGCCGCCCTCTTCCTCTTCATTCTCTTCGGCGGTAAGAGGGACGACGCGGCTGCAACCTTGGGCAAGCGTTTGGCTGCTTACGGACGGAGAGGCGCCCGTGGCGAGGGTGAGGGCGAACAGCGGCTCATCGAGCGTATTCCGTTGCTCCGTCTCTTCGCGGCGCGCGCCGAGGAAGAGGTCAAGAAGCGTGGGCTGCTGAGCGGTGTCAACGCCATCCTCGACCAAGCCAACATTCCATTGTCGGCAGGCGAGGCCGTTGCTGCCTCTCTGGGCTTGAGCGCTCTGGTCGGCGTCATCACCGGTCTAGTGACGGTCAACACCATCATCGGTATTGTGGCCTTTGCGGTCATGCTGGTGATCGTGGCCAGCATTATTCAATACGCCGGCGCCAGGGAGAAGAGACGCTTCGAGTCACAGCTCCCCGACACGTTGACACTGCTTTCCACCTCGCTACGGGCCGGTTACTCGTTGCTGCAGGCGGTTGAGGCAGTGGCGGCCGAGGCACCCGAACCGACCAGCCGCGAGTTCGGTCGAGCCATCGCCGAGAGTCGGTTGGGCCGTCCGGTTGTGGCCGCCCTGCAGGGGATCACCGACAGGATGCGATCGGGCGACTTCGACTGGGCGGTCATGGCTATCGAGATTCAAAGGGAGGTCGGTGGCAACCTGGCTGAGGTGCTGCAAACGGTGGCCGACACCATGCTGGCCCGCAACCGGCTCAAGGGCGAGATCAGGGCGCTTACCGCTGAGGGTCGGATTTCGGCGATTGTGCTCATCATGCTGCCGATTGGCCTGGGTTTCTTCGTCTGGAGCAGCAACCCCGACTACATCAGCCCCCTCTTCACCGACGTTCGGGGGGTGGTCGCCATCGTGGTGGGCGGATTGCTTATGGTGGCGGGCTGGTTCTGGCTACGCAAGATTGTGAACATCGAGGTTTGACGTGGACCCATTGATACCAACCGCCACCACTTTTGTTGTTGCCGCCGCCTTCTTTATGTGGGTCGGGAATGGGGTGGCTCGAGCCAAGAAAACCGCCACCGACCGGCTGGCCGTTTACGGCAAGGACGTGCTGAGAGAAGAAAGCCTGACCCGGCCCTTTGCCGAACGGGCGGTCGCCCCGATCATCCTCGGGCTAGGTCGCATTCTCTCGCGTTTCACCCCGGCCGGCTACATGAACAAAATCGACAAACGGTTGATCTACGCCGGGAGCCCGGGCACCCTCGATGCTTCGGCCTGGGTGGTGATCAAGGTACTGGGAACGGTGGCGATGATCATTGCCTGGGTGTTCCTACAAGCACGACTACCCGTCCAGCAGAAGCTGCTGGCCGGTGTGCTGTTGATCGGTCTCGGGTTTTTTGGTCCCGACGCCTGGCTGCAACGAAAGATCGACGGGCGGAGGGAGTTGATGCGGCGGGCACTGCCCGACGTTCTCGACCTCTTGGTGATCTCGGTGGAGGCCGGTCTGGGCTTCGACTCGGCCCTCGCCCGTGTGGTAGGAACGGTTCCTGGTCCATTGTCCGAGGAGTTTTTCCGCATGCTTCAGGAGACCAGAGTGGGGGCTTCCAGGCGCGACGCCATGCGCCACCTGCTCGACCGGACCGATGTCGACGAGCTCCGGTCCTTCCTATTAGCCATGCTCCAGGCGGAAGCATTCGGTGTGACGATCGCCCGGGTCCTGCGGGTACAGGCCGATGAGATGCGTATCAAACGACGCCAGCGGGCGCAAGAGAAGGCCTTCGCGGCACCGGTCAAGCTTGTATTTCCACTCGTGCTGTGTATCTTCCCGGCTCTCTTCATCGTGATTCTGGGTCCGGCGGCTCTCCGCATCTACGACACCTTCGCCAACCTCTAGGCCGTTGAACCGGCGCAGGCTGCCGACGACGGCACAAGTCGGGTTATTGCTGCCCTGGATCGTGGCGGTGGTGGCGGCTCGGTTGCCCTTACGGGACAACTCGTTTCTCTGGCACGTCGCGGCTGGCCAAGAACAAATCAGGCGCGGCTCGGTATTGACCGCGGATCCCTTCTCTTTCACCTTTGCCGGAGAACCCTGGCGCACCCAATCCTGGTTGGCAGATCTCGGTTACGGAGTGCTCGATCAGGAATTGGGTTGGGTGCCGTTGTTCATGGTGGCGGTGACTGTTCTGGTGCTCGGTTTGACCGGAGTGATCGTCTACCGGGCGAGTGGTTCTTTGATCGCTACAGCGATCGGGCAGGTGGCGACGGCCTGGGTGCTGGCTGCCTACCTAAACCCACGGCCGGTCATCCTCTCCTTCGTGTTGCTGGCGCTAGCTGTTGTGGCCGAGGGCGACGAAAAAGCCCGTTGGATACTTCCGTTGCTGGTTTGGGTGTGGGCGGGTCTTCATGGAAGCTTCGTCATCGGTATTGGCTACCTGGTGCTGCTGGCACTGCGCAGACGCAACCGAGCGCGTTTGAGGGATGCCGCTTTGTGCGTTCTGGCTGCCACCTTTACTGCCCACGGGTGGGCCGTTTGGGAGGTGCTCGTCGACTTTGCCGCCAATCAAGAAGCTCTCGACTTCATCGTTGAGTGGGCGACTCCAGATTTCTCGAGCGCTGCTCTGATTCCGTTTCTAGGAGGTGTCTTACTACTCATCGGGGGCGGGATTCGAGGCAAGCTCGCCGTCCGCGATCTATGGGTGATCGGACCCGCCCTGTACCTCGCGACGACCGCAACCCGAGCGGTGCCCCTGGCCTGGTTGATGTTGCTTCCCTTCCTGGGAGCAGCGATGAGCGACTTTGCGAGAATTGCTCAGCGTCGCTCGTTGATCAACTTGGCGATCGCCGTCATCGCTGTGGGGTTGCCGTTCGTTTTGCCGATCCAGGGCGGTGTTGATCTGGAGCGTTTTCCGGTGGCGGTGGCTGCTCACATGTCCTCGGCACGGACGTTTCATGACGACGTCGTGGGTGGTTGGTTGATCTACGACAGGTGGCCGGAAGTGGCCGTCTTTGCCGACGACCGGGCCGAGCTCTACGGCGCCGGTTTTTTCCGAGAGATGGTGGAAGTAAGGCAGTCACGCCGTGATTACCGATCAACCTTTGATCGATATGGGATCACTCAAGCCCTTTTGAGAGGTGAAGATGCCGTTGTCGTCGACCTGATAGATGCCGGCTGGCGTCAGGTCGCCGGCGACGCCACCTTCGTGCTACTCACGGCACCTACCCATTAAAAAATCAAGGGCTCCCTGGCGGAGCCCTCGATATCTAGTGGATTGCTTGGATTACGGGAAGGCTGTGCTGATCGATGAATACTCGCCGCTTACCTTTTCCCCGGCGATGGTCACTGCGACCATTGCCAGAATGGCGATGAGAACTACCAGTAGTCCCCACTCGACGAGCGCCGCCCCCCGTTCACTCCTCAGCCGCTTCAGCACGTTCTGCCCTCCGTGTTATCCGTCGACTTGGTTCAGGGCAGGGTTGCGGCGATGTCGGAAAAGACTCCGGACACCTTGTCGCCGGTCACCGAAACTGCCACCAGGGCGATGATGGCAATCAAAGCCACCAACAGGGCATACTCGACCATGCTGGCGCCATCTTCACGACGAAGCCGGCTGGTGAGTTTGGTCCACAATGCGAGCATCAGGATCCTCCTTTGATAGATGCTGCCAGGCAGCCAAGCTAACAAAAGGCACCTATTCGTCCCATAGGCCGACAGGCCCATTTGACTGTCTATCTGGGCGTCACCAGACCTAGCCGAATCGCTTCGACCACTGCCTGGGCGCGGTCTGTCGCCGTTAGTTTGTCGAAGATATTGGCAAGGTGGTTCTTGACCGTCTTATGGGATATGTAGAGGATCTCAGCCAGATCCTCGGTGGAAGTGATCCCCTCTGCCATCAACTGAAGTATTTCCCGCTCGCGCCCGGTGATCGATGCCGCACCTGCGGATAGGACAGGTTTCCGGTGACGGTCGAGGACTGAGATGAGTTCGCTTTCATTTAGTGACGAAAGGTTCTCGCCCGAGGCCACCGCCCGCACGGCAGCCGCCAGATCGGACAAGGGTGCCGCCTTGCTGAAGAAGCCCTTGGCGCCGGCCTCGGCCGCCCTGCTGCGGCTGGCCGCATCGGCGTGCATGGTCACCACGATGCCCGGTAGCTCCCTGGCGACTGTCGCCAGGACCTCGATGCCCCCCATCACGGGCATCTCGAGATCGATCACGAGGACATCCGGCTGGTGTTCTTCGATCATGGGTCGCACCTTGGAACCGTCGCCCACAAACCCGACTACCGAGATGTCGGGGAGGGCCGATAAAGCCTGACCGAGCCCTTCGGCAAATAGCTGGTGGTCGTCAGCGATCAGTACTTTGACCATTGGGTTCCCATTTGAGGTTCACAGTTGTGCCGGCCGGACCGCTCTGGATGCCGAGGCGACCTCCGATGTTGGCGGCCCGCTCTCTCATGCCAACGATTCCGAAATGAGCGGAACCCACTAAGGAAGGCACAAAACCTGTGCCGTTGTCGGTGACCTCCAGCTCACCCGAGTCGAAGTCGACGATACCTGTCACCGATACAGTCGCGGCGCCGGAGTGTCGCTGGGCATTGCGCAGGGCCTCTCCGACGATTCCCAGGATGTCGTCCCAGACAGTGGGTCGAGGAGGCCGCCGCTCCACGATATCCAAACTCACCTCGGGGGGACTACCGAGCTCGGCAACCAGCTTGCCGATAGCGTCGACCAGACTCCCCCTGGGCTCATGCCGAAGATCGGAGACGGTCGACCGAACCTCGTCGACCAATTCGGTCACGTGGCCTCTCAGCGACTCTAGGTGGGCCGTGAGGCCCGGCTCGGTCGGGAACTCAAGGGCTGTTACGTCCAAAGCCAGACCGAGGGAAGCCAGCGAAGGTCCTATCTCGTCGTGCAGCTCGCGGGCCAAGCGAGTTCGCTCTTCATGGATGGCCGTGCGGGCGATCTGCTGCAGCAGCCGAATGTTGGCGAAGGCAAATGCCAGCGGTTGGAAAGCGGTGCTGAGGTCGGCGTGCTGGCTCTCGCTGAGCGGTGCGGTCGACCAAACGACCACGCTTCCGACGCTGGAACCACCCACTTGGAGAGGGAAGATGGTCCGTACTGCCCCCGGCTCCTCGGCCCCCTGACGGGCGACAATCACCGGCCCCTGCTCGCCTTCGATGGTCGCTACGGCGGATGACCCGGGCACCAGATCACCCATGCTGGATAGGGCAGCAGTACCTATTGCAACTGGGTTGATTTCGGAGTTTGCGGCCAATTCGGCCAGGCGGCTGAGTAACTGGTGCGCCCGTTGCAGGCGGTCGAGTTGCTCGCCGGCGGCCACCGACGAAACCTCGGCCAGTTCGGCCCGAAGCTGAGCATCGAGCGCCAAGCGGCGGGCCTGCACACCCGTGATCGACACAATCAGATATAGGCCCATCCAGCCGAACGCCGTTGCAATGGGTTGTTCTTCAGCCAGCACCACTACCGCTAATAGCGCGGCGGAGAGCAGACTCGTTGCTATGCCGGGCCTGAGACCGCCGAAGAACGAGGCAAAAATTGTGGGTGTGACCGATAGGAGCACATAGGGGCTGTCTCCCGCTCCCGAAAGGCTCAGAGTGGCGGCCAACAGCAAAGATCCGGCAAGCGAAACCGTTTCCCGGATCAGAGGTCTGTGCAGGTAACGGAGCGGGAGTGCACCCGTGCCAGCTACATAGATGAGCGCCACACCAGCTGCGGCCAGAGACCGGGACGAAGCCTGCCCCTCGAAAACTCCCACGAAGACGCCCAATGCCAATGCCAGCCATTGGACGACGAACACGACTCGTAGTACCGATCGTTCCCAGCTGAGGCCTGGCGCCGTCATGAATTTTCAGCCTACTTGCCGACAAGCAAGAGCGACCTACTCTTATAAACGTTGGGGCCGATCCGACCGGGCGGAAGGGATGGCAACTTGTGGCTGGCAGTTCTCGATGAATCCGTGGCCCGTCCGTGCCGTCGAGATGGTCGCCCAAGGGGGAGTGGCATCAGACGCCGAGGTCTCGCCGAATCCGCCCCGAGGGCTCTTCCACCCGGCGATCGACATGCTGGTGGCGGGCGGCGTCTCGGTCATCGCCGGTCTGCTGGTGTTCTTGGTGGTTGGCGACGAGTTTGCAGCCGGTGCGGTCGGTCTCACGCTTTCAGTGGTCTTGTCGGACCTAATCAATTTCCCACATTTCGCCCATTCATACCAGCTGCTCTATCGCGGGTTCATAGAACGCCTCCGTAATGGCTCGCGAATAGTGAAGATTCGCTACTGGTGGGCGGGGGTAGCGGCACCGGCCGCGCTGGTCGCCTATCTGTTCGGCGCCTACCTCACCGAGAACCCGGCGTCCCTCGGTATGGC
>Ga0247727_10009723_pt1 | contig 17267 bp, 21 predicted proteins | sample WisWelCaveWW1625_FD_202498 | JGI IMG/M metagenome (GOLD analysis project Ga0247727, IMG submission 202498) | Biofilm microbial communities from Wishing Well Cave, Virginia, United States - WW16-25 | ecosystem: Environmental > Aquatic > Deep subsurface > Groundwater > Cave microbial mat | place...
GTGGTGCTGGAGGCACTGGCGGCTCGCGTGGCGGTACAGGTGATCCAGTCGGTGGTTCTCCCCCAAGAGGACGGGGCGGCTCCTCTGGACCACTAACACGTGTTCCCCCCGCTTCACCTGCAAGGATGGCGCGGGCTCCCGTCGGAGCTTCGGGCCTAACACGGGGCTGAGTGAGGTCGATGATTCCTACTGCGCCCCGATTGGCCTTGGTCTTAGCCTGAGCCAGAGTGATTGGTCTACCGCCCTGGTCCTCGAACGTGGCCCCGAACCTCGAAAGCAGATCAGCGCCTTCAGGCGTCTCAACGTCTGCCGTCACCCTTCGAGCAGCGGTTTGGGCCTGGATGTCGTCTAAGGCTTGCGACATCAGGGAGCTGGCGCGGCCCTGGGCGCGGGCCTGTGGTGGGACGTTAACGGTGATGATGTGGGCGTCATCGCCTTTGGGACGCCACTTCAAAAGGTCTGGGCCGAGTTCGGACTTGACGCCCGTGGTGAGTTCGCGGATGCCATTTCCGGCGTTGTTAGAGTTCTTCGTCGCCCGGACGACGAACCCGCCTCCGGCTGTCTGGCGTTCAGCCTGACGGGAGATGGCCCTGGCTGTGCCACGTAGCAGCTTTAGTTCTTGCGGCAGCGTCAACTTCTTCGGGCGCAGAACAACGGTGTTAGTGGCGGCAGTGAAGGATGCCTCGAAACCCTCCTTTTTTGCCGCCTTAATAATGTCCGCTGCCTCAGCAACATTCTGGACTTTGACGGATATTCGCCGGGTCACTCCCGCTGGAGGGCGTTTGGTGAGAACGTCCTTGCCAAGCTGGGCGTAGCGTGTGCCCCGGAGCAGACCGAGCAGCTCAGAGACTTCCGACGTGCCTTCCGGCGCTCCCAATTCCTGTTCCGCGAACTCTCCGGCGGTCCCAGCGACAACGCCGCCGCCGAGAGCAGCAAGGTTCTGAGCCGGTGTCCCAAGCAATCCTGCGCCCAGTCCGCCGACGCCCATAGTGGCGAGGGCGGGAACCGTGGTTCCGTACTCAACTGCGCGGCTCAGCGGTGGCCCCAAGTAGGGTACATCCCTGATGGCTTCGGTCACGGGCGTCGGTGTAAGGCTAGAGGTGCCAAACTGAACAACGCCCGGCAGTAGCCCTTCGGTCTGAGTTTCCCCGAGGGCAGCTTCCAGCAGCGGGGTCTTGCCCAGAATCCCCGGCAAGCCCCGTGACGCCGCCTCGAACTGAGCCTGCACTTCAGGCTGGAAGATGTCGCCGATGTTGCCGCCCTGCCGAATGTATTCCCGTAGCGGCTCGGTCGGGACGTTCAGCGCGATCTTCCGCTCGAACTCCGGCGAGTCAATAGCGATCCCAGAACCACGGAGGATACGGAGGTTCTCCTCAATGTCCACGCCGGGGACGGGGAGGTTCCGTTCTGCCTCAGCCTGACGGCCAAACTGCGTCACAAGCTGCCCGCGTGGGCCTCTCTGTGCCAGTTCAGCCCAACGCGCCCTCTCCAGCTCCCTGAGCATCAGGTTGGCCTCGGGCATCGCTGCGTCCTCGGCCCGCCGCAGCGCAAGCCTTCCGGCGTCGGACGACGGCTTAATTTGAGGCTGGAAGGTGGTGCGGAACTCAAACTCCTGCTCGACGGCGCGGCGCTTCGCGTAGGACGCCGAACCGGGGTCCGTGAGGATTTGCCTGCGGAGCCGGTCAAGTTCGAAGGTGTCAACGCCTGCGAGTGCTTGCCGCTCTGTTTCTATGCCCTCGCGGGCGCGGGCGTCTTCATACTTGCGTAGCTTTAGCCGCTCGGCGTCAGCGCGCTTGACCGCCTGGGCCTGCTGCTTCGGCGCTTCTTCCTGCGCTTTCTGCCGCTGTTCAGTTTGGAACTGACGCTGTTCGTTCTGCTCCTGCATGCGGCTCAGTTGCGCTGGTCCGGGCATCGTCTGTTGGCCAAGCCCTCTCGATGAAAGCTCAACCGCGATAGCGAGTGCCCGGCCGCGCCGCTTCTCAAAGTTAAGACTGCGCGGGGCGTCGCGGGGTGAACGCCAACGTCCAAGGATCCAGGGCATCTACCCGAACCGGGCTGTTCTGCCGCGCTGAGCCGTCCCTGATGGCGTGAAGAAGGCGATCTCGTCCTCCAGCGCCGCCAGCGCCGCGTCAATCTCGCCCTCTCCAGCGCCACCGTAGGCGGAAGCGATCACTCGCTTCGTATTGGCGTCGAGGTTGTTCCAACTGCCGGCAAGGTTGCCCGCGAGCTCGCCGATTGTGGGCAGGGCCAACTCCTGTCCCTCGAGTGAGAGTAGTGAGGGTTCCGCCCGTGTGCCGTACTTCGGGGCATTGGGGCCGCCCTCGATCTCCGTGATCGGGCTGGTCAGCGTCGAGCCGCGGGTAAAGCCGGCGAGTTCGCTGGGGTCAACGTTCAGGACGCTTTGCCAGCGGAAGCCCGACTGCTTGAATAGCTCCTCTGAGCCGACGCTGCGGAGCGAGTTCGTGTCGGGGTCGAAGTAGAACGTCTCGCCTGTGTCCGCCTGGCGGAGAAGGCGCGGACGGTAGCCAAGTTGCCGCGCCTCGGCGAGTCCGCCCTTTAGATGGAACGGGCTGTCGGCGGTTGCGCGATACGCGCGCGGCGCGTTCTGACCGCTGTAGCCGAGCCGTTTGTAGATCGGGCTGAGCGCTTGCGCGATGCTGCTAATCGTTAGACCTTCCTCTGCCCCACCGGCCAGCGGGATGACTTCCGTGATGCCCATACCAGGCGTGACGATACCGACCTCGGTCCCGGTGCCGGTGCCCTCGCCGAGCATGACGGCTCGTTTCTGGTTGCCGAATTGCAGCCCGCCGCCGCCTGCGTAGCCGCCGCCGGCAAAGCCGACTGTCGGCGTCTCCGGCACGCCGCCGGTGGCGATGCCGCTGAGTTGCCCGACGACGCCTTCGAGTTCTGCGGCTGACATCCCCGCGTTGTAGGTCGGGACGGCCTGCTCCACGAACCCTTCAAGGTCAGACCGGAACTCCTGCGCCGGGGTCGTGTAGCGCTGCACGCCGCCCCGCGCCAGGATGGCGGCGCGGACGGGATCAACGCCCTGCAGGCTGGCGATGAGTCTCTTGCCTTCTGCCTTATCGCTGGCGATCTGGCGGGTGAGCGCCCCTGCCTCACTGATGAAGGTGTCCTTACGCGCGTTCTCTTGCTGTAACGCTTCGAGGTCAAGCTGGAACTGCCGGTTCGCCTCATTTTGCGCCGCTGTGAACGCTTCCTGCTGTGACTGGCTGGCCTGGGTGCTGCCATAGGAAGGTGTGGACCCGCTGGAAGTCGTGTCACGAGACGGATAGCCGTAAAGAGCCCATTCGTCGTCTTCGAGCTCGCGGTAGACAGGTGCACCTGTTATTGAATCTGTTCCGCCATAGATAGCCGGAGCGCCTGCTGGCCCGAACCGTATAACGTCGCCGACAGAAAGTTCTGAGTTTGGGTTGAAGTCTGCCGGCGTCTGAACCCACGCCCCTCTCTCGAAGTCCCATATCTGATAGCCGCCCCCCGATGGCTCCGGATCGCTGTCGGAACTCGGAACCCAGCCGCCGCGGCCGCCGTTCGCTTCCTCGTCCCAGTAAAGGTTAGGGTTAGTCGGGTGTTTCTGGCCCGGTGCTGGCATCGTTCCCCTCCTCTAGCAAGCGGTCGAACTCGGCGCGCTCTCGCTCCCGAATCCTTCTCTCGCCCTCTAATACATAGTCTACGGCGAGGCGGCGCGGTATTTGTCCCGCCGTGAGCCCTTCTTGCTGGGCGATCTGGGCGAAGCGGCTGGCCCGCACCAAGGGGTCCTGCTTGAACGCCATGTAGTCGTCGAGAAACTGCTGCCCCGTCACCGGCTTCGCGTTCGGATCAGCGGGGCGAGTGATGCTCTCCGCCCTGATCTGCCGCAGGGTGCCGACGATGCGCGGCAGCGCCTCATGGTAGGCCCGCGTCATCGCGTCCAGCGGGTCTTCACGTGGTCCGGCCATCAATAGCCCCCCTCTGCGGAGACTTCAGGATTGGGGCCTCCAGGCCCCGACTCCAGCGGCGCGCCGGCGTGCAGCGCCCCGACCGTCTCCGGCGCGATGTGGCGGTTGCGGTCAGGCGCCGCGCCGTTCACGCCACGGGCGAGAGCGATGAACTCCTGCGCCAGCTCGATCGGGATGCGGCCCTGCTGCGCCAGCCTCATCAGCTCCTCCGGCTCCACCGCCTTACCGGTCCCGATCTCGGCGTCGGCGTCCTTGAGCAGTTGAGCGTTCATGTAGGTCTGCATCTGCGGGCCGGTGAGGAAGCGCCAGGTCATCGTGCGGGTGAACTCCTCCATCGGCTGTTCGATGTCGGTGAACTCTTCGAGGATGCGGTCGGGGGAAGGCCCGATCAGGTTGCCGTTGATCACCCGCTCCTGCATCGAGATCGCCAGGTCGTAGTCGGCCCTGCGGTTCTGTGGCAGCGACAGCTTGAACTTTGCTCCCAGAACGGGCTTGTAGTCCGCCAGCTCCTCGGGGTCGATAATGATCTCCGGCCCCGGCTTCCTGGTGTCCGAACCCGGACGCAATGTGACCTTCTCGCCGTGAACTCCGAGGCACCTAATGATCATGTCGGCGCAGTCGAGGTCGGAGGCCACGATGGAGCTCGTAAGCCTCGCCTTCGTCTTCGCTGCCTGCTCCACGGCGTAGGCGCGTGCCCAGGCGGGTTGTCCGGGCGGTCCGTAGGTGCCTTCCAGCGCCTCGACGGCGCCGGTGATCCGTTCGCTACGTGCCAACGCCCACTGTGCCAGTGCCAGCGTCTTCTCGCCGAATTGCGGCTGGAAGACGGGGCCGATGTCTTCTGCGCCCTGACCTTCCAGAGAGGCTTTCAGTGGCGTGACGTCGCCCTCAAGGAAGTCCATGTCGTTGCTGGCTGACCCCTGCTGGTACTCACTCGCGTCCTGTAGGGTCGCCTTCATCCAGGGCAGGGCGTCGAACTTGGAAGCGGTCGCCGCCTCGGAGAGCCGGCGGTCGATCTGCTTCAGCATCTCCTTCACGTAGAAGAGTTGCGAGAGCCAGTATTTCCCGACTTCCTTGCGGGAGCTGGTCGGGCCGGGGATCAGACGGATCGGGGGGGTGCCGAGGCCATGCTCGACCGTGCGGATGATGCCGCCAACGCCTCCCGAGCCGCCGCCGACGCTCGAGAGGAGGCAGTAGGTGAGCCAGTCACGGTTGGCGAAGATCCCGAGGGTGAAGTCCTGCGACCCGAACGGCAGCTTGTCGTCGATCCCCAGACCGGAGAGTTCGTCCCGTCCGAACATATCAATGAGCTCGAACGCCGAGACTTCCTGCCAGGTGAGCAACTCTTCTTTCACCCGCGAATATGAGGCGGGGAAGGTGGACATCGGGGAGAGGTCCCGCCAGATAATCGGGATCGGCCCCATCCGCTGCCACTCAGCGTAGCGTTCGTTCCAGTCGTCGAGAGAGCCTGTGAGTTCGGGGAAGTCGTTCCAGTAGTGCCCGCCGTACGCCATGAAGCGAGTCGTGCGGCCGTAGGCGATCATATTGAAGCGGTCACGTTCGAGGGGGGAGTCGAGCGGCGGGTTGAGTTGGTCGATGATCTCGTTCAGCCCGATCTCCACTTTATCCGCCCGGGACGGCGACTTGCGGCCGGCGCCGGTATACTGCACCCCGATGGTTGAGGGGTAGGGATAGAGCGCGCAGAGCTGCTCCACGACCCTTCCCGCCTCGTTCGAGAGCATCTTCTCGGGCGTGAGGCGCCGGTAGCGTTTGCGGTTCTTCGTGTCGGGGACAGGGACTACGTGCTCGCCGAAGATCTGCGATTGCAGGTCGTTATCGAGCGAGGTCTGGCCGGCCCAGTGGTTGGTGATGTAGTCGTAGAGCTCCGTGATGTATCCGAGAGTGGGCTGTTGTTTGGTCTCTTCCGTCATCAGAAGCTCGCGCTCAGCCGCAGCTTAATCACGGCGATGAGGGCGGTGAGGACGGCGCGGGGGCGGGCGCGGCAGGCGGAACGCGAGGTTGCGAAGTTGCCCCATCTGGCTGTCGCCGACCAACCCCCTGCTTCCTCTTTGACGTTACGGAGCGTGGGAACGAACGTCTCAATACTCCCCGTAGATGTAGACCGGCTCCCGCCGTCTTTGCGTCGCCTTGTACCGGAAAGCGTACCACAACGCGTAAACGCTCGTCGCCACGTAGTCGTCGTGACGGGTGGCCCCGTACCGGAGGTGCTGCATCAGCCATTTCTCCAGCCACGCGCCGCCGCGGGCCGGGATGTACGCCTTCGCCCCCTCAAAGAAAGACGCGATGACATTCGCGTAAACTTCGAGGCTGCCTACTGGCATCGGCACCGTCAGCACGGGAACCCCACGCTCCCTGAGGTGCTGCGCCGCAACGCGGTCGATCGCCACCTGCTTCCTGACGACCGGCGTCACGGGAAGCTGCGGAAAGCGGAGCTGCATCTGGCGATAGAACATGGCGACCTTACGGATGCCCTGTGGCCCCTCTGCCTGCGTGTTGCCCGCCTCGATCAAATAGGCCTGCTCGCCCGCGATCCCCCAGGCGGCCCAGGCCCACATGTCGGACTGCCTTCCCTCTGAAAGAGCGGTGTCGATCCCGATGACGATCTTCCGCAGCGGTGGGAGATCGTGATACCGCTCGAACAGGGTGAAGACGGAGCCGCCTTCCGGGATCGGGTTTTGCTGATAGAGGGCGGCGAAGTTCCGCTCGCCGACATCAATGCGGGCCAGTTCCAGCGCCTGAAGGTCGTAGCGCTCAGGCCACAGCGGTTCGCCAACAGCCCGGCCCATTGGGTCGTCCTTCTCCGCGATGGCGGGGAGCCTCAGTATTCGCCAACGTGCCGCACCCGCATCGTTGAGGATTCGCCCAACGAGGTCGTCGTCGTGCCAGCGGGCCGCGTTCACCGCCACCGCCGCATTCGGCTCTAGCCGGGTTCGGGCATCGGCCTTCCACCATTCCCAGACATCATCCCGATAGTTCTGAGAGTAGGCTTCCTCAATCGTCTTGAAGGGGTCGTCGATGCCGAAGAAGTGAGCGCCGAAGCCCGTGATCGGGCCGGGGATGCCGGTCGCTAGCAGGCCGCCGCCCTTGTTCGTTGACCACTTGTGCTTCGCCTTCGAGTCCGCCGCGATACGCACGTCGGGAAAGAGTTGCTGGGCTTTCGGGTCAAGGATTAGGTTTCGGGCCTCCCTGCCGAACTCATGCCCTCTCCCGGCTCCATAGGACGCCATTATCACGGAGAGTTCAGGATGCTTGAGAAGAAGCCAGGCCGGGAAGGCGACAGAGCCCGTCTTTGATTTTCCGTGCCTGACGGGCGCTTCGATAATCAGGCGGTCGCTCTCGCCGCGCTCAATCGCCTCTAGTTCCTGCGCCAGCAAGGCCAGGTGAGGGGCTTCGGTGTACCAGTTCCACATCCACCGGCAGAACGCCGTCAACCCCTCCCGCGCCTCCCACACCCGGTTGATCCACTCCTCCTCGTCCTCCCCAACCGGAATGTCCAGCTCCAGCTCAATCGTCGCCGTCTCAACCACCACGCCGGTTCCAGTCCCTCAACTCCTCCTCCGTCGCCTTCCTCACCGTCACCGGCCCACCCCTCGTCCCCGTCCTCCTTAAGTCACACGCGCCTGCATGCGTCCGCCTGCACCCAGGACAAAACGTCGGCACTTCCCTCGGCACCCCCGGCGGCATCTTCTCTCGCACCTTCATTTCCCTACACCTTACACTCTAACGTGTGCCTCACATCTCAGTTATCCACAAAATGTCAGTCAAATGTCAGTAGTGCGTTACTGCTTATTGCTGGCGCTCCTACACACAAAAACGTGACACTGACTCTGCGCATCCTTCTCCCGACAGAGTTGCTCCCGACAGAGTTGCAAGCCCGTATCTTTCAAGATCACGACTAGAGCCTCACTGCCGCTTGCGGCCTGACTACCGCTGACAACAGAGGAACGGTGCAGTACCTCCGTTCACCTTCTGGGGCGACGTAATGCGGGGTTTGTCAGCGTCTAGTGAGATCACAAGCCTCGGACGCAAAGCGTAATCCGCATTGTGTAGGAGGCTTCGTCACGTGTGATGCGCGCGTTCACGGGGGGACCCACATAGTACCCTGACCTTCTCGCGTTCTGGAATCGCCTCGCACGGCTACAGCACGGGCAGGGCGTCGGTGACGGACGCTGTCAGCAGAGGCGGAGGCTTCCTGACCAAGCGGCCGGTGCTGGCGTCGACAACGACGGTGATCCGCCTGGTGTCGGACTGGATGGGCCCGCCGCCGGCGCCTGTCACCTCGGTGCGGCGGACCGGCATGCCGATCGAGTGCTGCATCAGCTCCTTCGCGGCGTCATACTGCACGCGGTCATCCTTGCCGCCGTGCTCCATCAGGTAGCCCAGGCGGTCAGCGGCACCCATCCCCAACGCTGTTACGCGGGTCGCTACGGCCCTCTGCGCCTCTCTCGTGGCGACCTGGATAGCTTCCTCGAACGCTGGCTCTCTGCGCCGCCAGGCGATCATCGTAGCGCGACGCACCCCTACCGACTCCGCCGCCTCCTTAACGCTACCGAGCTCCACCAACGCCACAACGGCCCGGCGCTGAAGCAGTGTGAGCACCCCAGGGGCACGGATGCGACGCTGTACAGGCTTAGTGAACGGGGGGACGATCACAACGCTGGTAGCTATGGCGGCAGCGGGTATGCGTCTGGGAGTATCGTGGGAGTTGGCGCAGTTGCGTTGAGGGTGCCGGGGGCAACGGGAGTCTGGGGTTACAGCCATCGGCGCTCCCATCCTGGGGTACCTGCAGCGGTCCACTTACGCCAGAGGGACTTAAGCCGGCGGGCCCAGCGCTTCATGCTCCCATTCTAGCGTAGCAGGCTATCCGTGGTCGATACGAGGTTCCGCGGGAAGCCCGTTCACGGGTCCGCACCAGCAGCCACACAGAGCTACGGAGAAGCACGAGAAACGGAGGGAACACACAATGACTAGCGAACATACACCCGGCCCGTGGACTGCGCGGACGCTAGACCTAGGACCACGCAAACGGTATGAGATTGTACCCTTGTATAACGACAGCGACCGACGTAGCGTGGCTACAGTAACGCCAGTAGCTGGAACCCCAGCCATGGACACCACCGCCAACGCCCGCCTGATCGCCGCCGCGCCGGAGATGCTGGCGGCGCTCCGCATCTGCTATGAGGCGCATGGCGGCAGGCTCAGTCAAGGCAATCGTTGCGCAGACGCTGCCCACGAGCTCCTCCGCCGGATCGACGGTGTACGCATGAACGCCGCAGACCGCAACGCCACCATCCTTCGAGCCATCGAGCGTATTAGTATCCCTGAACGGTGGGCGCGGAGATTCCGCAGCCATCGATTTCGCCAGTCAGAATGCCGAAACGGAGCGGATGCTCAGAGGTGAGCATGGAGGCCATCCAGGACGAATGGTAGGGCCGTAAGTGGCCTACGAGTGGGGCGACATCGTTTGGGCGCGGCTTCCCACGCGATGCGTGGGAACGCCGCCAAATCGTCCAGTACCTTGTCCGGTTGTGGTGGTTTTGTAATCATAGTGGTAATATTATTACCAGTAACTTTACATCGCCGCCTTGACTTGCTGCATCGGGTTCTCAGCCAAACGGCAGGGCCTCACAGTAACACCGCCTGCGGGCCGATGCGCTGCACCGCCATCTGGCAATACTCCGGCTTCAGCTCGATGAGGATCGCCCTACGGCCTGCCTTCTTCGCCACAAGCCCCACTGTCCCGCTGCCCGCGAACGGGTCCAAGACGGTACATGGCACCGGCTCGCCCTCATGCTTGCAGGTAGGACGCCAGCCGAGGGTAATGTATCCCCCTTTTGGCTGGGGCATCTTCTTCTCCTGCGACATCCCTTGCGTCAAATCATCCCTATGATCGTGGTAGCCTGTACCGAGTTGCATTGCTCGTTCCGCATCCGGCTGGAGTACCCGCTCCCACGGCGCGCCGCACTCCGCGCAGCAGCCCCGCTCCGAGGTCCCTGCCTGGATGCACGGCTTGACCAGCGCCTCCGGAAAAGTAGCGAAGTGGACGTCGGGAAACGCTTGCGTTGGGATCGTCCAGACGCTGCGCTTGTTGCGGCCACCGGCAAGAATGGCCTGGGAAGTAGCGGCGGCAAAGCTCTCATTTTTGCGGTCAGAGCCGCCCGACTTATTGAAAGTGGGGATAGTGCCCCTATTAGCTTCCCGCCCGTACCGCTCGAAAGTGCCCTCGGACTGCGGCTCCCGGATCGCCTCCGCGTCGTAAAAGTACCTCGCGCTCTTAGTTAGCAGGAACACGTACTCATGAGATCGCGTGGGCCGGTCCGTCACGGACTCAGGCATGGGATTCGGCTTCGACCAGATGATGTCCGAACGCAGCCACCAACCGTCGGCCTGTAACGCGAACGCTACGCGCCAGGGTACGCCTACGAGGTCTTTGGGCTTCACTCCCGTCGATACCTTCTGTCGGCCAACTCCCGTCTGTCCGTGCAATCCCTTCGCGTGTTTACCGCCCGTCGAACCGCCCCATTTCGTGTCGTTTGCATACGAATCCCCCAAGTTGAGCCACACGGTACCGTCCTTGCGCAGCACCCACCGTACCTCGCGAAACACCTCCACGATATGCTGGACGCACTGAACTGAATCAGCCGGGAGTGATCGCAAAACCTCACGACAATCTCCTTGATATATGGTCACGCGGTCGTCCTCGTAATACTTCGCCATCCGTGTCATCACCACCTTTACGTCACCCCCGTAGCGGGGTATACTTCAGATATGGATAAGTTGCTTTTGGCCTACCTTGCCCGAATCTCAGCCCCTTTAATCGGGTCAGCCCTACGGCGCCGAGCGGAAGCTGCACGACCTACTCGAATCTCATCGGCTGTTCTCATGCACCATCCTTATCCTTTCTCCTAACCAAAGGGCCACGTTCACAGTCACGGCGTCTCCGTAGGCCGCGTACTGCTTGCCATCCGCGCCGTGACACCATGAATCGGGAAAGCCCTGGAGTCTGGCGCACTCGACAGGGGTTAGTCGGCGGACGCCCTGCGCGTGGGCATCGGCGGAGACGCCGATGCCGTTAGCCGATGTCTGCGCCGTGCGTATGGCGACCGTCAGCAGGTGTCCTTCCTTCGTATCACTATCCGGCCCCTTCCGGTCCCGCTCTTGCAGCGCCCAGGCCACATCAGGAACGCTCACGTAGGTCACGTAGGTCTCGTGGTCGGCTCCCTTCCAGCTGTTATCGTAAGTGCTTGCTCCAAGTGTTCGGGCAACGTCTTCCCCCGCCGCTCGGCCCGTCGCAGAATCCCGGCGCAGGCTCTCGGTGAGAGATAGTATTTCTGCGGCACGTCCGATTCCAATATCTCCGCTAGCGACGGGTGGGAAGATGGCGACGATAAACACCCTACGTCTTCGCTGAGGAACCCAGTGCTGGGAATCGACAACCCGCCATGCAACGTCCACTGCCCCGCATTGGGCCAGTTCATTGAGAACGATTCCGAAATCTCGACCACCTGCGGCACTTTGGATTCCTGAGACGTTCTCAAAGAGAACATACTTTGGAAACTCGCCATTGCTCTTAACCCTCATTTCTTTGACAATGCGGATCAACTCAAAAAACAGTCCCGACCGAGCGCCGCTTATCCCGGCGCGCTTACCTGCCACGCTCCAATCTTGGCAAGGAACTCCAGCGCAAATAACGTCCGCCATTGGTAGTAAATGTCGTATAATAGGAGCGTGGAACAAGTCCCCTGTGCGTGTGGGTGTGGCACCCTCATTAACGCCCTCGATCGGAAGCGTCGTCCCCGACGCTATTCCATCGGGCATCAGGCCCGGATTCGCAGCGCCGCTAAGAGTGCCGCTGCAAGTGCTACGCTCAACCGAGTTCGCCCACGTATCCCCTGGAATCGGGGAAAGTCCTACGTTATCGCCAAGCGAACCAGCTACGCCAACAAGGGCGGCTGGAATAAGGCGCTTATCCGGCTCTACGGCAACGGTTGTATGCGATGTGGTTGGGCTGAAACTACTTGCGACGCCCACCACGTCATCTTTAAGAGCAACGGTGGCGGCTTCACGTTGGACAATGGCGTCCTGCTCTGCCCCAATTGCCACCGCCTCGCCCACTCCAATCCCGACATTCAGGCGTTGCTTACCACACTCAAGGCAGCAACCATCCCCATCAACGAGCGCCGCTGACAGGGTTCGCACATCTTCGTATCTCCTCACGTCCGGCCAATGACGTTCAAGCACCTCCCGCCGGTACGGATCTAATTCACACTGAGCAACACACGTCAAGCCTGCCCGCTCTAAGCCGAGATCAATTCCACCGATCCCACTGAAGAGCGATAAGAATGCTAGCGGGTTGGCAGCGACACCTCGTTTCCCCGGCCCCAAATGCGGGGCTCGGAAATCGTACACCTCGTGCCCTGCCTGCCTCAACATCTCCACCACGACAGGCTGCTCTTTATTCCGCCATGACGAAGCAACGTACAACTTCACCCTTGCCTCCTGACGGCTCTCTTGAGCAGCAGTCGCCTTCGTACACGCTCACGCGGTCGTCGGCGTAGTAGGGCTCCCGCATCACCGCACGTCCATCCGCATCTGCTGAGCGATCGTTGTCCCCAGCCCCTCGATTGCGCGCAGCTCCCGCCGGAAGCGCTCGCCATCGCGGACCGCCCGCACGATCGGCCAGCCGTGCGCGTCTTGGGCGAAGCAGCGACCGCCCTCGAAGTGCTCACAGCCGCAGCGCCGGCAGTCCGTGAGGGGCCGGTCCGGGTACAGCGGCTCGTGCTGCGGGATCTGCGACACCATCGCGTCCAGCGACGGTAGTGTGGGCTGCTTGCGGGTCACGACGCGCACTCCGGGCAGGGAACCTTCGGTGCCTCTGCCAGTTCTTCGGCTGCAGGGCGTGTTACGGAGTCGCTCACACCTTCGCCCCCTTCTTCGCGACCACCGGCTCTGCCGCCATATCTCCATGCCGCAGGCATCGCGGGTCCTGCTTCGGCGGCCTGACGTCGAAGTCGCAGGTACACGGCGCCGTCGACACGCGATCCTTCCCCTCGTGGTACCGGCGACCCAGCCACTCGATGCGCTCCGGCGCGGCGTGATTCGCTCGCGGCGCGTCAACGCAGCCCTCCCGCTTGTGCCGCGCCATGATCGTTTCGGTGTACTTCCAGGACCTCGCGCCGTTCACCGCTGTCTCTTGGAGACTGTGCAGGACGCATGGCTCGCCGTAGTCGCCTACCGCGGCTTCGATGAGTCCGGCAGTGTGCGAGTTCAGTTCGCCGATCAGCTCTTCGTAGAGCGTGTTCGTCGCCGAAGCCTCGCGCGCAGCAGCAGCTCCTTCCTTTCCCTTCCCTTCCCCTTCCCTTCCCTTCCCTTCCCCTACGCGCGCGCTGGCGGCTAGAACGGGTTTTGCACGGTGCTCGCCCGGTGCCGGTATGGTGCTAGCACGTTCTTTTATGTGCGGAATCTGGTGCTTTGTGAAGTTGACGACTTGGATGTAAGGGTCGTTTTCGTATACGTAGCGGACGATAAACCCGGCATCCGCGAGTTGCCCTAGAAGCGCCTCTACATTCGCTTTATCGAACGGTAAAAGCTCAGCCTTTAATTTCTTTGGCCGATCCTCTACCCTTCCTTCCCGATCGCTGACGCACCACAGCCCGATGAACAACAAACGGGCGGCCAACGGGAGATCAGCGAGATGGTCATCGGTGAAAAACGAAGGCTTTATCGTCCTAATCCTCGCCATCGACACCCTCCTCAGACGACGCCGCCGCGTCCATCCGCGTGGAACCTGTGCGGCCCGGCGGAGGGGAGCTGCGAGGGCTTCACCAACCGCTCGACGGTGATGTATGCTCGTTTGTGATAACCACACAGGAATGTCGGACCGTCGAATTCGTTCCCGCGCCAGAGCCAGTTCGCCTTACGCCCGCAAGCGCATATTCTCGGTAGGTCGTTGGGGAAGGCCGACGCGACGGTCATATCGCTCCAATGACGCCGCAGAAAATTGCAGCAATTGCGAACACGCCAGTCCACTCATCCTTGTTGGTTCGTTCGCTCACGCGGGCGCTCCTCTCGCGGCCTCGAACTCCTCCCACGCGGTGTTCAGCTCGCGCATCGCATCGTCAGAGCCCCCAGCGTCGGGGTGACGCTGCCTCGCGAGCGTTTGATAGCTCGCCTTAACGACCTCCGGACTCGTTGTCGGGGTGACCTGTAGGACTTCGTACCAGACGCGCTTCTCGAGGGTCGCACGGCCTGGCGGTAGGAACGCCACGGCCGCCCGCGCCAGCTCCGACAGGATGCCGCGCTCGTGGGCCTTCCGGAGTGAGTCAAGGATCAGGTATAGCGCGCGCAGGTTCTCACGATAGTAGGAGAACCGTGAGCACTTCATGTCGTGCTTCTCATCGTTGACGTAGAAGACGATCGTGGCCGCGCCCCATTCGCCTTTGCCGTCGCGCGGGATGCGATACTCGTCGATCCCCCACTTCCGGAAACACGTCTCTATCTCCCGGCGTGTCTGCTCCGGAGAGACACGGGTGTTGAGCTGGCCGAGATTACTCACGGCCTGCAGCTCCACGGGCGCCAGCCCTGCTCGACCCATATCTCGTAGGCGACAGCCACGTTGCGCTCCAGCACTAGTCCGTCCATCTCCCAGTTCCACCCGTGCGCGGTGAACCGCCAGGCGTGGACGGATCCGAGCTGGAACGCGCCCCGGTGCCCGGGGTTCTCCCACGGCGCGGCGTAGTAGTCGGGCCCTGACTCGCATCGGGCCACAGCCAACGCCCCCGCGCAGGGCCAGTCCAGGGCACAGATGAGCCGCTCGACTTCACTCGCCGCACCCAACCCGGTGGCACTCCCTCCTGAGTCACCGTCCGGCGCAGGTGCTCCAACCAGTTCTCCGCCATCTTCCTGTCGTCCGTCACCCGCCACCAGCCCGGTATGAAGATCGCTGATAAACCCATGAGTACTATCAGTCCACCCATCCAGAGCCAAAACCCCTGATCCAGCACCGTAGGCGAAGCGACCCATGTCAGCGCCAACACTATCCATATGTAGGCTTTCATTCTGTCCCTCCCTTATAAGCCCCGCCAAGCAGGGAATGATTACCACCACCACCCACCAGCGGGGTGCTATGCGCTAACCACTCCGCTAGACCGGATTGCTGCGCGGCGTTCAGCCTGGCGGCTGCCCGAACAAGTTCGGCACTGGCGCCATCCTCCTGAATCGCGGTAAGTGTTGCTACTCGTGAATTCGTGCCCATGGCCACAATGCGTTTTTTGAGCATTCATAGCTGCTGGACCAATACCGCGAAGTGTGTTCTCCCGCCCGGTTACGAGTTCCATGTGTTCAGGGTTTACACAGGCCCGGTTACGGCACAGATGGTCAATTGTGAGATTCTCAGGAATGGCTCCCACAAGCATCAGGTAAGCGCCACGGTGCGCTAATACCTCTTTTTGGCCGCACCAAAATTTCCCGTAGCCATTAGGAAGGATTCCTCCACGCCACGCCCAACATCCATCTGAACGAGGGCAGACATATAGAAAGAATCGTTTGAGGATCGGCCATTCCCGTTGAGGGAGACACAGGAGTTCTAGTGATCCACGTCTCCGCTGCCGTTCGTAGTGCATATTGCACCAACTACGAGCTTTACGTTGGCGGGTACATCCTGGAATGGTACACTGAGAGAGCATCGAAAGACTCCTTTCGGTGTCACGTCGCCGGAGATTGCGGTCTCGCGGCGACTTCGTTTCTTTCATTGTACCATCCCAACTAACCACGCCGCTACCAACGCCAGCCAGACTACCCTCCTCATCGCCCTGACCCCACCAGCTCGCCAGCGTCATCGTCAGGAGGGCGAGCAGCAGGATAGTGTAGCGGACACCAATAGGGCACCTCCCAGCCTGTAGGTGGCTCCACAAGGCCGCCATTATTGGCGATGACCGAGCACTTACAGCCCGCCGCGGCCGCCTCATCGCTGCCAGGGTTGGGGGTCGTCTCGTCCATTTGCTCTCCCTTCGCGTTAAAGCCGCCGCTGATTCTTTCAGCTTGCCCAGCGCCGGCAGAAGCCACTTCAGATCGCCCTATCCTGAATCATCTGGGTTGCTCCTTTCAGCGGCACGATGGGCACCGCCCTGCTAACTTGAACCGAATCACGGCGACTACCTCCGCCGCATCGTAGTGGCCATGTATCTTTTGCCAGTAGGTGACGAACTCCGCTGGCTCCGAGAACCCCTCATTCTCTGCTTGCACCACGTTCATCCAGCCCAACGGCGCAAGGTCCACCCGCTCCACTAGGATGTGGCCGATATGCGGCTTTCCGCGCCCCGGCTGGATGGCGTAGGTGCCGCCGCACTTGTAGTAGGGCATGAGCTTGCCGTCGCTGTCGCGGTGCGATACGCGGCGCCGCGTCACCACCTTGCTACCGCTTAGCACCTTGAACGTGAGTTCCGGCGAGAAGATCACGCTCGCGCCCTCCGCCCGCACTTGCGGACGCAGAGCCAGCAGAAACGCCAACCGTCGTGGCACCGGCAGTGGCAGGCGAGCGCGGTCACGCCGGTACGGGCTCCCCTTCGGGCTGCTTGCCGAGTGTCACGGACTGATCGCCAGATGAGAAGGTGATCGACTCGACCCCGGTGTCTCCGCCGATGGCGAACGCGCTCTCGGCTGCCCACTCGTCGAGCGTGCGTTGTGACGCGGCCAGCCCGAGCAGGATGCGCTCGCCGTTGATGAGCGCCACCATCTCCTCGACCGGCGCCTCGTCCCCGTTAAAGCTCAGCGTCAGCCGCCCCTCCTTCAGCGTCTCGATGTCATCATCGCCGTGCTTAACGACCTTTTCCTTGACCTGCACGGCGATCACCTGGACCCGGAACGAAACTGTCATCGAAGTACCTCCTGTATTGATTCCCAATCGCTGGGCTGCACCAGGCGCGCCGTGATGCCCGGCACCGCGTCTAGCGCGGCGATCCACTCCAACTGCTTGTCCGATGCCTTACCCCTCTCAGATTTCAGTTCCAGAGCCACAGCAGCGCCCCTGCGAGCAAGGAACAGGTCAGGGAACCCAGCAGGAGAGTGGATCGGGAGCCACGTGCGATACACCAGCCAACCGCGCAGCTTCGCCAGCTCCACTACCGTGCGCTGAAAGTCTTTCTCCGTCTGCGGGTAGGCCGTACTCATGGGTGCGCCGCCTCCAGTAGTGCGTAGAGCCTTCGTTCCAGTTCATCGTTTTGGTTCACCCGCTCCGCCGACGCCGCCGCCGCCGACCGCGCCGCCAACATCTCCGACGCCGCCGCCGCCGAC
>Ga0247727_10009724_pt1 | contig 17266 bp, 33 predicted proteins | sample WisWelCaveWW1625_FD_202498 | JGI IMG/M metagenome (GOLD analysis project Ga0247727, IMG submission 202498) | Biofilm microbial communities from Wishing Well Cave, Virginia, United States - WW16-25 | ecosystem: Environmental > Aquatic > Deep subsurface > Groundwater > Cave microbial mat | place...
GGGAGGGCGGGGCGGCCATCGTTCACCTCCAGGCGGCGGCACTTATATCACACCAAGGGCAGTGACGAGTGATGAGTGACAAGTGGCGGGTCAGAAGCGGAGAGTCGAGAGTGAAGTGTCGCCGACAAAGTTTCCCGGGCATGAGGCAGGAGACCGTTGACTTCCCGCGGTTCCTCGCCTACCGTATCGGCATCTTTGTGGCCTCGGGGGGCGTGGCGATGAATGTCTTGATTGTTTGCCGGACGTGCGGGAGAAGAAAAACCGCCGAGCTGGCCGCCCACCAGCAGGAGCTGGTGCTGGTGGGAATGCTGGAGACACGGTGCGATCGCTGCGCCAGCCAGACGCGCTGGGGACGCGCCGAGGACTACCGGGGCATCGCGCGTCAGGAGCGCCGCTCCGCCGCGGAACGGCGCCTTGCGGCCATCCGCCGCAACGAGCGCCGCACCATCCCGCGGGCCGGCGCCGACCGCCGGCGCCGCGAACGCCGCACCACCCCGGCTCGCCGCAAAGGTGCGCGCCGGCGCGGGTAACGACGCAGAGATCAGTGCGACAGGCATTCCTGCCTGTCCTGGAATTCGTCCCACAGATCAACCGGACAGACAGGAGTGTCTGTCCCACAGATCAAACTGAGTCACTACCGGCTGACCGCGCTGGTTGCCCTGAATTGGAAAATTAAAACGGCCCGCCGGAAAACCAGCGGGCCGTGAAGTGTACGGATGCAGGCTGCGACTACGAGCTGGCTTTGGCTTCGGGCTGGGGCACGGGCTTTTCGGCCTTGGCGGCCTTCTTATCCTTGATTTTGAGCTCGGCGCCGATGAGCTCGAGCACGGCCCTCTGGGCGCCGTCGCCGACACGGAAGCCGGCGCGCACGATGCGCGTGTAACCGCCGTTGCGCCCGGCGAACCGCGGGGCAATGGTCTCAAACAGTTTCTTCGTGGCGCCGGGGGTTTGCAGGAACGCTGCGGCTTGCCGGCGGGCGTGCAGGGTATTGGATTCGCGCTTGGCCAGGGTAATCATGTGCTCGACCAGCGGGCGAGCGGCCCTGGCGCGGGCGAGGGTAGTGGTGATGCGCTCGTGCTCGATGACGTTGGTGACCAGGTTGCGCAACGTGGCGCGGCGGTGCGAGGGATTGCGTCCCAGTTTGGATCCCGCTTTCAGGTGTCTCATCGCTTGGTTCCCGGAACGCTATGCTCCGGTGGTATCCTCCGTCACCGGCGGCTCGGTCTGGCTGGGCATCGGCGGCCACAGGATGCGGCCGTGCTCGTCGAACTTCATCCCCAGGCTGAGGCCCATCTTCACCAGGATTTCCTTGATTTCGTTGAGCGACTTGCGGCCGAAGTTTTTCGTCTTCAACATCTCCGGCTCGCTCCGCTGCACCAGCTCGCGGATGGTCTGGATGTTGGCGTTCTTCAAGCAGTTGTAGGAGCGGACAGAAAGCTCCAGCTCTTCGACGGAGCGGTCCAACTGGTCGAGGCGCGTGTCGTTGGAGAGTTCGGAAACCGTTTCGGGCAGTTCCGGGGCCTCTTCAAAGTTGATGAAGATGCTCATGTGGTCCTTGATGAGTTTGGAGGCCAAGCCGATGGAGTCCTGCGGGGTGATGGCGCCGTTGGTCCAAACTTCGAGCGAGAGCTTTTCGTAGTCCGTCATCTGGCCGAGTCGCGCGGCCTCCACGGCGTAGTTGACCTTGCGCACCGGCGAATGCACCGAGTCCACCGGGATGTAGCCGATGGGCAGGTCTTCGTCAAAGTTGCGGTCCGCCGGGACGTAGCCGCGGCCGTTCTTCACGCGCATCTCGATCTGGAGCTTGCCGTCTTCGGCGAGCGTGGCGATGTAGATATTCTTGTCCAGGACGGCGAAGTCGGCGTTTTCTTCGATCATCCCGGAGGTGACCACGCCCGGCTTGTCCACGTTCAGGTAGATGGTCTTGGTCTGGTCGGTGTTCAGCTTGAGCGGGACCTGCTTGAGGTTGAGGATAATGTCTGTGGCATCCTCGACCACACCCGGGATGGGCGAGAACTCGTGGAGCACGCCCTCGATCTTGACGGCCGTAATGGCCGCGCCTTCCACCGAGCTGAGCAGCGCGCGGCGCAGCGCATTGCCCACCGTGGTCCCCCAGCCGCGCTCAAAGGGCTGCGCGGAAAACCGCCCGAACTTGTCGGTCAGCGTCTCCAGCTCCGCCGAAAGGCGCTTGGGTTTCTGAAATCCCTTCCACATCATGGCCAGTCCTTCCTCCCCGGCAGCGCCGGGGCCCTCTCAGACTTTTTTCAAAACTCGTTACTTCGAGTACAGCTCGACGATGAGCTGCTCGTTGATGGGCGGCGTGGCAGCATCCTGCCGCCTGGGCAGGGAAAGCACGCGGGCCTTGAACTGATCGCGGTGGATTTCCAGCCACGGCGCACCGCCCTGTGTCTGCGAAAGGTTGCGGGCTTCGAGCACCATAGCGTTCTGGTGCATCTTGTCCTTGAGGGAGATTTCCTCGCCCACGGTCACCAGGTACGACGGGATGTTGACCTTGCGTCCGCTGACGGTGATGTGCCCGTGCAGGACGACTTGCCGCGCCTGCGAACGCGAGCTGGCCAGGCCCATCCGATAGACCACGTTATCCAGCCGCCTCTCCAGCATGACCATCAGGTTTTCGCCGGTCGGCCCCTGGGCGCGCTCTGCCTTCTCGAAATAGGTGCGGAACTGGCGCTCCAGCAATCCGTAGGTGCGCTTGGCCCTCTGCTTTTCGCGCAACTGCACGCCGTAGCCGGCCATCTTGGCGCGCCGCTTCTGGCCGTGCTGGCCGGGCACGAAGTTGCGCTTTTCGATGGCGCACTTTTCGGTAAAACAGCGCAGGCCCTTCAGGAAGAGTTTCATCCCTTCCCTGCGGCACAGGCGGCAAACTGCTTCACGATGTCTTGCCAATTGCATTTCTCCTTTTGCTTCCAAGTCGTCCGGCAGGCTGGTGGCCTGCGCAGAATGGTTGTCGTGTCCCGGCGCCGGTCATACGCGGCGGCGCTTGGGAGGCGTGCACCCGTTGTGCGGGATGGGCGTGACGTCCTTGATGGCCGTCACCTGCAGGCCTGCCGCAGCCAGCGCGCGGACGGCGCCCTCGCGCCCGGAGCCCGGCCCTTGCACGCGCACGTTGATGGACTTCATCCCATACTGGTCGCGGGCCACGGCCGCGGCGCTCACTGCGGCCTGCTGCGCGGCGTAGGGTGTGCCCTTGCGCGAGCCTTTGAACCCCGCGGCCCCCGCCGAGGACCACGAGACGGTCCGTCCGTTGGGGTCGGTGATGGTCACGATGGTGTTATTGAATGTGGCCCGGATGTGCGCCACACCGTGCGGCACCACGCGCCGTTCACGCTTCTTCTTGAACTCTTTCTTGCGCTTGGACGGTTTCCCTGCTGCCGCTGCTGCCGGCGCTCCGGCCGCTGCCGCCCCATCTTTTTCCTTTGCCAATGTGCTCTCCTCGCTGCCTTCTACTCCGGAACGGCTGGCCAGAAGGCCGGCGCTCACTGATCCGGCGCAGGCTGCAAGCCTGCGCTACTGATTAGCCCTTCTTGCCGAGGACCTTCTTCTTCAGCGCGACTGCGCCCTTGCGCGGACCCTTGCGCGTGCGGGCGTTGGTGTGCGTGCGCTGGCCGCGCACCGGGAGGTTGCGACGGTGGCGCAGCCCGCGGTAACACTGGATTTCGATCAGGCGGCGGATGTTCATCTGGACCTCTTTGCGGAGGTCGCCTTCGATGCGTCCTTCAGCTTCCAGGACCGCGCGGATACGCGTCACTTCGTCCTCGGTCAGGTCCTTGATCTTCTTGGTGTCTTCGACGCGGGCCTTGGCGCACACCGAGCGCGCGCGCTGCTGCCCGATGCCGTAGATGGCGGTCAGCCCGATCCACAGGCGCTTGTGCGGCGCCAGATCCACACCTGCAATGCGTGCCATCGTCGCTCCGTTTCTATCCCTGGCGCTGCTTGTGCTTGGGATTGGTGCAGATCACGCGCACCACGCCGCGCCGGTGAATCACCTTGCATTTGTCGCAAATCATTTTAACCGATGCCCGAACCTTCATCCCCGTGCTCCGTTCTCTATTTGTAGCGGTACACGATGCGGCCGCGCGTCAGGTCGTAGGGCGAAAGCTCGACGGCCACCTTGTCGCCCGCCAGGATGCGGATGAAGTTTTTCCGCATCTTGCCGGAGATATGCGCCAGCACCTGGTGCTTGTTTTCCAGCTCCACGCGGAACATGGCGTTGGGCAGCGGCTCGAGCACCGTGGCCATCACCTCGATGGCGTCTTCCTTCTGATTGCTTTCGTCCTTCTTCTTCTTCTCCCTGACCTCGTGTCTCGCCATCGAGTCCTTTCCGTTCTCCTACCAGGACGGCCCGTTGACCTGCTTGGGGCGCGTCAGAATCCACGGCCCGTTCGCGGTGACGGCCACAGTGTGCTCGAAGTGCGCCGAATAGCTGCCGTCCGCGGTGACCGCCGTCCACTCATCATCCAGGACGCGCACTGCCGGCTGGCCGGCATTGACCATGGGCTCGATGGCCAGCACCATACCCTCTTGCAGGCGCGGCCCGCGGCCCGGCTCGCCGTAATTGGGCAGATTCGGCTCCTCGTGCATGCGCGTGCCGATTCCGTGCCCCACAAACTCCCGCACCACCGAGTAGCCGTTGTGCTCGACCCAGCCCTGCACGGCGTGCGAGATGTCGCTCAGCCGGTTGCCCAGCTTCACCTTCTCGATGGCTCGGTCCAGTGATTCCCGGGTCACGCGCAGGAGCTTTTCCAGCTCCGAGCCTATTTCCCCGACCGGGACAGTCACAGCGGCGTCGGCGAAGTACCCATCCACTTCCGCGCCAAAGTCGAGCGAGATGATCTCTCCGGCCTTGAGCCTGCGCTTCTCGCTGGGGATGCCGTGAACGACCTCCTGGTTCACCGAGGTGCAGAGCACGCACGGGTAACCGCGGTATCCCTTGAACGCCGGGCGGCCGCCGCGCGCGGCGGAGAGCCCTTCTGCCAGTTTCTCGAGGTCCATGGTGCTGACGCCGGGTTTCACGGCGTCGCGGACCTTCGAGAGCACTTCCCAGACAATCAGCCCGGCGCGGTGCATCTTTTCCAACTCGGCGGGCGCTTTACAAATGATCATTTTGTGCGTCGCCGATCCTAGGCGCTCTTCAGGACGCCGAGGATTTCCTGGGTCACCGCCGAGGCTCCGGCCGAACCATTCACGTCGTATAGCGCGCCGCGGCTGCGGTAGTAGTCAATCAGAGGCCGGGTCTGCTTGTCGTAGGCCTCCAGGCGCTGGCGGATAACTTCCTCCGTGTCGTCCTTGCGCTGCGTGAGTGCGGCGCCGTCCTTATCGCATTTGCCCTCGACCTTGGGCGGACGGTCGTGGACGTTGTAAATCTCGCCGCACACGCTGCACGTTCGCCGGCCGGTCAGCCTGCGGATCAACTGCCCGAAGTCCACGGCGATGTGCACGACAATCGTCCGGCCGAAGCCCTTCTGCGTCAGCATGCGGTCCAGGCTTTCGGCCTGGGGCAGCGTCCGCGGGAACCCGTCAAAGATGCACCCGGGGGCGCAATCCGGCCGGGCGATGCGCTCCTCGACCATCCCCAACGTAATTTCGTCGGGCACCAACGCGCCGGACTCCATAATCGGCTTGGCTTTGCGGCCCAGCTCGGTGCCGCGGCCCACGTGGTCGCGGAACATATCGCCCGTGCTCAGATGCGGCACCTGGCGTACCCGGGCCACTTCCTTGGCCTGCGTGCCTTTTCCAGCGCCGGGCGCACCCAGGAAAATCACCGCGCGCCGCGCAGCAGAACTGACAGGTGTATTACCCACGGCGTCCGCGCAGCCTCCCTTTTTTCACGAATCCTTCGTAGTGCCGCATCACCAGCTGGGCCTCGACCTGTTGCACCGTATCCATGGCCACGCCGACGACGATCAGCAGAGAGGTGCCGCCAAAGTAAAACGTAACGCGCAGCCCTTCGAGCAGCCAGCGCGGCGCGTTTTCGTCGAAGAAGGTTCCGCCCAGCCACCCCGGCAGGTGATGCAGCTTGATGCCCACAATCATCCATTCCGGGATGAGGCAAATCAGCGCGAGGTAGCAGCCGCCCACAAAAGTCAGCCGGGTCAGGATGCGGTTCAGGTGCTCCGATGTGTTGCGGCCGGGGCGGATGCCAGGGATGAAGCCCCCGTTCTTCCGCATAGTGTCGGCCACTTCGGTGGGATTGAAGCCGATCCCCACATAGAAGAACGCAAACCCGATAATCAGGGACACATAGAGAACGGTATAGAGCGGCTCGCCCCACGAGAGCTGCCTGGAAACCGAGTCCACCCACTGAGACTTCCCGCCGACCATCAGCGCCAGGGTGGCCGGGAAGGTCAGCAGGGAGCTGGCGAAAATCGGAGGGATGACGCCGCCCGAGTTCACCCGCAGCGGGAGATAGGTCATCTGGCCGCCGTACATTTTCCGGCCCACCATGCGCTTGGCATACTGCACGGGGATGCGCCGCTGGCCGCCTTCGACCAGCACAATGCACGCGATCACCACCACCATCATCACGATGAGCCCGAAGATAACCACGGGCGAAAGCGGACCCCATTCCCCGTCCTGGAGCTTGCCCCACAAGTCCTGGATGCCGCTGGGCAAATTGGCCACAATACCGGCGAAGATAATCAGGGACATCCCGTTGCCGATGCCGCGATCGCTGATTTGCTCGCCGAGCCACATAATGAACGCGGTGCCGGTGGTCAGGGTGATCATGGTCATCAGCGTGAAGCCCCAGCCCGGGTTGTAGACCAGCCCCTGCCCGTCCATGGACTGCTGCTGCAGCAGGCGCGCGATGGTCAGCGACTGGATGGCCGACAACACCACGGTCAGGTAGCGCGTGTACTGTGTAATCTTGCGCCGGCCCAGCTCGCCTTCCTTTTGCAGCCGCTCCAAATACGGAACCATTACCGTCATCAACTGCAAAATGATGGACGCCGTGATGTAGGGCATGATCCCCAACGCAAAGATGGTCATCCGGCCGAAGTTTCCGCCACTGAACAGGTTGACGATGCCCAGCACCGTGCCCCGGCTCTGCTCAAATAGCTGCTGGAGGAGCACGGTATTGATGCCCGGCGTGGGGACGTACGCCCCCACGCGGTACACGGCCAGCAAGGCCAGGGTGAACAACACCCGCCGGCGCAGGTCCGGGATGCGGAAGATATTCTTGATGGCCTCGATAAATTTCATTTCAGGATTTCGACCTTGCCTCCGGCGCCGAGGATCTTTTCCCGCGCCGACGCGCTGAACGCGTGGGCGTGCACCGTGACCGATTTCTTCAGCTCGCCGTCACCCAGCACCTTCACCTGCTTGCACCCAGCGCGCACCAGTCCGACGGCCAGCATCTTGCCCGGGTCCACAATGTCGCCCGCGCTGAAGGCGTTAAGAGAGGCAACGTTGACCACGGCATATTCCGTGCCGAACGGGTTGCGGAAGCCGCGCTTCGGAATGCGCCGGTGCAGCGGCATCTGGCCGCCTTCAAACCCCTCGCGGCGCGAATAGCCGGTGCGCGATTTCTGGCCCTTGTTGCCCGCGCCGGCCGTCTTGCCCAGTTTCGAGCCAATGCCGCGCCCCACGCGCACCTTGCGGTGCCGCGAGCCGCGCGGCGGCTTCAGGTTCGACAGGTTGAATCCCATAGCGTCCTCGTGCGGGCGCCTGCCCGCTGCGTCTTACTCCTGCACTTCCACCAGGTGCCGCACCTTGTGGATCATCCCCCGCACGGCGGGAGTGTCCTGGCGTTCGACCACCTGCTCCATCTTCCGGAAACCCAGACCGCGAATAGTCTGTCGGATGTCAACCGTGCAACCGATGAAGCTGCGCACCCACTTGATCTTCACTGTTCCCGCTTTCTTGCTGGCCATAACCCCTCGCCCTATGCCTTCAGTTCCTCGACCTGTTTGCCGCGCATCTCCGCGACGCTGGCTGCATCCTTGAGACTGATCAGCGCGTCGAACGTGGCTTTGACCACGTTGTGCGGGTTCGAAGTGCCGATGGACTTGGTCAGCACGTTGGCGATGCCTGCCACCTCCATCACCGCGCGCACCGGCCCGCCGGCGATGATCCCCGTGCCTTCCGGTGCCGGCTTCAGCAGCACCTGGCCGGAGCCGAAGCGCCCCACCACCTGGTGCGGGATGCTGCCGCCTTTCAGATTGAAGCGAATCATGTGTTTCTTGGCCTGCTCGATGGCCTTGCGGATGGCCATGGGCACTTCCCGGGCCTTGCCCATGCCAAAGCCCGCGTTGCCGTGCTGGTCGCCGACCACCACCAGCGCGGAGAAACTCAGGTTTTTGCCGCCCTTGACCACCTTGGTGACGCGGTTGATGGCCACGACCTGGTCTTTGAGCGTGGCCGGATTGGACTGGATGTTGTGCCGCACGGCCAGGATTTCTTTCAGTACGTTTTTCGCCATAAGGTCAGAATTTCAGGCCCGCTTCACGGGCTGCCTCCGCCAAAGCCTTCACCCGGCCGTGGTATTTATAGCCGCCGCGGTCAAACACAACCTTCTCCACTTTGGCGGCGAGGGCGCGATCCGCGACCACCTTGCCCACCACCTTGGCTGCCGCGACGTTACTGCCGCCCCGCACCTGCTTGCGCGTTTCCTTGTCCATGGAACTCGCCGACGCCAGCGTAATCCCGCTGCGGTCGTCAATGACTTGCGCATAGATGTGTGTCATCGAACGGAAGACGCACAGCCGAGGCCGCTCCGGCGTGCCCTCCACGCGCGTGCGCACGCGCCGGTGAATCCTCCGGCGGTGTTCATCCCGCGAAATCCTTCTGATTGGTGCCTGTGACACGATTGCGCTCCTTGCGCCTTAAGCCGTCGTTTTGGCCCCGGCCTTGCCGGCCTTCTTCTTCAGCCGCTCTCCGGTGATGCGGACGCCTTTCTGCTTGTACGGGTCCGGCGGCCGCAGCGCGCGGATGTTCGCCGCCACCTGCCCCACACGTCCCTTGTCCGCGCCGCTCACGGTCAGGTGAGTCTGTTTCTCTACGGCGATCTGGATTCCTTCCGGGATGACGAACTCGATGGGGTGCGAATAACCCAGGCTGAAGGACACTCCTTTGCCCTTGAGTTCGGCTCGATAGCCCACGCCGACGATATCCAGCTCCTTCTTGAAGCCCTGGGTCACGCCAAGCACGGCGTTGGCCACCAGCGCGCGGGCCAGGCCGTGCAGCGCCCGCTGCTCGTCGTTCTGCCGCAGCGCCAAGAGAGCGCCATCCTTCCGCTCCATGCGGATGCCGCCGGGCAGGGGGATGGCCAGCTTGCCCTTCGGACCCTGCACTTCCACGGCCGACGCGCTGATGTTCACCTTCACGCCGCTGGGCACCGGAATCGGTTTATTTCCAATCCTTGACATCGTTTTCTCTCGCCGTTGATTTTCAGTTCCCGCTTACCAGATCTCGCAGAGCAATTCTCCGCCCACACCGGCCTTACGCGCCGCGCGCCCGGTCATCACGCCCTTGGGCGTGGTTAGGATGCTGGTGCCCAGCCCGCCGACCACCGGCCGCAGATCGGCTTTGCCCACGTAGCGGCGGCTGCCCGGCCGCGAAATGCGGCGCAGATCGGTGATCACGCAGCGTTTCCCCGGCGTGTATTTCAGCACCAGGCGCAGCGCCTTCCTGGGCTTGCCGTCGTCCGACACCTTGTAGCTGGAGATATAGCCTTCTTCCTTCAGGATGCGCGCGATCTCGATCTTCAGCTTGGACGCGGGCATCTCCACTCGCGGCATCCGGGCCATCCCGGCGTTGCGGATTCTCGAAAGCATATCGGCAATGGGATCAGTGATCATCGTCCGTCCTTACCAACTCGATTTTACGACGCCGGGGATTTCCCCCTTGAGCGCCAAGCCGCGAAAACAGATGCGGCACATCTCAAACTTGCCGAGGAAGCCCCGCGCGCGGCCACAGCGGCGGCAGCGGTTGCGCACACGGACCTTGAACTTCGGCTTGCGCTTCATCTTCGCGAATTGAGAGGTCCGCGCCATTTCGTCTCCTTAGCCTATTCTCGCTGCCCGCGCAGCGGCACGCCCAGCATCTTCAGCAGCTCGCGGCCTTCCTCGTCGTTGCGCGCGCTGGTGGTGAAGGTGATGTTCAAGCCCTTGATCTTGTCCACGCGCGTATAGTCAATCTCCGGGAACACCAACTGGTCCTTCAGTCCCATCGTGTAGTTGCCGCGGCCGTCGAACGAGTTGGGCGGCAGACCCTTGAAGTCGCGCACCCGCGGCATCACCACGCTGCACAGCCGGTCCACAAATTCGTACATCACGTCGCCGCGCAACGTCACGCAACAGCCAATGGGCATGCCCTTGCGGATCTTGAAATTGGCGATGGACTTCTTGGCCCGAGTAACCACCGCCTTCTGCCCGGTGATCAGCCCCAGTTCCTGGACGGCCACATCCAACAGCTTCGCGTTCTGGCTGGCTTCGCCCAGACCGATGTTCAGCGTCACCTTGGCCAGCCTGGGGACGGCCATCGGGTTTTTCCTCCCCAGCCGCTTCATCAGCGCCGGGATGCCTTCCGTTTTGAATCGCTCCCGCAGTCGGCTGCTCATCGCTTTTCGATGCCTCGCTTACTTCCCGATCTCCGTGTGGCAGCGGTGGCAGGCCCGCACCCAGTGCGTCTTGCCGCCTTCGCCGGCCATCTGTTTGTGAGAAACCCGCGTGGCCTTATTGCACGACGGGCAGACCAGCGCCACATTGGAAAGGTGGATGGGCCCTTCGCGCTCCACGATCCCGCCCTTGATGTTTTTTGCAGGCACAGGCTTGGTGTGCCGCTTGATCATATGCGCGTGCTCGACGGTGACCACACCTTTGTAGGGGTCCACCGACAATACGCGCGCTGTCTTGTTCCGGAAGGCCTCGCGGTCCGCGCCGGAAATCACGCGCACCAAATCGCCCTTGCGGATGTGCACTTTCAACCGAACCCTGCCTTCGCGCTGCATCGCTACCAGACCTCCGGGGCCAGAGAAACAATCTTGGTGAACTTCTTCTCGCGCAGCTCGCGGGCCACCGGCCCGAACACGCGGGTTCCCACCGGCTCGTTGGCGTCGTTGATCAGCACCGCTGCGTTGTCGTCAAACCGGATGTAGGTGCCATCGCGGCGCCGGTGTTCCTTGCGCGTGCGCACGATCACTGCCTTCACGACTATGCCCTTTTTCACCTGGCTGTCCGGCGCCGCTTCTTTCACCGAGGCGGTGATGACGTCGCCCAGGCCGGCGTGCAGCCCGGCGTCGCCGCCCAGCGGATGGATCATCATCAGCCGCCGCGCACCCGAATTATCGGCCACGGTCAGCCAGCTCCTCATCTGCACCATAGAGTCTCTCCCGGTCCGTGTCTCGCTCCGCGCCTACTCCGCGCGCGCTGTCCGCGCCACGACTTCGGCCAGCCGCCAGCGCTTCAGCCGCGACATCGGCCGCGTTTCCACAATGCGCACGGTATCGCCCTTGCGCGCTTCACCGTTTTCGTCGTGCGCGTAGAATTTCTTGGTTACCCGCACCACCCTGTGGTACATCGCGTGCTGCATCAGGCGCGTCACCTTCACGACGATGGTTTTCTCCATCTTCGCGCTCACCACCACGCCCAGCTTCGACTGACGGACGTGCCGCCGTTCTGCCGTCGTATTTGCCGTTTCCGTGGCCATCAGCTCTTCCTCAGTTCGTTTTCGCGGATGAGTGTCTTCACCCGCGCCAGGTCTTTCCGCACCTGCCGGAGTTTCTTCAGCCCCTCGGTCTGCCCCGTGGCCAGCTGGAAACGCAGGCGGAACACCTGCTCGGCCAGCCCGCGCTCCTGTTCCTGGAGGTGTTCGGCGCCCATCTCGCGGTACTTCTCCAGTTCTTTCGTTCGCCGCGACATCAGAATTCTCCCTCGCGCGTGACGAACTTGGTCGGGATGGGTAGCTTGTGCGCCGCCAGCTCCATCGCTTCGGTGGCCGTAGCCAGGTCCACTCCGGCCATCTCGAACATCACCCGGCCCGGTTTGACTGGCGCAACCCAGCGTTCGGGAGCGCCCTTGCCCTTGCCCATGCGCGTTTCGGCCGGCTTCTTGGTGAACGGCTTGTCCGGAAAAATCCGGATCCACAGCTTTCCGCCACGCTTGATGAACCGTGTGATGGCCACACGCGCCGCTTCGATCTGCCGGTCGGTGATCCAGGCGGCTTCCATCGCCTTCAACCCGTACTCTCCGAACTCCAGCGAGCCACCGCGCCAGGCCTTTCCACCGCGCCGTCCGCGCTGCTGCTTGCGGTACTTCACTTTTTTGGGCATTAACATGGGCTGTCAGTCCTTCAATTCTCAGGCGCCCGCGGCCATGGCCGCTCCGCCGGACCGCATCGCCGGCCGCTTGCCGCGCGCGGGGATATGTTCGCCCTGATAAATCCAGCACTTCACGCCGATGACCCCGTAGGTGGTGTAGGCCTGCGCGAAGCCGAAATCAATGTCTGCGCGCAGCGTTTGCAAGGGCAGCCGCCCCTGCAAGTACCACTCCTTGCGGGCAATTTCCGCGCCATTCAGCCGTCCGGCCACCCGCACCTTGATGCCCTTGCATCCGAAGCGCAGCGCAGAATCAACGGACTTGCGCATCGCCCGCCGGAACGCCACCCGCTTTTCCAGTTGCAGTGCGATGGACTCCGCCACCAGTTGCGCGTCCAGCTCCGGCCGATGGACCTCCAGGATGTCGATGTGCACCTCGCGGTGCGTGCGCTTCTGCACGTCGGTCTTCAGCTTGTCGATTTCCGCGCCCTTGCGCCCGATGATGATCCCCGGCCGCGCCGTGTGGATGCTCACCACCAGCTTGTTGGCGGCACGGTCGATGTCGATCGAGCTGATGCCCGCGGCCTTGAGCTTCTCTTTCAGCTCTGTCCGCAGACTGACGTCTTCGTGCAGCAGGTCGGCGTATTCCTTGCCCGCGTACCAGCGCGACTTCCACGGCTTGTTGTAGCCGAGGCGAAACCCATAGGGATGCGTTTTCTGTCCCAAAGTCCCCTCCTACCTCTTTTTGGGCGGCGTCTTGCCGGCCCCGGCCAGTTTCTTGCGAGCCTTGCGCACGACTCCGGCTACACCCTTGTGCGATTCCGCTTCCGCGGCAGCCGCGGCCAGGCGCTGCTGCGCGGCGTGGCGCCGCTCGCCCACCTGCACCACGATGTGCGCCGAGCGCTTCTGGTAGCGGAAAGCGCGACCCATTGGCGCCGGGCGGATGCGCTTCCAGCGCGGCCCCTCGTTCACGTAGCAGCCCGAGACGTACAATTCGTCCAGGTCGAGGGTGGCACCGGCGTCTTCGGCCTTGCGCTCAGCGTTGGCGATGGCGCTGCGCAGCACCTTTTCCACGTCCCGGGCCGCGCGTTTTTTCGTAAAGCGCAGAGTCTGGATGGCCGCCTCGGCCCGCTGCCCGCGGATCAGGTCGATGACCAGCCGCGTTTTCTGAGGCGAATGTCTGACGTACCGCAGCATGGCCCGGGCCTCGATCGTCGATGTTGTTTGTGGAAGTGTGGCCATACATTATGCCTTCGGCGCCGCCGCGGCCGGTGCCGGAGCCGGAGTGCCCGGCGCCGGCGCGGCTCCCGCCGCCTTTTCCAGCGCAGCCCTTACCGAGTGCCCCCTAAACGTCCGCGTGGGCGAAAATTCTCCCAATTTGTGTCCCACCATCTGCTCGGTCACGTACACGGGGATAAACTTCTTCCCGTTGTGCACGGCAATGGTGTGCCCCACCATCTCCGGCAGGATCATGGAGCGGCGCGACCACGTCTTGATTACCTTTTTTTCGTTCCGGTCGTTCATCGCCAGCACCTTGTCCTTCAGGTGGGCGTCAATGAACGGGCCCTTCTTGATCGAACGCGGCATCGTTGTCCCCTACTCCTCTGACCGGCGCAGCTTGATCCACCGCGCGCGGCGCGTCTGTCGGAACCCGCGCACCGGACCCGGCACGCGGTGCGAGATGGTGCAAAACGGGCAGACGAAACGCGTGCCCGTGGCCGACGGCGTCTTCTCTACAATCACTGCCCAGCCGGGTTTGCAAAAACGATAGAGCACCTGCTGCGGTGCGGCCGTCAGGGCCTTTGCCGAGGGCTTCGCTGCCGCGCCCTGCGTCCGGGCTGCCTTCCGCCTGTCCGCTGCGCGTTGCACCGTTGTCCGTGTTCTCCGAATCGCGCTCATACGCCTTCCTGCTCTGTCCCTCCGCGCCGGGTTGCTGTCGCTGCTGCTCCTCGAGCGTGCTGCCTTATCGCTTTCTGCGTTCCACGATGAACTTGCTGGTTTTGCGCTTCTGCCGGGTCTTGAATCCCAGCGTGGGCGTGCCCCACGGCGTCTGGGGGTGATTGCCCTTCACACGGCCTTCGCCGCCACCGTGCGGGTGGTCTACCGGGTTCATGGCCACGCCGCGAACGGTGGGCCGCCGGCCGTGCCAGCGCGTGCGCCCGGCCTTGCCGTAGGTGACGTTCTCGTGCTCCAGGTTACCCACCTGACCGATGGTGGCCATGCAGTCCACGCTGAATTTCCGAACCTCGCCTGACGGAAGTTTGACCAGCGCGATGTGGCCTTCTTTGCTCAGCAATTGTGCCGCGCCGCCGGCCGAACGGACCATCTGCCCGCCTTTGCCCGGGTTCAGCTCCAAGTTATGGAGCTGTGTCCCCGGCGGGATGTTGCGGATGTGCAGGGCGTTTCCCGGCAGGATGTCCGCGCCTTCGCCCGTCTGCACAGTCATCCCCACTTCAAGTCCCACCGGGTGCAGGATGTAGCGCTTCTCGCCGTCGGCGTAATGGAGCAGTGCCAGGCGCGCCGAGCGGTTGGGGTCATACTCGATGGACGCCACCCGGGCCGGGATGCCGATTTTGTCACGCCGAAAATCAATGACCCGGTAGCTGCGTTTGTGGCCGCCGCCGCGGTGCCACACGGTGATTTCGCCGTGCGCGTTCCTGCCGCCGGAGCGTTTTTTCGGCTCGACGAGCGACTTTTCCGGCGTTTCCCTGGTCACCTCGCTCCTATCGAGCACGGTGAGGAAGCGCCGCGATGCTGTGTACGGGTTGAAACTTTTCAGTGCCATTGTTTCCTCTTGCGCTGCCCTGTTCCTATCCTTCGCCGAACTCGACCATCTTGGAATTGGCCGCCAGCTTCACGTAGGCCTTCTTCCAGTCGCGCCGGTAGCCCTCCGCACGGCCGCGCCGGCGGAACTTCCCGTAGAAGTTTGCCGTGCGAACGGCGACGACGGTTACGTGGTCCTTGCCGCGCTTTCGGCGGGGCCCCGGTTCCGCCGCGGCCTTGCCTGCGGCCGGCGGAGTGTTGAACAGTTTCTCGACGGCTTCCTTGATCTGCGTCTTGGTGGCCGAAGCGGCCACTTCAAACACGACCGTCTGCTCGGTCTCTTTCACACGCAGGCCCTTTTCTGTGATGATGGGGCGCCGGATGATGTCGAACACGTTTGTGGGCATCGCTCAGGCCCTCCCGCCGAGCGCCGTGCTCAGTTTCAGCGCGGCACTACGCGACAATATCAGGCGGTCGTGCAGCAGCAGGTCGTAGGCCTGCAATGCTTTCGTGGCCACCAGCTTGACGCCCTCGATGTTCCGGCTGGCCAGCTCGAGGTCGCGGCTGGCGCGCACATCAACCAGCAAAACGGTGCGCGCAGCGTCCAGACGGTCGAGCGCCTTGCGGAACGGCTTGGTCTTGTGCGACGCGACATCCCAAGACTCGACCACGGTCAGCTTCTCTTCGGCCAACTTGGCGGAAAGCGCCGAACGAAGCGCCCCGACAATCATCTTCTTGGGCAGCTTGTAGGCGTAGCTGCGCGGCTGCGGCCCGTGCACGGTGCCGCCCTTGCGCCAGATGGGCGAACGGATGGAGCCCATACGCGCCCGGCCCGTGCCCTTCTGCCGCCAGAGCTTCTTGCCCGAGCCTGCGACTTCGCTGCGGCCCTTGGTCTTGTGCGTGCCCCGCCGCTGCGACGCGCGGTACCACCGCGCCGCCTCGTGCAGCAGGTCCGCGTTGGGCTTCACGCCGAACACGTCGTCGGCCAGCTCGACCTGCCCGACCGTTTTCCCTTCCAGGTTTCTAACGTCCACAACTGCCATCGTTGCCTCGTCTGGGGCTACTTACCGCCCTTTACCTTGCGGATCACGATGTACGCCCCGTTCGGCCCCGGTACCGACCCGCACACCAGGATCAGGTTCTCCTCGGCGTCCACCTTCACGACTTTCAAATTCTTTGCCGTCACGCGCGCGTTGCCCATATGTCCTGGCATGTGTTGCCCCTTCCACACGCGCGATGGAAACGAGCTGCCACCGATGCTGCCCGGGGCGCGGTGGAACATCGAGCCGTGTGACGCGTCGCCTCCGCGGTAATGCCAGCGCTTCACGCCTCCGGCAAACCCGCGGCCCTTGCTGACGCCGGTCACATCTACTATTTCACCGGCGGCAAAGCGGTCGGCCAGCACGCGTTCGCCCGTCTGGGTGGCATCGCCGGATTCTTCCAGCCGCACTTCGCGCAGGAAGCGCATGGGCGCCACCTCGGACTTCTTGAAGTGCCCGGTCATGGCCTTGTTCACGCGCTGCGGCTTGATGAACTCCACCAGGCCGAGCTGCACGGCGTCGTAACCGTCCTTTTCCATCGTCCGGCGCTGCACCACCACGCACGGTCCGGCCTGCAGCACGGTGCATGGCACCACCGCGCCGTCTTCGGCGAACACCTGCGTCATCCCCAGCTTGATTCCCAGTATCCCGTTGACCGCCATCGCCTGTTCCCTCTGCGTTCTGCGTTCCGGCTGTTGCCTCTTCCCTTTTCCCTCTGCCTTGTTCCCTATTTCGCGTGTTCCCGCCCGAAGGCCTTGATCTCCACGTCCACGCCCGGCGGCAAGTCCAGTTTCATCAGCGCGTCCACCGTGTCCGGCGTGGGCTCCAGGATGTCAATCAGCCGCTTGTGCGTGCGCATCTCAAACTGCTCGCGCGATTTCTTGTCCACGTGCGGCGAGCGCAACACCGTCCAGCGGTTCACCGTGGTGGGCAGCGGAATGGGCCCGGCCACCTCCGCGCCAGTGCGCTTGGCCGTATCCACGATTTCCCGCGTGGATTGATCCAAGACGCGGTGGTCGTACGCCTTCAAACGGATGCGAATTTTTTCGCCGTGTCTCATGGTTACTCGACTATCTCCGTGACGGCGCCGGCGCCTACGGTGTGCCCGCCTTCGCGGATGGCGAAGCGCAGACCCTTCTCCAGTGCCACCGGCGTGATCAGGCTGATCTCCATCGAAATGTTGTCCCCG